>Ga0208454_1000137_pt1 | contig 49935 bp, 46 predicted proteins | sample EasRivMeERMZT100_FD_187530 | JGI IMG/M metagenome (GOLD analysis project Ga0208454, IMG submission 187530) | Soil microbial communities from meander-bound floodplain in the East River, Colorado, USA - East River MetaG ERMZT100 (SPAdes) (version 2) | ecosystem: Environmental > Terrestrial > Soil...
TCCATTTGTTCTGTTATACACTGTGTTTCCATAAGGCCGCTCTTCTCCCTTGGCGTAACTGTTTGGTGACACAGCTTTTATGCCATAAAGAGCGGCCTTATGCTTTTCTTATCGTGAGAAATCCGGGTTAGGGCCAGGTAATCGCGTGAAACAAAAAGGGCCCGAACTCTTTCGAGCCAGGCCCTTTGGGGATCATCTACGATCGGCTTGGTTAGGATGGTTGTCCGCGGCGGCCGCGGAACTGTTCGTGTTTGGAGCGAACGAGCGTTTTTAGCTGGTCGCGCTGCTGTTGGGACAATACCGAATTGCCGTTTTCCAAGGCTTCAACCCGTAGATATCGGAGTTCGGAGCGGAATTTTTCCGCTTCTTGGATCTTACTCTTGAGCTGAATCAGATTCGCCGGGCTCTGTTGCATCAAGCCGGCGATCTCTTTCTCGATCGAACGCACCTGTTGATGCAGCGGCGTCACCTGGTTCTGGTAGGTGGTGCGGATTTTTTCCAGGTTGCCGACCTGATCGCCGCTCAGGTTTAACTCGCTTTTGTGGTTCAGTGCGATGCTGATCAGCGGCGCACCGCCGCCGGATCCGCCATGCATACGCTGGCCATGAGCAAATCGCTTCCCGCCCGGGCCGGAGCCGTCCGGTGCCGCGGCCATCGGCGCGCTGACTAATGTCACCGCCGATAAAGCTAAGACCACACTGCCTAGGAATAAAGACTTCATTTTGTTCATATACCCTCCTTCAGGGTGAGATTATTTGATCAGTTAGACGCCCCCTAGCCAGAAAGGTTTACAATTTGGCGCAATCAAATCCTGGTTGGCGGAGGGCAATGCGTTTTACTTTGACTTACGTGACTTGCAAATTCGCCGCACTGGCGCCGCCGGGGAGAAATCTAGCAATCCGTCAAGCCAATCCGCCTTGTTGGCGGAACAACGATCGTGTAATAATCCGCACAACCAGTCAGCAAAATTGGCTTGTTTCGCTGATCTCAAGAAAGGGAGGCCGGCAAATGGATAATCCAACCGTCAGAGCGAAATCGGCTCGGCCGCATTTTGCTTTTCTTCACCATGTCAGTTTAGCCTGCCGAGACCTCGCCGAGTCGAAAAAGTTTTACGTCGAAGTGCTCGGCGGAAAGTTGTTTCATGATACCCCCGGTTTTGCCGAGGTGCTGCTCGCCGGGATGATCGTCGGCATGTCGGAACAAGCGGGTGGTTGGACTGGGACGGACGACGAATATCCGCATTACGGGTTTAACGTCGACGGGACGAATTTCGCGCTGGCCAAGCCGTGGCTCGACGCCTGCGGCGTGCCCAATTATGGCTGGACCCGCAACTATAAAACCGCGCTGCGATATTTTCGCGATCCGTCGGGCAATCTGCTCGAACTCTACTGCGACAGCGGTTACGACGGTGTCACAGAGTTGGCGTTGGGACCGCGGCAGGGTGGAGCGCCGCTGCCCTTAACTGCGCTCAATTACTATTGGAGCGCCAAATTGCCAGATCCGCTATTGCCACGGCCGTGCTTGCAAAGCTTTGCTCATCTGAGCGTTCCGGTGCGCGATATTGAGCAATCGAAGAAGTTTTTCATCGAGGTCATGGGGGGTGAATCGATGGTCACCAGCGACCCAGCGACCTTTACTGAAGTCCGAGTAGCCGGAGCGATCGTTGGGCTCTCGACGCGCGGCGGCGCGTGGACTGGACGCGATGCCGAATACCCGCACTATGCTTTCCATGCCGACGCCGAGAACTTTCTGCCAATGATCGAATGGTTGAAGGCGAACGGCGTCGTGACCCCGGGCCCGTGGACTCGTGACGGCAAAAAAGGACTGATGTATTTTCGCGACCCTTCGGGCAACCTGTTCGAGATTTACTGCGGCAAGGACTTGGCGGTCGCACAAAAGTTTCCCCGTGGCGCCAAACAGGGCGGCAGCTATGTTACCGACTACGCGAGTTTATTTTATGATTGGAATGGGTAACTTGGGCGCGAAGCGGATGCGGTAACGCGCGGCAATCCTCTGAGTGGATCTGCCACCGTGAGGGATGCGTCAAGGTAAAGCGTCGAATACCGCGGGTTTAGAAGCAAGTCTGAGGCGCGGTTTGGCGTGCCAATGTGGTGAGGCTAGCTGAATTGCTCCGCGCCTGCGCGCTGCACCACCTTCGATCACGACGAAGCGCTTGGCCAAGCGAACTTTGTAATTCATGCCGAGCCGCAAGCATTGTCGGTATAGCGTTAGCGAGACCTCCGGACGCGAATCACTGTCTTTATACGACCTCAAAATACTCTCCAAAAGGTCTACTAACCTATCTGCGTCTTGGACAGCGGGAATGATCTGATTCATGCAGCCGATCTAGCGCAAAAGTCGTGCAAGGAGATAAGTTCCTGTTTTCGTTGCGATCAGATCATTGACGCACTGACAAAAAACGGCAATTGCTATAACGGAGAGCGGCACCAGTGGAGCTTCGTGTCATTTCAATAGTTCTCTGTACGCGGACAATTTTGCTGCTTTGTAATGTCATTTGTCCGCCAGCCCCTTCATATTATGTTAATTGCGCCTCTTGAGGCGGGCACAACTAAATGGGGTTTCCAAAGGGGTCGGGAATCCCCTTTGAGAAATTTTAATCAGCGGCGGGGTTAATCCCCGCCCGCGAAGTGGCTTCGTTTAATATTGCTGAACGGTGGGATTTAGCCCATGAATCACTCGTCGATTTTGAGCCCAGCAATTGTAGTCGATGCAGAATGCATATTCGTGGCAGTGGCTGGAGCCTGGTAGCGTGATCATTGACGAATTGACGCGCTTCAGATCGCAGTGGCAATCGGCGTGGCGATACGCCAACGCCGATGAAATTTTGCAAGGTTTCATCGGTGCGTGGGTAGAACCATGTAAATCGAGTATTTCCCGAAGTGATTTTCCAAAAATACTTTCTCTGCTTGCAGCGGGTTGGCACAGTCGAATAGATTCCTGGACTCGGTTTGAAATTTAGCCAAAGGAGTGAAGCATGCAAATCGAAAACAAATTAAAGGCGCTTGGTTACGAGCTGCCCAGTCCGCCTGAACCGGCAGCGAATTACATTGGTTACGTGCGCGTGGGTAACTTGCTTTTTATCGGTGGCAACATCGGCCGAATCAACGGCGTGATCAAATACCGCGGTAAAGTGGGTGACCAAGTGACCCTGGAACAGGCCTATGACGCGGCGCGCAATTGTGCGCTCAATCATCTGGCGATCATCAAAGCCGCGCTAGGCGATCTCGACAAAGTGGAACGGATCGTCAAGGTGCTTGGTTACGTCAATGTCGCGCCGGGTTTCACGAACATGCCGAAAGTGGTGAACGGGGAGTCCGACTTGCTCGTGCAGTTGTTCGGTGAGCGAGGTCAGCATACCCGTGCTGCCATCGGTGTCGCTTCGCTCAGTCAGGACGCTCCAGTGGAAAACGAGATCACGGTGCAGGTGAAGGAGTGAATTTGCGCCAAGCGCGCCGGGGATAGTCTCGAAGGTGTCGACCGCGAGCTTGGCCAATTCGCGCGCCTAATGGCGTTGGGAGTCGCGGATTGTTGGCGCAGGTCCCTTTATTCGTTAACGTCGGCGTCGCGGATCGCGAAATCCTGGTGCAAAATAGGCGTTGGCTGGGGCGGCTTAGTGTCGCTTGTCAACGCAATCGGGCGTATCGCGCTCCGGCCGCAGGCGGTCAGAGGCCATAGCATGCCAAAAAAAGCAGCGACGATTTGGGTCTGCCGGCTTTCGAAAATCTCAGTCCGCAGCGGTTTCGGGAGCGCACTTTCCTCTGTGCCCTTCCGAGTGATTTAACCGACGCGGCGCGTGTTCGGCAATTGTTAGGGCTCGGAGTATTCTGATGATGGACGGATCAATATTCGGCTAAGCCGCGATGGACGATGGTCGTGCAGGTCACCAGCAGCGCCCCGGCGACAATCGCGGCGCCGAATGGGGCGAAGATAAGGATCTCAATCGCCCCGAGCGTTACCACCAAGGTGAAAATCACCGCATAGCGGAAAAATCGCATGGGCGCACGGGCCGTCAACTTGATCGGTTGAAATAATACTTCACGATCGTCTCGGCTGAAAAAGCGGCCCTGGCCGCGGCGCAGACGAAGAATTGCTTTGGTGCAGGAAATGACGACCAAGAGCATGAAGATTTCGAACAAGATATAGCCGATACGATCCAGAAGCACGAGTGAACCCCTTTGATGAAAGTGTTGCAATGCGGCTGATGAAGGCTGTTTTCTATAAGAAACCGATTCATATGTCAAAGGTTGGACCGAATTTTCGACTTTTTTCCGCGCCTTATCGTTACCAACCGATCAGTGGCGACTGCGAAGTTGATCAAGCACCGCGGCCACGGTCGGCGCCGGCTCGGTTTGATCTTTGAAGCAGGCGAGCCGTTCGGAGACTTCCGCCGCAGCGCTATGAAATCCGTTAGGCAAGCCGGCGGACTTAAACGCCTCGGCGATTTCTCTCATCTCGCCCACGTAGCGCCACATCTTCGGCGCGGCAACCGCGGCGGCGCGCTCGCATTTGTTTTCCAGCGCGGGTTGGGAGATTTTCCATTCTTCGAGCAATGCTTTGTCTACCCCTTCGTGCGCCGCTAGTGCGCGAATGGCGAGGATTAAAGCGTCTGTGCCCTTGGTCCAGGCGGCGTAGACGACTTTCAAAGCAGATGCTTCGCCGGGAAACTTGCCGATGGCGCGCGCATCCAACATGCTGGTAGAGAACAGTTGCGCGATCTCCTCGGCTTTTTCCCCTGAGAGATACATTCTCGTCGTGCCCGCCTTTTTTACCGGCGAGCCGATGATCCCGCCGTCGACGAAGCTGGCGCCGGCTTGGCTGACGATTTTGCCGATCTCTTCGGCGGTTGCCCGCGAGACCGCGTTGGCATCGACATAGATGCCTGTGAATTTCAGCGCGGCAACGTTAGTTGCGACCACAGAGGCGAATTCCGGCGGACAGACCGAGAGCACGATATCGCTTTGCGTCACGGCTGCGGTTAGGCTTTCCACTTCCACCAATCCAGCGTGTTTAGCGCGCGCTCGCGACGCCGCGCTGCGATGTTCTGCGGCCCACAGCACACGCGCGCCGCTGGTGGCGGCGCAGGCGCCGATCGTCGAGCCCATATTTCCCGGATAAAGTAGTGCGATGGATTTCATGATTTGTTCCTCCGATTACCGACGCTAGTCGAGGGGCATGCTGCGAGTCAAGATCAACCGGCGCATTTCCTTGACGATCACCCGCGGCGTTGATATGCCAGCAGCATGATCTTACTCAGCAACGAAGAAATCGAGTCGTTTCTTTCGATCAAAACCTGCATCGATGCTTTAGAGAAAGCTTACGCCAGTTGGGACAAAGGTACGGCGATTAATCGGCCACGCACCGATTTAGTCATGCCATCGGCGACCGAAGCCGGCGTCTACGCGTTCAAGTCGATGGAGGCGGGCTTGTACGATCCGCCGATCGTCGCCATGCGCATCAATTCGGACATCATCCGCTGGAACCAGCAGGGCAACCGAACCATCAAAAGCAAAATTCCCGCGGCACCGGGTGACAAATACGTCGGGCTGGTGATGTTGTTTTCGACCATTACCGGCGAGCCGCTGGCGATGTTCCCCGACGGCGTGGTGCAGCGCATGCGCGTCGCTTCCAGCAGTGCGCTGGCGGCGCGTTATCTGGCGCGCGAAGACGCCAGCACCATGGCGCTGTTCGGTTCCGGTTGGCAGGCCGGCAGCCATGTGCCGGCGATGTGCGCGGTGCGGCCGCTTAAGCGTGTGAATGTGTTCAGTCCGACCAAGGCTAACCGCGAAGCGTTTGTGAAGGAGATGCAGGTAAAAGTGACGGCAGAGGTGCGCGCGGTGAATTCGCCGGAAGAAGCGATTCGCGACGCCGACATTATCGCGGCGACGACCAATTCTCTGTCCCGTGTGGTCAGCGCGGATTGGGTCAAGCCGGGACTGCATTTAACCTGCGTGCGCGTGCCTGAGCTCGGCGACGACACCATTCGCAAGGTCGATCGCTTGGTGATTCATGCGCACCAGCACGCGCCGTCGAACTTCATCGCCGGCTATGGCGAAGAAGGCATCGCCGCTCATGATGCGATCGATATTATTCGCAAAGGTCCGGCGCATGCTCATGAGGTGAATGTCGAACATCCATTTTGGCTGAGCGCGCCCGATCTTAAGGATTTGGTCGCAGGCAAGGCCGAAGGCCGCGCCAACCCGCAAGAATCCACATGCTTCCTCAACAACATCGGCATTGGTTTGCAATTCGCCGCGGTGGGCGCGGCGCTATACAGCGAGGCCAAAGCGAAAGGAATCGGCCGCGAGTTGCCCACGGATTGGTTTTTGGAAAGCGTGCACCCTTAACTTGCTCTGGTCTGCGGGAAATGAGTCATCACGTGACGGGCGAATAGCTCGAGAGTGCGAAACGCTTCTTGGTCGCTGATCGCGCCAAAGTTGATCTGCATCGATGGCTCCACTTCGCCGAAGGCCTGCACCATCTCCCGGATTTGTTCCACGACGTCGCTTGGCGAGCCGACCAAGGCCACTTTTCCGTCGATCATCCGCTCGGGGGTCTGCGACTGGATCGCTTCCATCACTTTTTGATAGCCGGCGTAGGGGCCGTGGGCTCGGCCGCGCCATGACTCGACCGCCTCGCTGAAGACTTCGATGTAGCGCTGGACCGGCGCGCGGAAACCTTGCAGCGCCGCCTTCGTTGTTTCCGCCAAGTAGCAGTGGACGGACATCTGGATTTTCGGCTGCCCACTGTGTCCGGCCTCGGCCCACGCCTGACGGTACATCGTGACCAATTCGATGTTGTGCTCCAGCTTGCCGGCGAAGGGCACAATCATCAGGTGATATCCCTTCCGGCCCGCCCATAGGAACGAATCCGGCGTGGCGACGGCGGCGATCCAGATCGGCGGGTGGGGCCGCTGCACCGGGCGCGGCATCAAGTGGACGTTTTTGAATTGATGAAACTTGCCCTCGTGGCTGACGCGGTCTTCGGTCCACAACCGTGTGATGACTTCAATGCTTTCCGTGAACCGCTCTCGGCTCTCGTCCATAGGCACCTGGAAGGCATCGAACTCGACGGGGATGAAGGCGCGGCCAAAGCCGACATCAAGACGGCCGTGACTGAGATTGTCCAGCATGGCCAGCTCGCCGGCCAATTTGATCGGATGGTTGAAGGCCGGTATAACTGCGCCGGTGATGGGTCGCATGCGCTTGGTCCGTGCCGCGATGGCGCTCAGTAGGACGATGGGGTTGACGGTGTGGCCGCCGTACTCGTGAAAGTAGTGCTCCACGGCCTTGGCCGAGGCGAAACCGAGTTGATCGGCGCGCTCCGCCAAGCGGATCGACTGGTCGAAGTAATCCGCGGTGGAGAGATCCTTGAGTCGAAACGACGGAAAAAAATTAATGCCAAAGCGCATGTCGGTTTCCTTCGCGCTTCAGTCTATCGCTGGACCGCAGAGGATGTCTACAGCCTTGGCGTCACCTGGCCTATGTCTTAAGTTAACCCCGCCTCTTGACGCGGGAACAATTAAATGGGGTTTCCACAGGGGGCGAGCATCCCCTCTGGTCAAGTGCGGGGTTGAAACCCCGCACGCGAAGAGGCTGCGCTTATTTTGACTCGGCAATTACCCCAAGCTGTATTGACTCTGGGTTTCGATGGCGATAGCCATAAGTCGATCCCAAAAACGTGCTGAAAGGAGAATTGTTATGGCTGTTCGAATAGGCGACGTTGCGCCGGATTTCACGGCGGACACTTCGGAAGGCAAAATCAATTTCCATGAATGGATCGGCAATAATTTTGCGATCCTGTTCTCGCATCCAAAGGATTTCACACCGGTCTGCACCACCGAGTTGGGCTACATGGCACGGTTGAAGCCGGAGTTCGACAAACGCGGCTGCAAGGTCATCGGGCTGAGCGCTGATCCGGTGAGCGATCACACGGCGTGGGCCAAGGACATCCAGGAGACGCAGGGGCATGCGCCGAACTACCCGATCATCGGCGACGCGGATCTGAATGTTGCTAAGCTTTACGACATGCTGCCAGCCAGCGAGACCCCGGGCAAGCGCACAGCGGCGGATAACCAGACGGTCCGCTCGGTGTTCGTCATCGGCCCGGACAAGAAGGTCAAGGCGATGCTTATCTACCCGATGAGCACCGGCCGCAACTTCGACGAAGTGCTGCGGCTGCTCGATTCGGTGCAGCTGACCGCCAAACACACCGTGGCGACGCCGGTCAACTGGAAGCCTGGTCAAGACGTCATCATCCCGACGTCGGTTTCCGATGACGACGCCAAGAAGAAGTACCCGCAGGGTTTCAAGACGCTCAAGCCCTACCTGCGGGTGGTTTCACAGCCGAAGTAGTAGCCTCTTTTCATCGTTCGCAATCACCGCGCGGGCGAGTGTCGATCGGCGAATCCGCCGGCGCACTCGCCTGTGCCGATCCATTCTGATTCAAGCGTTTCTATAGATCGCCCTGGTCCCGTCAGAACTTTTTCGCGGTGGGATGGAGCCGGACTTCGATTCCGCAGACACAATACTAATTTTTTCTTGACTAAGCCTACGCAGCTCAACTAGTCTTCGCGCATGGCGCGAATATCCACGGTTGTAACGTGGCGCGCGTTGCGCTCTAAGGATAAGAATTTGAACCGGTGTTCGCGGTAAAAGTGGCTGGCGATCTTTCAGGAAAAAAATCTCACCGATAGACCGCCGCGGATAATTTGGGGCACACTTTGGCGTGTTCCCCGATTCGGTTACGTTTGTAGATCTCGCTACAAGGGGACGGTATGCCGAAAAAAATCCTTGTGGTCGATAACGAGCTTCACAGTCGGAATATCATCGCTTATTTTTTGCGCGAGGAAAACTATCAGGTAGATGAGGCGGACGACGGCGCCAGCGCGCTGGCGATACTCGAAAAGGAGAGCTTTGATCTTTTGATTTGCGACATTGTAATGCCTCGACTTAGCGCATTCGGCCTGATCGATCGAATCAAGTTCCACTCACTCTCCACTTCAATCATACTGATAACCGGTCACCCCCAATTCCTTGAGGAAAGAGGGATCGGCGACATACCGTATTTTACAAAGCCCTTTAACATGTATGATCTGTTGCACAAGATACGCGATCTGGTAGGAAATTGAATTGCCGCGCGACGGCGTTAACGTTTGGACTCTAGGCCGTAGACAACGCGCGGTACCGGCCCTCGCTTCGCACTGCATCTGCCAACCCAAGGTCGCAAATCTGCTATTTGCCATCCCGAGAGACTCACGGACCTGTCGCTCGTTTCCCTCCCGATATCGCGTCGTGACCAATTGGTTTTATTCTTGTCAATAATCGTGAAATGACTTAAGAACGTGAGCTACTATCGCCCCCGGGGCAAGATGATGAGAAATGGAATTCTAGCTGATACAAAAAATCAATATCTGCGGACGGCGACACCCATCTTGTTGCTTGCCTTAGGTTATTTTTGCGCCGGTAAATTCGGCTTGTCGTTAGCGTCTGTGAACCCGAGCGCATCCGCGGTGTGGCCACCGAGCGGGATCGCCTTGGCTGCCCTTCTCTTATGGGGCTATCGCCTTTGGCCGGGTATATTTCTCGGCGCGTTTCTCGTGAACATCACGACCCAGGGAAGCGTTGCGACCACGCTTGGTATCGCGATTGGCAATACGTTGGAAGGCCTTCTGGGCGCGTGGTTGGTCAGCCGTTTTGCTAACGGCGCCAAAGCCTTTGAACGAGCGAGAAACATTTTCAAGTTCATCCTGTTGGCTGCGGTTCTGAGTACGGTTGTGAGCGCAACTTTCGGTGTAACCAGCTTGAGCCTCGGTGGCTTTGCTCGTTGGGAGAATTATCCGGCGACTTGGCTCACCTGGTGGTTGGGCGACATGGTTGGCGATTTGATCATCACGCCGCTGCTGGTGATTTGGCTGACGCAAGATCCGCCACAGGTGAACGCGAAGCGACTCGTCGAAGCAGCCGGCGTGGCGTTAGCCGCAGTTATTGCCGGCCAAATCCTATTTATGGATACGTTTGCCGGAGTGGAGGTTATCGCCATTCCACCACTCTTGTGGGCGGCGTTCCGATTTGGCGGGCGCGGCGCCGTGACCACTTCCTTCGTGATGTCCGGCATTGCCCTAGTGGGCACCCTGCGCGGCCTGGGACCGTTCGCAACGCTTCATCCCGACCAATCTCTGCTTTTTCTCCAAGCCTTGATGGGGACCCTGACGGTGACGGCGCTAGTGCTCGCTTCGGTGGTTTCGGAGCAGAAACGGGTGGAGCAGCGATTGTTGGTTCAAGATGCCGTGAGCCGCATCTTGGCCGAATCGCCGGCCCTCCGAGAAGCTTCTCCGAAGATCGTCCAGGTTCTTTGTGAAACAGCGGGATGGGACATCGGGGCGATATGGCACATCGATAGAACCTCCAATGAACTAACTTGCGTTGAAGTCTGGCATCTGCCCTCGATAACCGTGCCCGAGTTCGAAGCCACTACTAGGCAGCACAAGTTCACTCCCGGAGTCGGCCTTCCCGGGCGTGTCTGGAGTAGTGGCAAGCCGGCGTGGATTCCCGATGTAACCGACGACGGTAATTTCCCGCGGGGGCCGATTGCGTCGAAAGAGGGGTTGCATGCCGCCTTTGGTTTCCCGATCAGGCTAGGGCCCGAAATGCTGGGCGTTGTCGAATTCTTCAGCCGAGAAATTCGCGAGCTGGATCATCATTTTCTTCAGATGGTGGGTGATATCGGCAGCCAGGTTGGACAGTTCATCGAGCGCAAACGGACCGAAGGCCTCTTGCGTCAAAGTGAGGAACGCTTGCGGGCGGTGGTGGAAACGGCCGTAGACGGGATTGTCACAATCGATGAACAGGGCGTCATCAGCACCGTCAACCCGGCCGTCGAGCGCATCTTTGGTTACAGCGCCTCAGAAATAATTGGCGAGAATGTCCGAGTACTAATGGCTGAGCCTTACCGGGTTGAGCATGATTCGTATATCCACAACTACCTGCGGACAGGGCAGCGAAAAATCATCGGCATTGGTCGGGAAGTCCAAGGCCGTCGCAAGGATGGCACGCCTTTTCCGCTTGAGTTGGCGGTAAGCGAAACGCGACTAGGCGACAGCCGAATATTCACCGGCATCGTGCGAGACATCACCGAGCGCAAGCACGCCGAGACTGCCTTGGAACAAGCCAGGGATAAGTTGGCCGAAGCAAATACGGAGCTTGAGCGACGAGTTGAGGAACGGACGGCTGACCTGAAGCGGGCCAACGACGCGCTCTTGTGGAAAATGGTTGAGGAGAAACGACTCGAAGAGCGGCTTCGCCATGCCCAAAAGATGGAAAGCATCGGGACTTTGGCCGGTGGCATCGCCCACGACTTCAACAATATTCTCAACATCATAAAAGGATACGGCACCTTGCTGGGCCGGATTCGTTCGGGTGATCGGGAGCTTGTCGAGGCTTTAAAAATAATTGATGAAACGATCGATCGCGGTGCTTCCACGGTCCAGCAGCTCTTGGCCATAGCTAAGAGGAGCGACGCCAAGTTGGAACCAATTGACCTGAATACTATGCTAGAACGGCTCAAACGCCTGCTCAGCGAAACTTTTCCCAAGACGATTGACATTAGTTCTCGTTTGGATCCGGCCCTTCCGCCGGTTACGGCGGATCCCAACCAGATTGAACAGGCGCTGCTCAATATTTGTCTCAATGCGCGGGACGCGATGGCCGAGCACGGAAAACTTGTCTTGATGACGGAGACGGTCTCAGGGTCCGAATTGTGCGATCGTTTTCCGGAAGCCGCGCAAAGCCAGTATGCGCTTATCTCCGTCGTCGATAGCGGGCATGGCATGGACGATGGCGTTAAAAGCCGTATCTTCGAACCCTTCTTTACGACTAAAGACCAAAGTCAAGGAACGGGTCTGGGCCTCGCAGTCGTCTATGGAACCGTGACAAGACATAAGGGCTTTATCGATGTGACGAGCCAGCCCGGACGAGGGGCCATGTTCCGCATTTATTTGCCGATTGATCAAAATAGACTCGGCCCGTTCGATTTAAAGCCGCAGATCGACCTTAAAGAGAACGAAAGCACCCTTGCCGAAGCGCACACGATTCTATTCGTTGAAGACGAGGAGCGACAACTGGAGTTGATGCAAAAGCTCCTGGAAAGAACCGGTTATCGGGTTCTGACGGCGACCAACGGTGTCGACGCTGTTGAAATCCATCGCCGGCACAAAGACGAGATCGCGGCCGTGATCCTCGATTTAGGTCTTCCTAAATTAAACGGCTGGAGCGCTTTACAAAAAATGAAGGAAACAGACCCAACCCTCAAGCCCATAGTGGCGACGGGCTACATATCACCTGAAGTTGACTTAGCATTGGCCAGCGGCGCGTTTAGCGCCGTCATCCGTAAACCTTACGGGTTCGAAGAGATCCTAAAAAACATTACCGCCGTTATCGTTAAGACCGCAGCACCAATCGATTCCGAGGATCGAGTTCGTGATCATAAGGAGCCCTTATTCGTCGGGTCGGATGGAGCGCGTAAGCGGACCCAGGATTAGGCCAGCCGAACATCAAGTAGACCGAAACACTAAGTGTTCGCCCCTCTCATCGATCAAAGGTACATTCCCGTCCCTTTTTTTCCTTGGTTGGCTACCCTGCGATAAAATTCATGCGGCTCACATGCGGTCGATTATTAGGCGTTGTGCACCCAGATCTCAAATAATGAATAAGAGTGCTTCGCTTCATTCAAGAGGTCAATTTATGTATCGATCACATTTATTGCAAATAATCTCGTTCGCGCCAAAACGTTTCCGCGGCCGGGTGCAGCGGTACTTCGAGATGGCCTTCCGGCGTATCGCGGACCATTTGTGCTAGCGGTAGCGGTTCGTCTTTCGCCCATGGGATACGGGCTTTGCTTTCTTCCAATGCGCGACAGAAGTCTCGGACCAGAACGTCGGGAGTCGATAAGATCGTGTAGATCGGCCAGCCGCTAAAATCGAGCGTCGGTACATCGTCGGCGAGCGTGGGAAAGTTCTTTTTCTCGATCAAGCCGCGGCGCAGGCCCACGGATTCCAACCGCTGCAAGATCGCTTCGTCCAAAGACAGAAAAGTCATTCCCAATTCCAGTGCCATATTGCCCCAGGCGGTGGCGCCTTCGTCGAAGATCGCGTTGATTTCGCCGCGATGGACGGCGCCGATACGGTTGTCGCCGTAGGGCATGCCTGCGTCGTATCTCACTTCGCCACCCCAGTTGACGATATCGTTGAGAGCAAAGCCGGCGGCGCTGCAGACATGGTCGATGATGACTTGGAGAGAATGATCAGGCTGGCCGCGCAGCGAGAGTTTTAAGGGAAATTTACGTTCGCGGATGTCAGCGATCGATTTCAAGCCGGTTTCTTGCTTGACCGCGAAGATCATCTGGTCAAGGGCGGGCAGAACGGCGATGATTCTTAGCGGGATCGGCTCTTTGAACGGCGCCTGACCCAGCGCGGCGACTTTGAGAATCATTCCCGGATTGATCATGGCGAATTGGATGATGCCGGCGGCGACTTCGTGAATCGTCGCCGGACTGTCGCTGCCGAAGAGCGTTAACGGCCAGCCGTCGGCGCCTTGCTCGCGCAGGCTGATGCGAGCTTGGAGTAAATTCCAATCGCGCCGATTGACTAACGCGGAGGCGACTTCGAGCATCAAACGCGACCGTGTCGTGTGCGGGTGTGTGCGCATGCGCGTGGGTTTTAGAGTGAATTCATTTTTGCTCATGTTGGCTCGATTCTGTAACGGATCATTCACCACGAACATTACGAAGGGTTCGGATGGGTGCGCAGCATACTGCGCCCCCACAGCTTCGTGCTCTTCGTGTCCTTCGTGGCGATAATCACTTTTCGACGACTCTAGAAGAGTGCCAAGTTATTTCGCCTTCAGCTCGCGGTAAACCTCGCGGGCGATGGTGAAGTCGGCGACGCGAGAGGTCGGCACGGTTTGTTTAATGTTCGACACTTTCAAACTTTCTTCGATGCCGGCCTGCAGTGCCTGATCCGAGGCGATGCCGTTCTCGGCCCAGGTTTTTATCGTCGATTCGAAAGCTTTCTCGGCGACATCGCGTTCGAGTCTCCACTTCGACATGATCAGGGCGATGGATTCCTGACGTTGAGCGCGCGCATGGGCCATGCCACGAAAGGCGACGGCGATCATTTTCTTGATCTGATCGGGGCGTTGTTGCAGCCAGCGGTCGGAGACGCCGAAGCCGCCGTTGATGCTTTCCAAAGTGTCGCCCATGAAGGCCAGGCGGCGCAATCCCAGCCGCTCGGCGATGATATCGACAGGAGTCGTCAGGGTCGTCGCGTCGACAACCCCGGCCCTGAGAGCTTGCAACCGATCCGGCGTGTTGCCGATCACGCGCAGTGTCATTTCTTTATCGACGTCAATGCCCGCGTCTTTGATCAAACGGCGCGACAAGAAGGATTCGCCAGAAGTGAGCGTCGCGACGCCGAGGACTTTGCCTTTGAGATCTTTGATCGTGCGTATTTCCGGCTTGGACATTAATGAGAACAGCGGCCGATCGTTGTAGACCATCACCAACTTCACTGGTAGCCCGCGTACCGCGGCGTTGAGGGTCGTGCCGGCGAAGATCACGTATTGAATATCGCCTGAGACCAACGCCGTGACCGCAATGCTCGGCGGGACGTTGATCAGCTCGACATCGAAGCCGGCTTGCTCGAAGAAGCGATTTTCTTTGGCGACGATCAACGGAAAGGGAATCAAGCCGCCGACGGAATAGCCGATGCGCACGCGTTCGAGGTCGCGGGTGGCGGCGTTGGCGACCGTGGCGGCGAGTGAGGCGATGCAGCAAAGGGTGACTAGGATCGATCGGACTGATCCGACCGATCCGTTGGTTACTCTCGGAAAAAAATTCCTCATCTCACGGCCAGCGGTTGCGGTTTTGTGGGCGTTTGGCCCAGTAGTCTTCGAACGCTTTCGGTCCGGCGCGCTCGTAGACGCGCCGGTGCGTGGCTTGATCGGCTTCATGGGCGATGACGCGCTCGGAGTATTGCAAATGCAGCACGCGCCCATCGGCAGCAGCTTTTTCGGCAGCGACGATATCTTCCAAGAACTGGCGTAGCTCGTTGTGATTCGCCATGTTGCTGCGAAAGATCAGCCGGCCGTCTTTGTGGATGACGAACAGCGCGTTGGGCCATAGGCCATAGGCGCGGTGGATGCGGCCGTCGAGATGATCGACGAGGATCGGGAAGCGAATGTCTTCCAGCCACTGCAATTCACGAGCGTAGGAGAGTTTTTGCTCGAAGCTGGTGTGCGCGCCATAGTTTTGCGCTGGATGAGACTCTCGGGTATAGAGCAAAAAGAAAGCGATCTGTTTACCGGCGAAATCCTGCTGTATCTGATTGATCGCCGGCACTTCGAAGGCGCACATCGGGCTGGTCACGGCGCCGGTCATCAGCACGACATGTTGCTTGCCGCGCGAATCGCTTAAACGCACGAGCTTGCCGTCTACGGTGGTTGCTTCAAACTCCGGCGCGGCGCCACCGACCTTGGCCGGCATCGTGTCGCGCGGATTGGTCAAACCTACGCCGGCGGCAAACTCTTCCAAGTTATAAGCGCGTTCTTGCTCGTTCATTTTCGTCTTTAGCGGCTTTGCTCGCGGTAGACACCGATGGCTTCGTGCAGCGGCCGGTCGGTGGTCGAGAAAAGCACCGCGGGATTTTGCACCGATGAGTTCTTATGCCGGTGCGAGTAAACCGCTTCACCGGCTTTGACCAACTGGACGGCCAAATTCAACGTGTGACTGGTGCTCTCGCTCATGTTGGGATGGACCAGGCTGATCGCGCGACGCGCGCCGTTGTAGTTGGTCGTGATCAGCTGGCCTGCCGCTTCGAGGCCGGCGCGAATCTTCGCCCACTTCCAGAGAATCGGTTTGCCGAATGGCGCCGGCTCGCGGCGGATCGCTTCCGGGCGCGCCCACAGGCCGCGCAGGTTGTCCTTCGCCAATTCGGCGTCGAGATTTTTCAGATCCTTCGACTCGTCGGGTTGCACGGGCACGCTCCTTGAATTGCAAAAGTTACCTTTGCGACAGATGAAAATAGTTGAGCGCGTTGCCGACGGTCATTTTCCACATTTCATCCTCAGGAACGCCGGCGAAGTTTTCTTCGATGACGCGGGCTGAATTGGGCCAGTCGGATTCCAAATGCGGGAAGTCGCTGGCCCACATCACTTTATCGATGCCGACCTCGTGGCGCGCGATGCGTACGCCGATGGGATTGCGGTTGAAGCCCCAGTAGACGTTTTCCTTGGCGTATTCGCTCGGCATGCGTTTCAAACGCGGCAAGCCGAGCACGCGCTCGGCCCAATATTGCTGCCGGCCGTATTCGTTGTCCATCTGGTCGAGCCAGTTGGGCACCCAGCCGATCTGCACTTCGGCAACGTAAATGTTCAACTTCGGAAAACGCTCGAACACGCCGCCCCAAATCATTTGGACCACCTGTTTGCTGCCGCGAAAGCCGTACTTGTTAAAGCGCTCGATGACGTCGGGCACATGGTGTTCGGGATCGGTCTTCTTGGGATAATTAAACGCCGGCGCGGCGACCGCCGGTTGGCCGCGGCTGCGGCGCGGAAAGCCGAACTCGACGTGAATCGTCAGCGCCATTTGCAGGTCGACTACTGTGGCCCAAAAGGGATCGTCGTCGGCAGTGGGCTGGCGCTTGCCGGCCGGGAAGTTGTCGATGGCGACGGCTTTGAGGCCGAGTTTTTTGCAGTGCGTTAATTCGCCAACGGCATCATCGATGTTGGTGATTGGGATCACGCCGACGCCGATGAGACGCTCGGGCGAATAGGAGCAATATTCTTCCGCCAGCCAGTCGTTGTAGGCGCGCACCACGGACTTGTAAGCGTCGTCGTTGCGAATGCCGCGCCAAAAGCCGGGACCGACGTTGCCGGGAAAAAGCACTTCGGCATCGACGCCGTCTTTGTCCTGTTCGGTCAATCGCTGTGCCGGCGAGCCGGTGCCCGGCGAGGTTTCATAGCTCTCGCCGGGAAGCGGGTCGAAGGGTCGCCGCTCTTTGTAGGGCAAGCCGCAGGAAATGTTGGAGATCAAACGCTCCAACGGCTGGCCTTCTTGCAACACAGCGAGGGTGCCATCTTCCAACGTGATTACTTTCGGCGCCCGGTCGCGAAACTTTTCCGGCACGCGCTTGGAGTAGCGGTCGGGCCGAATTTCCAGATGCGAATCAGCGGAAATGCATTTGTACTTCATGGTGCAGCTCCTTGATTACCTGTTCGGCAAATAAACTACTCGGCGCGGCGCAAACATTCAAATGCCCAGATGCTGCTGCATCAGATCCGGCTGCGCCTTTAGTTCGGTGCCGCTGCCTTCGAAGACCACGCGGCCTTTGACCAGAATGACATTTCTGTTCGTGACCGCGGAGACAGCGGCAAAATTTTTATCGACGATGACCGCCGCAATACCGGATTCGCAGATGGTCCTGATGATCCGCCAAATTTCTTGCGCAATCAGCGGCGCCAAACCTTCGGTCGCTTCATCGAGAATTAGCAATTTAGGATTGGTCATGAGCGCACGGCCGATGGAGAGTATCTGCTGTTCGCCGCCTGATAGTTGCTGCCCGCCATGGGATAACCGTTCAGCGAGACGCGGAAAGGTTTCCAACACGCGCTCGTAGGTCCAGTAGCGTTGTCCGTTCATTGCCGGTCCCGCGGCCATGACGAGATTCTCTTTCACGGACAGATTCGGAAAGATGCCACGCCCTTCGGGAACATAGGCGATCCCTTGGCGCGCGATCAGATGAGGCGCAGCGCCGGTCATTGGTTTGCCGTTAATTTTCACTTCGCCGTGACGCGGCGGCAGGTGGCCGAGCAGCGTGCGCAGCAAAGTTGTCTTGCCCATGCCGTTTCGGCCCATCAAACCGACAGCTTCACCGGCGTGAACCGAGAAATTGACGCCATGCAGGATATGGCTGGCGCCATAGTAACTGTGCAGCTCGCGGGCTTCGACGATCGGCGTATCGGTCATTGCGCTTGTTCCACGTCGCCCAGGTAGGCGTTCTGCACGTCACGATTGGCCCTGACGGCTGCCGGAGCGCCGCTTGCGAGCACCTTGCCATCGACCATGACGGTGAGCTTTTGCGCCAATTGAAACACCGCGTCCATGTCATGCTCGACGAGCAGGACGGCGTGAGTCCCGGCGAGTTGGCGGATGAGCTCGACCATTCTCAAGGATTCTTCGCTGCCCATGCCGGCGAGCGGTTCATCGAGCAGGAGCAGTTGCGGTTCGGTGGCCATGCACATGGCGATATCCAGCTGACGCTGCTCGCCGTGACTCAAGGCCAGTGCCACTTGATCGGCCCTGCCGGCGAGTCCGACGGCTTTGAGCGCACGCCACGCGCTGTCCATTGTTTCCGAGTATGACAGGGCGTCGCGCAGCCAACTGAGCGGGCGCGGCTGGCGCGATTGGGCGGCGAGCCGGCAGTTTTCCAGCGCGCTGAAGCTCGGAAAGATATTGGTCTTTTGATAACTGCGGCCGATGCCGAGGCGCGAGCGCTGCTCAGGCGATAGCTGCGTGAGATCGCGGCCGCGGAAATGAATCTGCCCCGCCGTTGCCGTCAGGTTGCCGGACAGCAAGTTGATGAGGGTGGTTTTGCCGGCGCCGTTGGGACCGATGACCGCATGCAGCTCGCCCACTTTCACTTCCAGCGAAACGTTCTCGACGGCTGCGAGACCGCCGAAGTGTTTCGTCAAGTCTGTGGTTGACAGGATCGCTTCAGTCATCGGCGTTCTCCGCGGCTAACGACCGCGTCCAACCCTGTCGGCGCAAGAAGACATCGATGAAGCCGCCGACGCCATGAGGAAAAACCAAAACGATGAGCACGATCAAACTGCCCATGGCGAGCTGCCAATGCTTCGCATAATCGCCGAAGAAGGCCTGGGCGGAGAGAAATTCTTGCAACAGAACATACGCCGCGGCGCCGATGACGGCGCCATGGAGCCGGCCCATGCCGCCCAGTATGACCATCATCAGTACGACGCCGGACTGATGCCAGGCGAGAATCTCTGGATTAACAAAACCGAATTGACAGGCCGCAAGATATCCCGCGAGGCCTGCAATTATACCGGCAAGAACGAAAGCTCCGAGCTTGTAGGAGAGAACCGGGAAACCGATGGAGCGCATGCGTTGTTCGTTGACCCGAATACCGGCGAGGGCGCGGCCGAACGGCGCGTGCAATATTTTACTGAGCAAAAGGTAAACCGCCGCGAGGATGATCAGCACGAGATAGAAGAACTGCACGGGACTTTCGAGATCGAGAGGCTTGAAGCCGGCGATGGTCAGTTCCGGACGGACGGTGATGTAAATGCCGTCCGAGCCGCCGCCAAGTTTGGTGTCGTGAAAAATCGAGTAGAGCATCTGCGCGAAAGCTAGAGTGACCATGATGAAATAAATTCCCGTCGTGCGCACGACCAGAAAGCCGATGACCAGCGCGGCCATGGCGGTGACGATCAGCGCCGCGGGTAGCGTGAACCACAGACTGGCCGCCTGGTATTTCGGTGACATCAATGCCAGCGCGTAGGCCGCAACGCCGAAGTAGGCGGCATGGCCGAAGCTCACCAAGCCGGTGTGACCGACAAGCAAGTCGAGACTGAGCGCGAAGATCGCCATGATCATAATTTTGGCGCCAAGTTGAATGTAAAAAGTCGTGCCGACCAACGGAAAGAGCGCTAGCAAAAACAGCGCGGCGAACAAAACCGAGCGGGGCAGGGTGATGTGTGTCACGGCGCGGTCACGATCTATTCGCGAGCCCTTGGGGGCGCCACAGCAGGATGGCCGCCATCAAGAGATAGATCGCGACGCCGGAATATTCTGGCGCGAGGACTTTGCCGAGAGTGTCGGCGAGGCCGATTAAGAGAGACGCGATCATGGCACCGTTGATCGAGCCGATACCACCGATGACCACGACGACGAAGCAGATGATCAGAATATGATTGCCCATGCCCGGCGCGACCGATGTGATCGGCGCCGCGATGGCGCCGGCGAAGGCGGCCAACGCCATGCCCATGGCGAACACGAGCGCGAACAGCAAGGGGATGTTGACGCCAAGCGACGCAGCCATCTCGCGATTGCTATTGCCGGCGCGGATCATCATTCCGACGCGAGTTTTTTGAATGACGAAGTACATGACCGAGGCGATAGCAAGACAAACGCCGGTGACGAAAAGCCGGTAAATTGGATAGGACAAGGTCTCAGTCAGTGGAATGGAAAAATTCAAAAGCGCTGGCACGGCGACGCCGTGCACGTCGTTGCCGAAGAGGATGCTGCGCAGTTCCTCGAAGACCAAGATCAGACCAAAGGTGAGTAGAACTTGATAGAGATGATCGCGTTTATATAAGCGGCGGATGATCGTGGTCTCAAGCAAGAGACCGATGGCGAAGGCTATGATGATTCCGATCGGGATCGCGAGCCACAAACTGCCAATCGCTCTGGCGAGCGAGTACGCCAAATAGGCGCCGACCATGTAGAAACTGCCATGGGCGAGATTGATCACGCCCATGATGCCGAAGATCAAAGTCAAGCCGCTGGCGAGGAGAAAGAGCAGCAGGCCGTACTGGACGGCGTTCAATAACTGGATCAGGTAAAACATTGGCGACGGACTCGTTCCAGTCGTTCCAAGGGTTCCAATGACTAGGCTGTGCTCTCTGCGTCGGGCGAATGGAACGGTTTGAACGATTGGAACTTTTGGAACGCGGCGGCAACGCCACCGCTAGAGTTTGCATCCCCGCGCGGGGTCGGCGAGAGCTTTGTGAGCGACGCTGACGAAGCGGTTCTCTTTGCCGACCACTTTGCGCAGATAAATGTCTTGGATCGGGTTGTGCGCCTTCGACATGGTCCAGGCGCCGCGCGGACTGTCGATCTTGGCCTTTTCCATAGCGGCGATCATCTCTTTTCGCTTGCTGATATCGCCTTTCACTGCGTCGAGTCCGGCGGCAAGCAGCAAGCCGGCGTCGAAACCTTGCACCGCGTAGACGTCGGGTTCGAAGGTATAAGCTTTGCGATAGGCGGCGCGAAACTCGCGGTCGCGTTTGGTGTTTAAACCTTCGGCATAGTGCAGCGTGGTCTCCAATCCCTGCGCTGCTTCTTCAGTACCGTCGAGCACGCCGTCGGTGAGAAAGCCGGAGCCGTAGAGCGGAATGGTTTTTCGCAATCCCGCCGCGGCGTAATCTTTGATGAACTTCGCTGCGCCGCCGCCGGCGAAAAAGACAAACACCGCGTCCGGTTTGATCGACGCGATCTCGGTGAGCAGCGCTTGGAATTCGGCATTGGGAAATGGAATCCATAGGCCGCGCACCGTTTTCCCGCCAGCCTTTATAAAGCCTTCAGTAAATCCTGCGACCGCTTCCTCGCCGGCGCCGTACTTCCAGGCGAGCGATACGACATTGCGAATGCCCCGGTCGGCGAGCACCTTGCCCATCGGATAGGACGGCTGCCAGTTGGAAAACGACGTGCGGAAAATATTCGGTGAACAGAGCGCGCCCGTGGCGGCATCGAGGCCGGCGTTGGGGATGATCATCAGCGTGTTGGTTTCCTTGGCGATCTTGACCATGCCCATCTGCACGCCGCTATGCACCGTGCCGACCAAGACGTCGACCTTGTCGCGCTGGACCAGTTTGTTGGTATTCTCCGGCGCTTTGGACGGATCGGCTTCGTCGTCGACCGTGAAATATTCCAATTCCCGCCCAGCCAGTTTGCCGCCGCGCTCGCTGACCGCGAGCTTGAATCCGTTGGTGATGGCAGTGCCGAGCTGAGCAAACGTGCCGGTGTACGGCAGCATGATGCCGACACGGATTTTCTGTGCTTGGCCAAAGGCGATTTTGGGCACCAGAGCGCCAGCGGCGAGCAGGCTGGTTTGAGTTAGGAATTTGCGGCGGTTCAACTGCATTGGCTCCTCCATGAGATAAGTAATGTTTTGACAATATCGCGGTGGATTTCAAGCGCGCAGCTTGAAACGTTGAATTTTTCCGGTGGCGGTCTTCGGCAGCTCGGCGACGAACTCGATCCAGCGCGGATACTTGTACGGCGCGAGATGGGCTTTGACATGCTGCTGTAGCGCGGCGCCGAGCTCTGCCGATTGCGGAACGTTGGGCCGTAACACCACGTAGGCTTTCGGTTTAGTCAGGCCATTTTCATCGGCTTGACCCACCACGGCGGCTTCCAGCACGGCGGCGTGGGAAGCGAGCGCCGATTCGACTTCGAACGGCGAGACCCAAATGCCGCTGACCTTGAGCATGTCGTCGTCACGGCCACTGTAGGTGAAGTAACCGTCGGCGCTTTCAGTGTACTTGTCGCCGCTCTTGGTCCACCGGCCGAGAAAAGTATTGCGGCTTTTGTCGCGGTTGTTCCAGTAATAGGCCGCGCTCGTCGGCCCTGAGACCTGCAGCTCGCCGATCTCGCCTTGGGCCACCGGGTTACCGTCTTCTCCGACCAGACGGATGTCGTAACCTGGAACGGGTTTGCCGGAAGTACCGTAGCGGTTGTCATTGGGCCGGTTCGATAGAAAGATGTGCAACATCTCGGTCGAGCCGAGGCCGTCGAGAATATCGATGGCAAAATGCTCCGACCAACGCCGACCGACGTCCGCTGGCAGCGCTTCACCAGCTGAGGTACAGCGGCGTAGCTTCGATTCTTCGCGCTTGGGCAGCTCGCCGCTTGCGAGCAGCGCGCTATAAAGCGTCGGCACGCCGTAAAAAATCGTCGGCTGGTATTCCTTCAATATACGGCAAACCGCTTGCGGTGTTGGCCGTTCACTCAGCAGCACTGTGGTGGCGCCGACGGACAATGGAAAACTCAACCCGTTGCCGAGGCCGTAGGCAAAGAATAGTTTGGCAGCGGAGAAGACCAGGTCATTTTCTTGGATGCCTAGGATCGGCTGACCGTAAAGCTCAGCCGTTTTGATCATGCTGGTCTGCACATGAACGACTCCCTTGGGGGTGCCCGTCGAGCCGGAGGAGTAGAGCCAGAAGCAAGCATCGTCAGGGCGGGTCGGCGCCGCGGTGAATTCGTCTGACGCCGCGGCCAGCAAATTCGACAGCAGCGGATGACTCGATTCTTTCGCGCCGGAGACGACGACATGTTTGAGGAACGGCTGATTAGCGAGAATGGGATTGAATACAGGCAGCAGCGAATCGGACACGATCAGCGCTTGGGCCCGGCTATCGCGCAAAATGAAATCGAAATCGTTCGCCGTCAGCAGCGTGTTTACCGCGATGGGAACGAGGCCGGCTTTGATGGCACCAAGAAAGACCGTCGGGAAATCGATGGTGTCGAGCAGGCAAACCATCACGCGGCATTCCGGCGACAAGCCGAGGCCGGTTATTGCGTTCGCGCAGCGGTTCACTCGGGTGGCGAGCTCGGCGAAGCTGTAACTGCCGCGCTCGTCGATGTAGGCGATTTTTTCAGGCCGTGCGGCGAGATTGCGTTCGATCAAATCGACCGCGGCGTTGTAGTGCTGAAGTGTCGTCGGTTGGCCATCCATAGATAGTTCTCCGATTAAGACCAGTGAGGTGTATCTACTATGGAACTGGCGCTCCCAGCAACCAGCGAGTGCCGTGAGTTACTTTAGGTAGCCCCGTTCGCGATAAAAGCGCTTGGCACCGGAGTGAAGCGGTGCATCGTAGGGTGCTTCATCGTCATTGGCACAAAGTTGCGCCATGCTGAGCGGCTTAAAATTGTCGGTAGGAATGAGCCGCTTGCGCTGCTCGATGGCTTCGCAAAGGGCGTACGCTACTTCGTCCGGCATGTCGGCGTGCACGATCATCGGCCAGCCGCTAAAGTCGACGGTTTGGACATCTTGAGCCAAGCCGCGAAAGCCGCAGCGCGACATACCGGTGGCCCGGTAACCGAGAGACACCATCTGCTTCAACACGGTCCCGTCGATCGGCAAATAGCGAAAGCCGTTATCGAGAGCGGTCTGCCCCCAACTCTTAATCCCTTCGTCGAAGACCGCGTTGATCGTGCCGTTCTCAATAGAGCTACGGCGGCCGGGGTCGCTGGGCCGCGACACCGAGTGGATTTTACCGCCCCACTTGCAAATGTCGGCCAGGGAAAATCCCGCGGCACGCAGGACCGCTGAAACGGTAAACATGGTCGAGCTTCCCGCGAGATCGGATTTGGGGACGTAACCGGTGGACACGCGGAGCGGAATCCGCTTCTGTTTGATCTCTGCGAGGGAGGTGATGCCCGTGGACTCGTGCACGGCAAACCCCATTACGTCGAAGGATGGAAAATTGGCGATGGTGCGTAGCGGCAGCCGTTTTTTAAAAGGACCTTTCCCGCGGTAGGCCATGGTCAGTAACACCGAGGGATTGACCCATGCCAGCGAATACTTGCCTTCGGCGACGGCGACGATCTCACGAAATCTGCCGGTTGCAAACGAGACCGGCACGTCGTTAGTTCGCTCGGAGGATCTGATGCCGAGGGAGAGCCTGAGCACCCGGCCGACGCGCGTGTCGGTTTGCAAAACGCCTTCCGCGGCACGCCGGGTTTCATGCGACAGAGAACTGTCGTAGAGCGCTGCCGCTATTTCCAAGAGTCCTTTGGCGCGCTGAATTCCTGCGTTGTAGCGCTTAATCGCCATTTTTGAGAGACCTCCCAATCAAGTCGCTTCACATTAATAGCGATCGTTGGGAGAAACAATACGCGTGAATTTTGAGTTGACCACGCTGCTCGCAGCGTAGAACCATTAAATGGGGTCTCCAAAGGGGGCGAGCATCCCCTTTGCGATATTTTAATCAGGGACAGGGTTAAATCCCCGTCCGCGAAGTGGCTTCATGAATTAGATTTGACTGGGCAAGAAGAGTCGATGGAGTGAAAGTTGTGATGCGAGCGGATTTAGAACGTGGTCGTCTGACCGCCGGCACTGCCGGCGGTCAGACGGGGATGCGGTGGTTTGCGGATTAGCGTTTGCGCAGGTCGCTCTTCAATTCCTGGCGCGCCGCGTCGAGCCTTGCTTGGTCTTTACTCAATTCGACGCGGTCATTGCGAATTTCTTTCAGGTCGTTGCGAATTTCCTGTCGGCCTTTGAAGATTTCCTCTTTGCTCGCGCCGTTACGAATGTCGTTGCGCAATTCAGCCCGGTCCCTTCTTAGCTCCGCATAATCCTTACGCAGTTCAGTGCGGCCCTCTCGGACTTCCTTCCGTGCTGCGCGGACGTCTTTGAAGTCCTGGCGAATTTCCGGCTTGTTGTGGTGGCCACGGTTGTCTACGCGGCCGTCATGGCGACGGTCATGGCGGAAGTCATGGCGCACATCGCGTCTTTGGTCACCGTCGCGCCAGCCGCGGTGGAAATCGCGCCGGTCATGGGTGGAGCGGTCAAATCTCTTGCCGTGATGGTCATTGCTACGGCCGCGATGGAAGGCGCGCCGGTCGTGCGTGGAGCGGTCGAATTTTTTGCCGTGTTCCCCATGACCTTCTTTGGCGTTCGCTATGACGGAAGTGCTCGGCATCATCAGGCTGCCGGCGAGCAATCCGGCTAAGATCAATTTGTTCGTGTTTTTCATGGTCTCCTCCTCTTTAGTTACGTTTCAAACTTTGATCTGACTCGTCACGTTCTTAATATTCCGTGCGCTGTGGGCGCTGGATCTCCTGGCGATTGCGCTCGATGGTCTGTTGGTTTTGTTGAATGGTTTGCTCGTTGTATTGGTACTGTTGCTGTTCCTGGCCTTGCATGTAGTCGCCGATCGCTGCGCCGCCCAGCAATCCGGTGCCGGCACCGATCGCCGCGCCCATACCCGGTCGTCCGAAGGCGCTGCCGATCAACCCGCCGGCGGCGGCGCCGCCGACCGCGCCAATGCCGGCGCCTTTTTCTCTCGTGCTCATCGGACCGCCAGCGCAACCGGCCGCCATCATGACGGACAATCCTAGAGCCGCGATGCCGATTGAAGATTTTTTGTTCATTTTGCCTCCCATTGGTTTTCAGCTTGCGTTATTTTTACTGAGCTGAACCTAAAGCAACGCCGGTGCCATTTTGATTGGCGCGATTAACCGGCTGGATTTTCAGCGATCAGGCGCCCCGGCGGAGGTTTACCGCGAGTAAAAATTACTGGCTGGCGGCGAAAATGTTTTGCCTGCGCCGACGCTGTTCACGTGAAACGGGTTTAGGGCCGATGGAATTCTTTGGCGCTTTTGACCCCGTCCCGGAGTGAGCCATCATGGCTTGAAGTTTCCGGTGTGCTCGTTGTAAGGCTTGAGCGGTAGGGTGTCGGGTTTGGCTTTGATGGTTCAGTTCTGTTCGAACTTGAGGAGGGCGCATGACTATCGGGCGATCGTTCACAGTTGCTCTGCTCCTGTTTACTTGGCAGTTAATTTCTTCCGCGCTTGGGCAGGAAAAGCCGAAAATCTTTCTTGGCGCGTCGAGTAAGACGCTGGGTTACAGTCCGCTCTGGGTCGCCAGCAAAAAGGGGTTTTTCGACCAGCAGGGGCTCGACGTTCAGCTGGTGCTATTGCGAGGCGTGCCCATGACCTTGCAGGCGTTGGCCGCAGACTCACTGCATTTCGGCTCCGGCGGACCTGAACCCTATATCGAAGCCTCGGAGCGTGGTCTCGACTTCGTCGTCACCGGCGGAATTATCAATGGCATTGCACAATTCCTCGTCGCCGGAAAAAAATACAAAACTTACGACGATCTACGCGGCGCGACTTTCGGCACGGCGTCATTAACCGGCGGTACGATCACCGCGCTGCGTGAAGCGTTGAAGCTCAAGGGGCTAGAGTATCCGCGCGACTATAAGCTGCTAATCATCGCCGGCGGTTCGTCGGCGAACTTGGCCGCTCTGCAATCCGGCCAAATCGCCGCGTCTACCGTCGCCGTGCCGCTCAATTTTGCCGCCGAGGAGTCCGGCCTAAACGTCATCGGCCGCCTAAGCGACGGTATCCCACATTTTCAAACCAATGCGTTCGTGGCCCGGCGCTCATGGGCCGAGAAAAACCGGCCGACGATGGTGCGTTTCATGAAAGCAATGGTGCTAGCACTGCGCTGGATGCACGGCAATCCTGACGCCGCGGTCGAGTTCCTTGCGAAGGAGATGCAGCTCAAGCCGATACACGCGCGCAAGGGCTGGGAGTTTTACACCCAAACCCGATTCTGGCCGCCGGACGGCGACGTGACCCTGGAAGGATTGAAGAACAATATCCGCTTCTACGCCGATCAGACCGGCGCCAAGGGGCCGCTGCCGGATGCGAGCAAGTATGTCGATCGGAGTTATCTGCTCGATGCGCTGAAAGAACTAGACAAACGTTAGTGTCAAACCGATAGCACGTTGCTGAAAAATCCTATCGGAGTCCTTGGACTGGGCTCAGGACGAACGGAGACCATAATTTGTTGGCGTTTTACCGTTCATGCGGAGACTCTCGAAGCACTCCGATTTGTTGAACTTATCTCTGCCGGGTGTTACTTCTCAGCGAGTGATCAAGCATTTTGAGGAATTATCTTTATGTCTGATTTCGTTCTCTTCGAGCAAAAGGGCCATGTCGCCATCGTCACGATCAACCGCCCTGACCGGATGAACGCGCTGGGCCATGAGGTGCGCACCGGACTGGTCGACGCGTTCTTGAAAATTCGCCATGAGCCGTCGATCCGGGTCGCGGTGATCACCGGCGCGGGTGACAAAGCGTTTTCGGCCGGCGCCGATCTGAAAGAGCACAACGAGATATTTCAGAAGAAGCCCTACCGTGTCGGCCCGGATTACGGCGCGTTGGACGAACCGCCGCATTCGAGCCAGCTGGCCATCGAGACTTACAAGCCGCTTATCGCCGCGGTGAACGGTTACGCGCTGGCGGGCGGATGCGAGCTGAGTTTAGCGTGTGATATCCGCATCGCATCGGAAAACGCCCGCTTCGGTTTGCCGGAAGCAAAACGCGGCCGCGGCGCCAACTTCGCCACGGTTATGTTGCAGTACTTGATTCCGCGCGGCATCGCCATGGAAATGCTTTTCACCGGCGAGCAGATTTCCGCTCAAGACGCCTTACGTTTCGGCTTGGTCAATCGGGTCGTGCCGCTGCCGGAGTTATTGCCGACGGCGGTTTCGCTGGCAAAAAAGATCGCCGAGAACGCGCCGGTGTCGCTGCGCCGAATCAAAGAACTATCCGTGAAGTCGATCGGCTCGCCGCTGCTCTTTGCCTTGAAAATGGCGCCTGGTCCAAGCCCTTATGAAAGCCAGGATGCCCGCGAGGGCGCTAAAGCTTTCACCGAAAAACGCTCGGCGACGTTCAAGGGCGACTGAGGGCGTTATTCAAGCTGAATTGATCACCACGAAGGCACGAAGTCGGATGGGTCGAGGATCGAGGATGGAAGATAGAGGATCGCAAGTGCGTCTTGCCATCTTCTATCCTCGATCCTCCATCTTCGGCCATCCTTCGATCGTGGTGAACGCCGACCCAGCATAAACTCAAGGAGAACTTCATGAGCAACTATCCCAAAGTTCTGTTGACCGAAGAGGGCATGCGCGACGGTTTGCAGATCGAGCGCGCCGATATTCCTGTCGGTGACAAGATTCGTTTGCTCGATGCGCTGTCGGAGACCGGTTTGAAGGAGATCGCCGTCGGCTCGTTCGTCAGCCCGCGCTGGGTGCCGCAGATGGCTTGTATCGAAGAGTTGATCAACGGCTTTCATCCTAAGCCGGGCGTGACTTACACGGCCACCGCGCTCAACGACATGGGACGCGAGCGATTAAAAAAATACTGTCCGCCGCTGTCCGATTACAAATATCAGGCCCAGACGGCGGTCTATCTCTGCGACGTATTCGCGCAGCGCAACATCAACCGGACGATCGCGCAGCAAATGGCGCGCTGGCCGAAGGCGATCGAAGAGGCCAAGAGCAAAAACGCCAAAGAGGCGGGCATCAGCGTCAGCGCCGCGTGGGGCTCCAACTGGACGGGCGAGGTGTCGGAAGACGACCGCATGAAAATGTTGGAGCAGCAGTATCTGCTTTGGCAAGAGGCGGGAATCCCGGTTACGAAAATCGGCATCTCCGATCCGATGGGCTGGAACATGCCGGATCAAGTGGAGCACCAACTGGCGACGATCAAAACGCGTTGGCCGTCAATCAAGAATTTCAATTTGCATTTGCACGATACCCGCGGCATGGCGCTGACAACGTCCTACGTCGCGATGCGCGCCCTCGACGCCAGTGACACGCTAAGCTTGCAGCCGGCCATCGGCGGCATGGGCGGCTGTCCGTTTTGCGGCAACGGCCGCTCGGCCGGATTAGCGCCGACCGAAGATTTGATTCACATGATGGAAGGCATGGGTATCGACACCGGCGTCGATTTGGACAAGCTGATCGAAGCGGTATGGATGGCGGAAGAAATCGTCGGCCACGCTCTATGGGGCCATGTTTCCAAAGGCGGTCCCCGGCCGACCGGCAAGAAGCTTTATGCGATGGACATGCCGTTTGTCGAAACCCTCGATCACGCGCGTCATTTCATCAAGGGTGCCGACGCGTACAAAGGCGCTCCGTCGCCGTGGAAAGAAGCGATCAAGAGCCCGCAGCGGCCGGAGACGGTGAACGGAGAAGCGACGAACTCGGTTAACGAGCAAGGCGGCGCGCGCTGGTTGCCGTTGTAAGTTCGCTGCTAAACGAGCTTGCACGCATAGCCAGAAAATTCATTCTCACCACGACGATCACGAAGGACACGAAGGTTTCGGATGAGTAAGACTACGAATTTCGTGCTCTTCGTGCACTTCGCGGTGAATCCGCATTGTCATTGCTTTCTCGAATAATTTACCGGAGGAAGTTTTAGTGTCCGATCCACGCGTTGGTTTACTTTTCAATCCGAAATCGGTCGCCATCATCGGCGCTTCGGCCGACCTTGCCAAGGCCTCCGGTTTGCCGCTGCGTAACATCGTCAACTCTAAATTCACCGGCAGGATTTATCCGATCAATCCGCGCGCCAAGGAAGTCAATGGACTAGCTTGTTATCCCACCGTGACGGACTTGCCGGAAGCGCCCGATGTGGCGATTTTCATGATCGATGCCAAGCTCACCGCGCCGATCATGGAAGAGTGCGGCAAGAAAGGCGTCAAGACCGCGATCATCGGTTCCGCCGGTTTCAGCGAGGACGGAGCGGAAGGGCAGGCGCGCCAAAATGAGGTAAGCGAAATCGCTAACCGCTACAACATTCGCGTCTGCGGTCCGAACTGTCACGGCACATTCAACGTCTTTAAGAATATTCCTTGTGGCTACGATCATTCGTTCGCCTTGCCGATTAAGGCTGGGCCGGTGGCGATCGCATCACATAGCGGCGCGTTGCTCGGAGTCATCGGCCATCGCGCCGTGCAAGCCGACCTTGGTTTCAGCTACATGGTCAGCAACGGCAATGAGATGGACGTCGATCTCTGCGACTTCGCCGAGTTTTTTCTCGAAGACGAAAACACCCAGGTGGTCGCTGTGCTGATGGAAAGTTTGAAAGACGGGCGGCGCTTCCTCCAGCTCGCCGAGCGCGCCCACGAGCTCGGCAAAAAGATTGTCGTGCTCAAGGTCGGTAAGTCTGAGCGCGGCGCGATCACGACCATGGCGCACACGGCGCGCATGGCCGGCGTCGGTGAAGTTTATGAAGCGGCGTTTCGCCAGTACGGCGTGATCTCGACGGACACGGTGGAGACCTTTCTCGGCACCGCACAGCTGGCCGCCCACCAACCGGTGCCGCGCGGCGGCCGTTTGTTCGTCATGACCTCGAGCGGCGCGGGTGCTAGCTTGATGGCCGACAAGGCGAGCGAGTACGGCATCGAGCTTGCGGATATTTCAGACGAAGCGAAAGCGCGCATTCCGCAACGGCGCTCGGCGATCCTCACCAACCCGTTCGATACCGCGGGCACATCGCGCGCTCCGGGTTTTCTCCAGGCCGCGTGCGAAGCCTTCGCTGAAGACAAAGCCAACGACTGTCTGCTGATGTACATGGGACCCCTTGCCGTGCGTCATGAGTATGGCCGGCAATTTGCCAACGCGGCGGAGAAGTTTGGCAAGACCGCGGCGGCGATCATCAATCTTTCCGAAACCGATATGCGTGACATCTTTCAGGACAAGCATATTCCGGTCTACGACGCGGCGACGGACGCGTGTTTCAGGATGCTGCGCGGTTATTTCGACTACGGGCAATTTCTTGAGCGGCGCGGAGCGGCGGCGCTGCGCGGTTCAAATTCGCACCCAGTGCGCGCCGGTGTCGACGGGATTGTGAACGCGCACCGAGGCGCCGCAATGCTGTCGCCGTCGGCAACCGTCGAGTTGTTGAACGCTTATGGATTTTTGTGCGCGAGTTCCACTCTCGTGTCGTCAATTGATGAAGCGAAAGCTGCCGCCGCCAAGCTTGGCTATCCGGTTATTCTCAAAGGGCTGGCGCCAAACGTGGCGCATCGCAGCGAGGCTGGGCTGGTGAGTCGGAAGATTTCCGCCGCCGCCGAGCTGGAAAAAGAATTCGCCGCGCTCGCTGCCAAGGCGAATTCACTCTCAACGGAGCCGCTGGCGATCAGCGTCGAGAAGTTTGTCAATCACGATTTCGAAGTGATTCTTGGCGTGAAATACGACCCGACCTTTGGGCCGGTGCTACTTTGCGGCCTGGGCGGTATTTTTACCGAGGTCTTAAAAGATTACGCGCTCGGACTCGCGCCGCTGACGCAAAGCGACGCTGAATCAATGCTCGCGGCGCTCAAAGCATCCGCGGTGCTGAAGAAATCGCAGAAGAACATCGACTCGTTCGTCGACGCGCTGCTCCGCCTGTCCGACCTCGCCGTGGATCTTAGCGGCAAGATCAAGGCAGTGGATATCAATCCGATCGGCCTGGGCGGAGAAGCTACTCCTGCGATCGTGCTCGACGCCAAGGTCCATTTATAATGCTAACGGAGGCGCTGCCATGAAATCGTCGGTGAGTTCCATTGGATGCTTTATCCTTATTGTTGCTGTCGTTTCTCCATTGCGAGTCGGGGCCCAGAGTGAGCCCGACTTCAAAGGCAAGACGATTCGCATCGTGATCGGCACCAGCACCGGTGGCGGCGTCGATCTCTATGCGCGGCTCGTCGGGCAGTTTCTCGGCAAGCATTTGCCGGGCGAGCCGTTCATCATGGCGCAAAACATGCCTGGCGCCAGCTCAGTGGTTGCCGCCAATTATCTCTACACCGTCGCCAAGCCCGATGGGTTGACCCTGGGCGCATTGCAGGGCGGCGCGTTTTTCGATCAGATACTCGGGCACAACACGGTGAAGTTCGACTGGTCGAAGTTCACCTGGGTCGGCTCGCCGGAGCGACTGGAGGCGCAACTTTACATGCGCGCCGACAGTCCGTACAAAACCCTCGACGACATTCGCCGCGCGGCTGAACCGCCGCGCTGCGGCGGCGCCGGCACCGGCGCGACGGGATACTTCGTGCCTAAGGTTTTGGAAGAGACGCTGGGATTGAAATTTAAAACCGTCACCGGCTATCAGAGCGGCGGCGAGATCGACATCGCCGTCGAACGCGGCGAGCTGCATTGCCGCGCTTTCGACATCGGCAGCTTTGTCGGCCGCGACCCGACCCGCACTTGGTTTAAAAATGGTTTCGTGAAGAGTCTGCTTCAGACAGGGCGCAAACGCGACGCGCGTTTAGGCGACGTGCCGACGCTCTACGAATTAATGGATAAGCAGAAAACACCGGACTCGCTGCGCCGCATGGCGAGTGTGGTTTTGTCATCCGGCGGATTTGGCAGGCCGATGGTAGCGCCGCCGGGAATGCCAGTTGAGATCGCGCGTGCGATTCGTGACGGCTACGGGAAAATGTTGAAAGACCCCGAGTTCATCGCCGAAGTGAAGAAACGGCGCTACGATCTCGAACCGATCTCCTGGGAAGAAATGCAGAACTTGGCCAAGGAAGTCACCGGCCAGCCGGCGGATGTGGTGGAGCGGGTGAAGAGAATTTTGGAAAATTGACATTGCGACCGTCCCTTCCGTCATACTCGCGAACGCGGGTATCTAGTCTTTTTTTTCACTGGGTTAAAAACACGCGAACCTGGATTCCCGCGTGCGCGGGAATGACGGACGGAAGAGAAACCGATTACCTTGAATCTATACATTCCCCGCAGCTTGCTGCGGGCACCATCAAATGGGAAATCCAAAGGGGGCGAGCATCCCCTTTGGTCGCGTGCGGGGTTAATACCCCGTACGCGAAATGCCCTGTTTATTTGTTCGTCGTCGCGCCCCCAGCGTGCTTATCCCTTATGCGCGCGAATGATATTCTGCCCCAAGCGCCAGCGCAGTACTTCGTTGGCGCCTTCGGTGATGCGGGTGCTGCGGATTTGCCGGTACCACCATTCGAGGGGAAGTTCTTTCATTAAGCCCAAACCGCCATGCACTTGAATCGCGCGGTCGACCACGCGGCTGGCCATTTCCGTCGCCATCACTTTGACCATGTACGAGAGATCGCGCACGTCTTCGCCGCGGTCGACGCGCCAGGCGCACTCGTAGACCATGTTGCGTACTGAATGAATCTCCATGGCCGAGTCGGCGATCATAAATTGAATCGCCTGGCGGTCGGCGAGGGGCCTGCCGAAGGCTACCCGTACTTTCGAATATTCGATCATCATGTCGAGACAGCGCGAGGCGATGCCCACCGGGCGGGCGCCGTGGCCGCGGATACGTCCCTCGCCGATCCATTTCTGCGCGATGGAAAAGCCGCCGCCGATTTCGCCGATGACGTTGTTTGCCGGGACGCGGACGTTATCGAATACCAATTGCCAGGGCGCTTCGCCCATCATCGCCGGCCACTGCCGTTCGAGCAGCACGCCGGGACTTTTCAAATCCACGGCGAAGCAGGTGATGCCGCCGCGCGCTTTCTTTTCCAAATCGGTCACCGCCATCAGCTGCGCGTAGTCGGCGCGGCCGGCGGCTGTAATAAACCGTTTGGTGCCGTTGATGATAAAGTCGTCGCCGTCACGCACGGCGCGGGTGCGCATGTTGGCCGGATCGCTACCGGCGTCGGGCTCGGTTTGAGCGAAGCAGAATTTTAGCTCGCCGCGCAAAACCGGCTTGAGGAAGCGTTCCTTCTGCTCATCGTTGCAGTAAAACAGAACCGGACGCACTTCCGGCCCAAACAATTCAAGACTGCGAAATGGCAGGGAAGCGGCGCGGGCGATCTCCTCGTGAATGATGCAGCGCGGTAACAGGCCAAGCCCGGCGCCGCCGTATTCCGCCGGCACGTCGAGCATCCATAGGCCCATCGCTTGAGTTTTCTCCTGCAGCGGCTTGAGCAAATGGTCCGGCATCGACCCTTCGCTGTCGTGGCGATATTCGCGCTCCAGCGGGATCAGCTCTTTGTCGACAAAGCGCCGCACGGTGTCTCTGAGGATTTGAATTTCTTCTGGGAGGTTGAAGTCCATTACAGTTCCTTAAATTGTCTTATTCGGGTGTGCTTGAAACCGCTCGTATCGGGGTGGGAGTGATAGTTCGTCATGCCGGCGAAAGCCGGCATCCAGGTTCGTATTCGGTTTACGCATGAAATAGCCTGGATTCCCGCGTGCGCGGGAATGACGGAAATACGAGTCGACTTCCAGTCGACAAATTGGCATCCCTCCCGCATAGACCCGAAAAGCGTTCATTTGCTAAGTTACTTTCCGTCCTCTGTTTACTCACTCGCGACGATTTTGTTCGACAATGCGCCGATCTTGGTCGAGGATACTTCGACGATATCGCCGACTTTCAAAAACAGATCGAGGGGCCGTTTGCCATCGGGGGCACGACGCGATTTGTCGGCGGCGGTTCCCGCTGAGGTGCCGCCGGCAATCACGTCACCCGGCACGAAGGTGAAATCTTGCGAGAGATACTCCAACACCTCGCCGAAATTCCAAATCATTTCCTTCGTGCTGTAGCTCTGACGCACCACGCCGTTGACCCGGGTCTCGACGTCGACATCTTGTTGATCGGTCTCACCGACGACGATGCAGGGTCCCATGGACGCCGCGCCGTCGAAGTTTTTCGGCAAATTATAACTAACCATCCGGTCCGTGCCGCCGCCGTCGCGGATGCTCCAATCGTGAAACAGCGTGACACCCCAGACGTACTCGTCGATGTGGCTGGCGGGAATATTCTTGCCCCGCTTGCCGATGACGATGGCGACTTCTCCTTCGTAGTCGAAATAAGTTACGCGCTTGGGAAATGGGATCGTATCGTCAGGTCCGGCGACTTCCGCCGGCACTTTCCAAAACCCCCACTGACCGGCTTTCTTCGCTTCGCGGGCAACCTCTTCGACGGTGATATCGGTTTTGCCCAAGCGATTGGCCCACATGCCGAGCAGGTGCTTGGCGTAATTGCCGCCGACGCAGGCGATACGCCGCTCCGGCCAGGGCGCGTATAATTGCACGTTGCTCAGAGGTCGGACTATTCCGCCATTACTCGGTGCGGTGTTGCCATGCTGGTCGATCACACGCTGAGCTTCTTCGAGAGCCGGTTTGCCTGCTTCAATGAAGTTCAGCAGGCGCGCCGGTAGCCGAGCCGACGCCCGGTTCAAATCGATCACACGATCACCCAACAATGCTCCGACTCGCCGCTCAGCTCCCAAGACAACAATTTTCATGTTTAGCCTCCCAGGTTTGTGGTTTGGCGTAACATCCGGATCGGCTTTAGGTCAAGCGCTTAGGGCATCCCGGAAGATCAAATCAAGCTGGCCGCGGACGGAACGTTCTGCTACTGTAGCTGATCGGAATTACCTTTGGCGGTTTCTTCAGGAGGCTTCTCATGAAGCTAGATCTCGTCATCCGAATTTCTTGCCGGCTTGTCGCCTTGATTAGTGTGCTCGTCCAGTTTCACCACGCGCTCGCCGCTGACAAGCTGATTGGCTTTCATTCGGCGCGCACGATGTCACAGTCGATGCCATGGATCGCTGAAGAGGCAGGGCTGTTTCGCAAATACGATCTCGAGTTTCAACTGGTTTATATCTCTTCCGCGGCGCTGGTGACCGCCGCGTTGCTCGGCGGGGACGCCCAGGTGGCAATCAGCGGCGGCGAAGCGATTGTGCGCGCCCATGCTCAAGGGGCAACCGATTTGGTTTTCGTTGGCAGCGCGAAAAATACTTTGACCCACAGCATCTTGGGTAAACCGGAGATCAAACGGCCGGAGGACCTCAAAGGCAAAAAATTGGGGCTCACGCGGCTGGGCAGCAATTCGCACTATTTCGTGCTTCAAGTCTTGCGGCGTTATGGCGTGGAGCCGGGCGATTTGCATTTCATTCAAACGGGAGGGCAAGCGGAAAATCTCGCGGCGCTATTCAGCGGTAATGTCGACGCCGCGACCATGACGGGCCCATCGGGCGGGGCGCGCGCTTTGACGCAAGGATTTCGCTATGTCGTCTACGGCCCAGATTTGAAGATACCGTTCGCGGCGGCGACGTTGATCACCAAGCGTTCACTGTTGAACGCGCGCGGACCGGTCATCGAAAAGTTCGTCCGCGTCAACGCCGAGGCACTGAAGCTCATGTTTACCGATAAGGAACTCACCTACAAAGTACTCGCGAAACAATTGCGCATCAGCGATCGAAAGGTTTTGGACTCGGCCTATGACGAGGAGATCAAAGTGATGGAGCCGCGGCTGGAATTCAACAACGAGGCGTTTCAGGCGATTATCGATGAGACCGGCAAAGTCGACCCGCGGGCGAAAAAGATTAAACCGCAGGATCTCGTCGACCGGCGATACCTCGACGGTCTCAACAAAAGCGGGTTTTTCGACAAGCTTTGGGCGGGGAAGTGATTGCGCGACGGTTGGGCTTGGCGAGAGACTCCTCGAACGATGCGGTTCTCTAAGCTCACCACATCCTGCGCGCTGAGTCCCATTACTGCCTTGGTATCCGTCGATGGGTTCTGTCTTTTCTCAGGGTCTTGCTGAGTTCGGCGGCTGCACGCTCATAGATGTCCGCGCGGGGTCCAAGGGCAACGATTTGCACCATGGAATCTACGGTGCGATAGATGACTCGAAACCTGCCGATTCGGTAGCTTCGCAAGCTTGTCAATTCGTCCCTCAACTCCTTAGCGCGGTAGGGATCATCAGCGATTGATCTTAGTGCAGCTTTGACTCTTGCTTTCAATTCCGGCGGGAGGTGGCGCATGAGGTCCCGCAGCGCCCGAGGGATCTCAATGCGATAACGGATCATTTCCGCTGCTTGCTCGGTCTCAGAGGCTCCCCGAAAACTTCCTCGAAGGTAAAGCGCCGGCCCTTCTCGAGCTGCCGCAGACCTAGTCTGATTTCCTTCATCAGGGCGCGGTTGCGCATGATCTCCCTGGTCTCGCGCCACCCTTCGTACTCGTCCGCACTCATGAGAACAGCCGCGGGCCGCCCATTTCGGGTAATGACAAGCTCCTCCTCGTCCTTTTCGCATTCAGCCACCAGCCGGCTCAGATGGGCCTTCGCTTCTGATAAGCTTAGAACACGCGCCATAACGGTCTCCTTAAAAATCCGACTATAATTCAGACTAGCCCCGGTCGATGGCGATGTCAATTTGTGGAAGTGATTGCTCGATTCAGTCGCTCCCTCGAAGTCGACTTTTAGTTGTCGAGCCATGGGAACGCCCCCTCTGTAACTTTTTACTTTTTAATTCATTTAAACCCCGCCTCTTGAGGCGGGGAACCTTTAAGGTGGGGAGGTAGGTGGGGTAATGTGGTTGTGTGAGTACGACACAGAGTGGAGCGCATACTCGCTGGAATATCCGATATCACATTGTGTGGATCGTGAAATATCGGAAAGACTTGTTGAATAGGGTGGGAGTATCTGAGCGATTGAGTGAATTGGTAAGGGGAATCGGCGAGCGATACGGCTGGGTGATCGATACGATGGCCACCGACGGGAATCACGTTCATGTGTTCATGGGAGCGCCGCCACGGTATGCGCCAGCAGAAGTGGTGGGGGTCATAAAAAGTATCACCGCGCGAGAAATATTTCGGGAGTTTCCACAGATCAAGGAGGAGCTTTGGGGAGGGGAGTTGTGGGGAGATGGGTACTATGTAGGAACGGTTGGGCATGAGGTGACAGCGGAGGTTGTCCGAGAATACATCAAGAAGCAAGGAAAAGAGACGCGACATAAGAATTACGAACAGCTCAAATTATTCTGACAGAAACCCCGCCCCTTGGGGCGGGGTCATTCATTTTTACCTTTGCCTTATCTTATGATTTTAGTCGCCCGCGCCAATACGTCGGTGTTGATGGTCACACCGATCTGTTTTGCCGTCTGCAGGTTGATCACAAACTCAAACTTCATCGGCTGCTGCACCGGCAGATCGGCGGCCTTGGCGCCTTTCAGAATCTTGTCCACGTACCAGGCGACCTGGCGGTAACTGTCCTCGACGTCCGCTGCGTAGGACATCAGTCCGCCTGCCTCGACCGTAAGTTTGCTGCCGTGCATCGAGGGTAGCCGGCTCTTCAACGCGAAGTTAACGATACGTTTTGCGTTAGCAAAGAATAGCCCGCCCCCGCCTGCCACGAACATACCATCCGGGCGCTGCTTGCCCATCGCAGCGAAAACTTTCTCTAAATCGTCGGCCGTTTTTACCTCCCGAGGCTGAAGAGTCAACTTCAGCGCACGCGCCAAGACTGGGAGATCCTTTTTGACCACGCGTTCATTGATTGGAACGGCCGGGTCGTAGAGAACCGCGATACGTTGAAGTTTTGGCAGCGCTTCTTTGAAGATTTCCAGCCTTTTGCTGGCTAGATCTGTACCAAGGTTGGTAATGCCGGTGACGTTGCCGCCGGGACGGGCAAGGCTTTTAATCAGACCAGAGTCGACCGGATCGAGTCCACCGCCCGACATAACGATGGGAATCGTCTTGGTCGCATCCATAACGGCCCGGACCCAGGTTAGACCTCCAAAGACCACGATGACATCACAGCTCAGAGCGACTAACTCGGCCGCAAGTTTAGGGGCTCGCTCGAAGTTGCCCTCGCCATATCGGTAGTCAATCGAGATGTTTTGTCCCTCCACATAACCTAGTTCGCGTAGACGTTGACCGACTGCCGCGGAACTAGACGACTCAGCAGATGGAGACGTATTCGAGAAATACCCAATACGGAGAACTTTCTTCGGCTGCTGCGCCTCGGCCGCAGCCCCTAGCGCCACCAGCACGAAAGCGATTACGGAAGGTCCCAACCATTGTGGATTTTGGATTGCCGATTTTGGATTGTCGGATCGAACCCACCGAAGTGTAGTCCGAAAGGTCTTTGTCATGTCCTGCTTCTCCAACTGCGCGGAATGGTCTACGGGGTCATATTAGTCCGAACGATTCGTCGTGGGCAAGTCTGAATGTGGTCTTTGCAATGCGGTCGGCCTACAATCCCAGGTACGCCTGACGTATGCGCTCGTCATTTAGTAATTCACTGCCGGTTCCCGACATCACGATGCGGCCGTTCTCCAACACGTAGGCGCGTTGGGCGAGCTTGAGCGATAGCGCGACGTTTTGCTCGACCAGTAGGATGGCGAGGCCTTTTTGTTTGAGCGCCAGAATCGCTCGCAGCATTTCATGAACGAGATTGGGTGCAAGACCGAGAGACGGTTCGTCTAGCATGATAAGTTCCGGATTGCTCATCAGGCAGCGGGCGATAGCGAGCATCTGCTGCTCGCCGCCCGACAACGTGCCGGCGAGCTGCGACTTGCGCTCTTTGAGGCGCGGGAAAAGCGCGAAGACTTCGGCGAGCGATTGGTTTGCATTGGAGCGGGCACGCGGCAACGAGGCGCCCATATGTAAATTTTCCAGCGCGGTAAGATTAGCAAAGAGTTGGCGGCCTTCGGCCACCTGGCCGATGCCGAGATTGCAAATTTGGTGGGATTCCCAACCGGTAATAGCGCGCCCCTCGAATCGAATCGTTCCCGCACGCAGACGTTCGATGCCGGCGATGGCGCGGATCAAAGACGTTTTGCCGGCGCCGTTGGCGCCGACGATGGCGATCATTTCACCTTTCTCCACGGTTAGAGAGACATCGGCCAGCGCTTGCGCGTCGCCGTAGTATAGATTGAGCTTGTCGACTTCGAGCAGCGCGCTCATAGGATTGCATCCTCGCCGAGGTAGGATTCGACTACCACCGGGTCGCGCACTACCTCTGCTGGCGCTCCTTGCGAAATAATCTCGCCGTGATGCAGCACCACAACTTTCTGTGCCAGCGCCATCACCGCGCGCATCACATGCTCGATGATCAGAATGGCAATTTCATCGCGCCGGTTGATTTGCCGCAGCGTAGCGACCAACTCGTCGCATTCCGTCGGTCTCAGTCCGGCGAGGACTTCGTCGAGCAACAATAGCTTCGGCCTTGTGGCCAACGCGCGGGCGATCTCCAACCGTTTACGCTCGGGGAGCGTCAGAATGTGCGCCGGGCAATCGCGCTTGGCGTCGAGCCCGAGCATGGCGAGAATGGTTTCGCCGTGTCGGCGAGCTTCACCGACGCTCAACGCGCGATGGAGCGCGCCGACGATGACATTGTCGATTACCGTGAGGCCGGCGAACGGTTTGACCAGTTGAAAGGTGCGGCCGATGCCGGCGGCGCAAACCTGGTCGGAGCGCAGGCCGTCGATGCGTTTACCTTCAAAATGAATTTCACCGCTATCGGGTGCGAAGATGCCAGCAATTAAATTAAACAGAGTTGTCTTGCCGGCGCCGTTGGGACCGATGAGCGCGACGATGCCATTGGATTCGACCTCGAAACTTGCGTTTGCCACTGCGCGCAGGCCGCGAAAGGATCTCGTCACGCCGCGTAACTCTAGCAGCGGGCTCATTGTTGCACCTTTAGCTTACGCGCCAACCGCGGCCAAATCCCATCGGGCAGAAAGACGATGACGAGAAACAATGCGAGGCCGTAGATCAACTGCTTCACGCCGGGGACGTCCCAGCCGAGAGCCGTGACGAGTTCGGTTGCGCCGTCGGCGAGCACCGTCAGCAGTGCGGCGCCGAGAATCGGACCGAATAAAGTGCCGATGCCGCCTATAATCGGGCCGAGAATGATTTCCACCGAGCGCGAGATGTTGAAAACCTGCTCGGGAAAAAGGTTGTTGTAATAAAAAGCCTGAAACACTCCCGCCAGAGCGGTCATCGCCGCGCTGACGACGACGGCGAGCAATTTCCAGCGAAAGGTGTTGATGCCGAGGGCTTGCGCCGCCTCTTCGTTTTCGCGGATCGCCTGCCAGTAATAACCCGCGCGGCTGCGCAGCAGCCAGGCGCAAAGCATGAACGCGGCGACGGCGAGCGCGAGGATCGTGTAGTAGAACATTGCCGGTGAGCCGCGCAAGTTGAATAGATCGATTTGGTCGCGCTGCAAGACTCTGAGAAATAGTCCGCCCGAGCCGCCCACCCAGGCGAAATGATCGAAGCCGATGCGGGAGAACTCGGCGAAGGCGATGGTGAGCAGCGTGAAGTAGACGCCTGAGATACCGAAACGAAAAGCTAGGCCGCCCAGTGCCGCGCCAAGCAAAACGCAGAGGAAAATTGCGATCCACAAGCCCGCCCAAGGACCGATGCCGAAATGAAAATAGAGTGCCGCGGCCGCATAGGCGCCGACGCCGAGATAGAGCGAATGGCCGAGGGAGAGTTGGCCGGCGAAGCCCATCAAAATATTCCACGCCTGACCGGTGTAGGCGAAAAACAGAAAGAGTGTCGCCACCGAGAGAATGTAATTGTTTGCGAGGCTCGGCAGGAAAAGCAGCAGCGCGGCCAGTGCGGTGAGCAGAAAAATAGCCCGGCGGTTCACAATTTATTACCGATCAAGCCGCGCGGGCGAATCAGCAGCACGACGATCAATAGGGCGAAGCTGAACATGCTTTTCGCCGAAGGTGTGATGAAGAGGCCGGCGAGCGCTTCAGATATTCCAATGAGCACGCCACCGATGAGCGCGCCATTCATCGACCCGAGGCCGCCGACGATGACGATGACAAAGGCCAGCAGAGTGTACGCCGGGCCGAGCGCCGGGGTGAGATCGACGAGCATGGTCAGCAAGCACCCCGCCACGGCGACGCTAGCGGCGCCCAAGCCGAACGCGACGGCGTAGAGCCGATTGATATTCAAACCGACGACTTTGGCGCCGAGCCAGTTGTCGGCGCAGGCGCGGATCGCCGTGCCGGTACGGCTAAAGCGGAAGAAGCCGAACAACGCCGCCGCCGTCGCCACGGCCACAAGCGCGGCGTAGAGTTTGCCGCGGTCGATGAGCAGCGGGCCAAGTTCGATCGATTCCAGCAATGCGTCGAGGCTGACGCTGCGAGCATCGGGCCCGAAAATAATCAGCGTCGAGTTGGTCATGATGATCGCAATCGCCAGCAGTAGCATGAATTGCGCATGATCTGGCCGGGTGATGAAGGGTTGGATGATCTTCGCCTGCAACAAATAGCCAAAAAAGAAAAACAGGATGGCCATGGGAACGACCGCGAAGAACGGATTCACATTGAGCGACGCGAAGAGTAACACCGCAAGGTACATCGCGATCGTCATCATTTCGCCATGAGCGAAATTAACAACCCGGGCGACGCCGAAGATCACCGACAAACCAAGAGCCATCAGGCCGTAGACCAGGCCGGTCAAGATGCCGGAGACTATGACGTTGGCGAGGTTGACGAGGTCGATGGGCATGAACAATTGACTGCTGAACCCGAGTTGAGCGTCTCCGTATCGTCATTCCGGCGCAGGCCGGAATCCAGACCCACCATCCACCTGGATACCGTTTTTCAACGGTATGACGAATGCTATGCTCGTTTGTACTCCGCCCATGGGAAAACCGGCTTCGCTTCGGCCGACGGCGCTGGCAAGACGACGACTGGTTTTTGTCCTTGGTTCTGAATGCAGGCGGAAAGATTGCCCTCGACCTGGCCTTTGGCGTTAAATTTTATCGGTCCGCCGATCATCATGCGGTTTTTGATCTCCGTGGTGCGGATCGCTTCGGTCAGCGCTTGGGCGTCAATAGATTTCGTACGCTTGTAGGCGTCGGCGGCGACCAGGATCGCTTCGAATGTATAGCCGACGTTGAGGGCGTGAAAGCGCAGCTGATCTTTTGGATTTTGTTTTCTGAACATGGCGTCCACGGATCGCGCCAATGAAGCATTCGGATCGTACCATGGCACGTTAGAGATGCAGCCTTCCGACAGTTTGCCGAGAGTCTGATAAAATTGGTTTTCGTACATCCCGGGCGAGCCGGGGCTGATGATGCCCATGATGTTCCAGCGCTGCTTGACGATTTCGCGGCGCAGTACGATGGCATCGTTCAACCGGCAGACGAGCAGCAGAAAATCCGCTTTAGTTGCTTTGGCTTTCGACACTTCGACCGTGAGATCCTTGGCCGCCGGATCGTAAGCGATCGTGTCAAGGAGTTTAAACGGCAAATTCAGTTGCGGCAGGATCGCGCCGATCGCTTTCGCGTTGGCTTGGCCGAAGGTGTCGTTGACATGCATGAACACCGCAGTGCGCGGGGCTGTGTTGGTTGCTTGAAACAAGTCGTTAGTCAGTGCGAGGCCGTTCCTTACCAATTCGGACGCGACCGGAAAATTTCTAAACACAAATTTATAGCCCTGGTCGGTGATCTGCGGCGCTGCGGCGATGTTGATCACGAACGGCACGCCGCGCTGCTCGGCCACTTGCGCGATGGCCGCCGCCGCGCCCGAATCAAACGGCCCAACAAGACAGTGCGCGCCTTCTTGAATTAACCGCTCCGCACGGGTGCGCGCGGTGTCGACGTTGGTCTCCGTATCGGCGTTCATCAGCTCGATGTCGACGCCGAGCAGATCTTTGATCACCCCCGGCGCCAAGTCGGCGCCCTTCTGGCACGACTGGCCGATCACTCCCTGCAAGCCAGACTTCGGCAGCAGCACGCCGATTTTAAGCTTCGCCGTTTGCGCGCGGACGATGTTGAACGGCGCGAGTGCCGAAGCCGCGGTGGTGAATAGAAGTTTATTGAAATGGCGACGGTTCATTTTGAGTGTCGTGAGCGCTTTTTGTTCAATATTACGTCGACTTTCGTGGTACGGATTGGTCGTCTTGGGAAATGGGTTCCTGCGGTTTTGGCTAAAGTAGCTGACAATCCAGTCGGGTGTCTAGCGCGTGAACAACATCCGCCCATCATCGTTTAAAACTCCTCGCACCTCGACGACTGCTCGCCCCAGATATCCGCGCCGCCGATGATGGCGTCGCGGGCTTCCATCGGTAATCGGTCCTTCGCTGAAACTGGCGGGGCGCCGGGGAAGGGGAAAACTTTGATCTCGTTGTACGGACCGATGATGCGGTCCATGGCGGGCAATTCAATTGGCCGGTCGAGGCTGCCGGTGCTGACTATCGCGTCGGCTTCCGGGACGAAGAAGAGTACGGCGCTGTCGGTGCCTTGCTTGCCGCCGTTTTCATAGGTAACGAGGATGGTCTTGATGCCGATCTCTTCGCAAGCGCGCACGGTGAACATGACGTCGACGAAGGCGTTGCCGCCGCCGATCCAGGTGAGCAGCGTGCCGTTGGCGCCCATCGCTTTGGCCAATCGCGCGGCGTTCTGCGCGCCGACTTCTTTACCGTGGTTGGTCTCGAAACGGATGCGCTGCAAGATCACGCCGGCAAAATTCAACTGTTGGCCATGAGCCTTGTACAAACTGAGGATCAACGGATGGTTTTGCCAATCCCAAGTCGTTGGATAGTAGCCGCGGCCGGAGCGCGTCGTGTCGACCGTTACCGCGCCGTCAAAGATTTCGTTCGGATGAACGAACGTCGCCAGCGATTCGCGCAGTGAGATGCCGTAGTAGCCGACGCCGGAGTGGAAATGCTGCGGATCGGTGATGCAGCCTTGGATCAGCATCACGTTCGGTAGTTTCGGATTCCGTAGGCTCAAATCGTAGACTGTGAACTCCTCGGGCTGGAGCGTTTTTGTAACTTCCGCAATTCTATGCGCGACTTTCAATTCGGCTTGTTGGATCGCGTGGTGCGCGTCGAGTTCGCCGAGCCCTGGCACGATGCGAAAACTGATGATCAAGTGCGCGTGTTTGCTGAAGCGCGAAATCGCCGCGCCGGGCCCGGTCATATCCAAGATTGCGCTTCGCTGCACCGTCGTGCCAGCGCGGATCGTTCCTTCGTAAGCGGCGGCGGCGATCACGGTCATGCCGGAGAGCCGATGGGTGCGGCCGTCGCCGACATTTCTTACGGGCCCTAGAATACCGGGGAAGACGGTTCCACCGCTGACTTTGCAGCGCGGTTCAACAACATCGCGGATGCCGGTGATACGCACATTTTCGCCCGGCAGCGCCACCGCGAGCGACGCGTCGGTGATGCGCCGGTCCTCAAGGACGATGTCGACGAGCGCTGCTTCGTCGACTTCAACCGTGCGCTTGTCGTACGCGAAGCGGTGGCCTAGACGAATGTGTTCTACGGGAAATACAGCGAGGTCGAGACGCATAGCTTTCGCAAGTAAGTAGTCAGTAGTGAGGAGGCAGGAGTTCGCTCCTCCCAGCCCCTAACTCCTTCCTATTTACTCCTAACTGTTTTATTGAATCCCCATGATCTGGCGAAATTCTTTCAGATAATCGTTGAGCTTCGGGCCGAGCTTGGGCGTGACGACGTAGTCAGGCTGCACTTGGAATTCTTGATACTTGCTCTTCACGCCTTTCATGGCGGTACCTTTGCCCAATGTCGCCGCGAGAAATGTCTGCGCCTCTTCGGCAAGCACCCACTCAGCGAAAAGAATCGCGGCGTGCGGGTGGGGTGAGTTCTTCATTAAGAAAAATCCTTCAGGCTTGACGATCTTCGGTGTTAGCAGTTTAAATCCGAGCGGCGAGCCTTTGTCGCGGATCGCCGAAGAAGTTTCGCCGTTGACGACGATGCCGATGGGAAATTCGCCGGTGCCCACGACTTGGGTCGTCAAGGCGCCGCCGCGGCGGAAGATCAAATCCTGTTTGGCGAGCTTGGCGAGATAGTCGACGGCTTTTTGCTTGCCCCAAACCTGTTCCATGGCGGCGAGCAGAAAGGCGGCCTCCGGATCGAACAACAGTTTGCCTTTCCATTGCATCTGGAGCAGATCGTCGTAGCTTTGCGGCGCCTGCTCGGCTTTAACTTGCGTCGTGTTATAGATCAGCGCCGTGGTCAAGTGATACATGCTGTACCAGGCGCCGCTCGGATCGTAGGTGCCTTCGAAAAATTTCTCCCGCCCCGGCACCAAATAGGGTTGGACGAGATTATCCTGGATGTACTGATAGCCGTAACTGGAGTCGACTTGAATCGCGTCGGCGGCGTGCCGCCCCGCCTTCGCTTCGGTGAGCGAGCGATTGAGCACTTCCTGGCGTGGTGCAAAATAATGCTTTAGGCTTAGAAACGGATAGCGCGCGTTGAAAACTTTGCCGAGGGCCGTGAACTCGTCTACCAAAATCGTACCATAAAACATCAGCTCGCGCTCGGCCTGCGCTCCCTTGACAAGAAAGTCGCGCTTTTGTTGCCCGTTCAGCTTGGCCAGGTTAGTGGTCACTTCAGCCATCGTCGCGCCGTGAAGCGTGGCTGCAAAAACTAAAACTAGGCACAGCGAGAGCATAGCAGAGAAAGACGGCTTGATACTGGCAAGCTCGCGTAGGAATATCGTTGCTGGTGGATTCGTGGCTTTCATTGGCGGGAGCGTAGTGAATTTGTCGCCGCGATGCAAACCAAGATTGGCAATTTTCCGCTTCGCGAAGAGGCATTGTTTATTGTCTATTCTAAGTAAACCCCGCCTTTTGAGGCGGGCACAATTAAATGGGGTTACCAAAGGGGGCGAGCATCCCCTTTGGTCGCGAGCGGGGTCCAAACCCCGCTCGCGAATCAATTTGACTGAGGTACTATGAGCAGGAAAACCCATTTACAGATTTCGCCGGTCATGCGGCGGCTGAGCACGTACATCGCGTTGGCAATCGGCCGACGGCTGCCTGCGCCAGTGGTCGAAAAGACCAAGCGCCATGTTCTCGACACCGTCGCCGCGATGATTTCCGGATCGCGCCTTGCGCCCGGCAAACAGGCGATGGGCTACGTGAAATCGCTCGGCGGCGCCAAGGAAGCCAGCGTGATTGGCAGCAAAATCATCACGACCGCCGTGAACGCCGCGTTGGCCAATGGTATGCTCGCTCACGCCGATGAAACCGACGACTCCCACGCGCCGTCACTGACGCATCCCGGCTGTGGTATCGTTCCCGCGGCATTGGCGATGGCCGAGCGCGAGAGGCGGAACGGCATGACGTTGTTGCGCGCCGTTGCCCTGGGCTACGACGTGGGTTGCCGGCTGACACTGGCGCTCAATCCTCACCAGTTCCGCGAGGATGGCCACTCGACGCACAGCTTCGGACCCATGTTTGGCGCTGCGGCCGCGGCTGGGGCACTGGGCGGACTGCAGCCGCGGCAGATTCGTCATGTGCTCTCCTTCGCGGCGCAACAAGCTGCCGGTATCTCGTGCTGGATGCGTGACCGAGATCACATTGAAAAGTCCTTCGACTTTGGCGGCATGCCGGCGCGCAATGGCGTCGCGGCGGCGACCATGGTCGCCCATGGTTTTACCGGCGTCGATGACGTGTTCGCGGGCGAGCGCAACTTTTTCGTCGCCTATGGGCGCAAGCCGGTGCCCGAGGAGTTGGTGCGCGGGCTCGGCGCTGCTTATGAAATCATGAATACCAACATCAAGCGTTGGTCGGTGGGCTCGCCGATCCAGGCGCCGCTGGATTCGCTGCGTGCTCTTATAGAAGAACACCGGGTCGACGCGGACGATGTCGAGAAAGTTGTCGTACGCGTGGCACATCAGGGTGCCAACACCGTCGATAACCGTGACATGCCAGACATCTGCATGCAGCATATGTGCGCCGTGATGTTGATCGACGGCAACGTCACATTCATGTCATCGCATGACGAACGACGCATGGGTGACCGCCGAGTGTTGGCACTACGCCAGCGTATCGAGCTCCGCGGCGATGACGCGTTGACCGCGGCCATGCCGAGCCGCCAGGGCATCGTTGAGATTCGCCTACGCGACGGGCGCGTGCTTTTGCACCATACCAAGGCCGTGCGCGGTAGCGCCGAGAATCCGATGACACGGACTGAGGTGGACGAGAAAAGCTTCGACCTGATCGCGCCGGTGATCGGCAAGGTGCGCGCGCGCAAACTCTGTGACGCGGTGTGGCAACTGGAGAAGGTTCGCGACGTGCGCGCATTGCGCCCGCTGTTCCGTGCTTAAGAATCACTCGGAAATTTGACCACAAAGGGCCTAGTGCAGCAGAGCCGCAACCAAATGGGAAAGAGTTTTCACCACGAAAGTCACGAAGGACACGAAGGGTTCGGAAAATTATTACTCCGAACTTCGTGCGCTTCGTGTCCTTCGTGGTGAGATTGAATTTCCTCATTGAGCACGGCAACTTAGGAGTACCGGTCAGGAAAATTTGCGCAAGCCGCGGAAACTATCATGGATAGCAGTACAAAGGTCACATAGAAAATGCTTCGGATTCGGACATGTGGCGACGTGAAACGCAAAGGGCGCAAGAAAATCCGTGCTTGCCGGCAACGCTGACTCTCGCCTGACGCGCTCGTTGACAATCTTGGACGATATCGGATATTTCCTTAAGTGGTGTTTTGGGAGTGTTCACGTGCATCGCATCCGCTAACATTCGATCGTTAGTTATCTATTGCTAGAGGAGGAATTCTACCGTGGTAATGCTAGGTACCGACATGAAAGTTGCCGAGACCCCCAAAGAGGGGCTTAAGGATTATCTTAAGGCGGATCCCTATACGGAATGGCTCAAGACCGAGGGGGTAAAAGTCTACGAGGATTATTACTTCCCGAGCCTGGCGAAGATCGAACTCGGTCCATGGGAACGCAAAGGCGGCAAAGGTGCGGTTGTGCACATTAACAACAACCACATGCCCAACGACTGCCACGTCGTCGAGATCAAGCCCGGCGGCAAGTCCGAGCCGGAGCATCACATGTACGAGCTGACGATCTACGTCGTCTCGGGCCGCGGCGCGACGACGATCTGGCACGATGAGAGAAAGAAGAGCAGCTTCGAATGGCAGGCTGGCAGCTTGTTTTCCATACCGCTCAACTCCTGGTACCAAAACTTCAACGGCAGCGGCCAGGAGCCGACGCGCTACATCGCGGTAACTAATGCGCCGCCGATGATGCGTCTGTATCGCGATCCGCGATTTATCTTTAACTGCGACTACATGTTCGACGGCCGCTATGCCGGCGAGGAAGACTATTTTAGCGGCAAGGGCAAGCTCTTCACCCGGCGCGTGTGGGAGTCCAACTTCATCGCCAATGCACCGGATATGCTGCTGTACGGTTGGAAAGAGCGCGGCGCCGGCGGTATCAACGCGATGTTGGAAATGGCCGACAACAATACCAAGAGCCATATCTCCGAGTTTCCCATCGGTACATACAAGAAAGCGCACCGCCACGGACCGGGCGCCCATCTCGTGTTGCTCAGCGGCACTGGCGGTTATTCCTTGATTTGGACTAAAGAAGACCGCTCCGACATGATCAAGTGCGACTGGGCGTTGGGCTCCATGGTTACCGTCCCTAACGACAACTGCTACCACCAGCACTTCAATTCTGGCACAACCCGGGCGCGCTATCTCGCGCTCCGGCCCGGCGACATGGGCCTGTACAAAAAAGGCCGCGGCGGCGGCGGGGAAAACGCCGACCGAAGCATTAAAGAAGGCGGCTGGCAGATCGAGTACGATGACGAAGACCGCGAGATCCACCAGATCTTCGAGAAAGAGCTCAAGGCTCACGGCGCGACCTGCAAGATGAAAGCGTTCATTCCCTGGTGCACCGGCGAGGTGGGACCGACCAGCGAGCGGGATACCTAGCGTAGTGTCCCATAATTAACTTGACTTATATCTACGACGAAAGCTATCTTATGCGACATGAAAATAGCGCCTCCCATCCTGTTGTCCCCGGAAGAACGTGCGGTGTTGCGCACATGGA
>Ga0208454_1000139_pt1 | contig 49554 bp, 57 predicted proteins | sample EasRivMeERMZT100_FD_187530 | JGI IMG/M metagenome (GOLD analysis project Ga0208454, IMG submission 187530) | Soil microbial communities from meander-bound floodplain in the East River, Colorado, USA - East River MetaG ERMZT100 (SPAdes) (version 2) | ecosystem: Environmental > Terrestrial > Soil...
GCCGTATCGATCGGTACGGCGTCGCTCATCGGGGGGATAATCCGATCTCCGGCAATGCGCGCGAAGGCGCGTCTGGCGCAGTTACGTCGCATGTGAAAAATATGAATACAGGATCGATCGGAATCTCAGTTGCGGCGATGGGCGATGCGATCGAGCAGCCTTTCAACCCCGGACCGTGGCCAATCACCGAGATTCAATGGTTGGCCTTCGCTCAGGCGTGCGCGGAACTGTGCGCCTTCTACGATATCCCAGTGACCGACACGACCCTGTTGCAGCACGGCGAAGTCCAGGACAATTGCGGAATCGCCCAGAGCGGCAAGTGGGATGTGGGAAGACTCCCATTTGCGCCGGACAAGTTTACGAACTGCGCCGAGGTTGGCGATCATCTGCGCCATCTCGTGATGGAGATTCTTGAAGGCGGGTTCACCATACCGCCTCCGCTTCATCCGCCGCAGCAGGAAGTCGTCATCACGATCAAGGCGCCGCCGGGCGTCAAAGTCACCGTGCTGCAGGAATCAGCCTGAGAGGAGATCACAATGGCAAGCTATGGATGGACGCAAAAACTGGAAGCGCCGGTGCTGAACGGCAACGACATCGAGGTCGCGACGCCGGGCGTCAACAATATGGACTGCGACCCTACGGCGATCGAGATCGCGGTCGACGGCCGCGAGATCCTGGCCGGCGACTTTACCGCGGTGGCTGGCGACGATGTCGTGACGGTCACCAACAGCACCGAGACGGTGTGGGCGGCCGGCGTCGAGATTTATGTCTACGCGCCGAGCAAGGCGCTGACCGGCGAAGCCGCCGCGGATCTCGCGGCGACGGTCGCCGACCACGAGACGCGCATCGCGGCGCTGGAAGGCGTCACGACGATGGCGGCGTCCGCCGACGATGAGGACGAATGGGTGGACGACGAGGACGCCGACAAGCCGGCCAAGAAAAAGAAAGGCAGGAAGTGATGCCAGGCATTGGAGAGCTAATCGCGTCCGCCGGCGCGCAGGGCGCGCCGCCAGGCGCTGCGCCCGGCGCGCCTTTGGGCGCAATGCCGCCAGGCCCGCCCGGCGCGCCGTCGATGGCCGAGCAACCGATGCTTCCCCCTGGAGGGATCGCCGAGATGATCATGCAGATCCTCGCGGCGATCCCGCCGGAGCAGCTCGCGGCGATCATGCAGTCGAGCGTCGCGGCGCTGCAGCAGACCGCGCCCGGCGTTCCGCCGCCGGCGATCGGCGCAGGTCCGGCGCAGGCCGGGCCGATGAACGGTCTCGGCGCCATCCTCGCCGGAGGGCGCTGAATGAATGGACTGCCGTTCACGCCGGAGCAGGTGAAGCGCCGGCTGCTGCTCTTGAAGCGCAAGCGGAAGATCATTCGCGCGCGCGACGACCTGGTGCATTTCAGCCAGTACAACATGCCTTCGCCGGACAGCGACGACGCCGACGTTTCCGATTACGTCGCGGCGAAGCATCATCGCGTCCTGTGTGCAGCGATGGAGCAGGTCGAATCCGGCGCGATCCGCCGTCTCGTGATTACGATCCCGCCGCGCAGCGGCAAGACGTTGACGGTCTCACATATGTTCCCGGCCTGGTACATGGGGCGGCATCCGCAGCACTCGTTCATGCTCGGCACCTATTCCGAGAAATTCGCCGCCGATCACGGACGCGCCGTGCGCGACATCATGCAGTCGCCGCTCTATAGCCACGTCTTTCCGAACGTGAAATTACGCGACGACGCCGCGGCGCAGGACCGGCTCGAGCTCGAGAATGGCGGTGTGATGTTCTTTCTCGGTCGCAAGGCGGGAACCACGGGTCGCGGCGCACATATGATTGTCATCGATGATCCGCTGAAGGATTCGATGGAGGCGTCGTCGCCGACCATCCGCGAGCGCGTGTGGGAATGGTACAGCCGCGTGCTCAAGACTCGTTTGATGAGCGATGTTGGGTGTATAGTCCTTATAGCTACCAGATGGAACGAGGATGATCTTACTGGTAGGATTATTGACCCTACTAACCCGCATTTCTCGGCGCAGGAGGCGAAGCTGTGGCGCAAGATCGATCTCCCGGCGCTCGCCAACGAAAACGACGTCCTGGGCCGTCAGCCTGGCGAGGCTCTCTGGCCGGAGCGTTTCAGCGCCAATTACCTGCGCGGCTTGCAGAAGGCGGATCATCGCGGCTTCGAGGCGCTCTACCAGGGCAACCCGACGCCCAGCGAGGGCAATTTTTTCGACAAGCGATTCATCCAGACCTACAAGCGCATGTCCGACATGCCGCACAAGGACGAGCTCCGGTTTTATTGCGCCAGCGACCATGCTGTTTCGCTGAAGCAGGAAGGCGACAAGTCCGTCCTGGTTCCGGTCGGCGTCGATAAGCATGGGACGATCTGGATCCAGCCCGACGTATGGTGGAACCGCGCGCCGACCGATATGGCCGTCGAGGCGATGCTGCGCATGATGCAGAAATACCATCCCCTACTGTGGTGGGCCGAGCGCGACAAGATCACCAAGGCGATCGGTCCCTTCCTGCGAAAGCGGATGATCGAGACGCAGACCTTCTGCTCGATCGACGAGGTGACGCCGATCCTCGACAAGATGCAGCGCGCGCAGTCGATCCACGCGCGCATGAGCATGGGATGCGTGCGCTGGCCGGAGTTCGCGCCGTGGTGGCCGCAGGCGTACGATCAATTGCTCAAGTTCCCGCTTGCCGCGCACGACGATCTCGTCGACGCGATCGCGCTGGTCGGCCTGAAGCTCGACCAGCTCGCGGTCCGCCGCCCGAAGAAGGTCGAGCCGGCCGCGCCGGAGATTGGTTCGATCGACTGGCTCAAGGGCGAAACCAAACGCCAGCAGCGCGAGAAGCGCCAGGCGGGCTCGCAAGGATGGTGACATGTCGTCGATGATGCCTCCGGCCGGCGGCGAGCCGCCGATCGATCCGCCGCCCTCGCCGGAACTGCCCGGCATGGCGCGCGATCCGAACCAGAAGATCGTCGATCGCGAGGCCCCGACGCCCGACGCGGCGCGGTCCGCCCTGGTCGACGCCTGGGTGTCGCGCATCAAGCGGGCGAAGGGTCACTGGGCGTCGCCGTTCAAGCGCATGCGCGAGGACCAGGACTTCTGCCGCGGCAAGCAGTGGACGAAGGATCTCGAGGACAAGCGCTACGTCGCGAATCTGACGCTCAGGCTGGTGCAGCAGCGCGTCGCGTTTCTCTACGCGAAGAACCCGAAGGTCGTCGCGAAGCGCCGGCAGAAGATCCTGAATACGACGTGGGACGGCAGCCAGGCGACGCTGCAGCAGGCGACGCAGGCGGCGACGATGGCGATGCAGGATCCGTCGGTCCTGATGCAGCCGGAGATGCAGCCGGCGGTGCAGGAAGTCACGGCGACGATCCAGGACGCGACCAACGTGCGCGAGCAGTCGCAGAGTCTCGACAACATCGCCCGCACGCTTGAGCTACTTTACGAGTACCAGGTTGACCAGATGACGCCGCCCTTCAAGGCGTCGATGAAGATGGCCGTCAGGCGTGCAGTGACGACCGGCGTCGCCTATGTGAAGCTCGGCTTCCAGCGCGTCATGGGCCGGTCGCCGGAGAACGAGCGGCGTCTGTCCGACGCCATGACGCAGCTTTCTCGCGCCGAACAATTGTCCGCCGATCTCGCGGACAAGGAGCGCACCGACAGCGACAAGGAGGCCGAGGAGCTGCGCCTGCTCATCGCTGAGTTGCAGAACACGCAGGATCTGATCGTGCATGAGGGTCTCACTGTCGATTACCCCCTCAGCAACGCGATCATACCAGACGAGAAGACGGTTTTCTTGCCTCAATTTATCGGCGCCGACTGGGTCGCAGAAGAATACTTGCTCACTCCAGGGGAGATCCAGCGCGTCTACGGCGTCGACGTCTCGACCAGTTACACGGCGTATTCGCGCAGCGACGGCGGGCTCGATATCCAGGCTTACGTCGAGGCGAAACTCAAGGGCGAGCGCTACGGCGGCGCCGACGGGGCCAAGAACTGCGTTCTGGTCTGGGACGTCTACAGCCGCGTCGACGGCCTGGTCTACACGATCGCCGACGGGTGGCCCGACTTCCTGCGCGAACCGGCCGCGCCGGAAATCTCAATGGAAAGGTTCTGGCCGTGGTTCGTCGTGATGTTCAACACGACCGATTCCGACGAGGACATCTACCCGCCGAGCGACGTGAGGTTGGTGAGGGATCAGCAGCTCGAATATAACCGCGCCCGCCAGGGGCTGCGCGAGCATCGCGTCGCCGCCAGGCCCAAGACGATCGTCTCGGCCGGCAGCCTCAACGACGACGACATGGACAAGCTGGAGAACCATCCGCCGAACGCAATTCTGGAGATTCAAGGATTGCAGCCGGGCCAGGATGTGAAGCAATTGCTTCAACCCTGGATCGGCCCAGGGATTGACCCGAACCTATATGAAACCGGGCCGGTCTGGGAGGACATCCAGCGCGTCACCGGCATCGCCGAAGCGAACATGGGAGGCACGTCGGACACGACGGCGACGCAGTCGCAGATTTCCGAATCGTCGCGCATGACAAGCATGGGTTCGAACATCGACGACTTGACCGAAGTGATGACCCAGCTTGCGCGCGCCGCCGGCCAGATCCTGCTGATGAACGTCGAGGAGGCGACCGTGAAGCGCATCGTCGGCGAGGGCGCATCGTGGCCGCAGCTCACTCGGCAAGAGGTCGCCGACGAGGTTTGGCTGGAGATCGAGGCCGGCTCGATGGGGAGACCCGACGCCGCGGCGAGCGTCGCGCGGGCGCAGCAGATCTTCCCGCTGCTGATGCAGATCCCCGGCATCGATCCGGAATTTTTGGCCAAAGAGCTGCTCAAGAGGTTGGACGACGATCTCGACCTGACGCAGGCTTTCCTGCCGGCGGCGCCGTCGATCACCATGATGAACGCGGCGAAGCCGACGGCGCCGGGCGCCGGAGCTCCGGCCGGGGCGGGGCAGGGAGCTCAAGGGTCGCAGAACGCGCCGCAGGAGCCGGGCCAGCCCGGTTCAGGACCGCGGTCCGACGTCGACGTCGCCGCAGGCGCCAGGGGCGCCCCGCCGATGATGCAGTAGCAATAGATGGCCGATCCTTACGCTCTGTCTCTCGCTGATCGGATTACCGCCGACCTGGCGCAGGGCGTCCCTGATCGGCGCACGGCGCAGGCCGGTCGATCCTGGATCAGCGATTTTTTCATCGGCGGTCCGGCGCCGATGCAGCCCGATCTGCTTCAGACCCAGATGGGCGCGGTTCCCGAGTCTGGGCAGACCCGGCGTCCCGGAGTATTGCCATTGACGCGCGACGCAGACACTGGCTGGTTGCAACTCGCGATGCCAAAGCTACTCGACATTGCAGGTTCTCAGACCGGCGGCCTTGTGGCGCCGGTAAAAGGCGCGGGCGTCGTTCTTGGATCCGGCCCGACGCGCACGGCGTCGCAATTCGCCGATCTCATCGCGCAGAGCCGCGATCGGGCGGCGCTGGCGCGCAGTTTGACCGAACAGGCGTTAGCCGCGCCCAAGCCGCGCATGGTGCTGGAAAAAGAAGGCAAAACAGTTGTTTTGACCCCGTCGCTGGATCCGGCTTACCGGTATCGCGTCACCAGTTTTGACGAGTCGGGACCACTCGGTCATCGCGAATATGGCGACGACGCCACGGCGTCGATCGCTTCCGAGATCAGTCAGCATCTGGCGTCAGGCTATCGGCCGCGCCCGCGTCGTCTGTCTGACCCCGACGCCTAGTTGTAGGTCTTTCGTCTTGCGGGGGTGACGATACAAGAGTACTTCTCCGGGCGGCCAGGTTCGGCCTGAACCGGAGAAGGGCGCAAGAATTGAGCGACGAATCGCCCGACGTCGTCACTTCGGAACCCAGCGCCCCGGCGCCGGCCCCCGATGCTCCCGCTTCAGCCGCTCCCGACCGTCCCGCCGAACCCGCGCAGTCGGCAAGCGCGACCCAGGACGAAGGCAAGCAAACGCTGCTCGAGGCGGTGCTGGAGGCGATGCCCGAGAAGGCGTCGCGGCCGGATCCGGACATCGTGCAGTTGCCAGGCGTAACGTCCGACGCCGCCAGCGAGAAACCAGATCAGGAAAAGGCGGACGAGTCCGAATCACCGGAAGATCGCGCTCTTGCGAAAGACGAGCTCGATCCTCGCTGGTCGGAGCGGACGAAGACGCGCTTCCAGCGGTTGCTGGCCGAACGCGACAGCTACCGCACAGACGCGGAAGTCGCGATCGGATTTCGCAAGTTCTTAGCCGATAACGGAATCGATCGTCCCGGACTGGAAGTGATGCTGGATATCACCACGGCGCTGCGCCGCGGCGACTTCCAGACCTTCCACGCCGGCATCATGCCGTACGTCGAGCTCGCAGAGCAGGCGCTCGGCCTGCGGGTTGCGCCGGACATCCAGCGCGACGTGCAGACCGGGCACATGACCAGCGAGGCGGCGGCGCGCATGACGCAGGAGCGCATCCAGCGGCAGCTCGCCGAGGGACGCGCCCAGGACTACGAGCGCGGCCAGCAGCAGCAGGTCGCGCAGCGCCAGTCGGCCGAATTGCGAAACGCCCTCGCGGGCGCCGTCAACCAGTGGGAAGCGCAGACCGCCAAGACCGATCCGGACTTCGCGCTGAAACAGCGCGCCGCGAAAGATATCGTGTGGTCGGTGCTGCGTGAGAGCGGACAGCCGGCGACGCCGCAGCAAGCGGTGCTCGTCGCGCAGGAAGCCTATCGCAGGGCGGGAGAACATCTCCGTGCGGCGCAGCCAGCGCCGCGTGCGACCCATGCAGTCCCGAGCAGCGCGCATCGCTCCAATGGCGCGATGGCGGCTCCGAAAACCCTCATGGAAGCAGCGCTTCAAGGACTGGCCCGCTCCCGCGCCTGATCTGCGGGAATCACTCACATGGCCTTCACGGCTGGCGAAGTTAACAACATCGCTGCGTCATCGATCGACTGGTATTTCAAGAAAGGCAGTCTGTTCGAGCAGGCGATCCAGGAGAAGCCTCTCCTCAGTTACATGGAAGGAAAGAAGAAAACCTTCCCTGGCGGCAAAGGAAACATCTCGCTCGGCGTGCGCGGCGAGTACGGCGCGGCCGGCGTCAACGATTCGGTCGTCGGGTACACGCACACAGATTCTGTCGCCTTCTATACCCCGGCGACTAACCAGCGCGCGAACTATCCGTGGCGCGAGCATCACATCGGCCTGACGATGACTCACACGGAATTAAAAGTGGATGGCATCTCGGTGGTCGATACGAACGGCGAGAAGACCTCCGAGCATACGAATCGCGAGATGCATGTGCTTGTCGGACTGCTCGACACAAAACTGTCGGATCTCGCCGAGCGTTACGCGAAGACGATGAACGCCCTGTTCTGGGGCGACGGCGTCGCAGACGCGAAGGCGATCGCTGGTCTTCGTCACATCATCAGCAAGAACCCGTCGACCGGCACCGTCGGCGGCCTCGCGCGCGGCACATATTCGTGGTGGCGCAACCGAGCCCGCACGACATTGTTCGGCGCCGCGGTCTCCGGCACGCCGGCGCTCGCCGCGCATGGCGGCGACAAGATCACCAGCGCGACGGCGAACGGCGGCGCGTTGCTGCAGGCGCTGCAGGTCGAGCAGCGTCAGCTCATCCGCTACGGCGGAAAGCCGACGAAAGCCTTCTGCGGCAGCGACTTCCTTGGCGCGATGGAAACCGAGATGCGCGCCAACGGACAATATACGCAGACCGGGTTCACCGGCGCGCGCGATGTGTCGATGGGCGCATTGTCGTGGGCCGGAACGACGTTCGAATATGATCCGACCTTGGATGATCTGTCAGAAAGCAAGTTCTGTTATTGGTTCGATCCGAAGGCCATCTTCTTGATGAGCATGGAGGACGAATGGTTGCATCACCATTCGCCCGCGCGCCCTGCCACGCAGTTCGTCTTGTACCGGAGCATCACTGCTACGGGGCAAATCTGCGCTTCGCAGATGAACTCGTCGATTGTTCTCGAAATAGCCTGAACATTACAGGGCGCGCCATCCGGCGCGCCTTTTCACTGAGGGAGAGAATGTATGGATCTCGTAACTTGCAAGATCGCGCTCGCGTCGGACTTCGACCAGGTCGTCATTCGCCACAACATGCCGTGGCCCGAGATCGCGATCATCCAGAAGATCCACGGCGAAGAGTCGGTGCATGATGTCGAGAAGACCGGCGAAATCGACGGCGTCGAGCCTTACGACGTGAAGCGCGAACTGTCGCTGCGCTACGATCCGGACGTCGTCGCATCGGTTTATCCCGGCCGCGATCCGAACATGCGGATGGAAGCTCCCGCTCCGAAGGTTCTCACTCGCGCCGCGCCGAAAACCGCGCCGTCGCGCGGTGCGAGCGCCTGATGCCGATCGGCGTCACGCTGTCCGAGCTGCGGCGCGAACTGCGCGCCGAGATCGGCCATTCGCTGTCGATCGCGCAGGGCGTGAACTACCAGGATTCGCTCGACGCGGCGCTGCGGCGGACGCAGCAGGAACTGTGGTCGAACTACACCTGGGACCACCTGGTCTTCACGTCGCCGCAGGTTCTGCCGATGTCGCAGCGCTTCTACACGCTGCCGACCGAGCTCGACCAGGTCCAGGTCGTCGAAGTCAGCGACATGGACAACGGCTTCAGGCCGCTGGTCAACGGCGTCGGTCCGCCGCAATACGCCGAGATCAACTCGATCACGGGCGCGACGTCCTGGCCGGTGAAGCGCTGGGCCATGTCGCCTTTGCTGACGGCCGGCGTCGCGACGCCGACGACCAGCCGTATCGAGGTGTGGCCGATCCCGTCGCGCGCCGCGAACCTGCTGTTCTCGTCGCAGGCGCAGTTGCCGCCGCTGATCCTCGACACCGACCGCTGCGCCCTCGACTCGTACGCGGTCACGCTGTTCGCGGCTGCGCTCATCCTGTCCAGGCAGGAGAATGAAGACGCAGCTCCGACGCAGGCCCGCGCGCAGGAATATGTTCGACGCCTCCGCGCGGGCGGCGGCGCGCGCAAGAAGCCGATCCGGACCCTTGCGAACGCCAGCTCGATGTACAGCCAGGCGCCGATGCGGCCCGGCATCGACTACATCGCGTGAGCCGCGGCGGTGCAAAGCTACGAAATCAAAAATTTTAATAGCGGCTGGGACACCCGCCGCGACACGACAAACGCGCCGGCCGGCACGTTGCGCAAGCTGCGCAACGCCGTGATCACGGCCGGCGGCGAGATCGCGAAGGTGCAGCCGTTCGAACTGTTCGCGACGGCGCCAACGACGTCGGTCGGATTGCTTGGCGACCAGCAGTATATCTATACGGTCGCGAAGACTGGCGACGCGGCCGCGGCGGCGCCCGGCCCGACAACGCTCGGCGTCCTGAATGTGGCGTGTCCGGTATCGCTGCAGGAACTCTTCGACTACGACCGCTGGGCCGGACAATTTTACGTCGTTGTCTACGGCGTTGACGGCATCACGCGCCACTATCTCAACGGCGTCGACGTTCCGGTCAGCGACGATTCGTACAACGTCAAGCTGCATCGCAGGAAGATGTACCGGCTCGGCGGCGACGGCGTCGTGCGCTTCTCGGTGTCGGGCGACCCGGCGACGTTGGCCGACGCCGGGTCGCTGGTCGGGTCCGGCTCGTTCGCGCCGCCGGAATATGATTCCGAGATGACGAACCCCGGCGGCATCGAGGTCTATTATTCCGACATCGCGATATTCTCGGCCTACGCCGCGCAGATCTGGGCGATCAACGCGGATCCGGCGCAGAACCAGTACAAACAGACCCTCAGGCAGGCGGGCACGATCGCCTGGCGCTCGGTGAAGCAGTACGGATCCGGCGACGTCCTGTATCTCGCGGCGGATGGCATCCGGTCGCTGCGCGCCCGCGACGAAAGCCTTGCGGCGTCGGTCAGCGACATTGGCTCGCCGCTCGATCCGGTGATCTCGGATCTGCGGCGCGAGAAGGGCATCTGGAGTTACCTGCGTCTCGCGATCAGCCTGCTGGAGCCTTATTCGGGCCGGTTCTGGCTCGTCCTGCCGGATCGGATTTTCGTTCTGTCGGCTTTCCCGACGCCGCACATCACGGCCTGGTCGGAGATCGCGCCGCCGTTCGTCACCGGCGGCGTGACGATCACCGGCGCGGCCGTCGGCGGCGACAAGATCTTCCTGCGCGATTCGACGCACAAGGTCTGGGCCTACGGCGATCATTCGGGTCCGGCCGTCATGTCGTTCGCCGAGCGGCCGCCGGCCGCCGAGACCCGCGGACCCGACCCCCGCGTGGTTTATTCGGGCGCCCTGGTGGATATCGAGTTCCCTTTTCTGTCGATGGAAAAGCCGTCGCAGTTCAAGACGTTTCAGTCGCTCGACGTGTCGTGCGAGGGCGACTGGGACATTTACGCGGCCTTCGATCCGGCCAACCCGACGGCGGAAGAGCTGATCGGGCGCTGCGCCGGGACGACGTTTCCGGCCCGGCGCTTCGCGCTCGCCGGCTATAGCACGCACTGCTCGATCCGCATGCGCCACCAGAACGGCGCGCAGAAGGCGACGATCTCCAGTTTCATGTTCCACTACGATCCGTCGGAGAAGGATTGATGTCTGATCCGTTCTCGCTTCCGCTAATGCGATACCGATCAGACGATCCGGCGCTGCCTGCGTTCGCCCGGCAGCCGCAGCCGACGCAGTATCCGTCGATGTCGGGTCTGTCGGACCAGTGGTTCGGCAACGCTGCGGTGCAGCCGCGCAATCAGCTCGACGTGGACGGCCGGGAGCGCGCGTACGGCGTTCTCGCCGGCGACAGCCCGTACAACAGTCCGCGCGCAGAGACGGCGCGCAAGATTACCGGACATGGCGGCGAGATGAGCCTCGCCGATATGTTCGCGCCGACTGCTGTTGGCTGGGGTCTGGAAGATGCCGTTAAGAACCGCAGTGTAGTGCAGGGACTTGCCGCTGGTTTATCCGCACCGGTTCCACTGACGAAACTTGCGATGTTTGCTGGACCCCTAGCGAGAACTGCTGATCTCGCCGCCCTGCGGGCGGCGCAGGAAATGGCCGCGAAGGGCGCGAAGGCCGGATCGATCTGGGACAAGACCGGCTGGTTCAAGGCCGTCGACGGCAAATGGAAGTTTGAAATCCCCGACCAGCCGGCTGCGTATACGCGAAGAGGCTTGTACGAAGACCTTCAACTCGGGGATGTCCTCGATCACCCTAAACTCTATGAGGCTTACCCGGATCTACGTCATGAAACCCTGACATTGAAAAAGGAGCTTCCGTCAGGCGCGCATGGCGATTTTACGCCCGGCGCGGGCATAACCCTGCGAACGGGTCATTCGCTTGCTGGCGAGCGGGGGACTCTTCTGCATGAGATCCAGCATGCAGTTCAGGAGATGGAAGATTTCGCGCGTGGCGGCAACGCGCAGACGTTTGCAGATCCTTTGTCGCCGCTGTTTCGACATCGCAGGCCAACCGAAAGTCCTGGCGCTGCAACGGCGCGACTCGCGGGCGAAGTCGAGGCGCGCAACGTCGTTGACCGCTCGACCATGTCGCCGGAAGCGATCAGGCCTGGTGGAACTGGATATACGCGGTTCCCGTGGGCGACGGAAGATATTCCGCCCCGAAATCAGATCGTCGATTTCGCCCGCGGCAGAGGAGTCGAACGCTGATGCGCCGCATCGAGCCGCTGACGCACTTCGCCGACCTTTGCCATGTGCTGGCGAACCTGCGCGAGGCCGACCTGCGCGAGCTCGAGGCGACCAGCGCGACCGGCGACCCGATGCAGGTCGGCGAGCAGATCGTCAACGGCCACCCTTTCGCGCATGTGATCTACGCCGACGGCGGCGAGCCGGTCTGCGTCGGAGGAATACTTCCGGGATGGCCGGGCATCGGTCTGTTGTTCGCCTTCGCGACCGACCGCTGGCCGGAAGTGGCGCTGACGGCCTTCAAGTTCACCAGGCGCTTTTTACTGCCCGCGGCGATGGCGCACGGCGTCCACCGCATCGAGTGCCGCGTCGCGGCCGACAACACGCCAGCCGTGCAATGGATCGAGTCGCTCGGCGGGCGCCGCGAGGCCGTCATGCCGGGTTTTGGCCGCAACCGTGAGCCGTTCCTGCTCTACTCGTGGATCTCCGACAATGTTCGACCCGCAGCAGCTCTCGCTCTCGTTCCCGTCCGACGCCCCCGCGGCGGCGGCGATCCAAAGCTCGATTCGCGACGAATCATCGGCGCGCTGTTCCATTAAGGGGGTCGAATTGCGCATGGCGACGACGGACGACACGCTGCAGATCGTCGATATCTTCGGCGCGTACCTGCGCGAGTCGGCGTGGTCGCGCTACCTGACGTTCGACCGCACGCGCTGCTGGCGCGCCACATGGGCCGCGCTGCAGAACGGCGGCGTGCCGATGATCGTCGCGACGAAGCACGGCGAGATCGTCGGTCTGCTCTCGTGGTCGACCGACCACCTGTTCACGACGCGGCCGATCGCCAACCTGCACGAGGTCTGGGCGCATCCGGCCTACCGCCGCACGCGCCTCGGCCGTCTCATGTTCACCGCGTTTCTGCACATCCTGCGCAACGAGGGCGTCGCGGCCGTTCATGCGACGATCGCGTCGGGACTGCCCGGATCGCGGACGTTGAAGAACCTCATGCGCAAGTTCGGCTTCGAAGACGCCGGCTACGCCATGCGCGCCGTTCTGTAGGGAGGACCCCATGTCTTTCGGAGCCAAGGACAAGTCGAACCAGCAGATGGTCGACCTGCAGCGCGAGCAGGCCGACGAAGCCCGCATTAAGGAGCAGGAAACGAAAGGCCGCGTGCAGCAGAAGTCGGACATGCTGACGCAGCTCTTCGAAGGCGCGCCGGTCATGGGCCAGCGCCAGGCGCAGCGCACGCGCCAGGTCGCAGCGCCGGGGGCCGCGCCAGTTGCTGCTCCGGGCGGCTATGTCACCAGGTATTCAGGCGACCAGGACTGGCAGGAATGGAATCCGAACGCTGGCGGACAGATGACCGCCGCGGCGCCGATGATTAATGAAAACTACTGGGACACCGAGCAGTACGACACCGGGCAGCGCAGCGGCGGCTTCGGCGACGACTTTTTCACCAATTACCGCAACAGCATTTTCAACAACCTCAATCCGCAGATCAACGAACAGTCGGAAGACGCGAAGCGTAATCTGCTGTTCTCGCTCGACAACGCCGGCCTGATGGGCTCGACCGAAGTCGATCGCGGCCTCGCCAAGTGGCAGAAGCAGAAGGACACGGCGCTGGCCGACGCCGGATCAAAGGCCGACCAGGCCGCAGGCGATCTCCGGAACCGCGTCAACAAGGAGCGCGAGAACCTGCTGGCGCAGATCTTCGCGACCGAAGGATCCGACAACATCACCGGCATCGCCAGCAACGCCGCGGCGGCGCTGCGCAATGCGCCGGCGCCGATCACCAGCGCCAATGTCGGGTTCGATCTTGGCACCTACGGACAGGCCGGCTACGCCGGCGGCTACCAGACCGGCGCCAACAGGTTCAACGCCCAGCGCGGCCTGCAGCCGGCGTCGCCGACGCAATCGTCCGGCAAGGGAACTACCTGGAGCTAACGGCCATGTGCAGCCCTATCGCCCTCGTCATTGGTCTCGGCGTCGCCAGCGCCGGCCTCAACTACATGGCCGCGTCGAGCGTCAACAGGCAGAACACCGGCGCGGCGGCGGCGTGGGCCAACAACCAGCGCCAGAAGCGCGCCGCCGAGAACGTGCGCCAGGACCTGATGCGCGAGCAGGCCGAAGGCGCGCGCCAGGAGACGCTGCAGGCGATGGATCCGCGCAACCAGATGGCGGCGCGCGAGGCCGAACAGGGACGCCTGTCGCAACAGCTCGAAAGCGACGCCGGCCTGCCGGGCGCCGGCCAGACGCTGACGACCGGCAACGTCGTCGATTCCGATCTCGGCAAGGACCTGCGCTACTCGTCGGAGGCGACGAAGGCCGACCGCGCCGCGTCGATCAACAGCGCGACGGCGGAATCGCGCAAGCGAATAGCTGCTCTTGCAGCGGTGCAAAGCTACGGCGGCTCGCAGTTCGGCCTCGGCAACCGCAACGAGCGCCTGATCAACAAGTCGGGCGGCGCGATCGACATGCAGAACATGTTCCGGAAGGGCTCGCAGGCTGCCTACCAGACCGAAGCGGCCGTTTCGCCGGAGAAGTATCAGATCTCGCCGTGGGTCGGACTGGCGTCCGGCATCGCCAACACCATCGCGGGCGGCGTCGGCGGCGAGTTTGGTCGAACCGCCGGCTACGGCGCGGCGCAAAACTACGCCGCAAGCATGCCGGCGACGCCGACGTGGCAGCGCCCGGCGAACTGGACGATCTGAGAGGAGCACCCGATGGCCGGCATCTTCATGTCGAACGACGGCACGATGGGTCAGCTCATCGGCGCCGCCCTGACCGGATCCGACCCGTACGCCGGCAACCTCGCGCAGGGCTGGGCGCAGACCGAGAACGCCCGCATCGCGCAGGAACGTCTCAAGATGGACATGGACGTCAAGCGCCGCGAGATCGAGCAGGCGCAGCGCGAGCAGGAAGCCTTCCGGCAGCGCGCCGGGATGGAGACGGCCGGCGCCATCGGCCAGTTCAACCGCAGCATGATGCCGCTGGCGCCGACTGTGGCGCCGTTGACGTCCTTTATGCCGCAAGGCGGCGACCCTGGGTCGGTGCAGCCGCTGGCGACGCAGACCGTGCCGGGTGGACAGCAACGGCCAACCGGACTCGGATCTGTCGAAGCGCGCGCGCCGACGCCGCTCACGCCGGAACTGGAACGGGAACTGGCGCAGACGATCGACGTGTATACGCGCAGCGCGAAATCGGGCGACGAGCTCCTGAAACTGACGGCGCAGGCGAAGCGCGCCTTCGCGATGAAGCACGGCCTGCCGCTCGGCGCGGACGCGCAGATGGACATTCACACCGGCATTTTCGGAACGTCGGGCTACACGCCGGGCAACCAGCCGACCGAACCGCTACGCCGGCAATTCTACGACGAGAAGTCCGCCGCCGAATTGCGCGGCAAGCCGTTCGAATGGAAGCCGGGCGCGTCATACAGCAATCCGCCGGTCGTGCAGCAGACGCTTGGCGTGCCGGGCCAGATGACCGTCCCGACAGCAGCGCCGGACGCCAAGGCGCATATCGACCTGGCGAAGGAAGTGCGCAACGGCGACGCCTTCAAGCGCCTCGGCAATATCTCCGGCTCGATCATGTCAGCCGAAAGCCTGCTGGCGAAAGCCAGGCAGACGGGAGCGTGGCTGCCGACCAACGACCAGGAACTGGTCACCGCAGTCGCCAAGATCGCCGACCCGAATACCGGCGTGAAGGAAGGCGAGGTCGATCGCTGGGGCGGCCAGGGCTATCTCGGCAACATCATGGCCAAGGTTCGCTACGCTTTCGGCGGCGGCAAGCTCGACGACAAGACGCGCCAGGAACTGGCGCAGTTCATCGCCCGCGCCCGCGAGAATTACGGAACCCTGGCCGAACGCGAGATGGGCGACTGGAAACGACTCGCCGCGGCCAACGGTTACGACTGGAAGCGCATCGAAGCTTCGATGCCGCTGGGCGAAGCCCCCGCCGCTGCGGCAGCGCCGGCCGCCGGCGGCGCAGCCGCGCCCGCAGCCGATCCGTCGCGGCCGGTCTTTACGATCCCCGGCGGCGGCGGCGGCGGGCCGGCGCAGTCGTCCGCAACAGCGGCTGCGCCGGTTAACCTGCCGCCGGCGCCGGCGAGCGGTCCCGGCTCGGAGGCGCAGCCGATCACCGGCATCGGCGGCCCGCGCGACGCCATCCAGAAGGTGCCGCCGGGAGCCTGGTTTGTCGACGGGCCGACGGGTCGGCTGTTACGGATGAAGGGAACGCCCTGATGGCAGGACCAGACCCATACGCCGGCATTGCCGATTCGGCCGAGCCGGGAACCGACCCTTACGCCGGCATCGCCATCGTCGCAGCGCCGCAGCGCCAGATCCAGATGGATTTCAACAAGCCCCGCGACGCGATTATCCAGGACATCAACCGCGCCCCGCCGGAATTGCGCGAGCAGATCCGCAAGGCGTATGGCGACTTCGTCGGCAAGCAGAACCAGCCCGGCGGCGTCACCCAGGACGTGCTCAATTTTGGCCGCGCCGCGATCGGCAGCGGCACGTTCGGGTTCAGCGACGAGATCGCCGCCGGTCTCAAGACCGGCTTCGGCTACGCCGGCGACTACGACACCGAGCTGGCGGCGCAGCGCGGCTACAACCGCCAGGCGGAAGCGGCGAGCCCGTGGGCCTCGACGGCCGGCTCGGTCGTCGGCGCCGTCGCGCCGGCCTTCATTCCGGGCGTCGGCCTGGCGTCGACCATCGCGCGCGGAGGCGCATCAGCGGCCGGAACTGCGACGAGCCTCGGTCGCGCGGCTCTCGTCGGCGCTGGTCAGGGAGCTCTGACCGGCGTCGGCGAGGGTGAAACGGCGGGCGAACGCCTCACCGGCGGCGCGATCGGCGGTGTGGTGGGCGGCGTCGGCGGCGCCGCCTTGCAACGCGCATCGAACGTCTTCCTGGCTCCCAGGGGCGCGAGCGCTGTTGATCCGGTGATGGACGCCAACCTGCAGCGCATTGGCGTCAATCCCGACACCATCTCGCACTTCGTCCGCTCGGAGGACCCCGGCGTCCGCACGTTTGGGACGCGGTTTGCGCAGCGCGGCATCGACGCCGCAACGCCGGTGCGCGAGGCGTTCGCGCGCGACATCCAGTCCGTCGGCCTGGCCGGCGCGCAGCATGTCGGCGGCGATCTCCAGGCCGCGATCCAACGCGGCGGCCAGGCGATCCGATCCGCAGCCGATACGGCCAGCGACCAGATGACGGCGCAGATGCTCGCCAACCGCGGCGCGGTCACACAGACGATCGGCGCGGCGACGCCGACGGCGATGACCAACACCGCGAACACCGTCAACGCGATACTTGTCGATAACGCGCAGTTGGGTGGCGCCGCGCTCGGCCCGCGGGTGCAGCAAGTCATCAACGCGATTCAGGACGGCGATCTAACCTTCGACACGGCGGCGCGGTTGCGCACCGAGATCGGCCGGCTGCACAAACTGTCGAACCGCTCGACCGTCGCGGAGGACCTTGCCCAAGCGCCCTATCTCGAAAGGATCTATGGCGCGCTTTCCGACGACCTGGCGGCGACAGCCCGCGGGACAGGCCAAGGTAACGCCTGGAACCAGTACAACACCGCGAACCGGGCGCTCGGCGACGAACGTAGAGCCCTACGCAAAGCGTTCGGGCCGGGCGCAGGCGACGACGAGGCGCTGGTCAACAAGCTCAGAAGCTGGACCTCGACCAGCGGCGCGCGCTCTGGCAACGCCAACGCCTTCACGCAGGCGTTCGACCGCGCCAACAACCCGCAGGGCGCGCGCGACGTCGCCCAGGCGCTCTATGCGTCGATGCTGAACAAGACGGCCAACAACTATCCCGGCGGCAGCCCGCAGAAGGCGTTCACGCAGCTCAGCGGCCAGACCCGGCAGGGTCAGGACCTGATGCGGCGGCTGAGCCCTGATACCGCCGACGTGGTCGAGGCGCACCGCATGGTGGCGCAGCGTCTCTCCGAGATGATCACGGCGCGAAATCACTCAAACACCGCGGCGGCGCTGGAGATGGCCGGCATGGCGACCACCGGCGGCGCGTTGCCGGCGATCGGCGCGTGGGCGACCGGCCAGCACGACCCGGTGACGATGGGTCTCCTGACGTCGGGCGGCGCCGCAGCCGGCGCGCTGTTCTCGCGCGGCCGCCAGGGTCAGGTGGCGCAACACCTCTTGCGCGGCGGCGCTTACCGGCCGCCGCTCCTCCCGGCGACGATCGGCCGGTCGCTGCAGGGTCTCGGCAGCGGCAGCGGCCGCATCGCCGCGCAACTCTATGGAGCTCAGTGATGCCTTTCAAAGAGGGACTGCGCGACCTGGTCATTCGCACCATCATCGGCGAAGCCGCCGGCGAAGGCCCGGAAGGCTGGCGGGCCGTCGCGCACGTCATCCGCAACCGTTACGAGAAGGGCGGCTACGGCAACGGCCTGGTGCAGATCCTGCGGCCGGACCAGTTCAACGCCAACGCGAACCCGATGAAGCTCGATCCGTCGGACCCGACGTACCAGCGCGTCGGCGTCCTCGTCGACAACGTCTTCGACGGCGATTCGGTGGATCCGACCGGCGGCGCGACGCACTACTACAACCCCGCGACTTCGAACCCGAAGTGGGGTCCGGGCATGGCCGACCGCAAGCAGATCGGCAACCACACGTTCGGCAAGGCCGACATCAAGCTCGGCGAGCACGGGCTCGACCCGCGCACGCAGAACGCGCTGGAGTGGATCCAGGCGCGCGCGAAGGAAGAGGGGATCCCGCTGCGCGTTACGTCGACCCGGCGCTCGGAAGATGAAAACCGCCGCGTGGGGGGCGACCGCAATTCGCAGCATCTGATCGGGCGCGGCTTCGATCTCGGCTACCGCGACCTGACGCCGGCGCAGCAGGCGCGCGTCGAGGAAATCGCCCTGCGTGCGCCGGGCGTCAACGGCCTCAAGGGGGAGGGCGATCATCTGCACGTCGACACCCGCGAGGGCTACCGCTACGTCGGCGGCAACTTTCAGCCGTCGGTGCAGGCGAGCCTCGCGGCGTTCAGGCAGGGCTACCCGCTGGAACCGATCCAGACAGCCGCCGCCGCGCCAGCGGCTGCATCGGTCGAGCCGCTCGGCATCACGGCCGCCGGCCTGCCGATCCCGAAGGGCGCTTCGGGCGACGTCTCGGGCGGCGCGCAGGGATCGGCCGCGGCGGCGCCGGGCGTCAATCCGGTCACGCTCGCCAACGCGACGCCCGCAGCCGGCTCTGTAACGACAACGGCCGACATTCCGGCGACAGGGTCGGCGCCGGCCGCTTCGACGCCATCGATCATGACGCTGCCGCCGCCGCCGCCAGAGTTGACCGCGGCGCCAGCGCCTACGCCAGAACCTGCGCCGGCGACATTGCCGGACGTTACCGTGCCGGCGCCGCCGCCGGTCGAGCCCTATCAGACCCGCCGCGGGCGGGCGTACCGGCCGCCGCAGGAATCGATGTTCGCGCCGCCGGCTGCGCCGCCGGCGGATCTGTCCAGGCCCTGGAGCGGCCGTATCCTGCCGACGCAGCCGGCGCCGGCGTACGCCGACGACACCGCGCCAAAGTCGCTGCCGCTCGCGCCGCCCGCGGCGCAGGGTCTCGACCCGCAGGGCTCCCGGCCGATGCCGAATATCCCGAAGCCCCCGCCGCTCGATCCGCTCGACCGGCCGTCGCTACCGAAGCCGCCGCCAGCGGACCCGTTCGATCGGCCGGGCGACCCGCTCGGCGCGCTGCCCAGCCGGGCGGACTTGCCGCTGGCGCCAAAACTCGCGCCGCTCGACCTGCCGCTGGAGCGCCCCGACACGCTCGCGCCGCCGTCCGCATCGGTTCCGCTGACGAAGCCAACCGAGCTGATGCCGCTGGCGCCGCAGGCGCTCACGCGGCGGTCCGAGCCGGCCGTGACAGGGTCGACGGGCGGCGGACAAGGGAGCCCCCCGCCGTCGCCGCCCGCCAGGCCGCCGGAGTTCGGCGGCCCGCCAGTCGGTGGTCCGGCTCTCGGCCTCGCGGGCGGGCCGGACGCCGACTGGCAGACCATGATGGGGATCGCGCGCGGCGGGCCGGGCGCGATGCCGCCGCCGCCGCCGTACCTGTCGGCGCAGGCGCCGCAGAACCCCTTCGGGTTGCTGTTTCAGCGACTGTTCGGGATGGGTTAGTAAACTGGAGGCTCCAGTTTACTAAACCGCTGCTAAGGTCGCGCGCCCGCTAAATTTTGGCATCGTTTTGTCGCGTTTCGTCGCGATACGCAGACCTGTGAAGGGCGATTTCCGCAACGATTTCAGGAAAGCGACAAGACGGCGGGGCGTTAAACAATAAGCTGCTTCTCCCTTCACACGGGAGGGGTCACAGGTTCAATCCCTGTCGCGCCCACCAAGTCTTTTCAGTGTGTTATTGCGGAGTATCTCCCGAATCACTTCGGGTCTCCTTTGCTAAAGTTTAGCAAGTCTGTTCGGGGCGCGTTCCCCGGAATCCACCGATTCGATCCGGCTGGCGTTGACCGCGTTCCGCAGATGTTCCGGCGCGAACGGGAGGTAACGCGACATGACGATACTCAGGCTGTCGCCGAGAACGGCGGCGATCTCGTGCATCGGGACGCCAGCGCGGGCCATGCGGATCGCGGCGGAACGGCGCAGGTCGTGCGGCGTGACCTCGGACCACTCGGACGCGGCGAAGAAGCCTTCCAGCGTCGCGCGAAGCGATCCGGCGCGGGTCTGGCCCGGCCAGAACACGAGCCCCTTCTGCGGGCGCCCCTGCGCGATCCAGGCCGCCTCCAGCACGGGGCGCAATCTGTTGGCGATCGGCGAGCGCACGCGGCGCTTGGCCGTGACGCGGCCGTCCGAGCGAAAGTCGATCACATCGGCGCGCCAGTCGACGCGCGACCAGTCCAGTTCCTCGATCGAGCGGCGCCGGGCGGCGGTCCAGATGGCGAGGGCGCAAAAGAGTCCGACGCGGGGCGAGTAAGCTTCCGCCGCCGCCAGGAAGCGCGGCTGATCAGAGTCGTCGATGTAGACTTCGCGAACCGGGGAGGGCGGCGGGAGCGCGATCTCCGGCCACTCGCGGCCGACGAGCATGCGCGCCCGTTTGCACCAGTTGAGCGCCGCGGTCAGCGCGCCCAGCTCGCGGCGCAGCGTCCCGTCGGCGCGCCCGCGGGCGACGCGGTACTCGACGATCGTGGGAGGAGTCAGGTCTTCCGGCTGTAGCTCGCCGAGCAGCTCCCGGATCGGCTTCAGCGACCAGCGCGTCGCGTCGCGGATGTCCTGGTGTTCCACGTGAAGGGCGACGTAGGCGTCGATGAGCTCGGCGACCGTCGTGCCGCGGGCGGCGACCTGGTCCCGAAGCGTCAGTTCCGCCTGATCGTCGAGGAAGAGGCGCCTGAAGCGTTCAGCCTCCGTGCGGTCGCGCGTGCGCGTAGAGACAGGATTTCTGCGCTTGCCGGGCGACTTGTGGTCGAAGACCCAGTATCCGTGTGCGTTCTGTCGCATCGCTCGTGGCTCTCGATGTATTTCTGCAGGACGTTCATTCGGATCTTCGGCGGGCGGCCGGGCAGGTAGGCCAGCTTCCCGCTGCGGCGCAGGCGCGCCACGGTCGCTTCGCTGCAGCGCAGGATCTGAGCGACTTCGGCCTGCGTCAGGAGTCTCATCCGGCCTTCTGCTCGTGCTTCGCGATCAGGGCGATGATCTCGGCCGCCAGCGACGTCGGCAGGATGACGCGAAGCTCGAGCAGCGACTGGCCGATGGCGCCGGGGACGGCCGTCAGGTTCACCGTCGCGCCCTGGCTGCCGGTCAGCGGCGACTGGTTGCGCTCCGGAATCAAATCGTCGGGCGCAACGTCGAGCGCCCTGGAGATGGCGAGCAGGTTCTTCGTGTCGGGGATGGAGTGGCCGCGCAGGTACTTGCCGACCCGGTCGCGGTTGCGCGCTACGGTGTAACCCCTGTCGTTGGTGACGTCGCCCCAGATGCTGCGCGCCAGGTCGGACGCGGAGAGACCCTTTTTGTTCATGATGTCGCGAAGGCGGGCGGCGAACTCGCGATTGACTGGCGATTGGAAAGCGTCGGCTGGAACGGACTGGAAAGTAGCTGCGCTGGTTTTTGGCTTGTCTGTCATCTTGTTGGTATCCGGTTGAGTCGCTGGAGTAGCTAACTACTGGTTAGATACAAACCGACCGTTACTCCCCTTGCAAGGGAGCGTCAAGATGTTGTATCGACAACCCATGGAGACCAAACGATACAAACCGCCGCGCTGGCGCCACGCCAGCCTTATCAGGATGTTGGGCGCGCCGGAGAGCGCCCGCAGGATCATCATGCGGGCGGGCTACGAAGCGCCTACTCCGGCCGGCGTGACAATGTGGCGCAGGCGCCAGACCATCGGCGCAGACTGGGTTCCGACGGTCGTCCTGGCGTTGATCGCCGACGGGAAGCTCGATTCCTTCGAATCGGCCCTGCGAATGCCGCTCAAATGACGGACGAATGGCGTCCGATCGACACGGTTCCGGAAGATGGATCAGAATTTTTAGCCTACGATCCAGTCGCCCAGAAGTTCGACGTCTGCGCATGGTCGTTACATTGGAAACGTGTGCATCAGACGCAAAGGGACAGTGAACTCGATCCATTCGAAGACGATTTCAGACCTGAACGCGCTACGCATTGGCGCCCGTTGCGCGCGCCATGATCGTCGGGATCGACCCCGGCGCGTCAGGCGCCATCGCCGGCCTGCCGGAAGATGGACGGAAGCCGGTCGCCTACGACATGCCTGTATTCAGCAACGAAGTTGATGCGGCTACCGTAGCGCACCTTCTGCGGCATCTGCCGGCGCAACTGGTGGTTATTGAAGCAGTCCACGCCTTTCCCAAACAGGGCGTTAGTGGCGTTTTCCGATTCGGACAAGCCTACGGGACCGTTCTGGGCGTCTGCGCAGCGTTGTGCCTGCCGGTCAAACGGGTCTCTCCGGCGCGGTGGAAAAAGTTTTTCAATCTTAGTTCCGACAAGGAAAAATCGCGCCGCCTGGCGATCGAAACCTGGCCGGAAGTGGCTGAAAGGCTTGCACGAAAGCGCGACGAGCGACGCGCCGAGGCGATGCTGCTGGCGCTCTGGGGTTTGCGTCAAAAGTAGCGATGGGTCGCCTTTAGGCCGTTGACACAGTCGAAGGGGTAAAGGTAGTCAGGTTGACCTTTAGCCAGTCAGCCCGATGCTCGATCAGACCCGCCAGATCCTCGCCAAAGCCCGACGCGACCTGTTCCACAACCAGCGGAAGGGCGTTGCGTTCCTGGAGAGGAACCACAAGGCGATCCTCGCGCACGGCATGGGCAGCGGTAAGTCGCTGACCGCGATCGACGCCGCCGACCGTCTCGACCTTCGGAACAACCTCATCGTCTGCCCGGCGATCGGCCGCACGAGCTGGAAGATCCAGTTCGAGACCCACGCGCCGGGCGACGCCTACGCCTTCGTCCACAAGGCCGCCGATCTCGACAGCGACGCGCGCTGGAAGATCGTCTCGTACGACGGCGCGACGAAGCTCGCCGCGGAGATCGCAAAGCGCAGTTTCGACCTGCTGATCCTCGACGAGGCGCAGGCGTGCAAGAACCCGCTGGCGAAGCGCACCATCGCCATCTACGGGCGCCGCTGCGACGGCAAGGCGCCGGCCATCATCTCATGCGCGCGCAAGATCTGGCTGCTGACCGGGTCGCTCTGCCCGAACGCGCATCACGAAGCGTGGCCGCACATCTACGCCTTGCGGCCCGACCTGCTGCCGCGCGTCGCGACGGGCCAGCCGATCGGACTGGCGCATTTCATCAGCCAGTTCTGCCTCGTGAAGAAGATCCAGATTGCGAGCGGGCGCACCGTCGAGACCGTCGTCGGATCGAAGAACGCCGAGGACTTCGACGCTATGATCCGCCCCTTCTGCCAGCGCATCCCGTCGGATGAACTGGCGAAGTCGCTGCCCGAGCTCGCGGTGCGCGAGACGCCGGTCGAACTGAAGCGCGCCGAGCGCGCCGCGGTCGAGGCGATCGAGATCGAGATCGAGACGCTGGCGCGGGAGATGGGCGTCTCGGCCGCCGAAGCGCTCGCATCGCAGAACGTCGAATCCGCCGGCATCCGGCGCCGTCTCGGCCTGCTGAAGGTCCGCGGCGCGATCGACCACGTCGAGAACATCATCGAGTCGTCGGAGCCCGACGAGAAGGTCGTCTGCTTTTTTCACCACCGCGCCGTCGGCGACATGATGAGCAGCGGCCTCGCGAAGCACGGCGTCGTCCTCGTCGACGGCTCGACGACGCAGGCGCGTCGCGACGATGCGGTCGACCGCTTCCAGAACGATCCTTCTGTGCGCGTCGCGATCCTCCAGATCCAGGCGGCGTCGACGTCGATCACCATGACGGCCGGTCGCTTCGCGGTGATCGTCGAAGCCAGTTTCACGCCCGAGACCAACCGCCAGGCGATCGGCCGGCTGCATCGCGCGGGTCAGAAAAGACCCGTCGTGGCTGAGTTTCTCGTCGTGCCGGATTCGTACGACGAGCGCGTCATGGCGATCGTCGCCGACAAGGCGCGGGGTATGTCAAGGCAATAAGTTCCATCGGGATAACGGAGAAAACAGAATGGCTTACACAGTGTCGATTCCCTTGGCCTATGGCGCGCTGCTGACGGTGACTGCCGACTCACGCGGGCGCATGGCGGAGGATCTCAGCACACTCGCAGACAGTTTTGGCGGCGTCGCCGAAACGTTCAAATCGATGGACGGCGCTATGCCGCTCATCGTCGGTCACTTGCGTTTGATGGCACTTAATTTTAGCGGCTCCGTCACAACCGAAAACGAAGTCGATAGGGAAATCGACGCGGACAAGATCGCCGAAGCGGTCCTGCGCGAAACGATCGTCGTCGAAGAGCCGAAGCCGGCGAAGAAGCCGAAGAAGGCCGCGGCCGAGCCGAAGCCGCCGAAGATGAACGGGGCGAAGAAGGTCGACGCCCCAGTTTCTTTGCCGGCGGTCGACGTCGCGCAGCTCCGCGCCCAGGCGGTCGTCTGGATGGACGACGTCTACCGCGCCGGCGACGAGAAGGACGACGATTCGGGCATCGACCGCGTCGTCGAACTGCTCGCGTCGTTCGGCGCCAAGTCGAGCAAGGACATCCCGGACGACCAGTTCGCCGACTTCGCCGCGTCGGTCGAATCGATCCACGCCGAGCATGTCGGCTCGTGAGCGCGCACGCGATCCTGTCCGCATCGTCGATGCATCGCTGGAAGCGCTGCCCGGCGTCGGCGATGGCGTCGCACCTGGCCGGTCCGGTCGACGCCGGGCCGTTCGCTGCGATGGGTTCGGTGCTTCATAAGATCGCCGAGAGTCTCATGCGCGGCGGTAGCGACGACTGGCTCACCGCATCGTTCGGCGCGGCGCTCGGTGGTGGTGAGTTCGAGCATGAGGGGCACACGGTAAAAGTCGGTCCAGAAGAAATGGAGCTCGTCATGACTGCGGTGAGAACGCCGCAGATGCTGCAGCGGCGCCGCTACGAGCTCGAATACGAAGTGAAGGTGGCGCCGCCGGTCGATACGCCTGCGTCGCTCGACGGCATGCGTCCCTGGGGAACCGCCGACGTCATCGGCTGGCGTCCGGCGACGCAGTCGCTCGCTGTGGTCGACTACAAGTTCGGTAACGAGCGTGTCGAGATCGGCGACCAGCCGCGCTTCTACGGCGTCGGCGCCGTCGATCGCCTGCGCCGGCAGGGCGAAGAGCCGAAACACGTCTCGCTGTTCATCGTGCAGCCGAAGCACGAAGACTGCGTCCGCCGGCTCGATCTCACGGTCGACGAACTCGACGCATGGGCGCGCGACGAGCTGCAGCCCGCGGTCGACGCCTGCTGCGCGCCTGATCCGGCTTACAACGCCGATCCGGCCTGGTGCCGGCGCTGCCCGGCGCGGCATCGCTGCCCGGAGATCGCGAGGATCGGCCGCGAGATGATGGCGCCGGGCGTCGTCGCGCCGGCGCTCGCGCTGTCGATGACGAACGATGAAATCGTCAGCTTGCTGCACCGCGCCGAGATCGCCGACATCATGATCGCGTCGCTGCGCGCCGAAGCCGAGCGGCGTCTCGCCGCGGGTGATTGCCTGCCGGGCTGGCGTCTCGTCGACAGGCGCCCGGTGCGCAAGTGGATCAAGCCAGAAGCGGAGATCGTCGGGTCGCTGCTCGAGCGCGGGTTCCGCGAAGACGAGTTCATGCCGCGCGCGCTGCTGACGCCGCCGGCGCTCGAGAAGCGATCGCGCAAGGCGTTCCGCGCCGTCGAAGGGTTCGTGCAGCCGGTGTCGAGCGGCAAGAAACTCGGCAGAGCCGAAGACCTTTTAGCCATCATCGAGGAGAACGATCAATGAGCAATCAGCTAATGACGCCGGCCGGCCGCCTGATCTGGGCGAACCTGGACGAACCGAAATTCAAGAAGAATTTCACCAATCCATCCGCGCCGCCGCCGGCGAACGAGAAGCCGAAGTATCGCCTGTCGATGATCTTCGACCAGCAGGCGCAGAAGGATCCCCTCTTCGCCGCGATGGACACGGCGATGGTCAACGAGGCCGCCGCCGCCTTCGGGCGCCGCGCCGAGCCGAACTGGCCGCTGAAGCCGTTCGACCCGTCGAAGAAGTGGGCCGGGTTCCAGCCGGGCGACGTCTACCTGCAGAACGCATCGTCGCTCGACAAGATTCCGATGTTCGTCTTCAACCCGCAGGGCGAGCGCGAGCTGACCGATCGCCTCGACCTGTTCTATCCCGGCGCAGGCGTCGCGGCGCTGATCTCGTTCGTCGGCTACCATCACGCGGCGTCCGGCAACGACAGCGTGTTGTGCAACGTGCATGCGCTGGTCCTGATGGACCCGAACCTGCCGATGATCTCCGGCGGCGGGCCGAACGTCATCGACGGCGACGCCTTCAACCAGATCGTCAACGTGCCGAAGTATCGCCTGCCGCCGCCGAAACAGGCGGGACAGCCGGCGCACGATCCGGAGACCGGCGAGATCCAGCAGCGCCGCTTCGCGTCGCCGAACGTCGCCGCCATCGAGAGTCGTCGCCGCCTGTCGCCGGGCTGAACGACGGGCGCGCGGTCCGGGGGGTCTCGCGTGGGACCGCGCGCCGTTTCGTACGATGAGAAGGAGCAAACGATGGAAGCCGTCGCGATCGATATGTCCGCATGGAAGCCGGATAAATCCTACGACGAATGCCTGGCGCTCTGCACGCAACTGGGACTGATCGAGATGCTGACGCATGGCGATGATGAATATGCGCGAATGACCCAGACAGGCTGCAACGTATTGCACGCCCTGATGCGTCTGGTCGTGTACGCAGCAAACCCTGAAAATGCGATGAAGCAGACATGACTGAATTTCCGAGCGCCGTGCGCCAGCTCGTCGACATGCTGAACAAGCAATCGGCCTCCGGCCTGATCACGCGCGCGATCATCATCCAGACCCTGCGCGTCGACCAGATGCTGCGCCGGCTCGAAGCCGGCGAAGACCCGCGCAGCGAAGAGATCAGGAGCCTGCGCGGCTACATCGACGCGCTCGAGCGCGAAAAGCACGAACGGGAGAACGGCGCGTGAGAGACCTGACCAGCATCTTCAATCATGAACCCGCCTGGCGCCTGGAGTTCAGGGACTCGGAAGGCTTCCTCGTCGAGACGACGCTGGTCGACGAGATCGAGCGGCGACGGATCCTCGCCGGCGACATCGCGGAAATCATGAAGTGCGCCGGATCGAACGTCGTGTCGATGGACATCGTCTCGCTCAACGAGAACCTGGGTGAAGAGTCATGACCACCGCGGCCGTCAAAGAAACGCGCGTCTATCTCGTCGACGAATTTAACGCGCTGATACGTCGCGTCGAAAGAGCCGAGCACGAACGCGACGCCGCGATAAACCTTTGTGAGGTCTATAAGCATCGCTGCCTGGCCGCCGTGAAACGTAACGACCAGCTCGCGTCGGACCTCGAAGCGCTGCGCCGAAAGCGGCGCGAGAAAGGATCTTCGACATGACCGACGAGATCGACGCGACGGTGAAAATCACGCCGCTCGACAACGAGCCGTCGCTGCAGGACCTGCACGACGTGGCGCGCTCGGTCGCCGGGCGCATCCTCATCGCCGAGGGACGCATGCCGGCGATGCTGTGGCTGCACCATCCGGACAACGGGACGAAAGGCGGGTTCCTGTCGTTCACGCCGATCGCGACGGGAGCGCGGGAGAACAGGTTCGTGACCCGCCTGATGATGCGGGCGCAGCTCCAGGCGCCGTCGCGGATCGACATGTACGGCCTCGTCGCGCCGGCCTGGTTCATCACCACAACGGGATCGAAGCGCAACGTGACGATCGTCTCGGCCGGATCGCGCCAGGGCGGCCTGGTCTCGTCGGCGATCGACCGGAAGGGGCGGCCGACAGTCGTCATGAGCGCCGTCGTAAATCTGTTCGAAGCGATCGAATCGTGACGAGCAACCGGAAGAAGCTGAAACGCTGCCGCCGCGGCCAGCGCGCGATGGCCGGGTTTCTGTCGATGCAGACCAAGCGGATCCGCGATCTCGAAAACCTGGTCGCGAGCGGCGCCGCAGCCAACGTGCGGATGCAACAGACGCTGCGCAGCGTCACGAACGAGATGCTTGAGCTGCAGGCGCGGCTCAACGAGATCGAGACCCCGCCGCTCGCCGAATGAACAGAATCCCCATGACGCCAGGGGTCAGATGGCGTCGCCGGAAGAAGGACAAGTCGCATGTCTGTAAGCGCAGTTCAAACCAAGTCGCCGCGTTTCATCGATCCAAACGCGCCGCTGGCGAAGCAGCAGGAGATTTTCAAGCTGCTGCTCAAGGATCCGCCGGAAAATTCGCGGATTGTCACCATCACGCCGCCGTTCGCGACGTGGGTGCTGGAGACCTACAACAAGTCCGGCAACCGCAAGCACAAGCCGGCGCGCATCCGCCGCTACGCGGAGGCGATGGAGCACAGCGACTGGCTGCTGACCGGCGAGCCGCTGATCTTCGGCCGCAACAAATTGCTCGACGGGCAGAACCGCCTGATGGGCTGCGTCCACTCCAACAAGAGCTTCCGCACCTATGTCGTGTTCGGAATCGATGACGACGTCTTCACCGCGATCAATTCCGGCGTGTCGCGTTCGCCCACCGACACGTTTCTGATCGCAGGCGTCGAGAACCACGGCGTCGTCTCGCGCGCCGTGCGTTGGCTGATGATCTACGCCGGCGGCGACCCGCAGGCCCGTCTCAGCTACTCCAATCAGGAGATGTGGGAATACTACAAGGACAAGGTCGACCACGCGGCGATGAAGCTGGCTGTGTCGCGCACCAAGAAAGCCAACAAGGCGATCCCGCCCGGTCCGCTCGCGGCGCATTTCTACATGTTCGAGAAGAAGCATCCGGCGACAGCGAAAAAGCTGTCGGTCGACTTCGACAAGAACCAGCACGGCGCACGCAAACTGACGACGATGCTGCAGCGCGCGCGCAAGGAGAACCTGGGCCGCCTCAACGATACGTGGATCAACGCGCTGCTGGTGCATACGTGGAACGCCTATCGCGACGGGCGTCAGGTCACGAGCGCCGATCTCAAGCATAACGACGCGCGGGAGTACCCTAAAATTGCCTAGGTTTCCAAAACCGTGGCGTCTGGAGTGGAGTGGCGGTTATCTTCGTGTTTTTGACGCTAATAACCGCCACCTGCTCGTCATCGTCAACGGACATCCTGTGCTGGACTACGGTGTCCAACTGGATGTCAGCGAGATGCGCCAGCAGTTAAGTTCACTTATGGGAGCTGAGCTGACACGACTCAGCAAGAGGCTGGATCAAATATGAAACTCGTTAAATACGATGCTGCCTGTCGCGCCATCGCCGAAGCCAAGCGGGTCGATGACGTCAAGGCGTTCAAGGACAAGGCGACAGCTCTCAAAGCCTACGCTCGTCAGATCAAGAACCCGCAGCTTGAAGCCGATTCATGGGCGATTAGAAAGCGGGCGGAGGACAGGCTAGGCGAGTTGAGCCTGGCGCTGGAGAAGGCGCCTGTCGTCAAAGGGGCGGGCAATCGCCGACTTCCCGTTAATGGGAAGTCGGGAAAGGCGCAGACGCTCAAGGCTGCAGGCATATCAACGTCGGCGGCCAATCGTTACGAGACCTTCCACAGGCTCCCGCAAGCGGAGAAGGAGAAGCGCATCGCGCGCGGGCGCGCCGCCATAGAGGCCGGCAAGTCCATCGCCGATACGATCATCCGACAGGATGATAAAAAGGAACGACGCGCTGAGCGCGAACAGGCGCTCGGATCGAAAATCATGGCGCTGCCGGATAAGCGTTATGGCGTGATCTACGCCGATCCGGAATGGTTGGATGAAGTATGGTCAGAGGAGACTGGTCAAGATCGCGCGCCCGCGAACCATTATCCAGTGCAGTCGGAAGAAATCATCGCCGCGCGTGACGTGCCATCGATCAGCGCGAAAGACTGCGTGCTGTTCCTATGGACGACCAATCAGCATTTGCGCATCGCGCTCAATGTCATGGAAGCATGGGGGTTCGAATACAAATCAAATTACTGCTGGGGTAAAGATCGGATCAGCACCGGACGCTGGAATCGTTCGAAACACGAACTCTTGCTGATCGGCGTCCGCGGCAATGTGCCTTGCCCGGCGCAAGGCGAACAGCGCGAATCGTTGATCATGGCGCCAAAGAGCGGACACTCGGCGAAGCCGGAATGCTTCCTCGAAATGATCGAGTCCTACTATCCGAACCTGCCGAAGATCGAACTCAACCGCCGCGGGCCGCCGCGGCCGGGATGGGACGCCTGGGGCAACGAAGTCGAGCCCGATGCAAAGGCGTCCGGAGGCGCGCGATGAGATACGTTGAACTCGTATTCATTCGGGAAGATGACACCTGTCGGAACACACTCTTTCGCATCGACACGATTCTCAAGGTGCAGGCGATCAGCGATCTGGATCTGACCGACGCCTATTGTCTTGTCTGGATCGTCGGCGAAGAGAAACCCATCAAAGTGCTGGAAGACTATGAGACGGTTCGCGATCTGCTTACCAAGCGTTGACCCGATGGATTCTGATGCGCGTCCTGGTCGCCTGTGAATTTTCCGGCGTCGTGCGCAACGCCTTCCGCGCGTTGGGGTGGGAAGCATGGTCCTGCGACCTGCTCCCGGCCGAGGACGGCAGCGTGCATCATCTCAACGGCGACGTTCGCACGTTCGTCGGCGCACCCGGTACATGGGATCTGATGATCGCGCATCCGCCATGCACGCATCTCGCGGTCTCCGGCGCGCGCTGGTTCAGGGAGAAGCAGGCCGAACAGGCCGAAGCGCTCGACTTTGTGCGCTTCCTGCTCGATGCGCCGATCCCGCGCATCGCGCTCGAGAACCCGGTCAGCATCATCTCGTCGCGCATCCGCAAGCCGGACCAGATCGTGCAGCCCTGGATGTTTGGTCACGGGGAAACCAAGGCGACGTGCCTGTGGCTGAAGAACCTGCCGAAGCTGGTCCCGACCGATATCGTCGAAGGCCGGACGCCGCGCGTGCATTTCGCCTCGCCCGGACCTGACCGATGGAAGGAGCGCTCGCGCACGCTGCGCGGCCTGGCGAAGGCGATGGCGTCCCAATGGGGCGCCAGATGAAAGGCCCGCCGCGTCTACCTTGCGACGCCGCGCGCCGACATTTCGGCAATTTCGCGAGATTCGAATGACCCGCGTTGTGTCGTTAGATTTTGAGACGTGCAGCGCAATCAAGATTCAGCGCGGCGCTCCCCGATACGCATCCGATCCGACAACGCGCGTCCTCATCGCCGCCTGGGCGATCGACAACAAACCGCCCAAAGTCTGGATCATCGGCGACGATGAACCCGCGGAACTGCTCGACTTGGCGCGCGATCCGAACACGGTCTTTCGCGCGTTCAACGCGGCTTTTGAGCGCAACGTCTGGCATCACGCCTGGGCAAGGCAATGGCCGAGCGCGCCGGCAATCCCGATTGAACGCTGGACCTGCACCATGACCCGGGCGCTCGTTTGGGGCTTGCCTCGATCCTTGGAGCATGCCGGCGCGGCGATCGGCGCGCTGCAGCAGAAAGACGTCGCCGGCGCGAAGCTCATGCTCCGCATGTCGAAACCGCAGCGCGACGGGATTTGGCATCATGAAGTCGTTCCTGAGGATTTGACCGAGCTGGCGTCCTATTGCATTCGAGACGTGGAAGCAGAGCGCGCTATCGCACGCAAATTGCCGCCGACGCCGCCCGAAACAGAAGCCGGCTATCATCTCAATCAACGCATGAACACACGCGGTCTCCTGATTGACCAGGAACTTGTCCGGCGCCTGCTAGCGCTCGCCGCCGAGAAACGACAGGCGCTGCACGAACGGTTAAGCGAAATCACCTTGGGGACTGTCACGTCGCCGGACCAGCGCGAGAAGCTGCTGGAGTGGCTGCATATCATGGGCGTCGAGATTTCCGACCTGCGCCGCCAGACCGTGGCTGAGACGCTTAGAAACGGTTCCCTGAACGGTTGTGCGCGGGAAGCGTTGCAGATTCGCGCTGACGGCTCACGCAGTTCAGTCGCAAAACTTCAAGCAATGCTCGGCGCCGTTATGGCTGATGGGCGAATCAGAGATCCCATTTTATTCCACGGAAGTCATACTGGACGCGCCAGCGGCGCCGGGGGAGGAGGAACGCAATTTCAGAATTTCGTCCGGTCGGCGCTGCCGAAGGGCGTCAAGGTCGACGACGTGATCGGCGCCGCCCTCGACGAAGATTCGGATGTCGAGGATCTCGAGGACGAGGCCGAGGTTGACGGCCTGGCGGCGATCGCCTCGATGCTGCGCGGCTGCGTCGTGGCCGGCGAGGGGAACGAGCTCGTCGCGTGCGACTTCGCCGGGATCGAGGCGAGGGTATTGGCGTGGATCAGCGGCAACCGGCCGATGATCGACGTGTTTCGCAGCGGCGAGGACATCTACCTGACGGCCGCCGCGCAGGCCGGAGCTCCAGGCGAGCGGATGCTTGGAAAAGTCGTGATTCTCGCGCTGGGATACGGACAGGGGCCGGTGCGGTTCGTCATTACGGCGCGCGGATACGGGGTCGAGATCAGCGAGGAGCGGGCGCAGGAGATTGTCTGGGGCTGGCGCGAGGCGAACCCGGCCGTGACGCAATTGTGGAAGCAGCTCGACGACGCGCTGCGGCTGCTGGCGACGACGAAGGGCGACCAGGTAATCAGGATCAACCGTTACGTGTCGCTGCGCCGGTGGGGCTCGCGCGTGCTGATGCGGCTGCCGGGCGGGCGCGAGATGGTCTACCGTAATTTGCGCCTGGAGCCGGATGCGGAATCGCGCACGGGATCGTCGCTGTTCTACGATGGCGCGAAAACGATCGGCGGGAAGCTCGTCCCGTCGCGGATCTATGGCGCGGCGGCTTGTCTCGCCGGCGACACGTTCGTTCTCACTCATCGCGGATGGAAACAGATCGTCGATGTCGCACATGACGATCGCGTCTGGGACGGCGAAGCATGGGTCGCACATGACGGTCTGATCGATCAGGGCGTGCAGAGTGTGATCGAAGTCGACGGCGTCTGGATGACGCCCGATCATCAGGTTCTCACAGCGGAGGGGTGGCGTAATGGGTCGCAGGCGATTGGATCTGACTGGGCGCGTGTTCGGCTTCCTGACAGTAATCAGACCAATGGGATCAGACGGCCAGCATTCCCTGTGGGAGACGCGATGCGCATGCGGGCGCATCAAGGTTCATCTGGGCAAGCAGCTAACCAAGGGAACGAAAGCGTGCGCGTCATGCGCCAGCAAGAAGCCCCGAACGCACGGCATGTCGCGGCATCCGGCGTATGCAGTTTGGCGCTCGATGATCGATCGCTGCAGACTGCCGACACATCAGGCATGGAAGAATTACGGCGCCCGTGGAATTATGGTTTGCCTGGAGTGGCAGGCGTCGTTCGAACAGTTCTGGACGGATATGGGGCCGACCTATCAGCGAGGGTTGACGATCGAGCGCAAAGACAACGACGCGGGTTACAGTTTGCAGAACTGCCACTGGGCCACCTACAGGGAACAGAATCGCAATCGACGAGACAACCGATACATCGACACACCATGGGGAAGAATGACGGTGGCGGAAGCGTCGCGAAAAACAGGAATCGGCAAAACGACGCTGACATATCGACTGGATCACGGCGCGAGCGCGTCTACGATCTTCTCAATACCGGACGTAACCACCAATTTGTCATCGCGGGGTTAAGCGGGCCGATCGTCTCGCACAACTGTGAGAACCTGGTGCAGGCCGCGGCGTACGACCTGCTCGACCACGCGATGCGCCGGCTGGACGCCTGCGGCGTTCCGATGATCTTCTCGGTTCACGACGAGATCGTCGCCGAGGTTCCGGCCGATCGGGCGGAACGGACGCTGCGGCTGATGAAGGCGGCGATGAGCCAGCCTCCGGCGTGGGCGGAAGGGCTGCCGCTCAAGGCGGAAGGGTGGCGCGGAAAAAGGTTTCGCAAATGAGGCGAGCCGCGCCGGCGCCGTCTGACTTTCCCGTACCTGAAGTACGCGAAAGTTGCGACGCGCGCGCGGCGGCGGCTGCGCCCGAAGGCGGGAAATGATGCTGACGCAGCTTGAATCGGTCGGCTTTACGGCGATCATCCTGGTCTTCGTCGCCATCAGCGCGCTGCTGGTATGGATGACGTTCAGGTGAGCGAAACGGAGGAGACAATGACAGACGAGCCGGATCCGCGGATAGCGGTCGAACCCTACGAAGCGACGCCGTACGCGCAGACGGTCCCGTTCCTGCAGACGGCGCGCAACGGGTTTGTGCGGATCAGCGCCATCGACTGGATCGGCTACGATCCAACGCACGGGACGCGCACATGCGTTGCGATCGGCGGCGCCGACGCGACGCGCATCCCGGTATTGGGGACGCTCGACGAGGTCATGGCGGTCTGCGGGTTCGGCAAGGCGACGGTCGTTGCGCCGACGCCGCAGCCGACGATCGAGCCGCGGGAGCCCGAGCCGCGCGCCGGGCCGACCGACGCGCATCGTCCGATCAGTTCGAAAAGCGTCATGGACAAGCAGGGGCAGTAAGGCGTTGACGCGCAGAGGCGGCGGCGTAAGGTCGCCTGCGTCTGTAGCCGGCGTCCTTCCGAAGCGCGGCTCCAGGTCTTCGTTGGATTATCCCTACTGTGAACCTGACTGGGCGCGTCCTTGACGCGCTCTTTTTATTCCGCCGCGCGTCGGTCGACGAGGGCGACGACGTTGGATGCGTCGGCGTCGTCGCGGGTGATGGCGTGCAGGATCTCGAGCGGATCCACGCCGAGCCGGCGCGCGAGACAGAAGACTTCATACGGGGTCGGGAGGGCGTCGCCGCTGGCGAAGGAGTCGAAGCGGACAAGGATCTCAGCCTCGCATCGGGCCGTGGCGAACGTCGTCGGCATTTGTCGCTCCCCGCTTATGGTTAACGACAGGATAAGCAGGGGATAGGGGCGCTGGATAGGGAGCGTCTCGTCGCGCGGAGTATCGCCGACGAAAGGATGGACAGACGCTGCGTCACGGGTTTAGCGTGCTGGTTCTGCGCGGCGCCGCTTGGCGCTTTCCTGCTGATTTCGCCATCGCCGTGCGGCTCACCCAGCGACCCGAACCACGTTCGGGCGAACGCGGAGACCTGCATGACCAACGACTGGCTGATGCGCGAACACATCCGGATCGCGATCGCCGACCACGCTGCGATGCAAAAGAAAAGACCCACTATTGCTAGTGGGTCTTTGGGCGGCGCCAGACCATTACTGGTTGCTGATCGCTTTCCTGCTCCGGGGACGATCAGGGAATCGGCGCCGAAAGTCAAGCAATCCACGCTGGCCGTCGCGTTCGGCGCCATTAGTAGCCCGGACATTCTGTCAAAGCAGTTCGTCAGGGTCGACGACACGATCGTCAAGGAATCGGGAACGCAGCTCTGGCGGGGCGAAGCCTGGGTGCAGCGGGTTGAGGGGGCGACGATCGTCGAGGCGCTCGAATCGGTCGGGCGGTTCATGGAATCACTCGGGCCGGGCGAAGCCATCACGCCGGGACTGCCGCAGGCGTCAGTCGAAGCAGGCGGCGGACGGGTGCGGATCGCGTCGAAACGCTGGGCGGCGCGGATCGAGGCCACGACGCGAACCCGCGGGGCGTATGGATGGCCGAACGCCCCGGCGCTGGCGCTGGCGCCGCTCGACAAGGACACAGAGGGCGGGGAGGAACTGCCGGAGGTTCTGGCAGGCATCCATCCGGCGCTGGGCAAGGCGGCGCTGCTGCTAAGGCCGTCAGCCGCGGCGGGCGTAGCCCTGGAAGGACAGGATGCAGCCGGCGGGCGCATGCACGCCTACCTGCCGGTTCGACGCGCTGCATCAATCCCGATGCTGATCAAACTGATGTCGGCGCATGCGCTCATCCTGGGGCTCGGCGGATCCGGTCTGCGGCTCAACAAGCCGGGTGATCTGTGCCGCAAATCGTGCATCGACCCGGCGCTCGGGGACCCTGAGCATCTTTGCTACGAGGGCGCCGCCGTGTTGGGGCCGGGCCTGTGGCAGGCGACGCCGCGGGCGGCGCAGGTCCGGAACGGGCTGATTGTCGACGCCGGGGCGATGGTCACGGCGCTCGACGAGAGCGGGACAAACCACCGGCTGCGCGTCTGGGAAGCGGCCGAACGGGCGCGGTGGCGCGACGATCCCGAGCTGGCGCGGATGCGGCGCGAGCATCGGCAGGCGTATGTCGATGAGCCGGGGATAACTGCGGCGAAACGCCAGAGGCGGGCGCGGCGCCTGGCGGCCGGCGATTTCTCGGGCGGCGACGTGCGGGACGATTATGCGAACTACGGGTTCGCCCTGGCGTCGGATTCAATGACGCTGGTCGATGGCCGCGAGATCCTGCTGGCCGAGGTGCTGGACGATCCTCTGGCATTTGACGGCTGCGTCGGATCGGACCCGCTCGAGGACGTCGGGTACGGGCGGACAACAGCGCGGGTATGCGTCGATCGCGTCGGGCGGCCCTTCATTTTCAGTTTTGCACATTCGCGATCACGCTACGCGATCATCGACGATCGTGTTCTGGGTCCGGTGAAACGGAGGGGAGAATGAGCGTGCTGCCGACGATCGATGTCCTGCTGCGGATGACGCCGCTCGGGCCGGCGTGGATGGTCGAGGACCAGGACAGGGTCATGAAGACCGCGGCGGATACCCTGAAGATATATGGCGGCAAGAAACGATTTCTGCCGCCGAAATCAAAACCGGATTCGCTCGCGTCGCACATGGTGTGCGCGAAGACGACGCTGGCCCTGGCCGCGCATCGCCTGCTGCACGCGCCGGCGATGGGGCTGTTCCTGGCGTGGAACGGGCAGCGCTATGCGCCGGGAGACGAGGTTGCGTCGGAGATCCAGCCGCTGGTCGAGGACGTGTGCAGGATGGCGTGCGGCATGAAGAAAGCGAGGGAGAAGGACATGTATGAGTACAACGCAACGGGCGAGTCGGAGGCGTTTGTGCGGGCCGTCGTGGCGCTGCTGAAACGCGATCCGCGCATCCAGGTCAGCGCCAGCGATCTCGACGCGATCGGCGAACTGATGGGCATGGACACGGGCGCTGGCGTTACATGGGACGCGAAGCAGGGCGGGGCGGTCCCGGCGCAGCCGAAATGGCTGATCACGCGAGCGCTGCGAAAGGGGCTGACGCCCAAGGCGGGGCCAGCGCCGAAGTGGGATCGGTTTCTGGACGCGGTGCTGGCCGAGTTCAAGGAGGACGCGCCTGCGGTGCGCGCGTATCTGCAGAGACACCTGGGATACTGCTGCACCGGCGACGATCCGCACCGGAAGATACTGCTGATCTGGGGGTTGGGACGGAACGGCAAATCGACGCTGATGCGCACGGTGACGGAACTGCTCGGCACATATGCCGTGGGCATGCCGGCCTCGGCGTTTGCGAAGGATTCATACGGCGCACGGCCGAACCAGGCGACGCCGGACATGATGGCGCTCGAGGGATGTCGGCTCGCGGTCGGGTTCGAAGCGTCGGAGAGGCTGGATGTTGAAGCGCTAAAGGCGTGGACCGGGGGCGACGCGGTGTCGGGGAGGGCGCTCTATCATGGCGTGCGCAAGATACGGACAGGCGCGAAGCTGGTGTTCATCGCCAACAAGGAGATCCAGGTTCCCGGCGCCGACGCGGCGTTTGCGGACAGGCTGGTGATGCTGCCGATGGAGGCGCGGCTGCCGGACTATTCGGACGAGTCGAGGCCCTATTGGCAGGTGCTGGTCGAGGAGGAGGGGCCGGCGATCATGGCGTGGATCCTGGAGGGCGCGCGGCTGGTCTACGCGGAGGGGAGGCTGGACGCGCCGGGCGTGCTGAAACGAGCGACGAAGGCGTTTGTACAATCGGCCGACAAATTGCTGCAGGCGATGCAGGCGGCGCTGGTCAAGGATGTCGACGGGGAGATCAGGTCGAAGGAATTATATCATACGGTCGAGCAGGCGTGGCTGGGCTCGGGGGGCAACCCACACGACATGCCGTCGGCCAGAAGCAGGACATTCTCGGCGCGGGTGAAAGAGACTTTCGGGGCGCGGTTGCTCCAGGACAAGGAGGGTTCGTACTGGAGAGGCGTACGAAAACGTACTTTAAACGATCCGTTAGACGACCCCACGGAGGGTCAAAAAGGGACAGTTGTGGGTCTAAAAGAGCGGCGAAAGTCGCCAGGATGAGCGCTGGTGGCATGTCGGTGGCATGTCGGTGGCATGTCGTGGCGCGACATGCCACCGGAAAACGCCTGTTGGATCAAGGATTAACAACTTGTATCACGCGCTGGTGGCATGTGTGGCATCTCAACCCCCCTTATTCCGTATACGCGGACGCGCGCGGCTGCGCGCAAGGCTACATTTGGCGCGACATGCCATGACATGCCATCATGCCACCGCGCCCGTGTTGTGGTAGCGTCGCGTCATGCCTTCGTCGCGTCTTCGCTTGCGCCTGCGTCCCGGCCGTTGCGGTCCAACGCCCGCGTCGTTCTACGAGAATCGGGTCGAGTTTAAAAAGGATGGTTATCCTAACGGGCGAAGGATCTGCGAGGCGATAGCCTGGCGTTCGGGCGAGCGTTGCGGCTGCCTGGCCGCTTATGCGACGAACGTGTGCCAGTGGCACGGCGCGCGGAAGGTTCTTGCAGAGCTCGATCTTGTCCGGCGGGTAAGACGGGTCAGCATCGCGCGGGAGAAGCGGCTTGGGCGGGAAAGCGAGCCACGGATGGTGGCTGCGGGATACGAAGTTGACGCGCAAGCTGAAGGCGCAGAAGCTGGTGAGGGATAAGCGTAAGCGTATGGCGAAACAGGTGAAAAAGCTCGAGCCGAGGACCCTGCCGATCGTTATACAGGATAACGGCGGTCTCGAGCGACTGACCGAGCAGAGTATGGCTACGTTACGTGAGGTTGCCACAGACCAGGACGCCCCGGCTTCCGCTAGGACAAGCGCCGCAAGATCACTCGCCGAAATCGCCGGTTTGATCGGCCGACAAAAGCCAAAAGCCAATACAAATCAACGACCTACGGCCGAGCTGTCGCTCGACGAAATCGATCGGGAGATCGCGGCATTAACTGCACTCGACCAGCCCGAACAACGTTCAAAATCGGAGCCTGCCGTAGCGTCAGATGCTAGGCCCAAGAGGGTCTCGCCCGGCTGAAACTGGGACCAGAACCGGTACCCGATACCAGTACGCAGCCATAAGCCTATTCATATCAAGCACTTAGCCAATACGTTGAGCGGATCGGGTGTCCGCCTAACCCCCTCGAACGGGGCGCGAACATCGTTCAGGCCCGTGACCTTACGTTGCTGTAACGTCATGACGTAAGGTAAGTAGGAATTAAGTCAAGTGACCCTCCGCTATCCGGGATTTTAGTCCGCGAACATCGTTCAGGCCGCCTCCCGCCCCCTGGCGCAGTCCGCGAGCAGCGCGGCGGCGGGGCCGACACCCCAACTCCGAGTTGAAATTCTACCGACCTATCTAACAATGCGTGTATTTGCGTAGTAAGCGGCCTTTTTCGATGCCTGAAACGCCGAAGGCCCCAGGATGTCTCCGGGGGCCTTCTTTTCAATCCTCGCGGCTGCGCCGCCTGTTTTCCCTTACTTGCGACCCAAACCGGCGGCATGCGCTCTTTGACGCAGCGCCTCCCGGAAGTCGTCCGAAATATCCTTGCGTAAGCCGACCAGGTCGCGGATTTCGACGGCTTCGGCCGCCGTCGGCGTTCGCAACAGGCGCAGCACGCCTTCCCCGTCGCCGTCCTGGGTCACGGCGCAGAACCCGAGTCGTTTCTTCGCCCAGCTCCACGCCAGCGCCGAACGCGCCGACACGACCAGCATCAGGCTTCGTCCGTCGCCCCATGTCGCGGCGTATCCGTGCTTTCCCTGCAGCGTCCAGCAGCGGCAGTCGTCCAGCTTCATCGCGCCGGGCGTGACCTCGAGCGCGACGCGCCATTCCTCGAGCAGCGCTTTGTCGGCGAGCTGGTCTTTCAGCGATTTGTATGTATCGGCCATGCGTCGGGTCTCCTCCCCCCTTCGATCGATCACATCGTCAGCAGCGCGAACGCCACGGCCGCGGCCCCCGCGCCGGATCCGACGACTGCGACAAGCCCGAGCGCCAGCGCGATTTCGCCGCCTATCGACATCCAGCGCAGGCCGAGCCATGCAACCAGTCCGCAGCACAGGAACCAGAACCCGACCAGGACGCGCCCGAAGATTTTTTCGTTGCGTTGATCCCTGGCGATGCGCGCCTTCACTTCCGGCGAATTGAAGTGGTCGTAGATCGTCGGCGGACCGGCGGCGGCCGCCGTCGCGACGCGCTCCCGCTGTTCGCAGACCGCTATTCCGTGCCAGGAACTCTTCGGGTCGCACGGATCGGATGACGCTGGCGTCGCCCCCGGCGCGTATGTCGTCCCCGGCGCGACGAAGCGCGGATTCGTCACGATCGGTCCGACCCGATGCGGATCGTTCGCTCCCCCAGGCGTATATTCAATCGAGACCGGCGGCGGCGGCGCCCACATCGTCGCCCGCATCGAATCCGAATTAGGTTCGACGATGGTCCCGGCGCCGACGGGCGCGATCGTCGCGATCATCGCGGCGCAGATCAGAATCTTCCTCATGGTCTTTCCCCCTCTGGCTGATTGGCTGTGCAGTTAATTCACGCCGCGTCGCGTCACGGCGGATCGTATTTCTCTTCGATGATGCGATCGATGATGGCGTCCTGTTTCTCCGACGGCTTCCAGCCCCTGCCCCGCGCCCGCGCGAGGATGCTGTCGACGAAGTCCTGCTCCCACGCCGAGAGGCGCGCTTCGTCGATGCGGCGCAGCGCCGAGAGGCGCGCCGCGAGGTTCGGCTCCCGCGGCGCCGGCGGCCCCGTCGAGAGCATGGCGAGCAGTTCGTCGACGCGGATCCGCTTGGCGTCCGCGAGCCTCTTGAGGACGGCGAGCGCGTTCATCGCCTCGCCGTCCCGGTCCGACGAGAGCATCGCCGCCACCTTGCGCGCCCGGATCAGTTCGTCGGTCGTCAGGATGGCGGCCATGCGTCAGCGCCGCCGCCACTCGCCGACGACCAGTTTCCCGCCACTCTCGAACACGATCGACGCCTGCAGCGCCGCCAGTATCTTCTCGATCGGCGCGTCGACCATCCACGCCACAGCCTCGCGCGTCAGGCCGCGCATGATCATTCCCGATTCCTTGTCCACGAGGATCCAGTCCCTGCCCCGCGCATCTTCCCCTGCTTCACTCGCCTTCATCGTTCCGCCCCCACATGATCCAGATCAGATACAGCCCCGCGGCGACGCAGCTGAACGCCAGCCACGCGATCGTCGCGTCGAGAAACGTCGAGATCATCGCTTCGCCCGTCGCACGCTCGCGTTCAGCCGCGCCTTCGCCAGCGCCTTCGGGTCGTCGAGCCACGCCTGGAGCTGCATCATCACGGCGTCCGGCGCTCCGTCCTGCGGCGACGCCCACCGATGCGACGTGCGAACCCCCACGCCAAACAACCGCGCCGCCTCGACCTGCGACAGGCGCAAAGCCTCGAGCGCGGCGCGGTAGGCGTTCACGCGACGTCTTTATTGACGCGCGCCCATGCGTCGATCGCTATCTGGTCGAGGCCGCGATCCTTCAGCAGCAGATAGGGAAAGTTGACGATCTGCCAGTCATGCAGATCCGACAGGTTCTTGCCTGCGTCGAGATAGCAGGCATGGCAGGCGTAGTGGCGCGCGCCGTATTTGACGAGCGGCCTGCGCTGTCCAGCGAAGTCTGATCGTTTGCAAAAGCGGCAGGTGCTCATGATTGCACCACATGAACGAGATGCTGGCTTGAAGTGCTGTTGAGACTCCAAGGCTTCGGCAGGCACTTTTCGAACGACGCGGCGCGCTTAACGCGGCCTGTGTCGTGGTTGACGAAAACCCATGTCCCGTTCGTCGTCTCGACAGCGACGCCCAGTTCGGAAGCGCGCGGATCGCCCGCCATGCTGCGCCAGACCTTGTAAGCAGATAGTTCTTTCATGATGGCTGTCTCGCTGAGTAGTTGAGTCTCGCCGGGTCTCGGCGACCAGACACAACTACGCCATTTTGGCGTACCACGTCAAGCGACGAAACGCGACAATCTTGCCCCTCGCGCCGACGCAGCGTAAGACATCCCCGCGCCGGAAGGTCTGGAGTCGGCCGCCAGAGCTCGTGAACGCCATCGCGGAGCCGCGGCCATGACCATCCAGCGACCCCAGCTCAAGTTCCCGTTCACCGGCCAGACAGTCCCCGGCGACGTCATCCGCGACCAGGTGGTCGAGACCCACCGCGCGATCGACCAGGTCATCGACCAGCTCGACCGGCCTCCCGCCCCTCACTCGATTCCCTTCAGCGCCCTCGCGCCCGAGACCCTGCGCGGCATCGCCGACGAGATCGCCGCAAAATCCCTGCGCGAGATCAACGACGCCCGCCTCGCCCTCGCCGCAGCCGCGTCGGACGTGCTCCTGGCGAACGAAGCCGCAGCCAGGGCCTCTCAGGCCGCGGCCAGAGCCGAACAGGCCGCCAGAGTGATCCTGGAAGGTTCTGGAGCCGCTCTGACGCAGATCCACGCGCAGATCACGCAGGCGACGCAACGACTCGAGGCGGCGCAGCAGTCGGCGCTCGACGTGTCGCAACAATCCAGCGCCGTCATGCTGAGCGCCAGCGCCGCCGAGAACTGGAGCGTCGCCTCCTGGCACTGGGCCGAATACATGGGCGGCCCCGGCGACGAGACCCTCCCCGCCGACACCGTCGCCATGTTCGACCTGACCGGCGACCACTGGAGCGCCCGGTGGTGGGCGAACAAGGCCGCCGAATATGCGTCGGGCGCCGACGGTTCGAACGGCGAGGCCGGCGAAGCGGGAGCCGCGGCCGAAGCCGCGTTGGACGAGTTCCAGACCTGGTACCTGGGCGCTTTCTCCGTCCCGCCCGTGCTCGACGGCGACGGCGACCCCATCGTCGAAGGCGCATTGTACTTCGACACCGTCGTCGACCAGATGCAGGTCTGGGACGGAACCCAGTGGCTCGCTTTTGTTCATGACGGCGTCCAGGGACCCATGGGACCCCAGGGAATCCAGGGCGAGCAGGGCGATGTAGGGCCCATGGGGCCCCAGGGAATCCCGGGCGAGCAGGGCGATGCCGGCCCTGCGGGTCCCGCTGGAGCTGACAGTATCGTGCAGGGACCGCAGGGCATTCCTGGGGAGCCTGGGGCCACAGGTCTTGATGGACCCGTGGGACCTGCCGGTCCCGCCGGAGCCGACGGAGCCGACGGAGCCGATGGTTTGGCCGGAGCCGACGGAGCCCCCGGCGCGACAGGCCCCGCCGGCCCTCAAGGCGAGGCCGGCGAGGTCGAGGAGGCCCCTATAGATGGCGGACAATATGTCAGGAAGGACGGGGTGTGGGAGCTTGTCGACGTCTCGGGCGGCGGTGGAACCGGGACCGTGACGATTATTAACAGCGGCTCGTTCTTCTAGTCATGACTCTCGTCGACACCACCTGGTACTGCAACAGCGTTGGCTACGCCGCCGTCACCGCCCGCGCCGCGAGCACTGCTGTAGCAGCGGGAACTATCAGGCGACAATTTACAACGCCTGCTGTTGGAAGCGAGAGATGCTTCGTCTGCATCGTTGCTGGAACGACATCCGCTTCAGCGGATGCTACCTGGGTTCTGACCAGAGGGGCCAAGACAACCGACAATACATGTCAATGGATGGAATGCACAGGCCAGGCCGCGCTCAACGGCGACATCGTCAACACAACCACCTGGGCGCAGGTCAAGGCCGCGACGCCTGCGGTGCTCGGCCAGATCATCAAGCGTTCGAACAACGCCTCTTATCAGATCTGCACGACGGCGGGCGCGATGAGCGCCTCCGAGCCTGCGTTCTCCGATACTGCTGGCGTGACCACGACGGATACGACTGCGGTCTGGTGCAGTCTGGGCCCAGTAGGTTCGTTCACGGCCGGCATGGCTCCGTTCGCGCGTCTCGCCAGTGTATTTGGAACGAACTGGTTCGCCGCCAACAATACGGTTTATGTCGCCAGCAATCACGCTGAGACGCAGGCCACTACAATAAGCATTCCATTTGGCGCTGGAGCCTCTGTTCTTTGCCACAACGTTGCTGGCGGCTATCCTCCTGCATCCGCCGATCTTACGACTGGCGCAACGATCTCATGTACGGGATCGGCAGGCGTTTCGGTCGGCTCTTCCGGCAATGGTCCCTGGTATATTCGCGGGATCAGGTTCAGGTGCGGGGTCGGAATATCCACCGCACAGGCGATGATCATTGCCGATACAGCGAGCGTCTTTTGTCATTTTGAGGATTGCTCCATTCAGCAGCATTCGACGAGTGCGACTGCTTATATTGCTTTTGGCGGCACCGGTGAGACCACTATCATTCTGACAAATACGACGGTGTATTTTGGGCATGTCACCCAGAATATCACTCCCGATGTGAATGTTCTCTGGCAAAGCACTGGTCCGGTGCTGGCGACGGGCTCGCTGGTTCCTGCAAAGTTCCTTAATCCCCGGTTTAACGGCACTCGCAGAGACATTGTGCTGGAGGCTCTCGATCTGAGCCAGCTTACCGGCGTCATCATTGCCTGCACCAGCGGGCAGGCCGGTTTCACGATGGTCAGGGACTGCAAGCTGAACGCCGCCGCTGTACTCTCCGAGACGCCTACACGTCATGGTTTCGCCGCCCAGTTCTCGCGGTCCTCCTCATGACCGCGCCCTACTCCTCCAGCCGCTTCGCCTACGAGGGGACCGAGACCACCGAGACGTCTATCGTTCGCACCGGCGGCGCAGTCGATCCGAACGGGCAGGCGCAGTCGCGCAAGATCGTGACCACGACGAATGCGCAATGGCTCAGGCCGTTCCGTTGCGAGCCGTGGGCGATCTGGAACGAGACGGTCGGCGCTGATGTGACGGTGACGGTGTACGGCAATGGCGCGTCTGTTCCGTTGACAGATGAAGTTTTCATGGAAGTCGAGTATTTGGGCGACGCAAGCAGCACTCTTGGAACCATAAAAACAACAACGAAGGCGAACGTTCTAGCGACTGGCGCGGCGGGAACGTCCGACAGTTCGTCGTGGGCTGGTGGAACGACGGCATTCAAGCTCGTTGCCACGCTCAACAGCCCGCAGCCCGGCCGTCCCGGCCTGATCCATGTCCGCCCGAAGATCGGCAAGGCGAGCGCGACGATATACCTGGACCCGAAGATCGAACTGAGTCCGTCGTCAACGACGGACCTGATGGCGACGACGCACAAATCCTCGCGCTACGCCTATGAAGGAACCGAGACGACCGAGACGACCATCGTGCGCACGGGCGGAACGCCGCACAGCCGCAGGATCGTCACCACGGCGAATTGCCAGTGGCTGCGGCCTTACCGGGCCGAACCGTTCGCCATCTGGAACGAGACGACCGGCGCTGACGTGACGGTGACGGTGTATGGCTGGGTTCACGACTTGGTTCCATTGAATGACCAGATATTCATGGACGTGGAGTATTTGCAGTCCGACGGTCTTGGCAAGATCGTCAGCACCACGAAAGTGAATGTGCTGGCGACGGGCGTTGCTGTTGCGTCGGATGCATCTGTCTGGCCGACAATGCCATTGGCGACATTCGATGCGCCTCTCGTCCTGAACACGCCTGCCACGCCAGCTATCGGATTGTCGGGCGGCAACCTCGTCGTCACCAAGCTCACCAGCCCTAACGACGGATATGCGTCCAGCGCGTTGTTCGCCAGCGTCAGAAAGTATTACTTCGAGATGACGGTCGGGGCGAAGTCTGTCTCCCCCGCATACAGCATTGGGATCGTCAAGAGCGGGACCACGCTGGTTGACGCCTCCCTCCAAAAGAACTCTACGGTAATTAACCTGCCGAGCGGTACGTCCAATTCGGTGCTTTGGTCCAACAACGTGACAACAGGCGTTGATTTTGGTGCGGTTTCAGCCGGGACAAATTACGGTTTCGCGATTGATCTGACCAATCGGCTTGTCTGGGCGCACAAGAACGGCGGCCTGTGGAACCTCAATGCTAGCGCCAATCCTGCGACTGGCGTTGGCGGCTTCACGATTGCGGAGGGCGATTTTGCGCCGTTAGTCTATATGAGCAGTTCCGGCGGCGGCGACTTCATTACAGCGAACTTTGGCGCAACGGCTTATGCTTACACGGCTCCGTCCGGGTTTGTGAACTGGGGTTCGGTCTGGACGCCCTTCAGTCTCGTCGCCACGCTTAACAGCCCGCAGCCGGGACAGCCCGGCCTGATCAACGTCCGCGTCAAGGCCGGCAAGCCATCGGCGACGTACTATATCGATCCGACTCCGGAACTCTCCTAGGAGCTGCGATGACCATCCAGCGACCGATTCTCAAGCATCCGTTCAGCGACCTGGCGCGCCGCGGACAAACGCCGCCAGGCGACCTGATCCAGGACCAGATCATCGAGACGCACCGGGCGATCGACCAGGTGATCGACGCGCTGGCCGACATGCAGGCGAAGGCCGCGGCGCAGCCGCCGCAGGCTGGAACGCTCGCGACGATGCCGGAAAGCTTCGAGCGCAGCGCCGTGATGCTGTCGGAGAACTCGGCCGAGAACTGGTCGGTCGCGAGCTGGCAGTGGAGCGAGCACATGGACGGCGCGCTGCCGGCCGACACGGTGGCGATGTTCGACATCACCGGCGATCACTGGAGCGCCAGATATTGGGCGAACCAGGCGCTGGTCATTCTCGAAGACGCAGAAGACTGGGGCGAACAGGCCGCCGCGAGCGCCGCCGCGGCCGCCGCATCCGCTGCGGACGCCGCCGCCTCCGCCGATCTCGCCGACGAGTGGGGCGATCTTTATCTCGGCTCGCACGCTGTCGCGCCGACGACCGACAACGATGGCGACCCGTTGCAGACAGGGGCTCTCTACTTCGACACGGCCGTCGTGCAGATGCGCTCCTGGAACGGGACTGTCTGGCAAGGATTCGAGACGCTGGGCGACGTCGCCAGCGACGTGATCTTCGCCCCCGCCGCCGGGATCGCCGCCACCAACGTGCAGGCCGCCATCGTCGAGGCGCTCGCCGACAGCAAGGCGTACGCGGACGGGCTGCTCGGCGGGCTCGTCGCGCCCTACACCAAGGCTGAGTCCGATACGAAGTTTGTCGATGTCGCCGGCGATGCGATGACCGGCGATCTCGTCATATCGAAATCCGATCCGGTGCTCGTCATCAACAAGGCGTCCAGCGGCCAGAACAACCACATCATCGGCGCAAGAGCCGGCGCGTATCGCTGGATTATGCTGCCGGGAGATACGGCGGCGGAAGTCGGGGCCAACGCCGGTTCGGATTTCGGCGTCAATCGCTACGATGACGCCGGCGCTCTCCTGGGCCAGCCGTTTCACATCAGCCGCGCCACCGGATCGGCGACGTTTCAGAACATCCCGATCTGCGCCGTCGCGCCGACCGTCGACAGCCATCTGGCGAACAGGGCTTATGTCGAGTTCAGCGCCAGCGCCTGGGGCGCGGCGCACGCCAGCGCGCGCGTCGCCAAGGCTGGCGACACCATGACTGGCGGGCTGACTGTCAACGCCAACAGCAACTACGCCGGGCAGAGCGCGATCATGATCTACAATGCGGGCGACAGTTTCCTGTCGTTCCATACCGGCGGATATGCGCTCAATCTCGGCCTGTCGGCGACCGGAAATACGTTCTATCTCGGCGGATGGTCGCAGGGCGGACATCGCTGGTATTCGGACTCGGCGGGTAATTTCACTGCGACCGGCAACGTCACGGCCTATTCCGACGCGCGCCGCAAGAAGGACGTCGTCACCATCAGCGAAGCTCTCGACCTGGTGAAGCGCATGCGCGGCGTGCGCTATCAGCGCACCGACACCGTCGAGCGCGGCGTCGGCGTCATCGCCCAGGAGATGCAGGAGATCGTGCCGGAAGTCGTGATGGAGGATCCCGGCGGCGACCGGATGCTGAGCGTCGCCTACGGCAACCTCGTCGGGGTGCTGATCGAGGCGATCAAGGAGCTTGCGGCGCGCGTCGAGGAACTGGAAAACCGCACATGACGACGCCGGCCTATCCCAATCCGACCAGCATACAGGACGTCAAGACCGAGTTCGTCGTCATGTACGGTCAGTATAACGATCTCAACAACTGGGGCTCGCTTGTCCTGGGCCGGACGCCGGGAACAGCCGTGTCTCTCAGCGAGTTCTGGGGCCTGACCGGCGAGCGCAAATACGCCGGTTATGTCGGGCCGCCGGCGTACGACACCGGCCACAACATCGCGATTGCGACAGCCTGGGGAACGGCGCAGGTCGGCTGGTCGAACGGCGACGGTGCTTTCGCCATCCGGTACTGGCTGTACGAAGGCGGCGGCGCGGCGGTCTGGAATCATTTCGTGCGGGTCGAACTGCCGAACGGGTCCAGCATCGCGAAGTCGTCGTTTGCTGGTCCGTTGCGGGAGAGCCCGCAGCCGAAATGGTCTTTCATGTATCATAACATCGCAGCCACGATGACGACCGGTAACCTGTATTGGGTGTTCCGTTGAACGAGCGAACTATGATCGTAATCGGGTGATGAGTGAGACGACCGTATCTACTCTTGTCGCGGAGCGGGTGATGACCGTGGATACTGATCCGCGCGCCCGGCCTTTGCCGCTGACATCCATGCAGCTAGCCGGGCATACCACCGGCGCGGTCATTGAGGGACTAGGCCGTACGCCTTTGATGTTGGCGGTGCTTTTGCTGAATGTGATCGGCATCGGCGCGGCGGTCTATTTTCTCAACTTGCTGATCTCGGGCCAGCAGGCGCATCTCAAGTCGCTGCTGGAAGTCCAGGACAAGCAACAGACCGAACTGGTGACGCTGCACAAGCACGTCTTCGACACGATGGTGGCGATGCTGCCCAAGGCCGAGAACATCCCGCCCGTCATGCCGACGCCAATGACGCCGACGCCGCGCGGCAGCGCAAGATAGGAGACAGCCATGACAGTCGCAGGTCTTGTTAATTTCGTCATCGTTCTGGTCGTCGTCGGCCTGATCTTTTGGTTGCTTAGCTATTTATTGCAGACGCTGCCAGTGCCCGAACCGTTCCGCACAGTCGGACGAACCGTATTGATCGTCCTGGCGGTGCTGATCTGCATCTTGTTGTTGCTCGATCTTGTCGGCATGGGCGGCGGCATCCTGCGTCTGCGCGCTGGATAACTCCATGACCGTCCTGGATCCGGCCTGGTTGTCCGATGTCGTCATGGAACGAATCGTGTGTCATTGGACCGCCGGGACCTACGATGTCTCGGATAACGATCGCGCGCATTATCACGTCCTGATCGATCGGTACGGCGTCGCTCATCGGGGGGATAATCCGATCTCCGGCAATGCGCGCGAAGGCGCGTCTGGCGCAGTTACGTCGCATGTGAAAAATATGAATACAGGATCGATCGGAATCTCAGTT
>Ga0208454_1000140_pt1 | contig 49544 bp, 47 predicted proteins | sample EasRivMeERMZT100_FD_187530 | JGI IMG/M metagenome (GOLD analysis project Ga0208454, IMG submission 187530) | Soil microbial communities from meander-bound floodplain in the East River, Colorado, USA - East River MetaG ERMZT100 (SPAdes) (version 2) | ecosystem: Environmental > Terrestrial > Soil...
ATTCTGGCATCGCCGCTCGGGCGAGTCGATACAAGTCGCACCGGCCCGTCCAACGATGCGTTCCGCGCGCCGCCCGGTGTGTTGAGCGGGGCGCGGTTCGGCGTATGTTAGGCGCATGCGCCGGCGCTGGTTCCGATGGTCTGCGTTCTTTTGCCTCGCCTGCCTCGTGGGACGCGCCGCGGCGCAGGGAGCCGGGGCTGAGGCGGGACGCCCCGAGGACACCGAAGTGTGGCAACCGGTGCCGCCGGTCGTGACTCCGGGAGCGGCGGCTATTGGCGGCGCCCCGCCGAGCGACGCGATCGTGCTGTTCGACGGCAGTAGCCTCGACGAGTGGCGGAATTCTCGCGACGGCGCTAGCGCCGAATGGACTCTGAGCGACGGTCACCTGATCGTGTACAAGGCCGCCGGCAACATCGAGACGCGGCGGCGCTTTCGCAACTATCAGCTACACCTCGAGTGGCGCATACCCGAGGACATCACCGGGGCCGGCCAGGCGCGCGGCAACAGCGGGCTGTTCCTGGCGTCGACCGGTAGCGGCGATCGCGGCTACGAGCTGCAGATCCTCGACTCGTACGCGAACGAGACCTATGTGAACGGCATGGCGGGGAGTATCTACAAACAGTCGCCGCCCCTCGTCAACGCGAGCCGCAGGCCGGGCGAATGGCAAGCCTACGACGTCGTGTGGACCGCGCCGCAGTTTGGCCCCGACGGTGCGCTGCAAACCCCTGCACGCGTCACGGTGTTCTTCAACGGCGTGCTCGTGCAAGACGACTTCGCGCTGCGCGGTGAGACTGTTTTCATCGGCTCGCCCCGGTATGGGGTGCACGGCGACGCACCGATCAAGCTCCAGGCACACGGCGACCCGAGTCCGCCGATCAGCTTTCGCAACATCTGGATGCGGGTGTTGCCGTAAGGATTCGACGTTACGCAGATTGCTTGCGCCACGCCGCCGGCGATGTGCCGAACTCGCGCTTGAAGGCCCGGCTGAACGCCGCTTCCGAGTCGTAGCCGATCTCGAATCCGATCCGCGCAACGCTGGCGTGGCCTTCGCGTAGGCGTTGCGCGGCGAGGTGCAGGCGCCAGAGCGCGAGGTACTTCATCGGCGATTGCCCCACGAGCGAGCTGAACCGTTCCGCGAATGCGGATCGAGACAGACCCACATCGCGCGCCAAGGATCCGGCCGTCCAGTCCGCACTCGGGCGCGCATGCAGCAAGGCCAGCGCTCGACCGACGTGCGGATCCCGCAAGCCCGCCAGCCAACCACGCCGCTCGGGCGGAAGACTGTCGACAAAGCGACTCACGGCCTCGACGAACAACAGCTCCGAAAGCTTGGCGATCACCGTGGCGGAACCGAGCCGACCGGCGGCGATCTCGCTGGCGGCGAAACGGAACGAGCTCTCGACCCACGCGCCGGAAGCGCTCGCCCGCAGATCGAGCTTCAGCACGTTCGGCAATGCGCTGATCAGCGGATTGAAGGGCGTGTCGGCGCCCAGAAATCCGCACACGAGCCGCGTGGCTTCGCCGCCGCCGCCGTGCGCGATGCGCGGGAGTCCGCCATTCTCCGGTGGCTGCACGATCGTGCCGGCCGGCGTCGGCGCAAGAACGAGCTCGCTGCCGAAAATGTGCGTGTCGTTGTGGGGCAGTAGCACGATCTCGCCGGTACGTACTTCGATTGGCTCGCCGCTGTTCGCGCGCAGCAGCATGCGGCCGGTTGTCACGAAGTGAAAGGCCATGACGTGTCGCGGTGCCGCTAGGAACGGCTGGCAGTCCTCCGGCGCGACTTTGCCGCTGACGCACCAAGGCGCCGTGAACTCCGCTTCGAGGAAGACACCCCCGGACAGCCGCACGACGCGCAACACATCTGATAACGAATCCATCGCGGGCTAACCTCGTCCGGAGCTTCGAGCAAGACATCAGGCGTACGGAGCATTCAACGGCCGCAGCGCCACTTCTAAAGTAGCGCCCACCGCAACTCAAGGAGTGGACCGATGAAAAATCTGAGTATCGTGATTCGCGATGACGGTTACGACAAGCTGTTGACGCCCTTAACCTTCGCCTACTTCCAGGCCAGTCACGGCGCGCAGGTCGATATCCTGTTCGTGCTCTGGGCGGCGCGGGTGCTGACCGCGGACGGCGCGCAGTCGGTGCACATCGAGGGCCGCCACGCGCAGGATGAAGTCTGGTTGCGGGAGCGCATGGCGAGTGACGGCGAGCCCACCGAGATTCGCGACTATTTGAAGCTCCTCAAGGGCACGGGACGCGTGAACCTCTACGCCTGCCAACTCGCTTCGGCGGTTTTCGGCGTGAACGAGGCCAACTTGCTGCCCGAATCCGCAGGGATTGTGCATCCCAACTGGTTCCTGACCGAGAAGGCCAGCAAGGCGGATCACTGCCAGTACTTTTGATAGCAACTATCGGACGGATCTGCCGCGCGCTGGGATCGTGACGGGTGCCCGACGTTTCCGCACGTCGAGCGGCTCGCCGAGTAGGGGATCGAGCGGCTCTCTTAGGGTTTATCGAGACGGCCCAATTGAGCCAGGGTGCCCCGCGATGCTAGGCTGAGGTGCCAGTTGAGCTGTTTTTGCGGTGGCTGATGCCCCGCTGGTGCTGGTTACAATTTTGCGGGGGCGCACGAATGATTAAGCGGACTTTGGGTTCTGTCGTCTTGGCCAGCTGGCTGATGGTCAGCGGCTCGTTGCAGGCTCACCATTCCCTCGCGGGCGTGTACGACATCAAAAGCGAAGGGAAGGTCACGGGTGTATTGACCAAAGTGGCCTTCACCAACCCCCACGGGGCGATGTACCTCTCGGTCGACAACCCGGATGGCACGAAGACCGATTGGGTGATGACCACTGGTTCCGCCAATACCCTCCAGAGCCTCGGGTTCGGCAACTCGGGGCCGAATACCGTGAAGGCCGGTGACAAGCTCACGATCACCTACTTTGCCGCCAGAAATGGCAAGCCGTTAGGGTTCATCCGGTCGATTACCTTGCCCGACCAACGCGAAGTCCAGATCTCGACCGGCAGCAGCAGCGACTAAGCGATTGGGGACCAGCATGGCCTTTCGACGAGGGATGATTCGATCCACGGTTGCGCTTGGCATCGTTCTTACGCTCGGCGGGTCATTGACGGCCGGTGCGCAGCCGGGTGGTGACGCTCCTCCCGTCTATACGCCGGAAGCCGACGCCAAGGATTTGAAAGCCGTGCTCTTCAACTGGGCGTGGCACATGGTCATGCTCCGGGGCGTCGATGAGCACGAGCTCGTCGTGTCGCTCGAGTACCAGGGGAACGGCACGCTGCAGGTGAACGGCCAGCCCTGCACGCTGACGAAATATCGCGCGAGCACCAACTACCAGACGCCGGGTCAGCGAGTTCAGTACACCTGCACCCGGCCCAACGGCCAAGCGTACTCGGCCATCGAGGTCGTGAGCGGATCCTACGCTTGGAATGAAGACATCCCGGGCGCGGAGCTGATCGCAGGAGCCGGTAAGGCCACGCCCATGCCGGGCGCGGTGCAGGAGCGGCTCATCCGCATCTGGGCAAGCCCCCAGGGCGCCGTCAAGGCCGCCCTCGCGGGCGCCGGAATCCCGTTGACCGCAGCGGATCGCAACCCAGGCCAACTGCTCGCGGCCGGTGCCGCGAAGATCGGCAGCACGGCCGTGTCCTGGGAGGGCGGTAAACCCGTCGTCACGTTCCCGATTCCGGGCGTCGCGGGCGCCACCGCCGTGGCCACGCTCGACGACCGCTACATGGCCGAACGCGTACTCGTTACTCAGGGAAGCACGACCACCGAGTTCACCTACGGCAACTATCAGGACTGGAACAATCCGCTGAACCTGATCGAGGCGTATTACGCCGGCAAGATCACCGAGAAGCGCAACGGCAACGTCGTCAGCGATCTGACGACGGTACAAACGGAAACCGGCAGTGTGTACGTCGTCGTGCCCGTGCCGGCGAGCGTGCGCGCGGGCAAGGCGGCGCCGCCGCCCGTGCTATCGGCCAGCGATCGGCCGGCCAAGTTGACGTCGCAGGAGCCGACACCGCGCACGGCCAACGGCAAACCCGATTTGTCGGGTAACTGGGGCGCCAGCGGCATGAATTGGCGCTACGGCAATCGCCGTTGTGCGCCGACGCAGCTCGAGGGCTGCAGCCCGGCCTGGAATCAGACCCTCGATTTCGAGTTCGAAGCCCCGTCGCGCTTCGGCCCGAACCGGCCGCTCTACAAGCCCGAGCACTGGGACAAAGTGGTTGAGCTCGACATGTGGACGAACCGGGACGACCCGGTCATGACCTGCCAGCCGCTCGGCATTCCGCGGAACGGGCCGCCCCGACGCATCGTCCAGACGCCGAACGACGTGATCTTCTTCTATGGGGAGTACGCCGACGGCGGCGGCGGCTACGGCGAATATCGCATCATGCCGACCGATGGGCGCCAGCACGATCCGAAGCAGACGTTGCAGACCAAGTACATGGGCTACACGGTCGGAAAGTGGGAGGGCGACACGCTCGTGCTCGACTCGATCGCGTTCAACGATTTCACCTGGTTAGCGCGCGGCGGCTTCTTCCATACGGAGCAGATGCGGGTCATCGAGCGGCTCACGCGTCAGGGCAATGAGATCCTGTATGAGGTGACGGTCGAGGACCCGAACGTGCTGGTTGAGCCGTGGGTAATGACGCCGCGCATTCTGCGCTTGAGCACGAATGCCGACGCGGGGCTTCTGCCGGAGCGAGGTAACTGCGAGGTGTACGAGCTCGAGGACATCTCCACCCAGATTCGCCACTAGCAAGGGCGAGTGGCGGGGCGCAGGCCCAATGAAAAAACTCACCCTTTGCATCGCGCTTGCCGCCAGCGGCTTCGCGGTTGTGGCCCCGGCACAGCAGACCCCCGTCGGGCAAACCAAGTCGCTCTCGCACGCCATTCACGCCGTGGACGACCTCGACACCACGCTGGCGTTCTACCGCGACGTGTTCGGTATCGAGGGCAAGGCGCAGGAGTTCGCTAACCCAGCCGTGCCGCTGCTGACGAATGCGCCGGGCGTCACGTTACGCCTATCGATGGTGGGGTTGCCCGGTGGCACACGCTTCGAGCTCACGCACTTCAAGGGCGTCGAGCGCCAACCGGGAGAGGCCAAGTACACCGATCCAGGTGCGGCCAGCCTCGTCCTCTACGTCCGTGACATCGACGTTTTGCTGGCCGCCGCGAAGAAGGCGAGTGCGACGATCGTTACGACGGGTGGAGCTCCCATCGAGATCCCGACCGCCAAGGGCCGAGCTCGCTCGATCGTCTTCCGCGATCCGGACGGCTTCTTCTTGCAGCTGGTCGAGCAGGCTCCGGCGGCCGGTGCGCCCGAGGGCAATGTGCACCGCGTGTCGCTGGCCTTCACGATGGAGGACGCCGGCGCGACCAAGAGCTTCTACACCGGCATGATGGGGATCGAGCTCGCGGGGTCCTCCACCTTCACGAAGGATGCCGCTCTCGCCAAGCTCGTGGGGGCCCCGGCCGACGTCGAGTTTCGCCAGCTGGCCGGCACGTTGCCGCCGAGCACCGCGGTGGAATTCACGGAGTTTCGCGGCGTTCCGCGCAGCAAATTCCACCTGCGAGTTCGGGACCCCGGCGCACCCGCGATGGCCGTCCAGGTGACCAACATCGAAGGGATGGTGGCGCAAATGAAGGCAGCCGGCGTGAATCTCATCTCCACCAACGGCGAGCTCGTCGACTTCGGCAACGGCGTCCACAACATCTTCGTGGAAGATCCGAACGGCATGAATATCGAGTTGTTCGAGAGAGCCGCTGCGCCCCAAGCACCGCCGAGGTGAGACGGTGCCCACCTCGGACGCAAACGGGCACGAGGGATCGCGCGCCATGAAAAAGATATTCGTCGGAAGCTGCCTGACTGCGGCGATCTCGGTCGGGCTCGGTGCCGAGGTTGGCGCGGAGGCTCAGGCGCAGACGCTGCGGCCCGCCGATCCCATCAAGGCCAACGAGGTGCCGCAGCGTAAGAAGGTGGCGCCGCTCCCGCCGCGCGGCACGTACATGCCGGTCAAGACGCCGTGGGGCGACCCGGACATCGCCGGCGCCTACAACAACAGCGACGAGACTGGGATTCCGTTCGAGCGGCCGCAGGAATTCACCGGCCGCACGCTCGACAGCTTCACGCCCGGGGAGCTGGCGAACATCACCCGGCAGCGCCAAGAGCAGACCATAGAGCGCAACCCGACGCTTAGTGAGTTCCCGGGCGCCACCAGCCCGATGCACTGGTTCGAGAACTACTTCGCCGCCAACAGCCGCGCGTGGTTAGTCTCCGATCCGCCGGACGGCAAGGTGCCGCCGCTGACGGAGGAGGCGAAGCAGCGGGCCGCCGCGCGCCAGGCGGCGCGCACAAAACGCGGCCCGGCGGACTCGTATACGGACCGCAGCCTCTACGATCGCTGCATCACGCGCGGCGTCCCGGGGTCGATGATGCCGGCGATCTACGGCAACTCGTACCAGATTGGCCAGAGCCCCGACGCCGTGACGATCACTTACGAAATGATTCACGACACGCGCGTGATCCCGCTCGACGGGCAGCCGCACGTCAGTCCCTCGATCAGGCTATATCTGGGTGATGCCCGCGGTCATTGGGAAGGCAACACGCTGGTCGTGGAAACGACCAACTTCACCGACCAAACGCCGTACCGCGGCTCGAGCCGGGAGCTCAAGCTCGTGGAGCGGTTCACTCCGCTCGGTCCCGACACGCTCGAGTGGTCGGTGACCTTCGACGATCCGGACACCTGGACGCGACCGTGGACATTCGCGATGAATCTGACCCACGACGAGTCGCAGCCGCTATTCGAGTACGCGTGCCACGAAGGGAACTACGGGTTGGCCAACATCCTGTCGGCCGCACGCGCCGAGGAAGCGGCCGCGAAGGAGAAGGGCGCGGCCGGCGCGCGATGAGCTCGACGAGCTCCGCTCAACCGCCCGCGAGCTTCACGGTGTAGCCGCGTTGCTCGAGCGCTGCGACTATCCTGTCGCGATGATCGCCTTGGATTTCGATCGTGCCGTCTTTGACCGTGCCACCGGTGCCGCACAGGCGCTTCAACGCGCCGGCCAACTCCTTCAATTTGTCTTCGCTGAGCGCGACACCGTAGATCGCGGTGACGGTCTTGCCGCCGCGACCCCCGGTCTCGCGGCGAACGCGCACGATGCCGTCGCCGCGTGGCGCGCGCGGACTCTTGGGCGCCGGCGCAATGCGGCCGATGCCGGTGGAGTAGACGAGCTTGCTGTTGCTAGAGGTCACTAGACGATCTGATACTCGGGCGTGCTCATGACGAGGTGCGCGGTCATCCGCAACGCGTCCTCCATGTAGGACTTGGCGCGCTCGAGGCTGTCCGTGCCGAGCTCCTTCGTGAGGAACGCGATCAACGCTTCGCGCATGGCCGTCGCCGCCGGCACGCGCAGCATTCGCCCGGTCAGGTAATCGACGGCTTCCGCCGTCGTCGTCGCGCCGCTGGTCAACACCATTGCAGTGAGATCGAAACGCGCCGCGTCTCGCGGCGTTGGGATCAGGTTCCGTGCCGCCTGCTCCCAGCCGATGTAACCGGAGATACGCGTGTTGAACTTCTCGTCGCGCTCGAGCGCGACGCGATCGAACGTCGCCATGTTGGCCGGATCGTTGACCGCCGTCGCCGCGCCGATATCGTAGCCGTCGCGCAAGCGCTGACCGAGCACGTCGTCCGTGCCGGCGCTGAAATTCCAGTCGCGAAAGCCCGTCATGTCCGGGATGAGCACGTCGCGCGCTACGTTGCCGCGCGTGATCAGAAGCCCCGGTGTGATCCACGCTTTGCCGCCGGCCCAGCCCGCGACGGACGGGGGATTCAGCAGATTCTGGCCCATCGCGATCGTCGACTGATTGAAGTCGGGGACGCCGGGCATCGTCGCCACGCCGAGGTGCTTCAGCATCGCGACCATGTGCTCGACGGGTCCTTTGATGTGTCCGCCGTAGCTTGCCGCGCTGTAGAAGTCCTTCGACGTGAGGATCGCCGTCAGCAGCGGCTTGACCTCGTAGTCGGCTTCGCGCAGCACCGTGCCGAGCTTCGTCCGCAGCGCGGGTGACAGCTCGTCGCGGACGAGGAAGCGATAGATCTTCGCCGCCAGGTACTCCGCCGTGACGGGCTGCTCGAAGATGATCTCGAGCACCTCTACGCCGTCGAAGTCACCGCTGCGACCGAGGAATGTCTTGGTGCCCGTGTCGTGCTTGTCGGGGTCGACCTTGAACGCGAGATCGTCGAAGTACCACCCGGTGAACGCGCGTGCGCATTCGCGGACGTCCTTCTCCGTGTAGTTGCCGACGCCCATCGTGAAGAGCTCCATGACCTCGCGCGCGAAGTTTTCGTTCGGCGCGCCCTTCACGTTGTACTGGGCATCGAGGAAGTAGAGCATCGCGGGGTTCTTCGCCACCTCGATCGTCAGGTCCCGCAAATTGCCGGTGGCACCGCGCTCGAATAGCGCGATCTGCTGGTGCATCTTGCGGTAGTCGCGCACCTTGTTCTCGTGCGTGGCGAAATGGCCGTGCCAGAGCAGCGCCATCTTCTGCTCGACCGGGTGAGTGGTCTGAAGCATCCGGTTCGCCCACCAATAACCGAGGCGCCGTGTCTCGAGCATCGTCGCACGCAGCCAGTAGAAGAAGCGGTCGGACACCGGTTGGACGGGCCGATTGCCGGCGGGTTTGACGTCGACGCCCATCGAGGCGCCATCCTTCTCGGCGCGATCGGTCGCGTCGGGTCGGCTGTCCGGGAAGCTGGTGAGCGACGGATCCCACAATCCCGACTCGACGAACGGCTGCATGTGCGGATTCGGGATGCGCTCGTAGTGCACGAGCGACTCGACGGCGCGCTCGAGACCCGCGTCGGCAAGTGCTTGGACGTCTTCGGCCGTACCGCCGAACCCGGCGTGTGCGAGCAGATGAGCGGCTCGGTCGAGGGTCCACTCCGACGCCGGCAACGGTGACAGGTCGTCCTGCCAGGCCGCCGGTCCCGGGGACCAGTGCGTGTGCGTCGTCATGCCTTGATCAGACCCAGCGTGTCGAACGGCTGGCCGAGCACCTTGACTGCGTCGGCGCCGAGCCACTCGGCGATCAACGTGGCGTAGACCCGGCGGAAGTCCGTCGTGCTCTGAAGATTATCGCCGAGCACGAGCTCGGAGAGGCTCGGCGGCTTGCCGTACATGCCGCCCTTCACGGCGTTGCCGATCACGAAGTTGACCTGCGCCGTGCCGTGGTCGGTGCCGAGGCTCGTGTTCTCGGGCACGCGGCGGCCGAACTCGCTATGCACGTACATCACGACATCGTCCGCGCGGCCGATGCGCTGCATTTCGGCGAAAAATCCTTCGATGGCGTCCGCGCAGTACTGCAGCTGGCGATCGTGCGGTGCCGCCTGATTGACGTGCGTGTCGAACAGACTGCCGCGCAGGGGCACGTAGTACAGCTGCGTGGGGAAGTCGGCCTCGATGAGGGCTGCGACTTTGTCGAGATCGAGCAGGCGCAGGTCCGGGTTCGCCTTCTCCCGGTATCGGCTCCATGCCGCGCGCACGACCTCCGACGCCTGCGCCGCGCTTTTCGTCACCTGGAGCACATACCGGTGCGCTTCGCCGACCGGCGCGTCGTTGGCGCCGAGCGCATCGAGCACGGCTTTCTCCTGGGCGAACACGCCACGCTGGAAGGTCATGGGGTCGACGAACACGAGCGGCACGTGCGTGTCGCCCTTGACCGCGAGCGTCTGGGCAGCGGAGATGTTGACGATCATGTTCGCGCGTGCGCCGGCCGGGTCGAGGCTCGACGCCGTCCGTCCGACCCAGCCGTACTCGTTGCCGCTGTTCGGCGCGCCGGTGTGCCAGAACGAGATCGAAGTGAAATGCGAGAACGAGGGCTGGTCGTAACCGACACCGTGGACGATGGCCACTTTGCCTTCGTCGTAGAGGTGCTTCATCGCGAGCATCGACTTGTGCCAGCCGAACTGCGCGTCGATTTTCAGTACGTCCGCTTCCTTGATACCGATCGTCGGGCGATGCCGGTAGTACAGCGGGTCGCCGTAGGGGACGATGGTGTTCAAGCCGTCGTTGCCGCCAAACCACTCGAAGACTACGAGGATCTTGGCCGTAGGGTTGGCGGCGACGCTGCGGCTCGCTTGCGCCAGGACGGGTGGCACGGGCCCGATGCCGCCAAGGAGTCCCAATCCCAAGCCGCCAGCGCCGAGCTGCAACAGGTCGCGACGCGAGATGCCGCTCTCGTGCAACGGATTCTTGGTCGTCATGCCGATCCGCCCCCCGAGCGTTTCAGGCCACACTGCGCCGTTGGGCGAGCCAGCCGCCGGTCGCGCCACCCGCCAACTTGAGCACATGCGCGAAGTAATAGATCGCGGGCACCTGCGCCGCGTTGGGATCGAACGTTTGCTGGAACACCTGGAGCGCCAAGTAGATGGCGGCCGCCGCGGCACCCATGAGCACGCCGTGCAGAACTGGCTGTTGCAGCGGGCGGCACAACCACCAGGCGATCGGCAAGAAAACGAAGAACGATCCGGCGACGGCAAGTACCGTGACCGACAGCTCACCAGCGCCCGTCATGTAGAGGGGGATCACGGCTGCGATCAGGACCAGCTCGGCCAGAAAGCCCCCGAGCACGATACGGCCCCAGCGAAGCGAGGAAGGTGCCATGGCGGTGAGTATAGTTCGGCCCCCAGCGCGAGGACAGGCTCCGGGTCTTGTCCTGGCTGCCGGTTGCGCTATCCTCCTCCGCACCTTACGTGAGCACGTTGGGTGTGACGGTGAGCAATAACGGCCTGCGATTCGATACAGTGCAGATCGCTACCGGCCCCCGGATCCACTGGGCGGAGCAGGGCGATCCCGACGGCGAAGCGCTCGTGTTCCTGCATGGATGGCCCGACTCTTGGTTCACGTTCAGCCGCGTCCTCGCGCTGCTGCCGCGGCGTCTTCGTGCACTTGCCATCGATCAGCGCGGCTTCGGCGACTCTGACCGTCCCACGTCCGGCTATACGATTCCCGATCTGGCCGCGGACGTCACCGCCTTTCTCGACGCCCTCGCCATCGAGCGCGCCACGCTGATAGGGCACTCGTATGGCAGCTTCGTTGCCCGACACGTCGCGTACTCGGAGCCTGCGCGGGTCGGAGGTCTGATCTTGATCGGGACGGGCTTCACGGCAGCCAGTCCGGTCGTACGCGATCTACCGGCAGCCCTGAAGAATTTTCCCGATCCGGTGCCGCTGGAGTTCGCACGCGAGTTCCAGGCCAGTACGGCGTATCGTCCGCTGCCGCCGGAATTTTTCGAGCGTATCGTCGCCGAGAGCATGAAGCTGCCGGCACGACTCTGGCCGTTGATGATCGACCATCTGATGGAATACGAGGACACCGATCGGCTTGGGGAAATCACTGCACCCACGCTGCTGTTGTGGGGAGACAAGGACGCGCTGTTCTCGCGAGCCGACCAAGACCGTTTCGTCGCAGCGGTTCCGCACGCCCGGTTGAAAGTCTACGAGGAAACCGGCCATTGCCCGAACTGGGAGCGACCCGAGCGCGTGGCGGCTGACATCGAGGCGTTCATCGACCGGTGAGGATCTATTACCCACCCGCGAGCGCCAACGTGAGCGCGTCGCAAGCCCGACCCAAGCTCAGCTGAACGCGCCCTTATAGTCCTGCGCAAACTGCCGGATGGTGATCGGTGCGCGACCGACGATATCGCGGATCGGCTGGGTATTCTCCTTTGAGAACGCGCCGTTGCCGCCCGCCCGAGCGATCGCGAGCAGATGCCCGACCATCCAGTCCGGCAGGCCACGTGCCCTCATGCCGGCCTCTGCCTGTTCGAGCGTGAGCGCCTCGTAGGCGATAGGCTTGCCCAGTACGTCGGCAATCACGCTCGCGAATTGGCCGTACGTTGTGGAAGCCCCCGTGAACGAATAGATCTTGCCGGCGTGTTTGCCAGGGTCCCGCAGCACGCGCGCGCCGAGCGCGCCGGTGTCGCGCACGTCGATCAGCGCCACGGAAAGGTCTTTGGGCCATGGCTGGACGATCTTGCCGTTCTTGATGTTCGCGGCCTGCCCCAAGGTGTTTTGCATGAACAGCCCCGGGCTCAGGATGCACCATCGCAGCCCGCACGTTTTCAGATGCTCTTCGATCTGATGGTGCGCGCGGCCGTTGACCGACTCGACGTCGGGGCCGGTCACGTCGCGCCCGCCAGAGACTTTGACGATATATTCCGCGCCCACGGCCTTCGCGGCATCGATCACGTTGATCTGCTGCTCGGCCGACTTCGGGTTATGCCCGGTGACAATGAAGACACGTTTCGACCCTGCGAGCGCCTTTTCCATACCGGCGCGATCGTCCAGCTCGGCAACGGCTATCTTGGCGTTCGCTCCGAGCGCCTCTCTTGCCTTGTTCGCGTTGCGGACCACACAGATCGGGTCCTCGTTCAAGCCCTTCAGTTCCCTCACCACCTCGCGTCCGGTATTCCCCGTCGCGCCGACGATCGCATACATGACATTGCTCCTGTGTTCCTGCTGGATCAGCGGACCTTAACCTACTCGATGAGTTTAGGCGAAGGGCTCACACGCGCTCGAGCACAACTGCGATTCCCTGTCCGACACCGATACACATCGTGCACAACGCGTAGCGACCCTGTATGGCGTGTAGCTGATTGACGGCAGTCGTCGCCAGCCGGGCGCCACTCGCACCGAGCGGGTGGCCGAGCGCGATCGCGCCGCCGTTGGGGTTTACGCGCGGGTCGTCGTCGGCCAAGCCAAGGTCGCGCAGCACCGCGAGGCCCTGTGCGGCGAACGCCTCGTTCAGCTCGATGACGTCGATCTGCGTCAGGGCGAGACCGGTGAATTCGAGCACCTTGCGGACCGCCGGTGCCGGGCCGATGCCCATGATCCGCGGCGGCACTCCGGCGGTGGCCATTGCCACGACGCGTGCGCGTGGCGTCAGGCCGTTACGCGTGGCGGCGCTTTCGCTGGCCACGAGCAGCGCGCAGGCGCCGTCGTTGATGCCGCTCGCGTTGCCCGCCGTCACCGTGCCGTCGGGACGCACCACGCCTTTCAGTTTCGCCAACGCCTCGAGGCTCGTTTCGCGCGGATGCTCGTCATTGGCGATGACGACCGACTCGCCCTTTTTTTGCGGGACAATGACCGGAGCGATCTCGGTTTCGAAGAATCCGCGCTTCTGCGCGGCTAGGGCCCGTTGCTGCGACGCGAGCGCCATCCGATCCTGCGCGGCCCGTTCGATCTTGAACTCCAGCGCGACGTTCTCGGCAGTCTGGGGCATCGAGTCGATGCCGTAGCGCTCCTTTATGAGCTTGTTCACGAAACGCCAGCCGATCATCGTGTCGTAGACCGCGTTGTCCCGCGAAAACGCGGTCTCGGCCTTCGGCATCACGAAAGGCGCGCGGGTCATGCTTTCGACGCCGCCTGCGATCAGTAACGCGGCCTCACCGCACTTGATCGCGCGCGCCGCGGTGCCGAGCGCGTCGAGGCTCGACCCGCAGAGGCGGTTGATCGTCGCGCCCGGGACTTCGACAGGCAGACCCGCGAGCAGTGCGCTCATCCGCGCGACGTTGCGGTTGTCCTCGCCCGCCTGGTTGGTGCAACCGTAGATCACGTCGTCGACCGCGGCCCAGTCGACCTTGACGTTGCGCTTCATGAGCGCCTGGATCGGCACAGCCCCGAGATCGTCGGTGCGAACCGACGCGAGTACGCCGCCATAGCGGCCGAACGGTGTGCGCACGGCGTCGCAAATGAAAGCTTCCGTCGGATTCATCCATCCCTCCGAGAGAGCAACCAGAGCCAGAGCATCGTGCACGCGCCGGGCTGATGATCAGAAGGCTGGTGATTCCGGCCTAGCATCATCGCACGGGTGAAGGGTACCCAATCTCGAAACGGGTTACTGTCGCGGTCCTTGTCATCACCGGTCGTCTTGCGGGAGCGGATCGCCTAGCGGGGGCAGCTCCTGCAGCACGGTTCCGTCCGGCAAGCGCACGTTCATCGTGAAACCGCCTTTGCGGCCATCCTTCAACGGAGCGTACCCCATTGCTATCTTGGCGCCGGGCTCCAGCGTGCGTTTGGTCCAACCGTGACGGCCGAGATAGTTAGGGCTCATGCCTTCGAAGCCCCATTCTTCGGTCACTCCCGCCTCGTTCTCGACAACGAGTACGATCCACGTGTGGGGATTGGTCCATTGAAATTCCTTGATGACGCCCTCGATCCGCTTCTGTTTGTCCTGAGCGAATTCAAACATCACAGGGGAGTGATGCGCGGCAGCGGAGGCGCCCACCAGGATCGTTGCCACCAACGCCAGGCACGAAGTCTTCGTTGTCGTCACGCTTTTTGTCCTTGTTTCTGTGGGCGCAACCGCTCAGTCGAGCCTTATACCGGGACGGCCTTCGCTGTCCGCGGCATCACGATTGTTCTGCTGGCAGATGTATTCTCTAATATCCCAATCGCGGTGCCGCTGGTAGGAGCGAACGATCGTCCACGGCTCGAGAAACGTCTCGGGGTCGTCAATCGTGGTTGTGATCCGAAGTAGGGCGTCATCGAGCATGCGGATCCTCTCGACAGCGTGGGCCTTGTCGCTGAGACGGATGCCGGGTGGCCCGGTCAGGTCGTCGAGCGGCGCCGCCGGGTCGAGACCGATGGTGTCCACGACAAGCGTATCGCCCTCCCATCGGCCAATGGAATCTCCGTGCCACGACAAGTCCGGATCCTCGGGATGAGAGCGCCCGTCGGTGAAGATGCGGCGCATTTGACTATGCGTTTCGATCGCGATCGTGACCTTCCCAGGCGTGAACAAAAACTCAATCGGATAAGGCTGAGCCATGATGCCGATCAACCCAGGCGGGACACAGTTGGCAAGATCAGACTGCAGATTCTCGCCGCGTGCGCGCCCGTCGAGAAAAGCTTTGGACTGCGCCGCGGCTTTCGGCGTGAGCTCGGGCGGATTCCCCGACGCTGTGCGCGGGGTAAAAGTGAGTTCCCACACGCCACTCCAGTCCGGCAGCGTCGGGATTTCGGCCCAGTTACGTCCTTGCGGCGACGAGCCGGAAGCGGATTGCCCGGAGGCGACGATTGGAACGATCAAAACGAGCATGAGCGCCGCGGCAATCGGTGAACGGTTGGCGCCTTTGTTCGGCACGTCTGTCTGCGTCGCCTTCGTTGTCCGTGTCCGCATCTGACGTCCTCTGTTTGAGGCGGGGCCGCAGTTCACACAAGATTGTGCCATATTCAAAATAAATGGAATAGAAGCGCCTGCGCGCGCAGCGCCGACAGCAGGACCACTCTTAGCCGCTACCGATGCCTTCACGCATAGCGCGTAGCGCCCTTGTGGCGTGTAGCTAATCGACGGCTGTGGTCGTCAGCGGGCCGCTCGCACCGAGCGGATGGCCGAGCGCGTGTACGCGCCGTCCATCAGAAGGCGGCGATCCCCGTGATCGCCCGCCCGAGGATTAGCGCGTGAATGTCGTGCGTGCCTTCGTAGGTGTTGACCACCTCGAGATTGACGAGGTGGCGCGCGACGCCGAACTCATCGCTGATCCCGTTGCCTCCCATCATGTCGCGAGCCATGCGGGCGATCTCGAGTGCCTTGCCGCAGCTGTTGCGCTTGAAGATGCTCGTCACCTCGACCGCGGCGCTGCCCTCGTCGCGCATACGACCCATGCGCAGGCAGGCCTGTAGCCCGAGCGTGATTTCGGTCAGCATGTCGGCGAGCTTTTTCTGGATCAGCTGATTGGCGGCTAGCGGCTTGCCGAACTGCTTGCGATCGAGCACGTATTGGCGCGCGCGCTGGTAGCAGTCGTTCGCCGCGCCGAGCGCGCCCCAGCAGATTCCATAGCGTGCACTATCGAGGCAAGTAAACGGGCCTTTGAGCCCACGGATATCCGGAAAGGCATTCTCGTCGGGGCAGAACACGCCGTCCATTACCACTTCGCCCGTAATGCTCGTGCGCAGCCCGATCTTGCCGTGGATCGGCGGCGCCGACAGGCCTTTCCAACCCTTCTCGAGCACGAAGCCGCGGATCGCTCCTTCGTCGTCCTTGGCCCATACCACGAACACGTCGGCGATCGGGCTGTTCGAGATCCACGTCTTGGCGCCGGTCAACGACCAGCCCCCGGAAACTTTCTGCGCACGCGTGATCATGCTACCGGGATCGGAGCCGTGATTCGGCTCCGTGAGGCCGAAGCAGCCGATCCAGTCGCCCGTTGCCAGCTTGGGCAGGTACTTCTGTTTTGTGGCCTCGTTGCCGAATTCGTGGATCGGCAGCATCACGAGCGACGACTGCACGCTCATCATCGAGCGGTACCCGGAGTCGACGCTCTCGACTTCGCGCGCGATCAGCCCGTAGCAGACGTAGCTCAGCGCAGCGCCACCGTAACGCTCGGGTATGGTCGCGCCGAGCAGCCCAAGCGAGCCCATCTCGCGGAAGATCGCCACGTCGACCTTCTCGTGGCGGAACGCTTCGAGCACCCGGGGCGCGAGGCGTCCCTGGCAGTACGAGCGTGCTGCGTCGCGCACGGCGCGTTCGTCGTCGCTCAGCTGTGCGTTCAGCAACAGCGGGTCGTCGCGGTTGAAGCTCGCCTTCGCGGCCATGGTTCCATTCCTCTCGTTCAGTAGAGATCTGCGGTGTCAGCGCTGTTCCGCGTGGTAGCGGCCCATAGCGTACTAGTGCGTGCGAGCACCCTTCAGCATATTCGCCATCGCGTAGTTGCCTTCGTGGCATGCGTATTCGTATAGCGTGTACGCGTCGTTGCGTGTGAGCGAAAATGCAACGCTCCACGAGCTGATCCACGTCTGCGGATCGCGCACGGTAACTTCATACTGCAGCGTGTTGGCGTCGATGAGTGTAAACCGTTCGCTCAGCCGCAGTGCGTCGCTCGTCGGGTTGCCGTTGCCGTTGCGGCCGTACGAGCCGGTCCTGCCGTTGAAGTTGGTCGTTTCGACGACGAGTGCGTTGTCGTCCCAGTGGCCGCGCGGGTCGCCCATGTACGAGCGTAACGCGGGACCGAGATGCGGACGATCGTCCAACGGTATGAGCCGCGTCTCGTGAATCATCTCGTAGCGGATGACCACGAGCCCCGGCACCTGCATGATCTGCATGCCAGTGTTGTACAGATTCGGCAACGCGGACCCGAGCACTCCGCGCGAGATGCAGCGATCGTACGGCGTCAGGTCTTCGGGACGTTGGAACGGGTAGTCGGGGGCCGACGTCTCGCGCCATCGTTCAGCGCGACGGGCACCATCGGCGGTCATCGGCGGCAACCGTCCGTTCGGCGGATCGACCACGAGCGACGCCTGCCGGGAGACCTTGCCGCGCTCGAGCCAGTGCGGCGGCGGCGCCGCGGCCGGCGAGAGGTCGGCTTGGGCGCGCACCTGCGCCGCGGCAAACTCGGCATCCGTCAGCTCGTTCCGCGTGCCGAGTGAGAGATCGCGTTCGAACGGCACATCGACGAGCTGATCGCTCGGCCATGTTCCCTGCAGGTCCGGATCACCCCACGACGTTCGCGGCGGCGCGAAGCGGTCGGCAGGCGCCGAGCGAGCGGACGGATCGGTCGCCAGCAATGGTTGCTGTGCCGAAACACGGGACGCTAGTAGAGCAACCGCGGCCAATAGGCTCGAAGCGCCGGCAGCAAGTCGACACGGCATTAGGCGGGTTCCCCGGCAGTGACGGGGATGCACTGACCGGAGATACTCCGCGCTTGCTCGCTGCACAGAAACGCCGCGAGTGCCGCGATGTCGCCGGCGCTCGACATGCGCTTGAGCGGCAATCGGTCGACGAACTTCTCGCGCATCTCATCCACGGCGATGCCGCGCACGCGTGCCTGCTCCCTCACCATGCGCTCGACGCGATCGCCTTCGACCACGCCCGGCGCGATCGCGTTGACGGTGATTCTATGGCGACCGAGCTCGACGGCCAGACCGTACGTCATGCCGATTTGGCCTGCCTTCGCCGCGCAGTAGCCGACGCGGTAGGGAAGGCCGCGCCGGCCCGCCATCGAGGAGATGTTGACGATCGAGCCGCCACCGGCGGCGATGATGTGCGGTACGGCAAACCGCGTGCACAAGTACGAGCTCGTGAGGCACGAGTTCAGCGTGTAGAGCCACTCTTCGGTGGTGTATTCCTGCACCGGTTTCGTCGGTCCGCCGTCGCCCGCGTTGTTGACGAGCGTGTCGATGAACCCGAAATGGCCGACGCCAGCCTCGACAATCGACGTCGCCCCCGCTTCGGTGCCAGCGTCGGCGACAACGGCGATGGCATCGCCGCCTGCGGCTTTGATGAGCGTGACCGTCTCGTCGAGGAGGTTGGCAGTGCGCGCGGCGCAGATCACTTTCGCTCCCTCGCGTGCAAACCGTTGACTAATCTCGCGCCCAATGCCCTTGCTGGCGCCCGTCACGATGGCCACTCGTTGGTGGAGGAGACCCATTACCTGTGCACCTGCCTGCTGCGATTCTGGACCATGGCGTGCGGTGTCCGATACTCGTGGCAAAGATTCGTCGCGATACTCGTTGTGTCGATCGTCACGGCGTCGAGCTCACTCTCGCGGTGACACGCTCATCTGTGGCGGCGCGCTCACGCTCGTCATCGACGACGGGCTCGAGTGACTGCGGTGTGAGGCGTACGCCCTTCGTTTCCGGCAGTGCCCATACGGTCAAGCCCGCGAGCACCGCAAACGGCGCAGCCAAGGCGATTCCGGCGCCAAAAGTCGATCGCGACGCAACCCACGCGATCGCGATGGGCGCGAGGAACTGCACGCCGCGCGCCACGTTGTAGATGATGCCGAGTGCGGAGGCGCGCACTCGGGTCGGAAAGATTTCGTTCAACAGCGGCCCGACGCCGCCCCAGTTGCCCTCGCCGAAACCGACGAGGAGCATGAAGCCGAACGTCACCCAGGTGTAGCCGCCGGCTGCGTCCCAGCCGAGCGTTATCATCAAGAGACCCACGGCCTTGACCAACGCGAACAGGGTGAAGCTCGGCCGCCGACCGAAGCGATCGCTCGCGAAGCCGAATACCACGTACCCCACGAGTGAGCCGATCTGGTCCATGAGCAGCAACCCGGCGGACTCGGCGAGAGAGAGGCCGCGCACCTGCACCAAGTACGTCGGCAGCCAGATGGTCTTGAGCCAGTAGGCGGCCATGTTGAACGTGGTCAGCGTCATCGCGATCGCGGTCGTCTTGCGCAACGCGGGGCCGACCATCTCCGCGATCACGCGCCACGGCGACGTCGCGGTGTGTCCCGCCTTTTTCAATTGCAGCCAGATGTCCGATTCCGGCATCTGCGAGCGAATGAACACGACCATCAACGCGGGCACGGCCGACACGATGAACGTGGCTCGCCAGCCGATCCATGGGGCGAGGAAAGTGCCTGCCATCGAGGCGAAGAAGCGCGCGAACGCGGAACCACTCTGCAGGTACGAGCCGTAGCGGCCACGGACATGGGGCGGCACCGTCTCGCCCACGAGCGTGTGTGCCACGGCCCATTCGCCGCCGACGCCGATCCCGGTGATCGCGCGTGCGACGAGGAGCGTCCAGAATCCGTCAGCGAATCCCGAGAGCAGCGTGCCAACGCAGTAGATCAGAATCGTGATCATCAACAGCGGCTTGCGGCCGAAGCGGTCCGCGAGTGCGCCGCCGAGGAGGCCGCCCACCGCCGTGAACGCGAGCGCCGTGCCTAGCAGCACGGCCACGTCGTTCTGGGTGAGCGCGAGGTCCGTTGTCAGCGTCGTCGCGGCGACCAGGAAGCTCAGAAGCAGCAGGTCGTAGAAGTCGAAGACCCAGCCAATGAACGAGAACGCCAAGATCTTGCGATGGATCGGCAGGACCTTCGGACTTTCGCTAAGGAGTGGCATTTTTCAATTTAAATTGAAAACATGCACACTGTAGCTCACTTCGGAGGTTCAATGGCACCACTTGACGGTTTGCGAGTAATCGATCTGAGTCGCGTGTTGGCAGGTCCGTTCTGCGCGATGCTGCTCGGCGACATGGGCGCGGACGTGATCAAGATCGAGGAGCCGAAGGAGGGCGACGATGCACGGATGTGGGGCCCGTTCGTCGGCGGCTGGAGCGCGTACTTCCTCGGCGTTAATCGCAACAAGCGCAGCGTGGCGCTCGACTTGAGGGCCGCCGACGGGCAGAAGGCGTTGCGCGCGTTGCTCGCTGGGGCGGACGTCTTTCTCGAGAACATCAAGCCCGGCAGCCTCGACAAGCTCGGACTCGGCGTGGAGGCGATTCGCGCGCTCAACCCTCGGCTGATTCACTGCTCGATCAGCGGCTACGGGCAGACGGGGCCGCGGCGGCACCTGACCGGTTACGATCCGGTCGTGCAAGCGGAATCCGGTTTTATGGACATCACCGGTCATCCCGACGGGCCTCCGGTGCGCTCGGGAATCGCGATGACGGACTATCTCGCGGCTCTCTACGCGTACTCCGGGATTCTGTTGGCTCTGCGTGACCGGGATCGGACGGGCACGGGACAACACGTGGATATCGCACTGTTCGATTCGGTCCTGTCCACGCTCTCGATGCCGGTTGGCATCCTGCAGGCCACGGGTGAAAAACCACGGCGCTTCGGTAACGCCCACGCCTCCATTGCACCGTACGAGGTGCTGCGCGCGTCCGACGGCAGCCTAATGGTCGCCGCAGGGAATGACCGGCTATGGAGACAACTCTGTGCGGCCGTCGGCGTACCGCAGCTCGCCGACGACCCGCGCTTCAAGACGAACCGGGATCGCGCGACGAATCAGTCTGCGCTCAAAGGCGAGCTCGAAACGGTGTTTGCGCGGTTCACGGTCGAGGCGCTGATCGCACAGCTGCAGGAATTCGGCGTTCCATGCGGGCGCGTGCGCACGATTCCTGAGGCGCTCGAAGATCCGCAGATAGGGCCGCGGGAGATGCTGATCCCGCTCGAGGATCCCGAGCTTCATGGCTTCCGCGTGCTCGGCAACCCGATCAAGCTGTCGCAGAGTCCGCCACGCCTTTACCGGCGTCCGCCGAAGCTCGGCGAGCACACCGCCGAAGTGCTGAAGGAAATCAGCCCGGATAGTACCTAACCAGCCATTCCGCCACGCACGCGGGCTTTTGCTCGCCTTCGCGCTCGACGGTGACCGCCCAAGTCGCTTGCGTGCCGCCGCCGGTTTCCTCGATCGCGGCCAGCGTGAAGCGGCCGCGGACTTTGGAGCCGGTGGGGACGGGCGTCACAAACCGCACGCGATTCAGACCGTAGTTGATCGCCATCCGGACGCCGGTGATCGTGATGGAGCTTCGCAGCAGCACGCTGACGAGCGACAGCGTGAGGAACCCGTGTGCGATCGTCGCCTTGAAGGGAGATTCGGCTTCGGCGCGAGCGCGGTCGACATGAATCCATTGCCGGTCCCCAGTCGACTCGGCGAACTGGTCGATGCGGTCCTGCGTCATCTCGAGCCAGTCGCCCACCGCGACTTCTTGGCCGACATGTTCCTCGAGCTGCGCTACCGCAAGAGTTCTCATGGAGGCTTGGCCGAAGCGGCCTCGTAGAAGCCGCGGCCCTCGGCAACGAGCTGCTCGAGCAGCGGCGCGGGCATCCAGTAATCCCCGAACCGCGTCCGGTACTCCGCGACGCGTTGTAGCACGGTCGGCAAGCCGATCGTATCGGCGTAGAACAGCGGCCCGCCGCGATAGCGCGGGAAGCCGAAGCCGTACACGTAGATCACGTCGACGTCGCCCGGTCGAATCGCGTAGCCTTCTGCCAGCACGCGCGCGCCCTCGTTTGCGAGCGCCGTCGTGACTCGGGCGATGATCTCCTCATCGGCAATCGCGCGCCGAGTGACGCCGCGTTTGGCCGCTTCGCTTGCCGCGAGCTCGTCGATCAGCGCGTCCGCGATTGGCGTGCGGTTGCCCGGTTCGTAGCGATACCAGCCCGCGCCGGTTTTCTGACCGTAGCGGCCGAGCTCGTACAGTCGGTCCATGACCTCGGACTGCGGCCCTTCCGCGCGCGTCTTGCCGATGGACTTCAAGTATTGGCGAATGCGGGCGCCGACGTCGATGCCGGCCACGTCCTGCATCGCAAACGGTCCCATCGGCATCCCGAAGTCGGTGAGCGCCTGGTCGATCTGCGGCGCGCTCGCGCCTTCCTCGAGAAGCAGGTAGGCCTCGCGCATATAATACGCGAGCATCCGGTTGGCGACGAAGCCGAAGCAGTTGCCGACGACCACGCCGACCTTGCCGAGCTGTTTCGAGAGCTTCAGCGATGTCGCAATCGTCGCTGCGCTCGTCTGCTTCGCACGGACGATTTCGAGCAGCCTCATCACGTGCGCGGGGCTGAAGAAGTGATGGCCGACCACCTTGTCCGGGCGTCCCGCGGCGGCGGCGAGCTCGTCGATGTCGAGCGTGGAGGTGTTCGACGCGAGAATGCAATCCGGCCGCGTGACACGACCAAGCTCCGCGAATGTAGTCTTCTTCAGGTCCATGTTCTCGAACACCGCTTCGACCACGATGTCCGCTCGATCGAAGCCGACGTAGCTCGTCGTCGGCGTGATCAGCGCGAGCGTTCGTGCCAGCGCGTCCGGCGACAACCTTCCCTTCGCCACGGAGGATTCGTAGTTCTTGCGAATCATCGCCATGCCGTGGTCGAGCGCGTTTTGGTCCACGTCCTTCAGCAACACCGGGATGCCGGCGTTCGCGTACGTCATCGCGATGCCGCCACCCATGGTCCCCGCGCCGACGACGGCGGCGTGCTCGATGGCCTTCGTGGCCGTGTCTTTTGGGACGTCGGGGATCTTCGCCACTTCGCGTTCGGCGAAGAACAAGTGCCGCAGCGCCTTCGATTCCGTGGAGACGAGGCACTCGGCAAAGAGCTCGCGTTCGCGAATCGAGCCCTCGTCGAACGTGTGCTCGAGGCCGTACTCGATGGCTTCGAGCGCGGCGTACGGCGCGCGCGTCCCCTTCGCGGCCTTGGCAAGGGCCGCCCGCGTGTCCTGCGCTGCTTGTTGCGCGCGCGCCTTGTCGAGAGTCCGGTCGGTCAGCTCGCGAGTCCTGCGCGTCTCGCTGCGCGCGGCGCGCCCCGTCGCAAAGCGGATCGCCGCGGCGCGCAGCTCGCCACTCGCGATCTCGTCGATGAGACCGGCGGCGAGCGCTTCCTTGGCGGAGATCGATTTGCCGTCCGTGCACATGCGGATGGCGAGCTCGGGTCCGATGAGCCGCGGCAAACGCTGCGTGCCGGCGGCTCCCGGGATGAGCCCGATTAGCACCTCCGGCTGCCCAATCTTCGCGTCGGCGCTCGCAACGCGATAGTGGCAGGCCATGGCCAGTTCGTTCCCGCCGCCGAGCGCGTTGCCATGAATCGCGGCGACCACGGGCTTGGGACAGTCCTCGATACGACGCAGGCGCGCGTGCATGCTCTCTGATCGCCGCATCGAGTCATCGATGGTCTTCAACGCTTCGAACGCTTTGATATCCGCGCCGGCGATGAACGTCGATCCCGCGCCGATCAGCACTATCGCGTCGACGGCGTTGTCAGCGACCGCGCGCGCGATATTGTGATCGAGCGCGTCGCGAACCGTCGGACTCAATGCATTGACAGGCGGGTTATCGATGACGAGAACCGCGACCCGATTCACGACTTCGTAGCGGATCAGGTTGGACATGAGAGGTCGAAGGGCGTCTAGTCCTTGCGCGCCAGATATGCCGCGAGAGCCTCGAGCTGCGCGTCGGAGATTTGGGTCTTGCGGAAGTGGGGCATGATGGACAGGCCGTTCCGGACATAGACCTTCACCAGCTCGGCGCTCAGGTCGGTGCGTTCGGTGAGCACGGCCGGCACTGCCCCGTTGTACCGCGCCATCAATGCCGCGGTTCCGGGTTTACCGGGCCCATCCCCATGGCAGTTCCAGCACCAGTAGGTGTAGACGTCGCTACCCTTCGTCAACGTCGTGTGATCGTAGAGTCGCGCGAAAGTCGGTGCCTCGCCGATGTCTTGGCCGCTGGTCGAGCCTGCGGCGACGAGTACCGCCGCCGCTGCGACGAGCGCTATTCGTGTCGTCATCGCTGAGATCCTCGAAGATACTTTGGCCAGATTCCGCTACGGCCAGCCGCGATGATGCCGTTGGGGTCAATTGCATCCTTGATGCGCTCGTGGAAGCGCAACAGGGCGTTGTCGTTGAAGTTGTACGTGCTCATGATCTTGTCGTAGAAAAGCGGATGCGTGCGGTATTCACCCCAGCCCTTCTGCGCGGCGACGTCGATAAGGCGATCGAACAAGGCGCGGGAACGTTTGTTGAACTCCGGATTGTTACGAGCGACCGGCAGCCCCGAAATCATGATGAAGGTGCGGTACATCCATGTCGCGGGCGCGCTGAACGGCCCATATCCGCCGAGACCGCCCGGAAAGCCACCGGCATCGCGCACCGCCTTGGACATCGTTTCCTGAAAATCTAGGATCGCTTCCCCGCTCTTGGGGATCACCGGTGAGAACCAGACATGGCCGTCGCTCGGGGTGGGGTTGAACGCCGAGCGTGCACCGATGAAGAAGATTTCGAGGTTGGGCACGCCAATGGCGACGCGATGCCGGGCGTTGTGCTTTTGCTCTTCGGTCAACGGAAACCGCAGCCGTTCGACCTCCGCGAACGTGGCCCCGGCCACCGCGGCGGCGATCTTCGCCTTCGCGTATTCCCAGTTGGCGGTAGTGGTTGCCTCGGGTCCGTAGAACTGGAGGTTCACTTCCCAATAAGGCATCCCGGCGTTGATGACGAACCGGTCGACCTCCGCGGCGTTCCATCCGTCGGGCCGTCCGATCAATGCCTGCAAAGCGGGGTCCCTGGACTGTGACCACGGTGAGCCGTAGTTCGGCATGCCGATCAAGCCCGCGTGCTCGAGGCGGTTCACTTCGGCCACTAGAGGGATGATGTCGTCACGGCGTGGAACGCGCGCCATGCAGGACAAATAGGCCTCCGGCGCCGGCATCAAATGGATGCCCATCTTGGTGACGATGCCCGCGCTGCCCTGCGAGAACAGCCCGTCCACATAGGGACCGAAGCCGTAGTGGTACTCGCCCCAGCTCTTTGCCCCAGGCAGTGCTCCCATGCCCGTGCGCATGATCTCGCCGGTCGGTAGCACGACTTCCATGCCGGAATGCGAATAGAAGTGGTCGCGGTACGCGCCGTAGGTGTAGCCCACGCCATGGTCTAGCGCGTTGCCGATGACGCTTCCCCAGCCAGGGTCGGGCGTGTCGATCCAAAGGTTCAACCCGTGATCCTGGATGTAACGATACAGATCGAAATACGAGACGCCCGGTTCGACGATCGCGTAGCCGCGGACATCGTCTATTTCGATGATCTTGTTCATCCGTTTCAGATCGACGACGACGCTGCCCGACAGCACGGGTGCCGAACCGCCGTAGCCGAGGTTCATGCCCGTGGATATGGGATACAGCGGGATGCGGTGTTCATTGGCAATGCGCACGATCGCCGCGACCTGATCGGCCGAAATAGGTGCGACAGCTGCGGAGGCCAACTTCTCGTCGCCCTCGCCCCAGGCCGGCGAGTACGAGTCCCGATAAAGCCCCACGTCCTCGTCTACGGTAAAAACCCATTCCGCGCCGACGACGGCTTGGAACCTGCGGATCGCTTCGGCGAACGCCTCGGCGCTGACTTGTGGCGGTAGAATCGCCATCTTTCCTCTCCTTAATCCGTCGAGTATCCGCGCCGTCAGACGAACCGCGCCGCCCGTGCGGCGGGTGCGATCATCCATGCGTAGAGCGGATCGGAGTGCTCCGTCAAAACGGGCGCCTCGATGCCGTTGGTTACCGCCGCGCGGCCAGGAAGGGGAGCGCCGGTCGCCGCGGACAGACCTACCAAGACCTCAGCCATCGAAGCGCCCCAAGCCTCATCATCGAGGCCGATTGTTTGCTCGGCTCGCGCCGCGGCTGCAGCCGGACCGCTCACGCGTAGCGACACGGCCCCGTTGCGATAGCGGCGAAGCTCGGCGACGAACACCGGCCGCATGCCTCTGGAGCGGGCGAGGTGCTCGAAGGTGAATAGGGGACCGTGATGGGTCAAGCCGGCGATCGCCGCGGGTCGAAGGCGCCACTCCCGATCGAGGTGTGTGAACCACAACTGAGACCAGTCTCCGTGTGACTCATGGATGGTGAGTCCGTGATCCGCGACTCGGCGGCCGAACGCGCGGCTGGCGCCGCTGCGCTCGTCGACGAGCGCGTCGCGCAGCGAACTCCCCGCGGACGCGACGGCCGTCGATGCGAATGCGCCGCTAATCAGTGGGAGGGCGGAAATACCGATGGCTGTCTTGACCACGTCTCGTCGATTTGGCACCGTCCTGGCTCCTTTCACGCAAAAACGCGCTACATTCAAGAAATCGTGAATAGGGGGTTAAAATACTACTACGGATCCGCTAGGCGCCCGGCGACAAATAGTTACGCCACGGAATAGCGACCGCCCGAGGCACTCTCGGGCGTTCGGTTCCTTACTTTCCTTTGCCGGCACGCGATCGCGACGCGAAGTTGACGGGCGGCGCCAGAACGAACAGCACGCGGGTCGAGCGCGATCCCGCGTTGCGGAAACTGTGAGGCCGGTCGTAGGAAAAGGCGAAGGAGTCGCCCGGTTCTACGTTGTGCGTCTCGCCGTCAACCGTCAGCTTGAGCTTCCCCTCAAAGACCAAACCGACGACCTCGCCCGGGCCGTGCTCGATGGGCGCGCCTGAGTGAGCGCCCGGAGCAATATCCACGACGTGGACTTCCATCCGGTGTTCCGGGGTCGCCTGCACCAGCGCTTGGAACTCCATTCCGGTGGCGTGAAATACGGCATGGCGACCCGCCTTCGTGACGATCGCCCGCGGAGGCGTGGGGTTCTCGAGCAAGGTCGTCACGTCCATGCGAAGCGCTTGGCAGATCCGGTACACCATGCCAAACGACGGTGCCGCCTTCTGATTCTCGATCTTGGACAGAGCGCTGGGTGAGCAGCCGATGCGATCCGCCAACTCGTTCAGTGTTAGGTGGCGAATTCGGCGTGCCTTCTTCAGTGCGGGGCCGAACGAGTCCTTCACCCCTTCGGGGCGCCGATCTCGGGCTGCCGTGGAAACTCTTTTCGTGGCCTTAGGCATGGTCTAACCTCAGTTCGATGTTACGGCGTTCCCGCGTACTGCTTTGCGGCGCCGCAGAAACGGCATGCTCCGCCCAGTGGCGGCAATTCTAGAACACTTGTGTGGCTAAGACCCGGCTGGGCCCGCCTCGGCGGCACTTGCTGGACGCATGCATGCCAACTCCGGTGCGAACAACAAATGCGGGAGCCGACCTCGAAGAGCATGGAGCGCGGCCTTTTCTGAAGGGTGAGCGCGATCGCCGCCTGGGCGACTTGTTGCGGAGACCTTCAGGCCGCGCTCGGGTCTACGACACAGGCAATCCCAAGTTCATCAGCCCCTAGCAACTCAAGATAAATTGAATATTAGGCAAAGCCTTGTGAAGATAGACCAAGTCGTCGCGAGACGGTCTACGAGGGATCGGAGTTGGAGGGCCCCGGACGAATACGCTGCGGGCCGACGCTGAGGTGCCAACGATTGCCTAGACCAACGTACTTTACGGAGCAAGCATGAGAAGCGGGAGCGAGAGGGTTAGTGCGTTGCGTCTCGGTCTGCTGGTTTGGCTGGTCGCGATGTCGGTGCCGACATTGGCTCACCACTCGATGGCGATGTTCGACCTGCAGAGCACGATCACAGTGATCGGTATCGTGACACGGGTCGAGCTCAAGAATCCCCACAGCCTGTTCTACATCGCAGTCACCGGTGAAGATGGCAAGCAAGTGGAGTGGATGCTCGAAGCACAGCCGCTCGTTACTTTGCTCGATAGCGGATGGTCACAGACCACGATGCGGGTGGGCGACAAGGTGACTGCGGTAGGCAGTCCGGCCCGCAACGGCAGCCCCGCCTTGCTCGTTCGTGCGATTCAGTTGCCTGACGGGCGAACCCTTCGTACCTAAGGGAAGCGTGTCGATGGCGATGCGAAAATGCACTGGAATGATCGCGAGCTTCACCTCGGTGCTCGCCTTGTGCGCCTCGGAGTCGGCAGTTTGGGCGCAAGGCGGCCAGGTTCCGAGTCAGAGCCCGAGTCGTGGCTGCAATTTGCCCGAGCCCTTTCCGTGCCCGGTGGCTCGAATCATGGAGCTGACGGTCGAACCGTCAACCATCAACCCTGATGAGTCGGCGCACATCACGTGGGGCACGGAGAACCCAACCAACATTACTCTGTCGCCGGGCATCGGCCGCGTCCAAGCGCGAGGAACCGTGCGCGTGTCGCCGTCTGCGACAACGACGTATACGCTGCGGACCGAGGGCGGGCCCGACGGAAAAGCCGTCACCCGCTCGGTGACGCTCTTCGTGCGCGGAACCCAACCGGTTGCCGTTACCGAGACGAGCGAACCGCGCCCCATACCTCGAATGCCTGATGGAAAGCCGGACCTTCAGGGTGTCTGGTTTGGCGGCCCTTTCGGGCTCAATGCTCAGAACACTGCGGAAATGCCTGCGAGGCCCGTGCCGAAACCGGGACTTGAGCAGAGCTTGCGGAGGGTGACCGATCCCCAGGAAGTGGGAGCCGGTTGCGGCGTAAGGTCCGTGCCGATCTATTTTGGTCCCGCGTACAACTTTCAGATCGTCCAGACGCCCGCGACGGTCGTTCAATTGGTCGAGCGGATGCATCTTTATCGCATCTTTCAGATTGGGGCTGAGCATTCCGAAGACGTGATGACCGGGGAGAAGCTCTCGATGCTCGGGGACTCCGTTGCCACGTGGGACGGCGACACGCTGGTGGTTGACACGCGCGGTTTAGATCCGAGGACGGCTGTGGGCGCGGATGAGGGCGCGTTCACCGGTGGCTTCAAGCACTCGCCGAGGCTGCATTTGGTCGAGCGAATACGTCGAATCGATTACGACACGCTCGAGATCGCGTCCACCTTGGAGGATCCGGAGTTCTTCGCCGGGCCTTGGCGCTTGGTCATGAGCCATGAGCTGCGTCCGGAGTTCAGCCGCGTGGCTGAGTACATGTGCGAGCAGAATTCAGACTTCTACAAGTCCCTGCTCGAAGGGTTGCCGCCCATCCCACCAGTGGGCGACCTTCCGCCTCTGCCTCAGCCTCCGAGGCCTGGGCCCGATTCAAAATAACGTGAGACATGGCGAAAGGAGAACTTCTTCATGAATACGACAGCTCAAGCCGCACCAACCAGCTCCAAGCGTCTGAATATCGGCCTGTGGATTGCACAGGTGCTTGTCGCAGCCGCCTTTTGCATGATCGGTTTCATCAAACTCACGACACCCATCGCGGACCTGTCGATGATGATGGCGTGGGCGGGCGAATACCCCGAAGCTTTCGTGCGGACGATCGGCCTGATCGACCTCGCGGGCGGCCTGGGTATGGTGTTGCCGTCGCTCACGCGCATCATGCCGCGCCTCACGGTGATTGCGGCGATGGCCGCCACGATACTGCAGATTCTTGCGATCGGATTTCACGTCTCGCGCGGTGAGGGAGGGCTAACTCCGCTCAATTTCGTCCTGCTCGCGCTCATCATTTTCATCCTCTGGGGTCGCTCGAAGAAAGCGCCGATCGCACCACGCTGATCCGTCGCCATGCGGAGGAGTCGCCATCCGGCTCCCTCGCCTCTGAAACATAGCGGACCCTGCCGCGCGGCGCCGCGAGCGCGCACTTCATGCTCATCGGCGATGACGTCGGAGACCACTCCGCTGCGTATCAGTTCCGTGGGGCCGTTTCAATAAAACTTGAATTGCGAGCAATTTGGCGTGAACATGCGCTGCAAAGATACAGAGCCAGTGCTCCGACCAACCTGCTGGGCGTCATGTCATGACGCGCCGCCAAATGGGACTTCGACATGGGCCACACGTTCAGGTGAGTCGGGCACTTCCGACCCACGAAAAAACAGGGGGATTCATGCGTAAGCAATGCCTGGGGCGACACCTATCGATCGGCGCAGCAGCGCTTGGAGTGGCAGGCTGGTCTGCGGTTGCAGGCGCCCAGTCTACGACGCCGAACCGGCTCGAAGAGATCATCGTTACGGCCGAGCGCGTGGAGACGTCGTTACAAGACACGCCGATTTCCGTGACTGCGTTTGGGGCGGAAGAGCTGCGCGACCGTGGTGTCACCAATTTGCTCGAGATGAGCGCGTTCACGCCCAATTTGGTCGTGAATACCACCCCGGGCAATGCCATCACCGGCGGCGCCTTCGCGATCCGAGGAATCGGGGTCGATGCTGGCTTGCCGTCTGTCGGCGTGTACGTTGATGAAGTCTATTTTCCTTCGGGATCGGGCAACATTCTCGGCGTATTCGACCTCGAGCGCGTCGAGGTGCTGCGTGGACCTCAAGGAACGCTTTTCGGCCGAAATACGATTGCCGGGGCCGTGCAGTACCTGACGGCCAAGCCGGAATTGGACGACTTTAGCGGATCGGTCTCTGCGGTGGCGGGAGACAACGAGCGTGAGGACCTCGAGGGCGTGCTCAACGTGCCAATGGGCGAAATTACTGCAGCCCGTTTCGGGTTCGGGACGCAGACACACGGCGGCTACGTTCACGACACCATTAACAACGTCGAGCGCGGTGAGGACCAGCGAAAATTCGGCCGCGCGCAGTTGCGCGTGCAGCCGAGTGATCGGCTCACAATCGACCTGAAGCTTGAAGAGATACGGCAGGAGGGTAACGGCAGAGCCTCGACGTTGACCGGCTACGACAATAGCGCTCTGTTCGTGCAGCTCGCCGGGCTCTCCGGGGCGCCAGGCTACACCGACGCGGTCTTGTCGAAGGGCCAGTATGACTTGCGCGGCTACAACTACCCGGACTTTTTCGAATCCGCGTACCAGGTCGGGCAGCTCACCGTCGAGTACGACCTGTCGGACCGCATCACGCTCAAATCGATCAGCGCCAGCAGCCAGACCGAGACGTCTGACGGCACCGATTTCGATCTATCGGATCTCAACATCATCGGCTTCGGGGGCACGACTGACCTCGACGTGTTCAATCAGGAGTTTCGGCTCAACGGCCGATCGATGTCCGATCGACTGTCCTGGACGACGGGACTCTTCTATTACGAGAGCACGTCGAATTCGGCTAACGCGATCCGGATCGGCTTGGCGCCGCCGGGCGCGCAACAAGGTAATCCCACACAGGAGAGCGAGTCGAAGGCCGTCTACGGTCAGGTCAGTTTCGGTTTTACCGATCGCCTCGAAGGCACGCTCGGCGTTCGCTACACGGACGAAGATGCGAATACTCAAGGACTGCCCGGCTCGAACTTCACGGATACGTCGCCGCACATCGGCCTGAATTTCCAAGCCTCGGACGACGTCATGCTTTACGGTAAGGCGTCGAAGGGCTTTCGTGCCGGCGGCACTAGCGCGAGCGGCGGCCTCAGCCGGCAATTCGGGCCGGAAGAGGCTTGGACCTATGAGTTCGGTACCCGCATGGAGTTCGCGGACGGGCGTGTGCGCGTGAATCCGACCGTCTTCATGACGAAGTGGGAAGAGATTCAGTTCCGACGTCTCGAACCCGGCATCGGCACAGTGGCCGTGCTCACGCAGAACGCCGGCTCGGCGAACATTGCGGGGCTCGAGCTCGAAGCGCAGTTCGCAGCCACCGATCGGTTGCGATTGATCGCGGCTTTGTCGTATCTCGATTCCGAGTATGACGAGGTCGACAACAGCGTCCTCGGGCAAGTCTACGGGATACCATTTTTCCAGGGTGCGTTGGTCGTACCGAATCTCTGCGACGGCAAGAACGATCCTCCCGTCACGGCCACGAATCCGGCTCTGCTGACGCCGCAAGCCATTGCTCGGTACACATGCACCAGTCGATCGGAAATGCAGACGGCGCCGGAGTTCAAGGTCGCGCTCGGGTTGCGGCACGACGTCCCGCTCTCCAACGGGGGCAGCCTCACGACGAGCGTGGACTACACGCATACGGACGAGATGCGCAGCAACGTCACGATACTCGACTTCGTGAACCTGCCGTCGTACGACTTGCTCAGCGCTCGTCTCCAATACAGCGCGCCTAGCGATCGCTGGAACGTCGCGATATTCGGAACGAATCTCGCGGACGAGTACTACCTGATCGGCGGATCGAACTTTTACACTACCACTGGCGCGAGCGTCGTGCTCGACCCGGGCCGGCAACGAGAAGCGGGCGTGAGTTTCCGCGTCAACTTCTAGGCGGCTTGCTCGTCAGTGGTAACGTATTCACGTCGTGGCACGATCGCGCGCGCCACTGCGTAGCACATCATGGAGGAAAAACGAATGACACCTTTTCGAGCTGCCCTCGCCGCATTGGTCTGCCTGGGCGTTTGTGCGAGCGCTTTGGCGCATCACTCAATCGCGATGTTCGACAATGAAAACTCGGCCGTGTTGACTGGCACCGTGCAAGCGTTCCACTGGCAAAACCCGCATTGCCTATTGGTGCTGGACGCCGCCACCGTGACGAACACAGTGGGGCAAGCAGAGCCCGACAAGGCCGGAGTCTGGTCCGTGGAGCTGCATAGTACTGCGATCATGATGCGGCGCGGTTTCACGAAGGACTACTTCAAGCCAGGAGATCGTGTGACCGTGACCGGTGGGCGGATGCGAGATGGAAGCAAGATGATTCGGCTATTCAACGGCACCAAAGCCGACGGGACGCCGTTCTACGGCGACGACTTCCGTCCCGAATCCACTGGAAACAACTTACCGCCCCCGAAGTGATATGACGATGATGAACGCACGGCGAACGCTACGAGCGACTCTGGCAGTCGTCGCTCTGTATGCACTCCTGACTACGGTGACGCACGCCCAGATTGCCCAGTTTGGGGATGCACCGCCCGATCCCAACCCGCCGAGCGAGAGCGCGGGCGTCGAACGCCTGCCCGCCGCGCCGGGCAAGGAGGAGGTAGCTGCCCTGTGCTCGCGTTGTCACAACCTCGAACGGATCGCCAACCAACGGCGAACGGAACGGCAATGGGAGGCCCTTGTGCCCTTCATGCTCGGGCGTCTGGAGCGTGCTCCGCGCGCGGAGCAAGTGCGAGCCGCTACGACGTACTTGACCGAACATTGGAGCCGCCCGGAGACGAAGGCGGAAGCTGCGCTCGCGGATCCGCTGCGCGAGCCGGACTCGGCGCTGTCGTTGGCGGAAGCGCGCGATTTGTCGGGCGCGTGGATGACGACGACGTGGTACACGATGCTCAATATGGGGCCCGCTGAGGGTTTGCCGATCCCCCGCGGCTTCCGCAGCACCGTAGACCTCAAGAACGACCCCACAGAGGTGTTGAGTCCGTGGGCCAAAGAAAAATCGAAGGATTGGACGATCTACAACGACCCACTAACGAGCTGCCACTCTCCGGGCCCGCTGGCCTATAACAGCCCGTATCCGTTCGAGATCTTGCACACGCCGCAGCGCGTAACATTGATCACCGAATACTTTCACGAAGTCCGGCGCATTTACTTGGACGGGCGGCAGCATCCGCCAGGCAACCCCGATCCGTCGGCAATGGGCCATTCGATCGGACGGTGGGAAGGTGCGACGCTCGTCGTCGATACGCGGAATTTCAAGGAGAGCCCCGCGTTTCTGGTGCCTTGGAGCGATCAGTTCCAGATGATCGAGCGAATTCGTCGCATCCGCGACGGCAATGTGCTCGAGATCGACGTGACGATCGAGGACCCCGTCGCGTTCACCGAGCCGTTGCACGGCACGTTCTATTTCAAGAAGGAGCCGGCGCTGGAGTGGAGCGAGTGGAACTGCGACGGGTTCTTCGATTACCAGCCGTTCGCGCCGAAGGAGCCGAGCCCATGAGCAGCCTTCGAGGCACCACCGTGTGGAGAGCAGGTCGATGAGCTCGAGCCGAATCGGCCGCTGAGGGACTCTGTCGGCTTCTCGGACGGCGACAAGCTCGTGATCCACACCAACGGCATGCGTGCCGGTCAATACCAACGCCCACAACCGTTCTACACGGGTCGTCGAACAGAAGAGCGCGGAGGACACGCCCCGGAGAGGGAAGCGCCGCCGCTCCTTGCGTTTCTCATGCAAGGCGTCGCCACGAACTAGCCAGGTCGTTAGCGCCGCGCGCGCGCGGGAGCACGCTAGGACGGCTTCAGATTGGCGAGATCGAGGCCGACGTCTTCTGGCTTGGCCCCGTGGGGCACGCCGTCCGGAGTGACGACGAAAACGAACGAGCCGCCATTGCGACCGTCCCGCAGCGGGCGGATGGCGATGGTCACGAGGTCGCCGGGCTTCAGCGTGTCCGTCCGGATGCCTTGCATGGCCAGTATCATCGGGGCGGTCGCTTCGATGTCCCACCGCTCGGGTTTCTTCTTGGACGGTTTCCCGTTGTCGTCGGGGGCACCTATGATCGAGATCCAGGCGTGCGGGTTCATGTTCGTGAAGGACAGCATCGTGCCGCGCAGCACGACCACCTTGGTCGAATCGAACATCGCGTGCGAGTGGTGCGCCAAGAGCGGGGTGGCAGCCAGGGCCGAAAGGACGGCCAGTCCCAGAAATAGCTTTCTCAACGGACGTCTCCTTGTTCTCTCTTGCGGTCGGGGCGCGGCGTCCACGACGGAACGCATCGACCCTCGATCACTTGCGCCTCCCAGATGCTTCGGCGGCCGCCTTGGCCTTGGCCGCGTTTCGGGCTTCCTGTTCGGCCGGCAATATGGCCTTCTGGAAGCCGTTCTCATCCATTTCCACGTTCGGGACGCAGAGCCGGTCGTTTAGGTTGATGAAAGCGCGGGGGATCGTGCCGGGGGCCGGCGGCGGAGTGCCGAACCCGCCGGCGACGCGCTGGAAGTAGCGGGTCACCCCCCAGGGTGTCGCTAACACACCAGGGTCGGTGAGGGTCATCTGGATTTGCAGAATGTTGGTGTCGATCAGCCGCAGGCGCTCGACCATGTGGAGGTTCTCGCTGTAGGGCGCAGGCGTGGTGTCGTAAAAGCCGGCGATGAACCCGACGGTTTCGACCACCAGCGTGTTGCCCTCCCAGCGGCCGATCGAGTGGCCGGAATAGGTCGGCCCGAACTCGCCAGTGGGAGTGGGTTGCGTGGGATGTCCGATTCCGTTCAGGAAGATTCGCCGGTCGGTGCGTGCGTAGTCGTTGTACCAAACCATCACTTCCGGCGCCTGGATGATGTCGAACGGTACGGGCGAGGCGGCGAACATTCGCGGAACCCCATAGGGAACACAGGCGGGGAACGGGTCTCGCGACTTACCTTCGGCGGTCTCCTGGACGTACTGCTGGTAGAGCGCCTGATATTCAGGGGTGTAAGGAATGTCCTTGATATAGGTTCCTGCCGTCGGCCCGAACACCGCCTCGCCCAGGACCGGCGGGGTCCCCATGTGGCTGTGCTCCGGGTCGAAGGTAAAGTCACCCCCGGGCGGCAGCATCACCATCCAGGATCCTGTCATGTCCGGCTGCGACGCCAGCTTGGCGGCGTAGGTGTCGAGCTTCGGAGGCTGATAGCTGTCTGCCTCGGCGATTTGGTCCGCGGTCGGATAGGCGCCGCCGCCGAACTGCGCCTCGACCGGCGTCACCAGCAAGGCCGAGCTCGTTACCAGGCCCAGCATGGGAATGATTCGTTTCGGCATGAAAGGTTGTTTCCTCGTTGTCCCGCTCGAAGCTGCCATAGGCTGTTTTAGCCGAGCAGTTGCCCTTGAATAATAGCAAACAATTCAACTAAATTTGAATTTGGAGAACATTCGCATGAATATGCACTGGCGAGTAGCGCCGCTGGTCTGACCAACCCCGCGGAACCTGCCGCTGGTGGTGCGCGTCGTTATGGCGCACCGCGAGAGGGCATAAGTTACCCGTTCAGGTGACCCATAGTTGGTGGGCACGGGCCACCTGATGCCAAGACAAGGGGGTATGCATGCGCACTGTTGGGGGCGATACGTATCGATTGGCGCAGCAGCGCTCGTCACCATACTCGACGTCGTGAGCTGGCCTTCGTACGACTTGCTCAGCGCTCGGACGTCCGGCCGCCGCGTGGGCGAAGGCTACGCGCCGCAACGGCAAGCAATTCGATCCGCGGGCGGGTTTGGCGATCCGCTGGTGGGATGCGACACCACGGGCTCCTCGCGGACGTTCGTCGTGAACGACAGGCGCGCGGGTTTCGTGGTGGCGACCCTTGCTATCGCCGGCCTCGGAGCCTGGGCGCTGTTGGGTGCACAGCTCGCGGGAGCGGGGCCTTCCGCCACCGTCGAGACCGCAGACGATTGGCTGCTCGAGGCGGCTGAGTCGGGGAATAGCGCCGCGGCGATCGCGGCCCTCAAGCATGTCGCCGACGTCGACACGCGGGCGCCCGACGGTACGACCGCCTTGATCTGGGCCGCGTACAACGGCGACCGCGAGCTCGTCCAAGCGCTGATAGCAGCCGGCGCCGACGTGGCTGCGCAGAACGAGTTCGGCGCGTTCGCACTTTCCGAAGCCGCGATCATTGGCGCGGCGCCCGTTATCGAAGCGCTTCTCGAGGGCGGTGCCGATGCGAACGCGGCGAACCCCGAGGGCGAGACGCCGCTGATGGCCGTCGCGCGCACTGGTAACGTTGAAGCGGCTGCGTTGCTGTTCGACGCAGGCGCCGACGTCAACGCAATCGAGCGGTGGGGTGCTCAGTCGGCTTTGATGTGGGCAGCAGCGCAGAGTCAGCCCGAGATGATCACCTTCTTGATTGCCAAGGGGGCCGATGTGAATGCACGCGGCACCGTCCGGCAATGGGAGCGCAAGGTCATCAAGGAGCCGCGGCCGAAAGACATGAACCAAGGCGGGTTCACGGCGCTCTTGTACGCAGCCCGCGAAGGGTGCATCGAATGCGCGAGATCCCTCGTAGGGGGCGGCGCGGACATCGACCTCCCGGATCCGCACCGCGTGACGCCGTTGAATATGGCGTTGCTGAACTTGCATTTCGATCTCGCGGCGTACTTGATCGAGGCCGGCGCCGACGTCGAGAAGTGGGACCTGTACGGCCGCACGCCGCTGTACATGGCCGCCGACACGAGCACACTGCCGGTGGCTGGTTTCGGCGGGATGGTCGTGCTACCGAGCATGGATCAGCTATCGGCTCTCGACATCGCCCGCATGCTGCTCGAGCGCGGCGCGAATCCGAACGTTCAGTTGAAGCGTAGGCCGCCATATCGCGACGTGCCGGCGGATCGTGTCGGCGATACGATCCTCTCGATCGGTGCGACGCCGCTAACGCGCGCGGCGCGCGCGGGCGACGTGCCGTTCGTCGAACTGTTGCTTCAGCACGGGGCCCTTGTCGACTTGCGGAACAACCAGGGTGTGACGCCGTTCATGGCCGCCGCCGGAGTCGAGTTCAATTTCCGCGCGACCCGCGGCTTCAACCGCACGGAGGACGGCGTGCTGAAAACGCTGCAGCTTTTGATCGATGCCGCCGCCGATGTGAACGCGCGGATGGTCGCCGAACCATGGGGTTACCCGGCTGCGCACGTCCTCGTGGCGTACCAGCGCCTGAACGATTTCAGCTACGACTACCGGGGCCGGCAGGTGCCAAGCCCGCGCGCCGTGCCACATCGAACGGCGCTCCACGGCGCTGCCGTGAACGGCTTCAACTCGATCATCCAGTTCCTCGTCGCGCACGGGGCGAATCTGTACGCGAGGGACGCCAACGGCCGCACCCCGCTCGACCTTGCGCACGGCGACCGCGACGATCCGATGTTGCGGCGGGCGCCCGAGCCGCACGTCGCAACCATCGAGCTATTGCGGAAGCTCATGGCGGAGCGCCAGAGATGAGAAGGGCTGTCGTCGGCTTGATCGTTCTACTCTTGGGCAATTCGGCACTTGCGCAACGCCCATCCGATCCCGCGTTGCTCGCACCCGAGATTGCGCCCGAGCTCGACTATGTCGCTTCGTCAACCGCCGTCACGCTTCCGGACGGCATGACGATGGGTGCCCCTGCGAGTGTGGCATTCGACTCCAGCGGCCATCTAATCGTCCTGACACGCGGCGACAAGACGTTCTTTGAGTTCGACGCCGATGGTACGTTCGTTCGTGCCTTCGGTGAGAAACTATTCGTGCGCTCACACGGCTTGCACATCGACAGGCAGGGCAACTTCTGGGCCACGGATGTCGGCGGTCACATCGTCGTCAAGCTCGATCGCGAGGGGCATACGTTGCTCACGCTCGGAACGAAGGGTGAGGCGGGAGAGTGGGACGAAGCGGACGGCTCGCGCAAGCTGAATCAGCCGAACGATGTGGCGATAGCCGACAACGGCGACATCTTCGTGGCGCAAGGGCATACGCCGGGGCCGAATGGCGATCCTCGCGTGTTGAAGTTCAGCCAGGATGGAACGTTCATCAAATCGTGGGGCGGCAAGGGAAGCGGGCCGGGTCAATTCCAGGTCGCGCACGCGATCGATATCGACGCGGAGGGGCAACTGTGGGTTGCCGATCGTGAGAATCAACGGATCGAGGTGTTCCGGCCTGACGGGACGTTTGTCAGAGAGATCAAATACAAGGGGTTGCCTTGCGGCCTCGATATCGGTCGCGAGTATATATATATGGTGAACGGGTTCGCTGGGCAGCTCCTGAGACTCGACCTGAACGGCAAGGTGCTCGCGGCGCTCGGGAAACCCGGGAGTGGCCCTGGTGAGTTTGGCGAAGCGCACATGATCGCCGTCAAAGAAGGCGAGATCTATGTCGCCGACTCGGTGAACGCGGCTCTGGTGAAGTTCGTGAAGAGATAGCCAGCGCCCTGGAGGGTCTGCGATGAGATTGCGCCCTTCCCGGCTATGGTTCGTCGAAGAGAGCAGATGAGTCCCCACGCGGAATTCGACATCGTCGTCTATGGTGCGAGCGGCTACACGGGCCGCCTTGTGGCCGAGCACTTGGCTCAGCGATATGGCGTAAGCGGCGAACTTAAATGGGCCATCGCCGGCCGATCGGCGGCGAAGCTCGCGGCGGCACGTGATGAGATCGGAGTCCCAGCGGATACGCCCCTACTAATCGCCGACGCTGCCGATCCGGCTTCGCTGCGTGACATGGTGCGCCGGACAAGAACGGTGCTGACCACGGTGGGGCCCTACCAACTCTATGGGGCCGACCTGGTCGCCGCTTGCGTGGAGGCCGGGACGGACTACCTCGACCTCTGCGGCGAGCCCAACTGGATGCGCCGCATGATCGATGCGCACGAGGCGCAGGCCAAGGCCAGCGGTGCGCGAATCCTGTTCTCCTGTGGGTTCGATTCGATCCCCTTCGAGCTCGGTGTCTGGTTCTGCCAGGAAACCGCGCGGAAGATGCTGGGCGCGCCCGTTCCGCGCGTGAAGGGGCGTATCCGCGCCTTCGAGGGCCGACCGTCCGGCGGATCGCTGGCCAGCGGCAAGGCCATGATGGACGCTGTGCAGAAGGACCCGGCCCAGATGGCGGTCATGATGAGTCCCTTCGGTCTCACGCCGGGCTTCGAGGGCGCGGTGCAGCCGGCCGCAGCGGCGCCGGAGACCGACCCAGACGTCGGCGAGGTCGCGCCCTTCATGATGGCGGTGATCAACACCAAGAACGTCCACCGCTCGAACCTGCTCATGGGGCACCCATACGGGCGCGACTTCGTCTACGACGAGATGATCGTGTTGGGCCCGGGCGGAGCCGCCGGCTTTACCGACTTGAGCTTCCAGCTCAGCGCCGGCCCCAAGCCGGGTGAGGGGCCGACGAAAGAACAGCGCGAGGTGGGTTGTTTCGACGTACTCTTCATCGGCATCGCGACGGACGGCCGGCAGGTGCGGGTCTCGGTCAATAGCGACGAGGATCCCGGCTACGGTTCCACGTCCAAGATGATCGCCGAGACCGCCATCTGTCTCGTTCGTGCGCGCGACGTTCCCGGCGGGGTCTGGACCCCGGGCGCCGCGCTCCAGGGCAGGCTCCTGGATCGGCTGCAGCAGCACGCGGGACTCAGGTTCGCGGGAGGATAGAGTGACCCCGTTCGGATCTATGCAGGCCCTACCACCGGCCGAGCGAGGAAACTGATGCCGCAGGATTGTGGGTTGGAGTTGCGCTCACTGGTGCGCGCGGATGGGACGCTGGAGCTTTCGTTGACCGAGGTTCCAGTTCCGGTGCCCGGCGCGGATGAGGTGCTGGTGCGAGTGGAGGCGTCCCCGATCAACCCCTCGGATCTCGGCGTCCTGATCGGTCCCGCGGACGTCTCCACGCTGAGATCCGTCGGAACCGCCGCCCGGCCGGTTCTCACCGCGGCCATTCCGCCCCAGGCCCTGGGGGCGCTGGCGGCGCGGTTTGACAGGTCGATGCCGGTCGGCAACGAGGGGGCGGGCGTCGTCGTGAAGGCCGGCGCGTCCTCCACGGCTCAGGCCCTGGTCGGTCGCACGGTGGCGATGGCTCCGAGGGGTGGGATGTACGCCCAGTACCGATGCGTGCGCGCCGCCGACGTGTTGGCGCTACCGGCGGGTGCGACGCCGGCCGAGGGAGCCTCGTCCTTCATCAATCCGCTGACAGCGCTGGGCATGGCCGAGACGCTGCGGAGCGAAGGCCACAAGGCCCTGGTCCACACCGCGGCTGCGTCCAACCTCGGCCAGATGCTGGTGCGGATCTGCAAGGCCGATGGCGTGCCGTTGGTGAACGTCGTCCGTAGTGCCGCCCAGGAGAGGGTGCTGCGGGACCAGGGCGCGGAGTGGGTAGTGGATTCCACCGACGCAGGCTTTTTCGACAAGCTCGCCGACGCCGTGTCGGCGACCGGCGCAACCATGGCCTTCGACGCCGTCGGCGGCGGCCGCCTGGCTAGCCAGATCCTGTCAGCCATGGAGGCGGCAGCCAGCCGGACGACAGGACCCTACAACTACTATGGCTCGGCCGTTTACAAGCAGCTATACATCTACGGCCGGTTGGACGCCGGTCCGACCGAACTGGTCCGTGACTTCGGCTTCGCCTGGGGCGTCGGCGGCTGGCTGCTCACGCCATTCCTGAAGAAGATTGGACCCGAACGTGTCCAGCGGCTGCGACGGCGCGTGGCGGACGAGCTCAAGACCACCTTCGCTAGCCACTACGCCGCTGAGATCGGGCTGGCCGAGGCTCTCGACCCCAAGGTCACCGCCGCCTATGCCCGGCGTGCTACGCGCGCGAAGTACCTGATCAACCCGCAAAAGGGGCTCTCCTGAGCTCGCGCCGGATCCAGGCTGCCGCGCGAACTCGGCGGCGAGCGACGGCAGTAATTCACCGCTGTCGTAGCGGTTCGACAGAGCCGCCGGGCGCGGCGTCGCGCAGATGGAATCATCGTCGCGTCCAGCGACGCACAGACGGCATGCGGTGTTCCGCTCCGGTGACAGAATTTGCGGCTAGAGGGGGCGCAGGCCCAGTCGAAACAGTTCCGCGAGCTCGCGGGGCGCCCTGGCGCGGTCCGCTTCGTCGAACGCGTCGAACCATTTCGGCAGCCACTCGACCAAGCCCGGGAGTATGGCGAACACCGCTCGGGCATTCACTTCGCGGACGGTGCCTTCGGCTCGCCCTTGGTTGTAGGCCTCGAGGTAAGTAACCTCTAGGCGCTGCCCTGCCGTCTGCATCTCTTCGCGCTCTTGTTTGGGCCGAGCCTCGAACCCTGTAAACGGCCGGAACGGGGTCATATCTTCAGAGAGGCTCCCCTCGGCCAAAGCGTGAGCGCTGGCAGAGAGCGCATCGATCCGAGGGCCCTCGTAGGCTCGCATGCGCGCGCCGACGTCTTCGTAGAAGCGGAAAGCACGTCGGTAGCAATTAGCCACCAGCGTCTCCTTGTCTCTCACGTTGTGGTAGATCACCTTCTTGGTAACACCCACGCGCAGCGCGATCTCTTCCAAAGACGTAGCGTCCACTCCTTTCAAATTGAAGAGCCAGGACGCGGCGACCAAGATCGCTTCCTGCCTTGCCGCCGCCATCGCTGCTTGGTCGAATACTTGCCGAGCCGACAGACGACCCATTGTCGACAGAGAGAAGGGGACATAGGAGACCGGTGTGCTGCGTTCAGCAGCGATGCCATCCTGGAGTGTAGCGCTGATGGCCTCGACAAGGTCGCGATCCGAAAGCGGAGACACTCTTCGCCATCGCCGTGCCGTGGGCACCCATGAGATGAGTCCAATGATGGCCGACGCCACCAATTCCGAATGGCACGACCGAAGGTCCCCTCGCCGGGCACCCTCATCTAGCGTGTGCACGACGCTCGCCCTTAGCGCCTCGTAAAGCCCAACGATCGTGTCGCGCTGATCCACCCGCAGGAATGCCGGTTCGCTGAGCGCCGCAAACTCCGGTTCGCCTTCGCTGAGCATGCCAGCGATAAACTTTTTGATCACCTCGAGCGCGTCGGAGGCGCCGTGGGTGGCCTCGCTGAGGCGACGCGCCAATTGCTCGCACGAGCGGACATAGCACTGGAAGACGAGGTCCTGCTGGTCTTCGAAGTAGTAGTAGAGCGCAGCGCGGGAAATCCCGACACGTTTCGCCACCTCCGCGAGCGAGGTCTGCGAAACGCCCTGTCGGTTCAGTGCCTTGGCCGCCTCGTTCAGCACTTGCATGCGCTTGGCCCGACGGCGGGGCTGGGCGCTAGGTGCGAGCAGCTTTTTTCCCATCATCCCCGCCCTTCTAACAGCGTCCAGACTGCCCTCGGTGCACTCATCTGTCAAAAGGCTTGTTTCCTGTTTACGAATAGGAGATATTTTGCGCGTAACTGTCAAAATAATACGATCATCAGTGCTCGGAAACGTAAAACTGGGTCTGACGATCGACTCGCGGGGCGCCTGCACGGGGGCAGGGGCAAACGGAAGCCGAAGAAGCAAGGAGAGCTGAGAAGAAACGAGTCGCAACTGAGGGGGGGCTAAGAAGTGAACGCCATGAACACACTTCGTCTGATCGGAATGCTTGGATTGACGAGCCTGAATGCTTGGACTGTTTTTGCTCAGAGTTCAGGGGCCGCGTTGGACGAGGTTATTGTTTACGGCGCAGCGTCGTGAAGAAGACTTGCAGTCAACGCCGATTTCCGTCGCGGCCTTCAGCAGCGAGCGCCTTCGGGATCTGAACGTACAGGACGCACGTGCGCTGGCTGAGTTCGTTCCGAATTTCAGCATTGGCAACGGTACCGGTCGATCAGGTGACGTTGCAGCGCTCTCGATCCGTGGTGTTAACGAGGCGCTCCTCTCGATCGTCGCTGATCCTGCTGTCGGTATCTATATCGACGACGTCTACTACGGCCGGCCTCAGTTATCGTTCCTGAGGCTTATCGATGTGGAGCGAGTGGAGATTCTTCGTGGTCCCCAGGGTACGTTGTTTGGCAAGAACTCGAATGGCGGGGCAGTGAGGTACATGACCCAAAGGCCTGAGTTCGGTGACGTGGGCGGTCACCTGAGTACGACAATGGGCGACTATGGTCGTCTCGATGTTAGTGGCGCCGTCAACCTGCCCTTGAACGATCAGTTCGCCATTCGCGTCAAGGCGGCTTCGCTCAGCCGTGACGGTTATGTCGACCGTTTGGCCGATGACGGAACGTTGGGCATTGAGGATGCGGTCTACGGTAACGTCCAGCTGCGTTGGCAACCGTCGGAACGACTCGATCTGAACGTGAGTGTGGACTACTCGAAGAGCGATGGCGATCTCGGTCCACATAAGGTGATCGACTACTACCGGTACAACGGGGCACCAGACTTCAGCCCACCGTTGCTTTCGCCTGGCGCAGCCGGCTCGGCGGCGTGGAACCTTCAATGGGGCACATCTCCATTGCGATATGCCGCTCAGATTCCGAACAGTCTGTACGAAGTCGCAGGCACGGGAATTCGACCGAAACTCGAGTCGGAATCGGTCGGCTTTAGCCTGAATCTGGCATACGACATCAACGATGCGATGGTCTTCAAGGCGATTACTGGGTATAGAGAAGTTGACAATTTCCGCCGGTCGGACATGGACGACGTGGCCGATGTGTACTTGGTCTTGGATGTTACCGCGCGTGAAGGCGTGGACTTCTGGTCGCAGGAGTTTCAATTGAGTGGGGCCGGCGACAGGACGAATTGGGTAGCTGGTCTCTACTTCTCACAGGAAGAGCCGTTTTTGAGAGGGTTGGAGAGCAGGGATCCGCGTGCACTCGGCGCGTTCGGCGCCGTCATTAACAAAAACACTTCGCTCCAGGAAACCGCTCACACGGGTATCTATGCCCAGGCTACGTTTGATCTCACTGAGCGATTGGCTTTGACAGCAGGCGTTCGGTACTCGGAGGACGATAAGACATTCCAGACAGGTCGCATTAGCGAGTGGGATTACGAATTGGTCGCATTGGCGAGTCAGCTGGGACTCGCGCCAATCACGGTACCGCCAAGCCTCGGCTGCAATCCCGTCCCGACAGGTTCCTGTGTAAGTGTTCCTACGGTTAATGGCGGTGACACGTTCGATGCAACGACGCCCCGACTAGCCCTCGAGTACCAATGGAACGACGCCGTCATGACGTATGTGTCTGCGAGCAAAGGTTTCAAGGCAGGGGGCACGAATGATAATCCGATCGATGTAGGGATAGCGTTTCAACCCGAAGAGGTCGTGTCCTACGAAATCGGGGTTCGCAGCCAATTCGTCGATAACCGCATCCGCATCAATGCGACCTTTTTCACGATGGACTATTACGACAAGCAAATCACCGTTGCTCCGACTTCAGCGCAAGCCGGTTTCGTGAACCCGTGCTTCGACCGGTGCATCCTCAATGCAGGCGATGGAGAGATCGATGGTGCGGAGCTCGAGACCTTGTTCGCCGTTACAGACAGGTTCGAGCTGCACGCCAACGTGGCTACGCTCGACGCGGCATGGACAAGAGTTGTGCCGGGAGCCGGCGTGTCGCTCTCTTCAGATTTCGCTCTGGCGCCTGAGCTCAGCTATAACGCCGGCGGCCGCTTCGACGTGCCAACGCGCAGTGGTGCGACAATCTCGATGATGGCCGATTGGTCGTTCAAAGATCAGCAGGAGACGAGCCCTCAGGATTCGACAACACTGACACTTCCGGATTACGGTTTATTGACGCTCAGGTTGAAGTACACGAGCACGGACGGAGTGTGGGACGCAAGTGTCTTTTGCAGCAACTGCGCGGATGAGGAATATATTTTCGGCGGCTCCGCCTGGGGCGCGACCACGGCCAACACGATCTATGAGTACAAGCCTCTGAACCATCCTGCATTCGTATCCGGTGGCATCAACCCCTATCTGATCGTTGTTCCCGATATTTCCTACGTCCTCGTGGGCGCCCCGCCAATGTGGGGCATCGACTTCAGGTACAACTTCTGACGCCAATTGACTACGGAAGGCAAAGCCAATGAAACGCGTGACAGTATCTCGGCGGCGAAGCGAGATTTTCTGTGCCCTTGGAATTCTTGCGCTCGCTGCTGTATTTGCTACTCGGGTCATGGCCCATCATTCGGCCGCGATGTTTGACGCCACCAAGACCGTCGTGCACAAGGGCACGGTCAAGCGGTTCCTGTGGACCAATCCGCACAGCCTGCTGATTGTCAGCGTGCGCAACACCGACGGTCAGGTGGTGGATTACAGCTACGAGGCCAACGGCCCCGGCTATCTCGTGCGCAACGGTTGGGCGCGCCAGAGCGTGAAGCCGGGCGACGAAATCACAGTCGTGTCGCATCCGTTGGTGGATGGTAAACCGGGCGGAAATCTCGTGGAGGTGACACTGCCGGACGGACGCAAGCTGTCGGCAGAGCCGCGTGTGCCGGGCTTGACGGAGGAGCCGCAATGACGGGCGTGGGCTGGCTCTCAACAGCCGTCGCGGTGGCTTGTGGTTTCGCCGTCACGGCGCCGTCCGCTGCCCAGACTGCACTTTCGGGCCAGAATCTAAGCGCCCTGGCACCGGAGAACCTCGCCAAGACGAGGCCTGCGCCACCGTTCGATCTGACCGGCACCTGGAACATGGCGATCGATCCTAAGAACGGCATGCACGAGTTCATGCCGTTGCCGAAGCTAACACCCGCCGCACAGGCGGAGCTCACGAAGTACAAGGACTACGAAAGCCGCTCACTCGAGTACCGAGACGACCCGGGCGCATGCTGGCCACTCGGCTTGCCCCGGATGATGACGCGGTTTTGGCCGATTCAGGTCATTCAGCTGCCGACCATGATCCAGTTGACGACGATGTTCAACAACAGCGTCCGCTGGATCTACATGGACGGCCGTTCGCATCCGTCGGAGGATTCGCTCGTGTATACCTACAACGGCCATTCGATCGGCCGGTGGGAAGGCAGCACGCTCGTGGTCGACACTATTGGCATGACCGATGATCACCACTGGATCCAGGCGGGCATCCCGGCTGGGCCGAATCTCCACATTGTCGAGCGCTATCGAAGCGTGGATGGCGGGAAGGCGTTCGAGGTCGAGCTCACCATGACCGATCCGGATAACTGGGAAGGCGAGTGGAAGAACACCAAGCGGTTCAACCGGGAAGACCGAACCGACATCGAAGAGCACGTTTGCATCTACGAGCAAATGCGCGACCTGCCGAGTTTCCAGTACAACATCCGGGAATGATGGTTGCGAGGGGAACAGCAATGACCAGCGTAGCGCGCTTCTGCACACTCATTGTCACGCTGGCCGGGAGCGCTCTGCCGGCCTTCGCTCATCATTCGTTCGCCGCTTTCGATGACAGCAAGCAGGTGACCCTCAAGGGGACGGTCCGCGAGTTCCAGTGGACCAATCCCCACTCCTGGCTGCAGCTGAACGTCGTCGACGCCGATGGCAAGACCACAGAGTGGTCCGTGGAGATGCTGAGCCCCAACGTTCTGCGGCGGATGGGTTGGACTAAGAGTTCGGTGAAGTCGGGCGATGAGGTGACGGTGGTGATCCACCCGCTCCGCACCGGTGAGCCCGGCGGCAACATGGTCAGCATCAACGACAAGAGCGGCCAACCAATCGGAGGGCCGGAGCAATGAGCGCGTGGCGCCTTGGTGTTCTAGCGCTGGCGTTCGTCACGGGTCCGCTCGCTGCGCAGTTTCCCGCGCCGCCGCCGGAGCAGCTCAAGGGTACCCCCGTCACGCCGGCGCGGCTGCCCGACGGGCGGCCCAACTGGAACGGTTTCTGGGTGACGCCGAACGGGCTTCTGGAGATCTACCGGGGGCCGAGTGGTATCACTGGTCAGGGCCCAGGCGCGAACAGGCCTAGCCGTCGCCAGGACATTCCGGCGCTGAAGTCGCCGTACAAGGAGCGTTACGAAGAAGCAGTCGCGAAGGCTGCGGCGGGCGAGCTCCCCGACCCCGTGGCCGCGTGCTTCCCGCCCGGCATGCCACGGATGATGGGCATGGTCTATGGGATGGAGATTCTGCAGACGCCGAAGATCATCTCGATCACCAGCGAGTGGCAAGCAGCGACGCGTCGCGTGTGGATGGATCTCGAAGATCACCCACAGGAGGATGAGCTCGATCTCACCTACGCCGGGCACTCGATCGGCCGCTGGGAAGGTGATACGTTGGTGGTCGAGACGGTGGGCATTCGCGATGACGTTCCGCTCGACTTCACCCACCTGCCGCACAGCCCGAAGCTGAAGGTCACCGAGCGATTCACGCAGATCTCGCCCGGAGTCCTGGTTAACGACATCACGATCGACGATCCGGATCTTTTCGAACAGGCCTGGAAGTACAAGTTGGTCTACCTTCATAAGCCGAATCTGCGACTCATGGAGTATGTCTGTCTCGAAAACAACCGCAACGTCGATGCGGACGGCCGAACGACGTTCGAGTAATGCGAAGGGTGAGGGCGATGCTAAGACGTGTTGCAGTGTGGGCGGTGCCGTTGCTGTGTATTTCAGCGCTGGCCGAGGGGCAGCCCGAGTACGTGGGCTGGCTCGACCACGGAGATGGGGGCGCAGCGTGGCAAGCAAACAAGCAGCAATTGCAGCGTTTCGGCGAGCAGTTCGACTCCGCGTTGGCGATGTACGAGTACCTCGAACGGCGCGCAGATGGGGGCGATAAGCTGACGTGGGCGGACATGGGGAGGCCGGAATTCGACTGGTCGGGCGTTTTCACGCGTGCGCGCGGCGGTCTCTCATTCGATCCCGATATCCGTGCGAATGAGCTCACCGCAAAGCTGACGCCGGCGGGTGCGGCGGCGCGTGATCGCAAGATCACGCAGCTGGCCGCGACGGGCGGCGAATACGATCCGTTATCCGATTGCCGCCCGCCAGGGCACCCCCGCTGGGCAACGGAGCCGTTTCTACACGAGTTCATCGTTACGCCGAGTCAGACGTGGCTCGTCAATGAGATGGTTAACGACACTCGTCGCATTTATACCGACGGTCGTGGTCACACTGCACCTGAAGATGCCTACCCGACGTGGAACGGCGACACAATCGGATTTTGGGACGACGGAGTGTTGGTCACGCACACGATGTACCTCCGGGCCGGTCAGTATCAGCGCGGCACCCAACCGAACTACTCTGACTCTGTGGAGGTGGTAGAGCGCTGGCGGAAAGTGAGCGGTATCTCGCTTGAAGCGGACTTCTGGGTCTTCGACCCGGTCAATTTGACAGCGCCTTGGTATACGCGGCAGAGCTGGATCGAGCTCGAGAACGACGAAGCGCTGTTGCGCATTCGCTATTGGGACTGCGGTGAGAGCCAGAACAACGACATCATCGTTCGCGACGACGGTACGAGCCAGTTTCCCGACTTCGATTTTCTCGAGGACGATGCGGCGCTCAGCACCGACGAAGCGGTCAAACAGCACAAACGCCCCGAGTAGGCAGCAACCGGAGAGTGATCATGAGAGTCGGAGTGGGTGTCATCGCGGCGGTTCTAGGCGTCTACGGTATGGCGGCTTCGGCCCACCACTCGGGCGCAATGTTCGACGACACGAAGGTGATCGAAGTCTCCGGTGTCGTGAAAGAGTTTCAGTACACGAACCCGCATTCGTGGCTCATCATCGAGGTGGCAAACGACGACGGCAGTGTGTCGACCTGGGGGTTCGAAGCCGAAGGGCCGAGCACGCTGTTGCGGGCGGGGATTCGCAAGAACGACTTGCCGCCCGGCACCAAAATTACGATTCGGGGCAATCCGTTGAAGGATGGCCGCACGGCGGCCGCCTGGATAGACGCCGTTGTCGACGGCAAGACGATTAACCCACGCAACGGCTTCGCCGTTGTGCCCGCGAACGAATGATTAGCCGTAGAGACGCACTGAAGATAGGGGCAGGCGTTGCCGCGGCGCTTGCCTCCGTATCGATACGGCCCGCGGTTGCGATTGGGATCGGTTCGGCGGGTGGGTTGTGTCGAGCCGTCTTTGATGAGCGATACGGTGAGTGTCTCGTGTTTGCCCAGGAGCTCGGGTTCCGCGGTGTAGCAACCAGCAATGTCCGCGACAACATCGCGGCCCTTTGGTATCAGGCCTTGCGAACGCAGCTGCGAATCACGCGTTTGCCGTTTGCGGGACTGACGGATCGGGCGGCGCTGTTTTGTTTCGAAGAGTTGGCGCGCGATGTGGGCATGAAGGTGCGTTATCGAGTCGATTGCGTCCTCGAGCAGGGCGGTCGCGTGCGACACGAGGTCACCGGAGATCTAGCTGCGGTCGAAGCAGCGCGCGGTCTTGGC
>Ga0208454_1000141_pt1 | contig 49506 bp, 41 predicted proteins | sample EasRivMeERMZT100_FD_187530 | JGI IMG/M metagenome (GOLD analysis project Ga0208454, IMG submission 187530) | Soil microbial communities from meander-bound floodplain in the East River, Colorado, USA - East River MetaG ERMZT100 (SPAdes) (version 2) | ecosystem: Environmental > Terrestrial > Soil...
GGGCATAACGCCCCCGCCTGCCTATTCTCGCAGGCTGCCAGTCTGTTTCCCCCGGGCTCGCTTTTGTGATTCCCTCCTTGGGCATTTGACCGTCGTTTGTGGCAGCATCAGCCGGTGAGCGAATCTACGCGTAAATTGCTGATTGTCGAGGATGATCTCGGCATCCAAAAACAGCTCCGTTGGTGCTTTGAGGACTACGAGGTCATCGCGGCCACGGATCGAGCCAGCGCGATAAACGAGTTGCGCAGACACGAGCCTGCCGTCGTCTTACAGGACTTAGGCTTGCCCCCAGACGATAGCGGTGTGGCGGAGGGTTTTGCCACGCTGCGCGAGATCTTGGCGCTGGCGCCGTTCACGAAGGTTGTGGTCGTTACCGGTCACGGCGACCAAAGCAATGCCGTCAAAGCCGTGGGTCTCGGTGCGTACGACTTCTATCAGAAGCCCGTGGACGTCGATATGCTGCAGCTCATCGTGCAGCGGGCGTATCAGATCCATGCCTTGGAAGCTGAAAATCGCCGGTTGGCTGAGGTACTTCGAACGTCGCCTCTCGATGGTGTCATTGCGGCGAGCGACGCGATGCTCAAGGTTTGCCGTACGGTCGAGAAAGTGGCGCCGACGGACGCGACCACGTTGCTGCAAGGGGAGAGCGGCACCGGCAAGGAAGTGCTGGCGCGCGCACTCCATGCGCTGAGCCCACGGCGCGACAAGCCGTTCGTTGCCATCAACTGTGCCGCTATCCCTGAGAACCTGCTCGAATCCGAATTGTTCGGCTTCGAAAGGGGCGCTTTTACGGGGGCCGTCAAGCAGACTCCCGGCAAGATCGAAGTGGCGGACGGCGGAACATTGTTCCTCGACGAGATCGGTGATATGCCGATGTCGCTGCAAGCGAAGCTGCTGCGCTTTCTGCAGGAGCGGACGGTAGAGCGCATCGGTGGGCGTACCGAAATTCCCGTAGACGTCCGCGTGCTGTGCGCAAGTAACAAGAATTTGCAGCAAGCCATGAGCGTCGGCGGGTTTCGCGATGACCTCTACTATCGCATCAGCGAGATAACGATCGACATCCCACCACTGCGCGAGCGCGAAGGTGGACGGCTGTTGCTAGCACAATTCCTGTTGAACAAATTTGCGAAACAGCAGGGGAGGGTCATCAAGGGCTTTGCGGACGATGCCCACGATGCGATCGAGGCTCACGGCTGGCCCGGTAACGTCCGCGAGATGGAGAACAAGATCAAAGCGGCCGTGATCATGGCCGAGGGTAAGTTCGTGACGGCCGCCGATATGGGTCTCTCTGTCGTCGACATCCGGCCGAGCCTGAATCTGCGAGTGGTTCGTCAGCACGCGGAGACGAACGCTATTCGTCAAGCGCTCGGTCGAGCGGGCGGCAATATTTCGCGAACGGCTGAGCTACTCGGCATCACACGCCCCACGCTCTACGATCTCATGGCGAAGTACGCCATTCGTGCAGATGCGTCCGATCAGACCGACCGCTCGTCGGCCGCAAGCCACGACCACAAGTGATTCGGGGCGTCGGCGGGCGCGGCCGGCGGAGCTTGCGAAGCCGTCAGCTCTTGAACTGTTCCGGATTCAATTGGTGCCGCCCCAGCAGCTTGTAGAAGTCCGTCCGATTGCGTTTCGCGAGCCGCGCCGCCTGGCTCACGTTACCGCCGGTAATCTGCAGGAGTTGGCTTAGGTAGTTGCGCGTGAACTCATCCCGCGCCTCGGAGAACGACGGCAGCGCGTTAGCCTGTTCGCCGAGCGCGTTGCGTACCTGTTCCGTGGAAATGACCCGCGTCGGGCTCAAGGCCACGTTCTGGCGCACGACGTTGTAGAGCTGGCGGATATTGCCCGGCCAATGGCTTGCGACGAGCAGCTCCACGGCCTCCGGCGCATACACCTTGCGCTCCTGGCCGCTCTCGCCGGAAATCTGAACGAGAAAGTGCTCGACGAGCAACGGTATGTCCTCGCGTCGGTCGCGCAGCGCTGGCAGCTGAATGTTCACGACGTTGAGCCGGTAATATAGATCCTCGCGAAACACACCTTTGATCATCAAGTCTTTGAGATCCTGGTGCGTCGCTGAGATCACGCGCGTGTCGACTTTCACGGCTTCTGTGCTGCCAACGGGCCGCACTTGTTCCTCCTGCAGTACGCGCAGCAGTTTCACCTGCAGGCGCATTGGCATGTCGCCGATCTCATCGAGCAACAACGTGCCGTAGTGCGCTGCCTGGAATAGGCCTTTGTGCGTACGGTGCGCGCCCGTGAAGGCGCCCTTCTCGTGGCCGAATAACTCGGACTCGAGCAGGTTCTCCGCCATTGCGCTGCAATTGATGGCCACGAAGGCGTTGTCCTTGCGGGAGCTCGCGCGATGAATGGCACGCGCCATGAGCTCTTTGCCAGTGCCGGATTCGCCCGTGATCAGAACGCGCGTGTCGGTCCCGGCGACCATGCGTGCTTGCTGCAGACAGGCTTCCATGGCCGGGCTGCGCGTGATGATCTCGGCGCTCCAATCGTCCTCACTCTTCGACGCGCCCGACACCTTCATCGCGCGCTCGACGTACTCGAGGAGCTGTTGCTTATCGACGGGCTTCGTGAGGAAGCCGAATGCTCCGCTTTGGGTGGCCTCGACCGCGTCGGGAATCGTCCCATGAGCCGTGAGTAGCAACACGCGCAAGCCCGGTCGTTGGCGCTGGATTTCCTTGAGCAGAGCGATGCCGTCCATGTTCTCCATACGCAGGTCGGTGATTACGAGGTCCGGACGGAAGCGTGACAACGCACCCAGAGCCTCGGCTGCGCTCTCGACGGCCTCGACATCATAGCGTTCTGCCCGCAAGCGGATGCTTAGAAGACGAAGGAGTCCCGGGTCGTCGTCGACCAGCAGGATGCGTCCGCGCGTCTGTTCTTGCCCCAAGGTCTTACTGTGGATTTGTGACATTTTCACGTTCTCGAATCGATCGCTCGATATTGGTTATCGCGTCGAGCTTGGCGCGGGCCTCGTCGAGGGCTAGGCGCAGTTGCCGATTCTCCTCGAGCGCCGCCTGCAGGCGTTGCGCGCTTTGGTCGTTACGCTGGGTTGCGGCCGTCTGCGCCGCCCGGCGCAACCGCTCTGCTTCGGCGTCCAGAATCAGCCTTTGTTCCACGTCTTTCAAGTGAACCAGTGCCAGAATTCGCTCTTCCGGCAGCAATGTGTCACCCGCCGCCAAGAGGTCGCTCAGTAGTTGCTGGGCTTGCGTTGGGTCGCTCGACGGATGTCCGGGCGTGGCGAGCGCCAGGGCCAGAATGAGCCGATTCGTCGTGGTCGGCGACGTGTCGGCGGCGGCGGCGGCGTTGCGAAAGGTGTCTGCCTGGGCCACGGCGTCGCCCTCGAGGAGCTCGCGCAGCGTGTCGAGGTAGACTGCGATTCCCTCGGCACCGGCCGCCGGCGGGGCGGCCGTGGGAACGGGAGCCGATGCGGTTTGGCGAGCCCCGAACAGGCCGCCCGACGCACAACCCGTGAGGGCCACGGCCAACAGCAGGGCCGCGTTCCTAGCCATTGGCCACCGCCAGGACCTTCTTGTCGGCCGAGCGACGCAGCGGCAACCGCGCTTGGAAGTGCGCGCCGGGTTGTCCGTCACGGATCAGCTGCACGGTGCCACCGTGCGCTTGAACACATTCGGCCACCACGGACAAGCCGATACCCGTCCCTCCCACGGGTCCCCCCTGCGGTCGACGTCCCTGATAGAACGCCTCGAAGATACGGTCGCCGTCATCGGGATGCACGCCGGGCCCGGAGTCGCTCACGTCGATGACGAGCTCGCTACCCTGCATGTCGGCACCTACATTGATCGTGCCGCCGTTCGGTGTGAACTTGGCGGCATTTGACAGAAGATTCTCGACGACGAGCTTGAGCTTGCCTTCGTCCGCCAACACGGTGATGGCGTTGATGTTGAGCTGCAACTTTATTTTTCTGTTCGACAGCATGAGCCGGTGCTGGCTTAGCACGCTGAAGACCATCGGTTTGAGCTGAAACTCCGTGAGCTCGAGCGATGCCGTCTGCGTTTGCCACGCGCTGAAGGTGAGCAGGTTCTCGATGAGCTTCTGCAGCTTTAGTCCGTTATCTCGCAGGATCCCAGTCACTTCTTGCTGCTGGATATCCAGCGGGCCGACGGAGCCGTCGAGTAGCAGTTCGGTGCCCTCGCGGATATTGGCAAGCGGTGTTTTGAGCTCGTGTGACATATGGCGAAGGAACTTGTTTTTCTCATCCGTCGACTCCTTGAGTCGATGCCGCAGCCATTCGAGTTGTCGACCCAATGTCTCGATGTCGTTTGGGCCGCTCACGGTGATCGGGCGACTGAAGTCGCCTTCACCCAATTCGCGTATTGCGCGGTCTACTTGGCGCATGGGTCGACCCACGAGCAACAGGAACAACACGACGAGCACCAGAGTGCCGGGGATTAGTGCGGCCGACTGCCACGCCAGCGCCCGCTGCGTCGATAGTGTGTTTTCTCGTAGGTCGCTCAAGCGAACGTTGATGAGGTCGCGCATGCCCTGCGCAACATCACGGACCGTGCCGTTCATAACCTGGAAACGTTCAATGATGAGATCGTTGAAGTCTTCCCCGCGGCTGCCGCGCAGCGTGCGATGAACGTCCTTCGACAGAACGGCCAGCCGCTGCAACTGCTGGGCCATTTCCGGATTGCTCGGTAGCGCGCGCAGGGCTCCCACGCTGCGTTCGAATGTGGCTTGGTCGCGGTCGTACAGAGTCAACAGATCAGACGCCGAGGCCACGTCTTCCAGCACCAAATATTGTCGGGCATTGCGCTCCATCGTCTGCAACAAGTTGGCGAGCCGTTGGTTCTCCATCGTGGCCGCAGCACTGTGGCTCAGCACCGTTTCGCTCTCAGCGGCAAGCTGGCCGATCTTGATCATCGCGTTGCCGATCGCAAACAGCAGCGGCACTGTGACGAATGCCAGGCCCACTAGCACCATGCCGAGCAGAGTTCGCGGTCGCGTGATCTTCATCTGGCGCGGCTCTGTGCGGCTACGAGCGCCAATGACCGGCTGCTAATTTTCGTTCCCATGTGAGTGCGGTCGATACGATTTTTCCGAGATCGTCGTGCTGGGGCTGCCACCCCAAAACTTCGCGGATCCGCCTTGCTTGCGCCACCAGCACGGGTGGATCCCCGGCTCGTCGCGGCGCCTCGCGCGTGGCGATTTTTTTTTTGGCGACGGACTCGACTGTTGTGATGAGCTCGCGAACGCTATAGCCGCGACCGTAACCGCAGTTCAACGTCGTCGACTTGCCGCCGCGGCGCAAGTATGCGAGGGCTCTCAAGTGCGCGTCGGCCAGGTCTTCCACGTGGATGTAATCGCGAACCCCCGTCCCGTCCGGTGTCGCGTAGTCCGTGCCGAAAATCGAGACGTATTCACGCTTACCGACAGCTGCCTCGCAGGCAACCTTGGTCAACAGCGTCGCCTTCGCCGTCGATTGTCCGATGCGACCCGCCGGATCGGCTCCTGCGACGTTGAAGTAACGCAAGGTCACAAAGGTCAGCGGATTGACGGCCCCAACGTCGCGCAGCATCCACTCGGTCATGAGCTTGGACGTGCCGTAGGGATTGATCGGCTCGGTCGGCGTGTCTTCGGCGGCTTCACCGGTGCTCGGGATGCCGTAGACGGCCGCCGTCGAAGAGAACACAACGTGCTTCACGCCCGCGCGCACGGCGTACTCGAGTAGCGTGCGGCTGGCGCAGGTGTTGTTCCGATAGTACTTCAGCGGATCGGCAACGGACTCCGGGACGACAGTGTGGGCCGCAAAGTGCATGACCGTGTCGATCGGGTAGCGCGAGAAGAGCGACTCGAGACACTGTCGGTCGCCGGTATTGCCGACTACGAGATCGCCGTAGAGGACCGCGGGGCGGAAGCCCGTCGACAGATCATCGAGGACGACGATCCGCTCACCGGCTTCGCCGAGCTGCCGGACCACATGGGAACCGATGTAGCCAGCGCCGCCCGTCACCAGAATTGTCTTATCGCTCATACGATTAACGGAGTGACATAACACCGTGAGTTTAACAGGTCCGCCGTCGCGAGCAGGGAAGCGGGTCGCAGTTTGCGCCCGAGCTTGCTGGGGCCGCGAGTTACGAGCGACACCTCAAGCGAGAGGTCAACACGGTAGCTCCGTCATAACCATTTCTATAGCGGTTCCGATCACCCCGTCGTTGCGGAGTTCAGGACGCGGCTGCGCGACATGGCCGACGAGTGTATGGTCGAGTCGATCGCGCGGATGGCGGGAGTGCTCAAACGTTCACGCCATCGCCGAGCGCGTTGAACCGTGATGTGCTGCAGCGGCTCGGCGAGCTTGGTGTCGCCTTCGCCCATGGTTCATTGTCGCAGTGCCCTCGCGCCCGACGGCCGGTCCGCTCGAACGTGCGCCGAATCCGCACGTAACCGACGAGACCTCAGGCATAATGGCGGCTTTCCATCCGCTGCACGATGCTGCTGAAGCGCGCCGCCGATGCGCAGGGACGTACCGGCGGCGTTTTCGAAAGGGCTTCTGCGTAGCGACGGGCGCTTGCGGCAACCGCCAACGGCGGCGGATGGAAAGCCGCCATTACGCAATCGACAAACCAAAGATGACGCACCGCCTCTGCATCGCGCCGATGATGGACTACACGGACCGGCACTTCCGGTACCTGTTGCGCCTGCTCGCGCCACACGCGCGGCTCTACACCGAAATGATCACGGCGCGAGCGCTGTTGCACGGTGACGCTCCGCGGTTGCTCCGCTTCAACTCGGAGGAGCACCCCGTGGCGCTGCAGCTCGGTGGCAGTGAGCCAGACGAGCTCGCCGTCGCCGCTCGCCTCGGCGAGGCAGCCGGGTACGATGAGATCAACCTCAACGTCGGTTGTCCGAGCGATCGCGTGCAAGCAGGTTGTTTCGGCGCCGCGCTCATGCTCGAGCCGCGTCGCGTTGCGGACTGTGTGGCGGCCATGCAAGCCGCTGTTGCGGTCCCCGTGACGGTGAAGACGCGCCTCGGCGTCGACCATCACGATTCATACGAGTTCGCGCGGGACTTCATAGCCAACGTGGCAGCAGCTGGCTGCAGCACGTTCATCGTGCATGCGCGCAAGGCATGGTTGAGTGGGTTGAGCCCAAAGCAGAATCGAGAGGTTCCGCCCCTCGATTACGCGCGTGTGCATCGCTTGAAGAGCGACTTCCCGATGTTGCGCTTGGTCCTCAATGGGGGGCTAACGACTGTCTCAGCCAGCGTCGAGCAGCTCGACCACGTTGATGGTGTAATGCTTGGTCGAGCGGCGTATCAGGACTCATGGTTGTTGGCCGATCTCGATGGCCGACTGTTCGGTAGTGAGCCGGTGACCGAGGCCGCCGTGTTGGCTGCGTTTCTGCGCTACACAGCCATTGAGCTCGATCGTGGCACGCCATTGCGATCCGTCACCAGGCATCTGCTCGGGATGCGCGCGGGCCGCGCCGGCGGCCGGCAGTGGCGGCGTCGGCTCAGTGAGCTCGGCGTCGGCCGCGCAGGTCTGACTGAGCTCAGTGAGCTCATTGCGGAGCTTGCCGGTACAGCGCGGTTCGCAGCAGCACCACGTGAGCCAGCGCTCGCGTTCAACAACTGCTGAAGTCACTGCGGCGTGCATTCACGCGCTCGCGGCCTCTGGCTACAATAACGCAACGGTCTTCATACTCCCCTGTTTGTCGAGGTAATCGTGGCAGCAAGCGCGAAGAGGAAGCGTTCCGGAACGATGGCCGAGCGGGCCGATATCCACGACCTGTATGAACAGTCAGTCCAGGCAGTAGACCTCGAGGTGGAGTTCTTGCAAGACACGTTTCGCGCCTTGCGCGGGCGCGACGCCGTGAGTTTTCGTGAGGATTTTTGCGGCACGGCGAGCACCTCGTGCGAGTGGGTCCGCACCGGTGCGCAGCGGCGCGCGATCAGCGTGGACATCGACGCCTCGGTGCTAGATTGGGGGCGGCACAATCGAGTGGCGCGCCTGCCTCCGCAGGCGCAGGCGCGCATCAAGCTCCTCAACGAAGACGTTCGCAGAGTCAACACGGATCACGTCGATCTCGTGGGGGCGTTCAATTTCAGTTACTTCTGCTTCAAGACGCGCGACGAGATGCGCGACTACTTTGCTCGCGTGCGCGCGGCGTTGAACCCCGATGGTCTATTCTTTCTCGATGCTTTCGGCGGGCCGGAGGCTTCGGATCTGCAGAAGGAGAAAACCAAGATCGATGGATTCACCTACGTGTGGGAGCAGGCCGAGTTCGAGCCAGTGACGAGTCGCATCCTTTGCCACATTCACTTCAGGTTCCCTGATGGCTCGAGGATCAAGCGGGCCTTCACTTACGACTGGCGCCTGTGGACGCTTCCCGAATTGCGCGAGCTGCTCCACGAAGCGGGCTTTTCCAAGGTTCGCGTCTTTTGGGAAGGCGATGACGGCGACGGTGGCGGCAACGGCGAGTTCAAGGAGCATGCGACCGGCGAAGCAGATTTGGCATGGATTGCTTATCTCGTCGCCGAACGCTAGGCGCGCAGTGCGCGAGTCCGGATACCGCCCCTAGCGGTACGGCTCGCGAGCGATGACGTATACTTGGTATGGCTCCCGGTTCCGCGGTCAAAGGCAGCCATGGGTAAGGATGTAGAGGTTGCGATCCTGTTCGCCGACGTGGTGGGCAGCACGCAACTGTACGAACAACTCGGCGACATCAAGGCCCGGCAGATGGTTGGTCGTTGCCTCGACATCATGCGTGACGCCACCGAAGCCAATACGGGCACCGTTATAAAGACGATGGGCGACGAAGTCATGTCGACCTTCCCGACGGCGGACGATGCGATGAATGCGGCTAAGCGCATGCAGGAGCGTATCTCCACCGACGCCGATCTCGAGCACGACAACGGTCGGGTAGCGATCCGCATCGGTTGCCACTACGGCCCCGTGGTCCAGGAGCATCGCGATATTTTCGGCTCGGCCGTGCACACCGCAAATCGCATGACGAGCCAGGCTAAGGCCCGGCAGATCATTACCACGCTATCGACCGTGCAAAAACTATCACCCGAGTGGCGCTCGGCCACGCGGCAAATCGACATCGCTACCGTGCGCGGCAAGGCGGACGAAGTCGTGTTATTCGAAGTGCTGTGGCAACCGGAAGATGTCACGAGCATGCTGCCGACCGTCGGTCTCGGTCGGAAGACGGGGGCGCGGCCGAAACGTTTGAGCCTGCGCTACCAGGGGCGGGAAGTGACGATCGGCGAGGGCCGCAAGAGCGCAACGCTCGGTCGCGCGGAAGACAACGATGTCGTCGTGAAGGGTAACCTCATCTCACGCGTCCATGCGCGAATCGAGGCGAGTCGCGACAAGTTCACGCTCGTCGACGAAAGCACCAATGGCACATTCGTGCAGACCTCTGCCGGCGAAGAGATCTTCGTGCGCCGTGACAGTACCCAGCTGACGGGCGAGGGCGTTATTGGCCTCGGTCGCGTGGCCCAGCCTGGGACAGCGTTAGCCGTGCACTTCGTCGTCGAGGACTGATCGGCTAAGGGGCCGTCAACCGAGAGCCCGCACCACTTTCTGGTGTTCCGCCTTCAACTCTTGCGGGAGGCGCTCGCCGAATTCTGCGAAGTACTCGCCGATGCCCTGCATCTCCGTGCGCCATTGCGCTGGATCGACCGCCAGCAACTGCTCGAGCGTGTCTCCGGATACGTCCAGGCCCTGCAAGTCGATGTCGCTCGGCTTTGGCAGGAAGCCGATCGGTTGCTCGACGGCGCCCACGCGGTTCTCGCAGCGGTCAATGATCCAACGGAGCACGCGGAGGTTCTCGCCAAAACCCGGCCACAGGAACTTGCCGGCGGCGTCACGCCGGAACCAATTAACGTGGAAGACTTTCGGCAGCTTGTCGGACCGCTTGGCAAAACTGAGCCAGTGCGCCCAGTAGTCGGCGTAGTTGTAGCCACAGAACGGCTTCATGGCCATCGGGTCACGGCGCACGACGCCGACCTTGCCAGTGGCCGCGGCGGTGGTTTCGGATGCCACGCTGGCGCCGACGAGCACGCCGTGCAGCCAGTCCCTGGCTTGATACACCAGCGGGGCCAGCTCGCGGCGACGGCCGCCGAACACAAGGGCCGAGATCGGTACGCCTTCCGGCGCTTCGGCCAGCTTCGAGTAGCTTGCGTTCTGTTTGGCCGATACGGTGAAACGCGAGTTTGGATGCGCCGCAGGTCCGTTAGTCTTCTCGTACGTTCGCCCGATCCAGTCGATGCTCGGCTCACCCTTGCCTTTCTCTTCCCACCACGGATCGTTGTTGGTGGTGAGGGCAACGTTGGTGAAGATCGTGTCTTTGCCGATCATCTCGTAGGCATTGCGGTTGGTTTGGGGATTCGTCCCCGGCACGACGCCGAAATAGCCGGCCTCGGGGTTGATGGCGCGCAGCTGGCCTTTGGCGTCGAGATGCATCCAGGCGATGTCGTCGCCGAGTGTCCAAACCTTCCAACCTTTTTGGCTAGCCGGAGGAATCAGCATGGCGAGATTCGTCTTGCCGCAGGCCGAGGGGAAGGCGCAGGCCAAGTAATGTGTTTCGCCGGCGGGGTTCTGAATGCCGACGATCAACATGTGCTCGGCGAGCCAGCCTTCGGTGCGAGCCTGATAGCTTGCGATGCGCAGCGCGTGACACTTCTTGCCGAGCAGGGCGTTACCGCCGTAGCCCGAGCCGTAGCTCATGATCGTGAGCTCCTCGGGGAAGTGCACGATGTAACGGCGTGCCGGATCGAGGTCGCCAGTCGAGTGCAATCCCTTGACGAAGGTCTTGTCTTTCTCGATGCGTTTGAGGGCCGGTTTGCCGATGCGCGTCATCAAATACATGTTGGCGACGACGTAAGCGCTGTCGGTGATCTCGACACCGCAGCGGGCGTACGGGGAGTCGATCGGTCCCATGCAGTAAGGAATCACGTACATCGTGCGACCGCGCATGCTGCCGGTGAAACACGAGTTCATCAGCTCTTTGGCTTCGGCCGGAGCTTTCCAGTTGTTGTTCGGCCCGGCATCGACTTGGTCGCGCGTGCAGACGAAGGTCAGGTGCTCGACGCGCGCCACGTCCTCAGGATCGGAGCGATGCAGGTAACAACCAGGGTACGTTTGCTGGTTCAGCTCGAGGAGGGTGCCGCTGTCGAGCATCTCGTCGATAAGCTTGCGGTACTCTTGCTCTGTACCGTCGCACCAGTGAATTCTGTCGGGGCTAGTAAGTTCGGCTACTTCAGCGACCCAGTCGCTGAGGGCCTTCAAACGCGTCGTCATTGGGCGGGTATTAGCTTCGAAGTTATGAAGCTATCTATTATAGCGTGCCGTGGCCGAAGTGGCGAAACGCGGCGTTGGCACGGATAGTGACTGCGAATCGGTGAGTTTTGGCGGTGCAACGGCTGAAATTATGTCGCGCGTGCGCAGGTGGCGGGAGAGCAGCCGCGCCGGCGATTGCGCCCGCCCGCGTCCGCCGGCGGTCTAGGTACCGAATGCCGCTGCTCGGCGCAGCGGTGCTTACGTTTGCGGCCGCATCGGCGCAACAAGTCGAGCCCGCCCACGATGGTTTGTCGTTGTCGTCCACGCTCGAGGGACTTGTCGAATCTCGCGATGCTGACGGTGCGGTGCGATTCCAGGTCGTTGCGGCGGAGGAGCTTGCGCAGGCCGATCAATTCGTCTATTCGGTCCGGTTTACTAACACGATGGATCGCGCGGCCGAGGGAGTTCGGATCACGAGTCCCGTCCCTCCAGGACTTCGTTACGTCGACGGCAGCGCGGTCGGTCCCGGTAGCATCGTGTTGTTTTCCGTCGATGACGGGCTGACTTTCGGTGCCCCTAGCGAGCTCCTAAAGCCGGACGTCGACGCGAGTTTCCGGCGCGCCGACGCAGCCGACTTCACACACGTTCGGTGGATTCTGCAGGCGCCGCTCGGAGCCGGCGCGACGGGTTTTGCGCGCTTCCGCGCTGTGAAGCGCTGACGCCGCCGGCACAACTCGTTGTTTTTCGCGATTTCGCGTTGCGGGCGTCGTGGAGCTTCGCGCTATAGTGGCGCATCGATGCAAGATCTCGCCGACATATTCGGCTCCGACGGCGCACTGGCCGAGCGGCTTCCGGGTTTCAGTTACCGCGAGGCGCAGCAGCAGATGGCGACGCTCGTGGCCAACGCGCTCGAGTCCCGTCAGCACGCCGTGATCGAGGCCGGCACTGGCATCGGTAAGACGTTCGCTTATTTGCTGCCGGTGCTGCTCGCGGATCGGCGCGCCATCATCTCCACCGGAACGCGGACGCTGCAGGATCAGATCTTCAGCCGTGATTTGCCGCTGCTTGGCGCCGTGATTGGCAGACCCATGCAAGTCGCGTTGTTGAAGGGCCGCAATAACTACCTCTGCTGGCACCGTCTCGAGATTGCCGTGAACGACGGTACGCGCGATCCCGTTACGCTGGGGGCGCTGCACGCTCTGCGGGCGTGGGGGAGAACCAGCGACAGCGGTGATCTCACCGAGCTAGAGGACCTGGCCGAGGATCACGCGCTGCGCGGCGCTGTCACGTCCACGGTCGACAACTGCCTCGGCAGGGATTGTGAGTTCTTCGATCGGTGTTTCGTGCTCGAGGCACGACGTCGAGCGCAAGCGGCGCAAGTCGTCATCGTCAATCATCATCTATTGTTGGCCGATTTGGCGCTGAAGGAAGCCGGCTTCGGCGAGCTGCTGCCGGGGGCAGATGTCGTAATCGTCGACGAGGCACATCAATTACCCGATGTGGCGCAGCAGTTTTTCGGCTCGTCCGTGAGCACGCGTGAGCTCGAATCGTTGACGCGCGACGTGTACGCGGAGGCCCAGAGAGCCGGCGTCGTCGGTCAGATCGATGCTGCGCTCGGCGCTCTTAGCAAGGAGGTCATCGGTATTCGTGTCCTGGCAGGTCAGGACCTGCCGCTCGTGGGTCGAGTGCCTTGGATCGCGGCGCCGACGGCGCTGCGCGATCGGCTGCCGGACGTTGGAGCGCTGGTCGAATCCTTGGGCAGCACTCTGGAACAGCTCGCAGACGCGAGCGGCGGGCTGCGCAATTGCGCGGATCGTTGTAGCGCGTGCGCTGCGCGTCTGCACGCGATCACCAACGCGGATCCGGCCGAAGGGCTGCGATGGTTCGAGCTGTCGGCTGGCGTGGTCGCGGTCCATTGGACACCGCTCGACGTCGGTTCCGCCCTGGCCGCTTCCATCGAGGCTCAGGGCGGTGTCTGGGTGTTTGCATCCGCGACGCTGGCCGTCGGCGAGGACTTCTCACACTTTCTGGGTCGGATCGGAATCAAACGGGCATTGACCGACGTGCTGCCGAGCCCGTTCGACTACGCCACCAACGCGCGTGTATTCGTTCCCCAAGGATTGCCGGACCCGAGTGACGATCTGTACGTCGACAGCTTGCTAGCAGCCGTCTGGCCGTTGCTGGAAGCGGCGCGTGGCGGTGCATTTTTGCTCTTCACGAGCTACAAAGCCTTGCAGCGTGCCGAGCAGTGGATCGCGCAGCGAGACGCCCCGGGCCGCGTGTTGGTGCAAGGTCGCGGCTCGCGCAGCGAGTTGCTGAACGAGTTTCGCGCCGACGGTAACGCTATCCTGCTCGGGACGGGCAGCTTTTGGCAGGGTGTCGACGTGCGTGGTCCAGCGCTGCGTTTCGTGATGATCGATAAACTGCCCTTCGCCGTGCCGAGCGACCCACTGGTCCAGGCGCGCGCCGAAGCGATTCGCCGTAACGGTGGCGATCCTTTCAACGAGCTGCAGTTGCCGCAAGCGGTGCTCACCCTGAAACAGGGTGTGGGGCGTTTGATTCGCGACTTCGACGATCGGGGCCTCATCGTTATCGGCGATCCACGGCTCCGCACTCGCGGTTATGGGCGCACGTTCCTGGCCAGCTTGCCGCCGATGCCGATTCTCGATGATTTCACCGAGGCGCTCGCGTTTGCCACGATGCTTGGCGAGACTCCCGCGCTGGCGACCGCGGCGGACACATGAAGCTATTGGCCCTCGAGACCTCCAGTGCACAGGGCTCAGTCGCTCTGAAGACGCCCGCGGGCGTATGGGTCCGTGGGATTGCAACGCCGCGAGAGCAGACCGCGCAGATTCTGCAGCTCACCGACGAGCTGCTCGCGTTGGCCGGGCTCACGCCCGCAGCGCTCGATGGGATCACTTTTGGCCGTGGCCCCGGTTCGTTCACAGGGTTGCGCGTCAGTGTGGCTGTGGCGCAGGGGTTGGCCGCTGTCGGCAATGTGCCGTTGTTACCGGTTTCTAGCCTGTTATGCCTGGCGGAGCGGGCGTGGCGGGAGAGACGCTGCGAGCGGACGCTGCTCTGTGTCGACGCCCATATGGGTGAGGTCTACTCTGCGGAGGCCGTGTGCCGCGACGGTGTCACGAGCATCGTGGGCCCCGAACGGCTGGCTGCACCGAGCACATTGGCAGCGCTCGAGGGTGCCGGCTGGGCCGCGGTCGGCGACGGGTTCGCGAAATATGCAGATGCGCTGGGTGGGCCGCTGCAGGCAGCCGTTCAGGCGTTCCCTGAGCTTACGCCCACGGCGGAGCACCTATTCGCGCAAGCGGAGCGCGACCTTGCCGCCGGGCACGGCGTCGCACCGGTGGCCGCGCTGCCGGTCTATCTGCGCGAGCATACGGCTTGGAGGCGCAGCTCTTAACCAGACTGTAATATTGCTGGAATCTAATGGCGCCGTAAGTAGTCACCTCGCGAGCTGACCATGACGCAAAAGAAAATCCTCGTGGTTGAGGACGAGCGCGCCATACGCGATATGTTGGCGTTTAACTTAGGCCGAGCGGGTTACGACGTCCGCGGCGCGAGCGACGGCCGCGAGGCGCGGGCCGCTATAGCCGATGGGCACCCCGACCTCGTCGTCATGGATTGGATGCTTCCCGACGTCAGTGGGCTCGAGTTGACTCGGCAACTGAAGCGCGACGCGCAGACGAAGGAAATCCCCGTCATCATGCTCACCGCTCGTGCCGAGGAAGATGATCGTGTCGCCGGGCTCGACGGCGGTGCGGACGACTACATCATCAAGCCGTTCTCGCCGCGCGAGCTGTTGGCCCGGATTCGCGCCGCGTTGCGGCGCTCAACCGTGGCGGAAGGCGAGGTGGTGAACGCTGGCGATCTGAAGCTCGACGCTGCGAGTCACCAGGTGACCGTGGCCGCAGCGGAAGTGGCGCTGGGGCCGACGGAATACCGGTTGCTGGAGTTCTTCATGCATCATCCCGACCGTGTGTACAGTCGCACCCAGTTGCTCGATCGCGTTTGGGGTGGGAACGTTTACGTGGAGGAGCGCACAGTCGATGTGCACATCCGTCGATTGCGCAAGGCGCTTACGCCGCACGGCTACGATAAGCTGATCCGCACCGTGCGCGGTGCGGGATATCGTTTCTCGCCTGGTCAAACGTGACACTACCGAGTCGCTGGGCATCGCAGTTCGCCGTTCTCGCCGGTTTGCTGGGTGCCGCTCTGGCGCTCGGTTGGTGGTTTGGAGGCGCCGGCTGGTGGGTTAGCGGCGCGTTGGCACTATACGTGGGCAACACATTGCGGCACGTGCACGCTCTCGATCGTGTGCTCGACGGGCACAAGCGTTTCCTCTTGTTCGAAACGCGGGGGCTGTGGGCGGAGATCTTCGCGCGCGTCGACAAGTTGCGCGCCAAAGCGCGTAACCGCAAGAAGAAGTATCACCGGCTGCTGCGCGAGGTTCGCGAGAGCACCGGCGCCCTGAGCGACGGCGGCATCATTCTGAATTCGAATCACGAGATTCTGTGGTTCAACCCGGCCGCCACGCGCCTTCTAGGTCTCGATCCTGCCACCGACATCGGTCACCGTCTCGACAACCTGCTCCGTCATCCGGACTTCGTGGCTTACTTGAGCGCGCCCAAGGGTGATGGGATTACCGTTCCGTCACCGAAAGACGAATCGGGTTGGTTGACCGTGCAGATCATTCCATACGGCAAGGAACAGCGGCTCGCGATCGTTCGCGACATCACCCACGAGACGAAGCTCGAGCGCACGCGACGCGACTTCGTCGCCAATGCCTCTCACGAGCTGCGCTCGCCCTTGACCGTGATCAGCGGGTACATTGATGTGCTCGCCGAAGACCCCGACATGCCGGCCGCCTGGGCTACGCCCGTCGCCGAAATGGAGCGCCAGGCCGAGCGCATGACGCGCATCCTGCGGGATCTCATCGAGCTCACGCGCCTGGAGTCCGCGGAAACCGCTGCAGGGCACGATTTCGTGGACGTCGCCGCCATGCTCAAGCCGATTGCCACAGAGTTTCAAGGTCGTGGCGGTCCGGCCGTTGCGATCGAGATCGAGACCGACGCCGCGTTGCTCGGTAAGGAGTCGGAGCTGCACTCTATCTTCTACAACCTCGTCAATAACGCTGCCCGGTTCACGCCGGCGACGGGCAGCGTGCGCATCGTCTGGCGAGCGGACGGCGCCGGGGCGGTCTTCGAGGTCATCGACACCGGCATCGGTATTCCCGAGGAGCAAATACCGCGGGTTACTGAGCGGTTCTATCGCGTCGACCCGGGGCGTTCCCGCGCCGTTGGCGGTACCGGGCTGGGGCTCGCCATCGTCAAGCATGCATTGCAGCGACATGACGGCAAGTTGACGATTCGCAGTCGCGAGGGCGAGGGCAGCACGTTCAGCTGCCATTTCCCGAAGGAACGCGTAGCGTTTCGCAGCGCGGCCGGCCAGGCAGTACTATAGGTAGGCTGCTGCGGAGGACAACCATGGAAGTCGAAGATCTCGGTCATCACATCTCGAGGCGCTTCAACGAGGACCTCGAGCGTGTCCGCAACTCCGTGTTGTCGATGGGCGGTCTCGTCGAGGAGCAGCTCGATCGCGCGATCAAGGCGTTGTCCGACGCAGATAGCCGGCTCGGCTTGCAGGTGGCCGAGGACGACGTGAAGGTCAACCGAATGGAGGTCAGCATCGACGAGGAGTGCAGCCGCATTCTCGCGACGCGCGCGCCCACGGCCGGCGATTTGCGGCTTGTGATCGCAATCATCAAAACGATCACCGACCTCGAGCGCATCGGGGATGAGGCCGAGAAGATCGGTGTGCTCGCGGCACGTCTCGCCAGTGTCGAACGGCCCACCACGAATTATCGCGAGCTGCGTAACCTCGCCCGCCACGTCAAGCAAATGGTGCATGGGGCGCTCAACGCATTTGCGCGACTCGATACCAAGGGGGCCCTCGAGGTCGTGAAGGCCGACGACACCGTGGACGAAGAATACGAGTCGATCTATCGACAGGGCATTACATTCATGATGGAGGATCCGCGCACCATCACTCGCATGATGGATCTGACGTGGATGGCCCGCGCCTTGGAGCGGATCGGCGACCACGCCAAGAACATCTGCGAATACGTGATCTTCATGGTGCACGGCAAGGACGTCCGCCACATCGGCATCAAGAACATCGAAGCCGAAGTGGAGCAAGGTTCGCGTCGGGTGGAGAGCGGTTCTTGATTGGGACGCGACGGCAGCGTCGCTGGCTGAACTCCCTCGGGTTAGCGGCTGTCGTCGGGCTCATGAGCTACGCGCTCTACGCGCAGCACGTGCTGAATCTGGAAGCGTGCCCACTGTGCATCTTTCAACGAATCGCGATGATCGCCGTCGGCGCCGTGTTCGCAGTGGCGGCTCTGCACGCGCCGCGCGGCGCTCGCGCTCGCGTTTATGCCGTGCTCGGTGTGCTCGCCGCACTGACGGGCGCCGGCATCTCGGCGTGGCATGTGCGGCTGCAGAATCTGCCGCCGGAGGAGGTGCCCTCGTGCGGCCCGGGTCTCGATTACATGTGGGACACTTTCCCGCTCGCCGACACGCTCAAGATGGTTTTCACGGGATCGGGCGAGTGCGCCGAGGTCAACTGGGCCTTTCTCGGCCTCAGCATGCCGGGCTGGGTGCTCGTGTGGTTCGTTGCGCTCGGTGCGCTCTGCATCGTCGCGAACCGGGGGCGCCTCGCACGCTAGGCTGCGCCCGGCACCAGTAGCAGCTCTGCGATCCTGAAGTAGATCTTTTCGAGGCGGTCGAGATCCTCGATCGCCACGATCTCATTGACCTTGTGAATGCTCTCGTTGATCGGCCCGAGCTCGACGACGTCGACGCCGTATGGAGCGATGAAACGCCCGTCGGACGTTCCGCCGCTCGTCGACAGCTCGGGGTCGAGGCCGGTCTCTTCGCGCACCGCGCGTTGAATAACCGTGGTCAAGGGTCCGGCCTTCGTCAGAAACGGCTTGCCGGCCACGCGCCAACGGATGTCGTAGTCGATCTTGAGCTCGCGCAGCAGGGCTTCGACGTGCTGCTCGAGGCGCTCGTGTGTCCAGACGTTCGAATAGCGCAGGTTGAAGCGGCACTTGAGCTCGCCGGGCACGACGTTCGGCGCGCCGGCGTCGCAATGGACGTTCACCATTTGGAACGTGGTCGGCGGAAAGAACTCGTTGCCCCCGTCCACCGGTTCACGCGTGATCGCCAGGACGAACCGCGCGAGCGCATGCATCGGGTTGTCCGCCCGCAGCGGATACGCGACATGGCCCTGCACGCCTCGCACCGTCATGATTCCCGACAAGCTGCCGCGGCGACCGACGCGCACCGTATCGCCCAAGCGCGTCGCGCTCGAGGGTTCGCCGACGACGCAATACTGAAACGTTTCGCCGCGGCTCGCCAAGGTCTCCATTACTCTGAGAGTGCCATCGTCCGCGACGCCTTCCTCGTCGCTCGTAATCAACATGCCGAGCGAGCCTTGAGCCGCGGGATAGCGTGCGGCGAAGCGCCGGCAGGCGTTGATCATGGCGGCGAGGCTACCCTTCATGTCGGCCGCGCCGCGGCCGATGAGCGTGCCACCCTCGATCGTCGCGGCGAACGGATCCGCTCGCCAGCCCTCGGGCGGACCCGGCGGCACGACGTCGGTGTGCCCGGCGAACACGAGGGCCGGGGCTGCACGGCCGCGCCGTGCCCAGAGGTTATCGACCTCGCCGAAACGCAGGTGCTCCGTCGAGAACCCCGCCCCCTCGAGCAGTTCCGCGATCAAGGCCTGACAGCCCGCGTCCGCAGGCGTCACCGACGGTCGGCGTATGAGCTCGCGAGCGAGTTGCAGCGTGTTCATCGCGCGGTCACGTTCCCGGTGCCAGATGGCGTTGTTTAATCTGTGTATTCATTGGGTTAGCGTTCACTTGGGGTGGCTCAGCGCGCATCAGCGCAAGCCTGTCTGCAATAATTCCTTAACATTAGCTGGCTAGTCTTCACGAGGCTATGCTAACCCGCGGTGTCGCCCGGCCGGGCGGTCCGCATCACTGGGCAGGAGAACTCTATGGGGAACCAAGCTCGGCAGTCTCCACACTTGCGCCGGCTAGGCTTCGGCCTGCTCGCCGTCGCGAGCGTAGCAGCCTGCGGGTCGGGCCAGACACAAGCGGTGCGAGACTACATCAGCATCGTCGGCTCATCTACCGTTTATCCGTTTGCCACCGTCGTCGCCGAGCAGTTCGGCCGCAACACGAGCTTCAAGACCCCAAAGGTCGAACCGACGGGTAGTGGTGGCGGCATCAAGGCGTTCTGCAGCGGTGTCGGTGTCGAGCATCCGGACATCGCGAATTCGTCGCGGCGCATCACGGCCGGCGAAGTCGAAACGTGCGCCAAGAACGGCGTCACCGAGATCGTCGAGGTCAAGATCGGGTATGACGGCATCGTGCTGGCCAACTCGAAGACGTCCGCGGCCTACAAATTGACGTTGCGCGAACTGTTCCTCGCGTTGGCGAAGAGCGTTCCGGACCCCGCGGGAGTCGAGCGCTTGGTCGTCAATCCTTACCGTCGCTGGTCCGACATCAATTCGGCGTTGCCTGCCGTCGACATCGAGGTGCTCGGTCCGCCGCCCACGTCGGGCACGCGCGATTCGTTCCTCGAGCTCGCCATGGAACCGGGTTGCAAGGCCTTTCCATGGGTTGCGGCGCTGCAGCGCGATGCGTACCTCGCCGCCTGTCACACGCTGCGTGAGGATGGGCGCTATATCGAGGCCGGTGAGAACGACAATCTCATCGTCCAGAAGCTCGAGTCGAATCCGCGCGCGCTCGGCATCTTCGGCTATAGCTTTCTCGAGCAGAACGGCGACAAGGTGCAGGGCTCGCAGATCGACGGTGTCGTGCCGGACTTCGACACGATCGCCGAGAGCAAGTATCCAGTTGCCCGCCCGCTGTTCTTCTACGTCAAGAAGGCCCACATCGGGGTCATTCCCGGCATCCGGGAATACCTCAAAGAGTTCACGAGCGATTCGGCGTGGGGCGAGTTCGGCTATCTGTCCGACAAAGGTCTGATACCGTTGCCCGCAACGGAGCGCTCCGCGGTGCTGGCGCAAGTGCAGAATCTGACGGTCATGCAGCACAGCGGTCACTAAGACCACGAGAGAGCGCGCGACAATGCTAATGACCTAACGCGAAAGTACTGCTGCGTGGCTTCTTCCACTCTGTTGTTGGCGCTCCTCGGTTTGGCCCTGATCGCCTACTATGCTGGGAGGCAGCGGGCAGTGGCGGCCGCCATTGCCGCGGACCCGCGGACCTTTCATTCCCTGCCGGGGTATCACGGTGGCTACGTGGCACTCTGGTGCACGTTACCCGCTCTGCTGTTGCTCGGACTGTGGCAGCTTTTCGAGCCCATGTGGTTGCGATCGCACGTGCTCGGCTCGTTGCCCGAAGCTTTGCGGTTGCTTCCGGACGATCAGCTCGGGCTCATCTATAACGACATTCGCAACCTCGTCGAAGGCAACGTCGTTTCGAGTGAGCCGGGAACAGACATGCTCGCCGCGGCCGAACGCTACTCGGCGCTGCGTGACCTCAGTCGCAACCTGGCGAGCGCTGCAGTCCTTGTGCTCGGCATCGCGGCCCTCGGTTGGGCTTTCAATCGCGTGCGTGCGGACTTCCGGGCGCGCAACCGTGTCGAGCACGCCATCGAGTACCTGCTCGTTGCCGCATCGTCGGTCGCGATCCTCACGACCATCGGCATCTTTCTCTCGGTGCTGTTCGAGGCGCTGCGCTTCTTTCAACAAGTGTCGCCGCTCGACTTTCTGTTCGGCTTGTCGTGGAGTCCCCAGACCGCCATCCGCCCCGATCAAGTCGGTTCGTCCGGCGCCTTCGGCGCCGTGCCGCTGTTTGCCGGGACGCTGCTGATCTCCGGCTTGGCGATGCTCGTGGCGGTGCCCGTTGGACTCATGTCCGCCATCTATCTTTCCGAGTATGCGAGCCGCCGGTTTCGCGCCTACGCCAAGCCACTGCTCGAGATCCTCGCGGGCATCCCGACCGTCGTCTATGGCTACTTCGCGGCGCTCACCGTAGGACCAATCTTGCGCGCCTTCGGCGAGACCGTCGGGCTCGATGTGGCTTCCGAGAGCGCTCTGGGCGCCGGGCTCGTGATGGGCATCATGATCATTCCGTTCGTCTCATCGCTGTCCGACGACGTAATCACGGCCGTGCCGCAGGCGTTGCGGGACGGCTCCTACGGTCTCGGCGCTACACGCTCCGAAACGATTCGCCACGTGGTGCTACCGGCCGCGCTGCCGGGCATCGTGGGCGCCGTGCTGCTCGCCGTCTCTCGTGCCATCGGCGAGACGATGATCGTCGTCATGGCTGCGGGACTCTCCGCCAACCTGACTGCGAATCCTTTCGCTGCCGTGACCACGGTAACGGTGCAGGTCGTCACGCTGCTGATCGGCGATCAGGAGTTCGACAGCCCGAAAACACTGGCCGCGTTTGCGTTGGGCCTTGTGCTCTTCCTCGTGACGCTGGCGCTGAACGTCGTGGCGTTGCGGGTCGTACGTCGGTACCGGGAGCAGTATGAGTAGCCAACCCGGCAGATCCGTCAAGGAAGCGGTCGCGCAAGGGATCGGCCGGCGCTATCGCAACGAGCGGATATTCAAGGCGCTCGGCCTGGCCGCTTTGCTCATCGGTCTCGGCTTTCTGGCGTTTTTCTTCTACACGTTGATTGCCAACGGCTATACCGCTTTTCGTCAGACGCGCTTCTTGCTCGACGTCGAGCTCAAAGCCGATGTGATCGACCCGAGGAGCAGCCGCGATCCCGTCACGTTGGCGACAGCCGACTACCAGAGTTTGGTACGGGACGCCCTCCGCGCGCGTTTCCCCGACGTCACGTCGCGTGGCGAGCTTCGCAGCTTGTTCGCCCTCGTGAGCCCGGGCGCGGGCTTGGATCTGCGCGCGCTCGTGGCGCGCGAGCCCAACGCAATCGGCGGCACACGCGCTCTGTGGTTGGTGGCTGACGACGACGTGGACGTGATGGTCAAAGGTCATGTGCGGCGCGATGTGCCGGAAATCGACCGGCGCCTCGACGATCAACAGGTCGGCTGGCTCACGGAGCTCGAGGAGCAAAGTCGCGTTGCCCTGAAATTCAATCGCTATTTCTTCGTCGGTGGCGATTCGCGCGACCCAGAGCTCGCGGGTATTTGGAGCGCCACGGTCGGCTCGTTCTTCATGTTGCTCGTGACGCTGGGACTGTCGTTCCCGCTCGGTGTCGCGACGGCCATCTATCTCGAGGAGTTCGCGCCGCGGAATCGGTGGACGGATCTCGTCGAGGTCAATATCAACAACCTGGCCGCCGTGCCTTCGATCGTGTTCGGCCTGCTAGGCTTGGCGTTATTCATCAACATATTCGGGCTGCCGCGATCGGCGCCGCTCGTGGGCGGTCTCGTGCTGAGCCTGATGACGTTGCCGGTGATCATCATCGCCTCGCGGGCCGCGTTGACTGCCGTGCCGCCGTCGATTCGTGAGGCGGCTCTCGGTCTCGGCGCATCGAAGATGCAAATGGTGCTGCATCACGTGCTCCCTCTGGCGATGCCCGGCATGTTGACGGGCACGATCATCGGCATGGCGCGCGCGCTCGGCGAGTCAGCACCGCTGCTGATGATCGGCATGGTGGCGTTCATCGTCGACGTGCCGGAGTCGCCGTTGAGCCCGGCAACGGCTCTACCCGTGCAAGTGTATTTGTGGGCGGATAGTCCAGAGCGTGCTTTCGTCGAGCGCACGTCCGCTGCGATCGTCGTGCTGTTGTTGTTCTTGCTCGTCATGAATGCGGCCGCCATCTTGTTGCGCAAGCGTTTCGAGCAGCGCTACTAGCAGCGCCGCCGCCGCATATTGGGGTAGACTGTGAATCTTGCCGTAAATCAACAGAGTGACAGCGTGTCCGAGGTTGCTCCTCCCGCCGCCGCCCCGGTCGCGGCGTCGACCCCGCCAGTGCAAGCGACGCCCGCGGTCGAAGAGGGTTATCGCACGGTAGGCGACTACACCTCCACGAAGCCCGTGATGCAGGCGCGCAAGGTCGACGTGTTCTACGGCGACAACCACGCGATTCAGAAGGTCAACCTCGACATCGGTCGCAACGAAGTCATTGCATTGATCGGGCCGTCCGGCTGTGGCAAGTCGACCTTCATCCGCTGCCTCAATCGCATGAACGACACGATCGAGTCGGCGCGTACTTCCGGAGAGATCACGCTGGACGGCGAGAACATCTATGCCCGGCACATGGACGTCGTGATGCTACGGGCGCGCGTCGGCATGGTGTTTCAGAAGCCCAATCCGTTTCCGAAGTCCGTCTACGACAACGTTGCCTATGGGCCGCGGATTCACGGCTTGGCGCGCGATCGGGCCGATTTGGATGAGATCGTGCAAACGAGTCTCGTGCGCGCGGGACTTTGGACCGAGGTCAAAGATCGCCTCGAGGAACCTGGCACGGGGCTGTCGGGCGGTCAGCAGCAGCGGTTGTGCATCGCGCGGACGATTGCGGTGAATCCGGACGTGATTCTCATGGACGAGCCGTGCTCGGCGCTCGATCCGATCGCTACGGCGCGCATCGAGGATCTCATCGACGAGCTCAAGCAGAACTACGCGATCGCGATCGTCACTCACTCGATGCAGCAGGCGGCGCGCGTGTCGCAACGCACCGCATACTTCCATCTCGGCAAGCTCATCGAAGTCGGCGACACGGACGACATCTTCACGAATCCGCGCCACAAGCTCACCGAAGACTACATCACAGGCCGCTTCGGTTAACTCCGTCTTTCTTTTTCCAACTTCCCTGGCGAGCGCGCGCAGCGATGCGTTGCATTGCCGAGGTGCGAGCTCTTGGCGCAGTGGTGCGAGTGCGGCCGAGGCGAGGCGTGCACACGAGATCGTCCGGGAACGCCGCAAGTACGTCCCTGTAGGCTCGCGCGGCGCCGTCCCTGGCGCCGAGCGTCCCGGCCGACCTCGTGTGCACGCCTCGCCTCGGCCGCACTCGCGTCGGCGTAGCGCGTTCGTTTGGCTTCGCGTCGCGCGAGCACGCGAGCGGCGCGCTCACCACCGTCTGGCACCGAACGATCGGCGCGCCACCAGAAGTCAGTCGACCGTGCGCAGGAGCTCGTTCAGGGAGGTTTTGGCGCGCGTCTTCTCGTCGACTTTCTTGACGATCACGGCGCAGTAGAGCGAGTACTTGCCGTCGCGTGAGGGCAGGTTGCCCGAGACGACGACCGAGCCGGCGGGCACTCGGCCGTAGAGAACTTCGCCCGTCTCGCGGTCGTAGATGCGCGTGCTCTGGCCGATGTACACGCCCATGGAAATGACGCTGCCGCGCTCCACGATTACGCCCTCGACGATCTCCGAGCGCGCGCCGATGAAGCAGTCGTCCTCGATGATCGTCGGCGCCGCCTGCAGTGGCTCGAGCACGCCACCGATGCCGGCGCCACCCGAAAGATGTACGTTCTTGCCGATCTGCGCGCAGCTGCCGACGGTGGCCCACGCATCGATCATCGTGCCCTTATCGACGTAAGCGCCGATGTTGACGAAGGATGGCATGAGCACGACATCGGGTGCGATGAAGGCGCCGCGGCGCACGACGGCGTCCGGGACGACGCGTGCGCCGCCACGGCGAAACTGCTCGAGATCGTGCTGCGCATATTTGAGCGGCACCTTGTCGAAGAAGCGCGTATAGCCGGCGTCGATCACGCGGTTGTCGTTCAGCCGGAACGACAGCAGCACCGCTTGTTTCAGCCACTGATTCACGACCCAGCGCCCGTTGTGTTGCTCGGCGACGCGCAAAGTGCCGGCGTCGAGCCCCGCGATGCATTCCTCCACGGCTTCGCGCAGCTCGGCGTCGGCGCGATTCGGTGCTAGCTCCACGCGCCGTTCCCAGGCGCTCCCGATGACATCGCTCAGTGTGCTCAAGACAGGCTCCTCGAAGAGTTCACGTGCGCGCGTCTGTCAGGCTTTCACGCAGCGCTTTGCCGAGCCGCTCTGCACTCGCCTCGTCGAGCGGTTGATGGTTGGCGTTGGTGACGAAGAATACGTCTTCCGCGCGCTCGCCTACAGTCGCGATTTTGGCGTTTTGCAGCGCCACGCGCTCTTGGTCGAAGACTTTGGCTACTTGGAACAGCAGTCCGGGACGGTCGCCGGCGACGAGTTCGACGATCGTCCTTGGGTTCAGCGCGTCACGGGAAATCGTGATCTGCACGGGGGTCGAGAACATTCGCACCTGGCGCGGTGCGCGTCGCGTGACCTTGAGCGACTGTCCGCTACCGCTCGTCAGGGCCTTCAGTAGCCGGTGGCGAATCTCGTCGAGGCGCCGCCGTTCGGTGATGGAGCTGCCATCGCTCTCGAGTAGCCAGTACGTGTCCAGGCTCTGCGCCTGTGCCAGCGGCACGATGCGGGCGTCGACGATGGTGAGGCCGAGCTCGTCGAGCACCGCAGTGGCCCGGACGAACGAGCGTGTTTCTTCGGGTGAGTACACAGCCACCGATGTGACGCCCGGTGACACGACCTCGCTCACGTCGACGCTGATCGAGCCGGGATTGCCGCTCTCGACCAATCGCGTGTGCCAGGCGATCTCCTCCGGCCTGTGCCGTAAGAAGTACTCCTCGGTGAAACTGGTCCAAATGTGCTGCCAGCGCTCGCGGGGCAAACCCGACTGGAGCAGCAGCTGCTCGGCTTGAGTTTGCCGGCCTGTAATGAACTCTTCCTTGTCGATGGGGTTCGATACGCCACGACGCAGCGCTCGGCGCGTGGACTGGTACAGCTCGGAGAACAGCGTGTCTTTCCACGAGTTCCACATCTTCGGATTCGTGCCGCGGACATCCGCCACCGTCAGCACGTAGAGATAATCGAGATGCGTTTGATCGCCGACCGTGCGGGCGAACGCGTTGACGACGTTCGGATCGTTGAGATCCTTCTTCTGTGCCGTGAGCGAGAGCAATAGGTGATGTTGGACGAGCCAAGCCACGAGCCGCGCGTCGTAACGACTCATGCCGTGCTCGAGGCAGAACGCTTCGGCGTCGACTGCGCCGAGCTCTGAGTGATCGCCGCCGCGACCCTTGGCTATGTCGTGGAACAACCCGGCCAGATACGCAACCTCAGGTTTCTCGAGCCGCTGCATGACTGTGCTGCAGGCCGGAAACTCGTCGTCGAAACGCGGTAGTGCGAAACGGCGCAGGTTCTCGACGACGAACAGCGTGTGCGCGTCGACCGTGTACGCATGAAACAGATCGTATTGCATCCGGCCAACGATGCGGCCGAATGCGGGAATGTAGAGTCCGAGCACACCGTAGGTGTTCATGCGCTTCAAGGTGCGCGTGACGCCTTGCGGTGCGCGCAGAATGTCGAGGAACAGTCGGTGGTGGCGCGGGTTCTGGCGGAATTCCTCGTCAATGAGCCACAGGTGCTGTTTGACGAGGGCAATGGTGCGGGCATTCACGCCGCGAAGGTCGAGGTTTTGCTCGAGCAATAAGAAGATCTCGAGCAGCGCCGACGGGTCACGCGCGAACACCTGCTCGTCCGTAACCTCGAGATAACCGTTGCGGCTCTGGAAGCGGGGGCCGAGCGGCACGGGCGGCTCGTTCTTGTCGAGTAAGATCGCTTCCTCAAAGAGCTGCAGCAGCATTTCGTTGAGGCGGCTCAATTCCATGACGGTGCGGTAGTAGCGCTGCATGAGCTGCTCGACAGCGAGCGTGAAGCTGGCGTCCTCGTAGCCGAGCATCTGCGCGAGCTTGACCTGGTGATCGAACAGCAGCCGGTCTTCGCGCCGACCAGTCAGCAGGTGCAAACCGAAGCGGATCCGCCACAGGAACGCCCGACCGGCCGTCAAGATCCGCAGCTGCCCGTCGGTCAGAAAGTCGTGAGTCACGAGCTCGCTCAAGCTCTTGGCGCCGAGGTGGCGGCGTGCGAGCCAGCTGATCATCTGAATGTCGCGCAGGCCGCCGGGGCTGCCTTTGACGTTCGGCTCGAGGTTGTAGGCCGTGTCGTGATAGCGGGCGTGGCGCGCCTTCTGTTCCTCGAGCTTGGCGACAAAGAACTCAGCGCTGCTCCACATGTGCTCGGACCCAATGCGGACCGGCAGCTCCGCGAACAGCCGCCCGGGGCCATGTAGCAGGCGCGTCTCCATCAGGGTCGTGAGTACGGTCACGTCACCACGAGCTTGCGCTTCGCAGTCATCGATCGTGCGGACGCTGTGGCCGACCTCGAGACCGATGTCCCAAAGGAACGTCAGAAAACGGCCGATGGCTTCGTCGGCGTCGTCCTCGGTGGAGTCGAGCAGTATCAGCAGATCGATGTCGGACTGCGGGTGCAGCTCGCCGCGGCCATAACCGCCCACGGCGACTAAATCGGCCGATTCGCGCAGCTCCTCGGCGAAGTGCAGCCAGGCAGAAAGGATGATCTGATCGACGACGCCAGCTCGTGCCGTGACGAGTCCCTCGATGGGCTCATTGCGTCGAAACCGTTCGCCGAGCTCCGCGCTCGCTGTGCGCAGCGCTTCGCGAAAGGCGCCGACGGCCGTGGTGTCGCCGCGCAGGGCACCATCGAGCGCCCCGCGGTCGATCAGCGACGCGACTGGGCTCCGTGTGCCGGTTTGGCCGCGGGTGTTGGTGAGGTCAACTGCCACGGTCTGCGGCGCCCAACGTCAGCACTTCGAATCCGGTTTCGGTCACGAGTACGGTGTGTTCCCACTGCGCGGATAGCGAGTGGTCCTTGGTTACGACAGTCCAGCCGTCGGACAGGAGCTTCACGTCGCGCTTGCCCGCGTTGACCATCGGTTCCACGGTAATCGTCATGCCCGGCACGAGCTCGAGCCCCGTGCCTGGGCGGCCGTAATGCAGAACCTGCGGGTCCTCGTGAAATACGCGCCCGATGCCGTGACCGCAGTACTCTCGAACGACGGAGAATCGCTGCTCCTCGACGAAACCCTGCACGGCGTAGCCGAGATCGCCGAGCCTCGCCCCGGGGCAGATCGCGCGGATGCCGCGCCACATGGCGTCGAAACAGACACGCGTCAGTCGCTCGGCCATGATCGACGGGTCGCCAACGTAGAACATCCGGCTCGTGTCGCCATGGAAGCCGTCCTTGATCACGGTGACATCGATGTTGACGATATCGCCGTTCTTGAGGACGCGGTCGCTCGGAATGCCGTGGCAAACCACGTGGTTGACCGAAGTGCAGATGGACTTCGGAAACCCCTTGTAGTTGAGCGGGGCGGGAATGGAAGCGAGGTCCTCGACGATGTACCGGTGGCAAATTCGGTCGAGCTCGTCGGTGGCCACCCCGGGCTGAACGTGGGGCCCGATCATATCGAGAACCTGGGCCGCCAAACGACCGGCGACACGCATCTTCTCCTGTTCTTCAGGCGTTTTGATCGTAATCATCGTGTTGGAACGGCTGAACCGCCGGATGTACCCGGGTGGCAGAGGGCTGCCTGGACGGGTTGGCAACCGGCTCCGCACGGGCGGATCGACGTTGTTGCTGCAAGGCGGCTATGGTATAAAGCGCGCGCCTCAGAGGCAACGCAGATCTGAGGTGTTTTAACTTCACACACGCGCCAAACACTGCTGGCGGGGTGCCCCGGAAACGGGGTCGTCAGCCGAAACGCGTGGAGGATTAACCCCAAAGGAGCTTTCCATGGCCGACGTTTCCATGCGCCGGATGCTGGAAGCGGGAGTGCATTTCGGGCACCAAACCCGCTTCTGGAATCCCAAGATGGCCCAGTACATCTTCGGCGAGCGCAACAAGATCCACATAATCAATCTCGAGCAGACGGTGCCGCTGTACAAGCAGGCCAGCGAGTTCATTCGTAAGCTCGTCTCGGACGGCGGCACGCTGCTGTTCATCGGCTCGAAACGCGCCGCGCGCGAGGCAATCGCAACCGAGGCGGTGCGCTGCGGCATGCCCTATGTCACGCAACGTTGGCTCGGCGGCATGCTGACCAATTTCAAGACGATCCGCCAGTCGATCAAGCGCCTGAAAACGCTGGAAGATATCGCCGAGGGCGGAGCGCACATCGAGTTCACGAAAAAGGAAATGCTCGGGCTCGCTCGCGAACGGGAGAAGCTCGAGCGCACGCTCGGCGGCATCAAGAACATGGATGCCCTGCCGACTGCCGTGTTCCTCATCGACGTGGGTCACGAAGAGATCGCCGTGCGCGAAGCACGCAAGCTCGGTATCCCCGTGATTGCCGTGGTCGATACGAATTGCTCGCCCGAGGGCATCGATTACCCGATTCCGGGCAACGATGATGCGATGCGCGCGATCCAGCTCTACGCCGAAGGCATTGCCGATGCTGTGATCGATGGCAAGGCCTCGATCCCCGAAGTGCCGACCGGCGACGACGAGTTCGTCGAGCTCGATGAGTCGGGTAAGCCGAAGGTCGAAGCAAAGGCCAAGAAGGCGCCCGGCAAGAAGCGCGCGCGCGTGACGAAGGTTCGCGCCAAGGGCAGAGGTCGGCCAGCCACCGAGGATGCACCGGACGCTGGTGGCGAGGTCGATGGCGATGGCGAAGAGGAAGGCGAGGCCGCACCCGCACCCGCACCCGCACCCGCAGCCGAGTAACTGATAGGCCAATCAAGAGGACACCGGCCCATGGATATCTCCCCGGCCTTGGTCAAAGAGCTGCGCGAGCGCACCGGCGCCGGCATGATGGATTGCAAGAAAGCGTTGGTCGAGGCCCAAGGGGCGATCGACCAGGCGGCGGAGCTGTTGCGCAAAGCGGGCGCCGCGAAAGCGGACAAGAAGGCTTCGCGCGTCGCGGCCGAAGGTCGCGTCACGCTCAAGAACGACGAGCAAGCCGGCCGCCATGTGCTCCTCGAAGTGAACTCAGAAACCGACTTCGTCGCCAAAGACGACAACTTCCGTGCGTTCGTCGACAGGCTGGCGGGGATCATCCTGGACAAACGTCCAGCCACCGTGGACGAGCTCATGCGTGCGTCGGTTGACGGGCGCTCCGTCGAGGAGCTGCGACTCGAGCTCGTCACCAAGGTTGGTGAGAACATTGCCGTCCGGCGCTTCGAGGTGATCGAGAGCCGCGGACCGGTCGGCGCCTATTTGCACGGAACCCGCATCGGCGTGCTCGTGGAGCTCGAAGGCGGCAGCGCCGAGCTTGCGCGGGATCTCGCAATGCAGGTGGCGTCGCTAGCCCCGCGTTATGTCTCGGCGGACGACGTACCGCAGGCCTTCCTTGAGAAGGAACGCGAGATCATCATGGCGCAGACGGCTGAAGAGAAGAAGCCGCCCGAGATTCTCGCGAAGATGGTGGAAGGCAAGCTGCGCAAATTCATCGACGAGATCACGCTCGCCGGTCAGGTGTTCGTCAAAGACGACAAGAAGCGCGTGCGTGATTTGCTCGCAGCGAACAAAGCCAAGGTCAAAAGCTTTCGCCGCTACGAAGTGGGCGAAGGCATCGAGAAGAAGAAGGATGACTTCGTCCAAGAGGTCATGGCGCAAGCGCAGCAGAATCGTTAATCTAATATTAGAGAGATCGTCCCGGGGGTGTGCTTGCAGGGCGCTTTCCGGGACGCTCGCGCGCAGGACGCGCGCGAGCGAGCCTACAGGGACGTACTTGCGGCGTTCCCGGAAAGCGCCCTGCAAGCGCACTCCCGGGACGCACAACAGCGAGGGGTTCATGGCGCAAGGCTCGCCCGTCTATCGGCGGATTCTGTTGAAGTTGAGCGGCGAAGCGCTGCTCGGCAATCAACTCTACGGAATCGACCCCGCAGTCATTCGCAGGGTGGCGGCCGAGGTAACCGAAGTCATCGGTCTCGGCGTGCAAGTGGGTCTCGTGATCGGTGGCGGCAACATCTTTCGCGGCGCCGGACTTGCCGAAGCCGGTATGGATCGCGTGACAGCCGATCACATGGGCATGCTCGCCACCGTCATCAACTCGCTGGCCATGCAAGACGCTCTAGAGCGTCAGGGCGCCGTGGCACGCGTCTTGTCGGCGCTTCAGATCCACGAGGTTTGCGAGGACTACATTCGCCGCCGCGCCGTCCGGCACCTCGAGAAGGGCCGCGTAACGATCTTCGCCGCGGGCACCGGTAACCCATTTTTTACGACCGATACTGCGGCGAGCTTACGGGCCATAGAGATCGGTGCGGATGTCCTGATCAAGGCGACGAAAGTCGACGGCGTCTACTCGGCCGATCCGTTCAAGGATCCCAATGCCGTCCGTTATCGCTCGTTATCGTTCGATCAAGTCTTGGCCGAGGAGTTGCGCGTGATGGACGCGACAGCCATCGTGATGTGCCGCGAGAACAATTTGCCGCTCATCGTGTTCAACCTCAACAATCCTGGTGATCTCGTCCGGATCGTCACCGGCGAGACGGTCGGTACTTCCGTGATGAATCAGCTGTCACGTACCGGAACTAGCAGATGATCAACGACGTCAAGAAAGAAGCCGAGCACCGCATGCAGCGCGGCATCGAGGCGTTGAAAGAAGAAATGCGGCGCCTGCGCACCGGTCGAGCGCACGCCGGCTTGCTCGAGCACGTCAGCGTCGAGTACTACGGTACGACGGTGCCGGTGAAGCAAACGGCCAACATCAGCGTCGAGGACGCGCGAACGCTCGTCGTCACACCGTGGGAAAAGCAAATGGTGGCGGCGGTTGAGAAAGCCATCATCAATGCCGGTTTGGGCCTGAACCCCGTTACGGCGGGTTCGGTGATCCGCGTGCCTCTGCCGCCAATGACCGAGGAACGACGTAAGGAGCTCGTCAAGGTCGTGCGCGCTCAAGCGGAGACCGGGCGAGTGGCTCTTCGCAACGTCAGGCGCGAAGCGCTCGGCGACCTCAAGGATTTGCTGAAGGAAAAAATGATCGCCGAGGACGACGAACGTCGCGGTGAAGATGAGATACAGAAGCTCACGGACCGGTACGTAGCCCAAATCGACGCTCTTTTGAAAGACAAAGAGGCCGAGATCATGGAGTTCTGAGCGGCGCTGCCACTCGCTCACCTCCACATGGCTGCAAATCCGGCTGGACCGAAAGCGGCGCTCCCCATCCCGCGTCATGTCGCCGTCATCATGGACGGTAACGGCCGGTGGGCACGCGGGCGTGCGTTGCCGCGGCAGGCCGGGCATCAAGCCGGCATCAAACCCGTACGCACGATCGTCGACCGCTGCGCCGACGCCGGAGTCGAACGGCTGACCTTGTTTGCTTTTTCTAGCGAGAACTGGCGTCGCCCCGCCGAGGAGGTGCGCGGGCTGATGTCGTTGTTCGTCCGCGCGATCGGGCGCGAGGTGGCTGAGCTCGACGCCAACGGCGTCCGAGTCAAGTTCATCGGCGATACGGCGGCGTTGAATACCGCGCTGCAACGCGCGACTGCCACTGCGGAGCAGCAAACCGCGGCGAACACGCGTTTAGATCTCGTTGTCGCCGTGGCCTACGGCGGCCGATGGGACTTGACCCAGGCGGCGCGCAGGCTTGCCGCCGAGGCGGCGGCGGGCCGGCTCGATCCCGAGCGCATCGACGAGGCCATGTTCGCGGCGGCTCTTGAGACCGCTGTGCTGCCGAACGTCGATCTGCTCATCCGCACGGGTGGTGAGAAGCGGCTCAGCAACTTCTTGCTGTGGGACGTCGCGTACGCCGAGTTGTTCTTCTCGGATGTGTTGTGGCCCGATTTCACCGCGGCAGAGCTGCGCAAGGCATTCGAGTTCTACGCGCAGCGGCAGCGGCGCTTTGGTCTTACGGGCGAGCAAGTCGAGGCTGTCCGTTGTTAGCCAAGCGGGTCATTACGGGCTTGATCCTCGGTGTCGCGATTACCGTGACGCTGCTTTTTCTACCTACGCCGGCGGCGGCTGCGGTGTTTGCGCTGCTGTGGCTCACCGGCGCATGGGAGTGGGCGGGCTTCGCGTCGCTCGAGGGGTCCGGTCGCGCCGGCTACGCCGCGCTGTTTGCGGTGTGCATGGTGGGCGCATGGCTGTGGCTGGGCGCGTTCCTAGCGCTGGCGTTGCTAGTAGCGGCGCTGGTGTGGTGGTTGTTCGCTTTCGGCGCCGTGCTCAGGTTCCCGCGGCGGTTTGGGTCCCGGTTCGTGGCGGTAGCCGGATTCGTCGTGCTGCTACCATCGTGGTTGCTGCTCGTGTGGCTGCATGGCGATCCCCGACTAGGCCGCCAGCTCGCCGTCACGGCGATGGCGCTGGTTTGGGCCGCCGACGTCGGCGCCTACGCTTGCGGCCGCTGGCTCGGGCGGGTCAAGCTCGCGCCGGCAGTGAGCCCTGGCAAAACCTGGGAGGGCGTCACGGGCGGTGTGTTGGCGGCCGGCCTAGCGGCGGGGGTCGCGGCGCGGGTGCTAGGTCTGCCGGTCGCGAGCTTCGTCGGCCTGGGCATCGCGACGGCCCTCGTATCCGTGCTCGGCGACCTGACGCAAAGCATGTTCAAACGTAACGTTGGCCTGAAGGACAGCGGTACGTTGCTGCCGGGCCACGGTGGGGTCCTCGATCGCTTCGATAGCCTGACGGCGGCTATCCCGGTGTTCGTCTTCGGGCTCTATCTCCTCAACGTCCTGGGATGATGTTGGAACTGCAACGCACCACCGTGGTCTGTAAGCCCAAGGGCGGGCGGAGGTCGTTGTTTGCACGCTACCTGCGTAGACGCTCTGCGCAGTTCGCCCGATGACGGGCTAGAATAGCGGCCTTCACCGGCGGTCGAGGGATCGGCATCCCCGCGCTACTGGACGTGTCAATGTTAGATCTGTTGTCCTTCATCGTCGCTATCAGCGTGCTCGTCGCCGCGCATGAGTTCGGCCACTTTTGGGTCGCTCGCCGTCTCGGCTTCAAGGTGCTGCGCTTCTCGATCGGTTTCGGTCGGCCGTTGGTCGTTCGACGTGGCGGTCCGCCTGACTACACCGAGTATTGGCTGTCGATGATCCCTCTCGGCGGCTACGTGAAGATGCTCGACGAGCGTGAGGCGCCTGTCGCTTCCGGCGAACGGCATCGCGCGTTCAATCAACGCCCGGTTTGGCAGCGCATTGCGGTGTTGCTGGCCGGGCCTGCATTCAATTTTCTGTTCGCGATCGTGGCCTACTGGTTGATGTTCGCCAGCGGTGTGCCGGGCTTGAAGCCGTTGATCGGCGCCGTAGCGCCAGACTCGGTAGCCGCCCGCGCGGGTATCGAACCTGGCGATGAGATCACGGCAGTCGGGGGCCGTCCCACGGCAACTTGGGAGGACGCGACGCTACGGATTTTCGATGAGTTGCTCACCGATGCGCGCATCGAGCTCGTGATTCGCGAAAGCAACGGCAACACCAAGAACATCGCGCTCGATGTTCGCGGTCGCGAAGGGGAGCTTACCGAACCCGCTGCCCTATTCCGCGGGCTAGGAATTCAAGTGGGGCCGGTGATCCCCGCCGTCGTCGGTGCGGTGATAGCCGATTCGCCGGCGGAACGGGCCGGGATGCTCGCTGGCGATGAGGTCGTAGCCATCGGCGGCCGGCCAGTAGCCGGTTGGGAGCAATGGGTAGACTTCATTCGCGAGCGGCCCGGCGAAACCGCCGTCGTCACGGTTGTGCGGGATGGCCGCGAAATGGAGCTGACGGTAGAGATCGCGCCCTTTGTCGACGAGGGTAAGACGATCGGTCGGATCGGCGCCAACCGCACGAGCGCGTTGCCGCCAGAGCTACTCGACAGCCTGCGCGCGGAGCAGCGCTATGGATTTCTCGAGTCGCTGCCGCGCGGTATCGACAAGACCTGGGAAGTGAGCGCGCTGACGGTGCGTATGTTGGTGCGCATGGTCACCGGTGACGTATCGCTCAAGAACATGTCGGGGCCACTGACGATCGCGGATTACGCGGGCGACAGCGCACAAGCTGGATTCGCCACCTTCTTGAGCTTTCTTGCTGCCGTGAGCATCAGTCTCGGCATCCTCAATCTCGTGCCGATCCCGCTGCTCGACGGTGGTCAAGTCGTGTACCAGCTCGTCGAATGGTTCAAGGGTTCGCCATTGTCCGAGCGCGCCATGGTGCTCGGTCAGCAGATCGGGGTGTTTTTCCTGATCGTACTGATGAGCTTCGCCTTCTATAACGACCTCAGCAGAATTTTCGGCTAATGATGCAGTTTCGTCTAGCGCAGCTCGCGGTGCTTGTCGCTGTCCTCGGTATGGGCGCGCCGGCCCAGGCGGCTTTCGAGGCGTTCGTCGTGCGCAATTTCCGCGTCGAGGGTGCGCAACGCATTGCTGAAGGAACCATCTACAACTACTTGCCCATCAACATCGGGGATACCGTGGACGAGCAGCGCTTGCGGGAAGCGGGGCGCGCGATATTCATGACGGGCTTCTTCCAAGATTTCGAGTTTCGCCGCGACGGCGACACGCTCGTGATCGTGGTGCTCGAGCGGCCGTCGATTCAGGAGTTTACGTTCGACGGCAATAAGGACATCAAAGACGAAGACCTGGAGAAAGTGCTCACCGAGAACGGCCTACAGCAGGGCAAGATTTTCGATCAATCGACCTTGGACCGACTGACACAGTCGCTCACCGAGGAGTATTACGGTCGGGGCAAGTACGCGGCCAGGATCACGCCAACGGTGGAGCCGCTCGAAGACAACCGCGTTCGAGTCTCCATCGAGATCGAGGAAGGCCAACGCGCCAAGATCCGTCAGGTCAACATCGTGGGCAATACGGTGTTCGAGGAAGGCGACATCATCGGCGACTTCGAGTTGAGCACCGGTAACATGTTGTCGTTCATGCGGCAAAACGACCGCTATTCGAAGGAAGCCCTCGAAGGCGATCTCGAGAAGCTGCGGTCGTACTACATGGATCGCGGCTTCGCCGATTTTCGCGTCGACGACGTTCAGGTGGCGATCTCCCCAGACAAGCGCGATATTTTCGTGACGATCAGCGTGGCCGAAGGCGACCGTTACACCATCAGCGACGTGAAGCTGGCGGGCGAGATGGTGATTCCGGAAGAGGACTTGAGGGCGTTGATCTTCGCGCAGCCGGGGCAAACGTTCTCGCAGCGTTTGCTGTCGCAGAGCGAGGAGTTCATGGGGCTTAGGCTCGGTCAGGACGGCTACGCGTTCGCGGAGATTCGCGCGGTGCCCGAGCTCAACAAAGAGACCAAGGAAGCGACGGTCACGTTCTTCGTCGATCCACGTAACCGAGTCTACGTGCGGCGCATCAACTTCAACGGCGCCGACAGCGTCAACGACGAGGTCTTTCGTCGCGAGCTGCGCCAGCTCGAGGGCGGGTATCTCTCGAATGCGCTCGTCGAGCGGTCGAAGATCCTGCTGCAGCGTTTGCCCTACGTCGAGTCCGTCGAGTTTGAGACGACGCCCGTTGAGGGTAGCCCGGACCTCGTCGACGTCGATTTCGAGATCGAGGAAGGCTTGCCGGGCCAGTTCGGCGGTAGCCTGGGCTTTTCCGAAACCTATGGTCTCACGCTCGGCGGCAACTTCGTGCACTCGAATTTCATGGGCACCGGCCGTCGCGTGGCGCTCAACCTGACGGGTGGCGAATACCAGAAGGTGGCCGACGTCAACTTCACGGATCCGTACCGCAACATCGATGGCGTGGCGCGGACCATATCGTTCTCGTATCGGGACATGACCCAGTACACGTCGTCGACCTCGGACTTTTCCACAACCACGCTGAGCGCCGGCATGAACTGGGGTTACCCGATCACGGACTACCAGGTGTTGCGCTTCGGCTTCGCCGTGCAAGACGCCGAGCTGCTGACGAGTTCCTACAGCTCGCTGCAGGCGCTCGAATGGGTGCTGCAGAACGGCGACCCGTTCCGCATCGAGGGCCTCGCGTACGGCACGAACGTGCAGAGCTTGGATTTGGTCGCCGGGTGGTCAATCGACTCGCGCAACGCCACGCTGTTTCCGACTTCGGGCACGCGGCTCGGCGTGAACCTCAATGCTGCCGTTCCCGGGAGCCAGATCGAGTACTACGTGCTCAGCGCGGACTTCCAGAAGTACATCCCCCTCGTCGGTAGGTGGCGGATCCGGATCAACAGCGACCTCTCCTACGGCGACGCGTATGGCGAGACGACAGCCTTGCCACCCTATCTCAACCGCTACGCAGGCGGTCCGGGATCGGTGCGCGGTTTCAAAGAGAGCTACTTGGGCCCCATCGACTCTCAGGGCAATCCCTATGGTGGCAACATGCTGTTTGCCACTCAGTTCGAGCTGATCGTCCCAACGCCGGCGAAGATCTCCGGCTCGACGCGAGTTGCGCTCTTCTACGACATCGGCAACGTGTTCTCGACCGGCGGCGTGACCTTCTTTGACAGGATCGGCGACCCTATCGACTACGGCTTCGATTATGATAGGTTAAAGAAATCTGTGGGTCTTGGCGTAGAGTGGCTAGCCCCTCTGGGGTTGCTGCGGTTCAGCTATGCCGTGCCCTTGAACGACGACGCATCAACAGATCGGTATTACGGCGACAACACCGAGGGTTTCCAGTTTTCCATAGGCAACGCTTTCTAGCGTTGAGGGTTTGAATTCCATGATCGGTTCGAAATTTCTGCTGGCCGCGACGCTCGCCGTTGCCGCCGTCTCGTCGGGTGTCGCGAACGCGCAGGCCAATCTGAAGATCGGCGTCATCAACGTTGGTCGATTGCTGGAGCAATCCCCGCAGACAGAGTCGGTAACCAAGAAACTGCAGGACGAGTTTGCGCCCCGACAACGCGATATCACGGCTCTGCGGCAGAAATTGCAGACTCAGCAGGACACGTTTCAGCGTGACGCTCCGGTAATGGGCGAAGAAGAGCGTCTCAACCTCGAGCGCCAGATTCGCGACGCGCAGCGCGAGTTGCAGCGGACGGAGAACGAGTACCTCGAGGATCTGAACCTACGGCGTAACGAAGAGGTGGGCAAGCTGCAGCGTGACGTGCTGCAACGCGTGCAGGAATATGCCCGTGCGCAGAAATTCGATTTGGTCATCGCCGACGCCATCTTCGTCAGCACCGCGATCGACATCACTGATGAAGTGCTTGCCGCGCTGAAGCCGGCGGCTGGTGCCGGTCAATAACGCGGCCGTCGCGCGGCCGCCGAGCGGATTTGGATTTCGATGGCCGCGACCCTGCGTGAGCTCGCGGTGCGATTCGGTTGCGAGCTTCGCGGTAACCCCGACATCGTAGTCAATCGCGTCGGCACTCTGGCCGGGGCCACGGCCGATGCGGTGACATTCCTCGCGAACCCCGTGTATCGGGCACAGCTGGCTACGACGCGAGCTGCGGCCGTCGTCCTCGATGTGCACAACAGCGCCGCGTGCCCTGTGGCGAGCCTCGTGCATCCACAGCCTTATCTCATCTACGCGCGGATCGCGACGTATCTCAATCCGGCCCCCGTGGCCGTGGCTGGTGTGCACGCGAGCGCGGTCGTTGCGTCGAGTGCGCGTGTGGCGGCAACCACGCAAGTGGATGCGCACGCCGTGATCGGACCAGGTTGCGTCGTTGGCGAAGGCGCGGTCATCGGCGCCGGTGCGGTGCTCGGGGCCAACGTCGCGATCGGGCCGCATACACGCGTCGGGCCGCACGTCACGCTGCTCGACGGCGTGCGCGTCGGCGCGCGTTGCATCCTGCACCCGGGCGTCGTCATCGGCGCGGACGGCTTTGGCTTTGCGCCGGATCAGGGCACGTGGCAGAAGATCCCGCAGCTCGGCACTGTCGTGATCGGGGATGACGTCGAGATCGGCGCCAACACGACCATCGATCGCGGCACGATCGAGGATACGGTCATCGAAGACGGCGTGAAGCTCGACAATCTGATTCAGATCGCGCACAACGTGCGCGTCGGCGCACACACGATCATGGCGGCGATGTCGGGTGCGGCTGGCAGCACGAAGATCGGCAAGCGCTGTATGATCGGTGGCGGTGTCGTGATGGTCAATTCGCTCGACATTTGCGACGACGTGACGTTCACGTTCAGGAGCATCGTCACGAAATCCGTGGACGTGCCGGGCACCTATTCCGGGCATCTACCGGCGGAGGAGACGGGTCGCTGGCGGAAGAACGCCGCCCGTTTTAGAAGGCTCGATTCGTTGGCGGAGCGTCTCGCCGCTGCCGAACGCTCCTTGGCGAAATTGATGGAAACGAAGAAGGCCGATGACTGACAAGAAGCCGCTCAATATCGACGCCATCATGGCGCGTCTGCCACACCGCTATCCCTTTCTGATGGTGGATAGTGTGGTGGACGTCGTGCCGGGCAAGTCGATCGTTGCCGTGAAGAGCGTGAGTGCCACCGAGGCGCACTTCCAGGGGCATTTCCCCGGCCATCCGGTGATGCCCGGTGTATTGATTCTCGAGGCCTTGGCCCAGGCCGGCGGCGTGCTCGCGTGGGAGAGCGTGAGCGAGGAGGAGCGCATCTGGCTCCTGTATCTCGTCGGTATCGAGGAGGCGCGTTTCAAGCAGATCGTGCGTCCCGGCAATCAGCTGATGCTGCACGTCGAGCTCCTCAAGCGCCGGCGGAATTTGTGGCGGTTCGCGGCACGGGCCGAGGTGGATGGCAAGGTCGTCGCCGAGGCGCAGATTCTCATGGCGGATGGGCCGAAGTCTTGATCGACTCACGAGCGGTTGTCGATCCCGCTGCGCGCATCGACGCTGACGTATACGTCGGTCCCTACGCAGTGATCGGCCCGAACGTGGAGATCGGCCGTGGCAGTCGAATCGAGCCGCACGCGGTGATCAAAGGTCCGACCGTCATCGGCGTCGACAATCACATCTTTCAGTTCGCTTCCATCGGCGATGACCCGCAGGACAAGAAGTACAAAGGTGAGCCGACCCGGCTCGTGATCGGTGATCGGAACACGATTCGCGAGTGCTGCACGATCAATCGCGGCACGGTGCAAGATCAAGGCGTAACCACAGTCGGCAACGACAACTGGATCATGGCCTACGCGCACATGGCGCACGACTGTATGGTGGGCAACAACACCATCTTTGCCAACAACGCCTCGATTGCGGGCCACGTGCACGTGGGCGACTACGCGATCCTCGGCGGCTTCACGGCCGTGCATCAGTTCTGCCACATTGGTCCGCACGCCATGGCCAGCATGTTCTCGTACATAACCATGGACATCCCGGCGTTCGTTACGGCGTCGGGGCGCCCCGCGGAGCCGCGCGGCATCAACGCCGAGGGACTCAAGCGTCGCAACTTCACTGCCCCGCAAGTGCGCAACATTCGCGAGGCCTATCGGACCGTGTACCGCCTGTCGCTCAAGCTCGAAGAGGCGCTCGCAGAGCTCGACAAACGGCTCCCCGAGCAACCGGAGCTCAAGCCGTTCGTCGACTCGCTACGAAGTGGCACCCGGGGTTTGGCGCGCTGATCCCGCGGCGACGTTTGAAGACCGGCCGCAACGAGGCGCTTGGGAGACCGTCGCCCGCAGGGATGCGGGCGCCGAGCCTCCATGGATGGATTCACGGCGTGTCTCCCAAGCGCCTCGTTGCGGCCGGTCTATCCGATGGAGGCGATGAGTGAGTGCAAGTCTGCGCGTAGCCTTCGTGGCGGGGGAGGCCTCCGGCGATACGTTGGGGGCGGGCCTGATCGAGACGCTGCGCGCGCGGGTTCCGGACGCCGAGTTCTTCGGCATGGCCGGTCCTCGCATGATCGCCGCGGGCTGTGAGCCTTGGTACCGCGCCGAGGAGATCTCGGTGATGGGGTTTTTCGAGGTGCTGCCGCACCTGCCGCGCCTGCTGCGTTTGCGCCGCCAGCTCATCGAGCGTCTCGCAGCAAGCAAACCCGACGTGTTCGTCGGTATCGACGCTCCGGACTTCAATCTGCCGGTGGCCGCGGCGCTCAAGCGTGCCGGCATCACGACGGTGCAGTATGTGAGCCCCCAGGTGTGGGCATCGCGCCAGGGCCGCGTCGCATCGATTCGTGCGGCGGTCGACCTCGTGCTGTGCCTGTTGCCGTTCGAGCCGAGTTTCTACGCCGCTCACGGCGTCAAAGCGAAGTTCATCGGTCATCCGCTGGCGGATGCCATTCCGTTCGCGGTCGACAGGCTTGCGGCGCGCGCCGCGCTCGGTTTGCCGGCGGACAAGCCGTTGCTGGCCGTGCTGCCGGGCAGCCGTCGCAGCGAGGTCTCGCGCTTGAGCGCGCCTTTCATGGCGACGGCTGCCTGGTTGCGGCGCGAGCGCCCCGACCTCCAAGTGGCCGTGGCGCTGGCCAGCGAGGCGATCGGCGAGCTGTTCCGCTCGGCAACGAGCGGCACAGACCTAGAAAACGCCGCGCTGGTTGTCGGTCGCGCGCGGGAGGTGATGGCCGCTGCCGACGTGGTGTTGACCGCTTCCGGCACGGCGAGCCTTGAAGCCCTGCTCATCAAGCGGCCCATGGTGGTCGCCTACCGGATGGTGCCGCTCAGCTACTGGCTCGTGCGCCGGCTCGGTGTGGCGAAGCTCGCGAACTTCTCCCTGCCGAACCTGCTCGCCGGCCGGACGATCGTGCCCGAGTTCGTTCAGCAACAAGTGCGTCCCGAGGTCTTGGGACCCGCCGTGCTCGGCGCGCTCGACGGCACGGGCTTTCCGTCCGGCTGGTATGATGTTTTCAACGAGATTCATCGTCAGTTGCGCTGCGACGCCAGCACAGTCGCCGCGGGTGAGGTGCTCGAGCTGGTACGGGGAACCAGGTGACCACAGGGCCATCGCAATCGTTCGCCTTCGTTGCGGACGATGCCGACATTTGCGGCGTCGATGAGGCGGGACGCGGGCCGCTCGCAGGTCCGGTGGTGGCGGCTGCTGTGATTCTCGATCCGGCGCGGCCAATCGAGGGGTTGCGCGACTCCAAGTTGCTCACGGAGGCCGAGCGCGTGCGCCTCGCGAGAGAGATTCGCCGCAACGCCAAAGCCTTCGCCGTGGCTTTCGCCAGCCGCGACGAGATCGACGGCATCAACATTCTGCAGGCGTCGTTGCTGGCGATGGAGCGCGCCGTGCTACGCCTGCGGCTCACGCCGCACCTCATCCGGGTCGATGGGCGACAGATTCCCGCGTTCAGCGGGCAGGGCAAGCGCTACCTTGCGGAGCCGGTAATCGATGGCGATAACCTCGTGCCGGTAATCAGTGCGGCGTCGATCCTCGCCAAGGTGTGTCGCGATCGGCTGATGCGGCGCCTGCATCGACGCTATCCACAATACGGCTTCGATCAAAACAAGGGCTACGCTACAGCCGCACATCTGCGCGCGCTGACCGCGTACGGCCCATGTGCCATTCATCGCGCGACTTTCGCGCCGGTGCGCGAAGTCGGCGTCGAGCATGCGCGATGAACGGTTTCGTTCATTTGCGCGTCCACACGGAATATTCGCTCGTCGATAGCGTCGTGCGTGTCGACGGCCTGGTCGACGCCGTTGCAGCGCAGCGCATGCCGGCCTGCTCCATCACTGACCAAGGCAACGTCTCGGCCCTCGTGAAGTTCTACCGTGCCGCGCTCGATCGCGGCGTGAAACCCTTGGTCGGTGCCGACGTTTGGATCGCCGAATCGCGCGAGGATCGAGATCCCACCCGGCTCACGCTGCTGTGCCAGAATCGCACGGGCTTCAAGCGCTTGAGCCTGTTGTTGACGAAGAGTGCTGTCCAAGGCGCCGTCGCCGGCCGCAACGTGCTACTCAAAGAGTGGCTCACGTCGGCGGCTCTCGAAGGGCTCATCGGGTTGTCGGGTGCGCAGCAAGGTGAGCTCGGCCGCGCGCTCGTCGCGGACCGCGGCAGTCGCAGCTCGGAAGTCTTGGACTTCTGGCGCAAGTTGTTGCCGCAGCGCTTCTACATCGAGCTGCAACGACTCGGCAAACCGGGCGAGCAGGACTACATCGCCCGCGCGATCGAAGCGGCAGCGGCGCACGCGGTGCCGGTCGTGGCCACTAACGACGTCTGTTTTCTCGAGCGTGGCGACTTCGAGGCGCACGAGACGCGTGTCTGCATTGCGCAGGGAGTGACTCTCGACGATCCGGCGCGGCCGCGCACTTACAGTGAGGAGCAGTACCTGAAATCGGCGGCCGAGATGACGGCGCTGTTCGCCGATTTGCCGGAAGCCGTCGCCAACGCGGTGGAGATCGCCAAGCGCTGTTCGCTCGAAGTGGAGATTGGCCGTGTGTTTCTGCCGGACTTCGCCGTGGAGGACCGAACGCCGCCACGCGACTACCTCAAACAGCGAGCCGCGAGCGGGCTCACCGCTCGGCTCGAGGAGCTCGCCATCCTTCCCGCCGCCGCGGGCCCGTATCAAGAGCGGCTGGCGCGCGAGATCGACGTCATCTGCAAGATGGGGTTCGAGGGTTACTTCCTCATTGTTGCGGACTTCATTGCCTGGGCTCGCAACAATGCGATTCCCGTGGGTCCCGGGCGCGGCTCGGGAGTGGGCTCGCTCGTGGCGTACGCGCTCGGCATCACGAATCTCGATCCGCTCGCGCACGATCTCTTGTTCGAGCGTTTTCTGAACCCAGAGCGCGTCTCGCTGCCGGACTTCGATATCGACTTCTGCATCGACGGCCGTGATCGCGTCATCGACTACGTCGGCCAGCGCTACGGCCGCGAACGCGTGGCGCAAATCGTCACCTACGGCACGATGGCGGCCCGCGCCGTGGTGCGCGATGTCGGTCGCGCGCTCGGCATGCCGTACGGTTACGTGGATCGCATCGCCAAGCTCATCCCGTTCGAGATCGGCATTACGCTCGATAAAGCCATCACCGAGGACGATGAGCTGCGGGGCGCGTATGAGAAAGACGAGGAGGTGCGTGGTCTCATCGACCTCGCGCGCCGCCTCGAAGGCCTCGCCCGGAACATCGGCACGCACGCCGGCGGCGTGGTGATCGCGCCTCTGCCGATCACGGAGTATATGCCGCTCTACGCGGATGCCGGCGGCGCGCTGCTTACGCAGCTCGACAAGGACGATCTCGAATCGATCGGCCTCATCAAGTTCGACTTCTTGGGGTTGAAGACGCTCACGATCATCGACAAGGCCGTGGCGACTATCAACCGTGATCGGGCCGCGCGCGCCGAGCCGCCTGTGAACGTCGATGCCATCCCCGTCGATGACGCCAAGACCTACGATCTGCTGCGCCAATGCCGCACCACCGCCGTGTTCCAGCTGGAATCCCTAGGCATGCGCGATCTGATCAAACGCTTGCAGCCCGATCGGTTCGACGATCTGACGGCCATCGTGGCGCTGTTCCGGCCGGGGCCCATGCAGATGGCTGACGAGTTCATCAACCGCAAGCATCGTCGCGACGATGCGCCGCCCGACTATCTCCATCCGCGCCTCGAGACCACGCTCAAACCGACCTATGGCGTGATCCTCTATCAAGAGCAGGTCATGCAGATCGCACAGGTTCTCGCGGGCTACTCGCTCGGTGGGGCGGATTTGCTACGCCGTGCCATGGGCAAGAAGAAACCCGAGGAGATGGCGGAGCAACGAGCCGTGTTCGTCAAAGGCGCCACGGAGCGTGGTGTCGAGCCGGCGCGTGCGAGTCACATCTTCGATCAGATGGAGACCTTCGCGGGCTATGGCTTCAACAAGTCCCACGCTGCTGCGTACGCATTGATTGCCTACCAAACGGCGTGGCTCAAGACCCATTTCCCGGAAGCCTACATGGCGGCCGTGTTGACGGCCGATCTCGACAATACGGATCGCCTCGTGGTGCTCAAGGACGAGTTGAAGCGCATGAACATCGTGCTCGAGCCGCCCGACATCAATCGTTCGGTCTTCGCCTTCACCGTGGGCGGCGAGCGCCGCATCAGCTACGGCCTGGGTGCCCTCAAGGGCGTGGGGCAGAGCGCCGTGGAGGCCATCGTCACGGAGCGCGAAGCGCGCGGACCGTTCACGAGCCTCCTCGATCTGTGCCGCCGCACCGATCTGCAGAAGCTCAATCGGCGCGTGCTGGAGGCTCTGGTGCGCTCCGGTGGGCTCGATTCGCTCGGTGCGAATCGCGCCACGCTGATGCAGGGCATTCCGAACGCGTTGCAAATTGCGGAGCGCTCCGTCTACGCGCAGGCCGCAGGGCAGACGGCGCTCTTTGGCGGTGATGATCGTGACGAGGGCCTTGAGCACGTGTTGACGCCTGTTCGCGAATGGACCAAGCGGGAGCGGCTCGAGGGCGAGCGCGAGAGCCTCGGGCTGTTTCTAACCGGCCATCCGTTCGACGACGTCGCGAAACACTGCGAGAAGCTGACGGGTGGCTCCATCGCCAAGAAGTTGAGCGGCCTACCCACGCAAGCCTTGTCCTGGCAGGACCGAAGAGAGGGGACGGTCGCCGGCGTGGTGATGGACATCCGGCGGCGCGGTAACCGCGTATCGATCGTGCTGGACGACGATACCGAGCGTATCGAAGTGACGATGTTCGACGAGGTGTTCGCGCAGTCGAAGCACCTCATATCCAAACATGCCATCCTGATTGCCGATGGTCAGCTGCGCTATGACGATTTTCTCAACGGCTGGCGCCTCGCGGCGAAGCGCATACGATCCGTCGACGAGGCCATCGAGGAACATGCCCGGTGGCTTACCATTCTCTGGCCGCCCGACGTTGGCCCGGAGTTCGTCCGTGACCTGCAGGGCCTTCTCAAACCATTCACTCGCGGTCGTTGCGAGGTGTGCATCAAGTACCGCGCTTCGGCGGCGGAAGCGCGGTTAACGCTGGGGGATGCGTGGTCGGTGCGTCTGACACGAGAGTTACGCGATCAGCTCGCGCGGCTGCTGGGGGACGATCACTTCGCGATCGATATTCGAGTCACGTCGCGGTAACGCCGGTGTCTGCGACCCGGCCACTTGTCAGTCTCGCGGCGTTCCGGGTAAGGTGATCCTCCCGGGGCCCTGCGTGCCGCTATGGACTTGAAATTCCTCGAATTCGAACAGCCGATCGCCGAGCTCGAGGCGCGCAGCGACGCGCTGAAGTTCGTTGGTGAGGACTCCGAGCTCAACATCAGCGAAGAGATCTCGCGGCTCAAGAACAAGAGCGAGTCCCTCACCCGCAGCATCTTTTCGAGCTTGAACGCTTGGCAGATCGCGCAGCTCGCGCGCCATCCGCAACGTCCTTATACGCTCGACTACATCGAGCGCTGCTTCACCGATTTCCAGGAGCTGCACGGCGATCGCATGTACGCTGACGATCATTCGCTCGTGGGCGGTCTCGCGCGCCTCGAAGGCGAGGCCGTCATGATCATCGGCCACCAGAAGGGTCGCGACACAAAAGAGCGCGTCTGGCGCAACTACGGCATGGCGCGACCCGAAGGCTATCGCAAGGGCTTGCGGCTCATGCATCTGGCGGAGAAATTCGGCCTGCCGCTCATCACGCTCATCGACACTCCGGGAGCGTATCCCGGTATCGGCGCCGAAGAACGGGGTCAGAGCGAAGCGATCGCCCGCAACCTCTTCGTGATGTCGAGCTTGAGAGTGCCGATCGTGAGTATCGTGATCGGCGAGGGTGGCTCGGGTGGCGCACTGGCCATCGGTGTCGCCGATCGCGTGCTGATGTTGCAGTACGCCATCTACTCGGTCATTTCCCCCGAAGGCTGTGCGAGCATCCTCTGGAAGAGTGCGGACAAGGCGGAGCTCGCCGCCGAAGCCATGGGCATCACCGCCGATCGGTTGCACAAGCTCAGGCTCATCGATGACGTGATCGCGGAGCCACTGGGCGGGGCGCATCGCGACTCGCAGAAGATGGCTGATAACCTGAAGGTCTCGCTCGTACAGGCCCTGGCGACACTCCAAGCCGTGCCGATCGACTCGCTGGTGCTCCAGCGACGTCGGCGTCTTGCAGGTTACGGAGTGTTCAAAGAGGCCTGAGCTCCGGCGTCGCCGGAGACTCGCGCGGCGCGCCATGCCTTGGTTCGACGACCACCATCCGCGGAGCTCGCCTGGGCCGTTTCTCGATGCACTGCGCGCCGCGATCGAGCGTTGGCCGGAGCCGGTGGTTGCGCCTCGTTTCACCGTTGCGTTCAGCGGTGGCCTCGATTCCACCGTGCTGCTCGCGGCGTTGCGCCGTCTCGGCTTGACGGCACGATTACGCGCGGCGCACGTCGACCATGGCCTACATCCAGACTCGCCCCGCTGGGTCGAACAGTGTGCCGCCGCCGCCGCCGGCCTCGGCGTGGAGTTCGCCGCGGTGCGGGTCACGGTCGAGCAGGGCGGCGCGCAAGGTTTGGAAGCGGCGGCGCGCGATGTCCGTTATCGAGCGCTGCGCGGGCTCCTTGCGCCGGGTGAAGTGCTGCTCACGGCGCATCACGGTGACGATCAGCTCGAAACGCTGCTCCTGCGGATGTTGCGCGGCAGCGGCGTGCGTGGCTTGCGCGGCATCATCGCGTTTGGGCCGTTCGGCGCCGGCTTTCTCGGCCGGCCGTTGCTTAAGTTCACGCGCGCGGAGTTGCGCGCAGTAGCGCTCGCCTGGCGCTTGCAGTGGCTCGAGGACCCGTCCAATCGTGAGCCACGGCACGACCGTAACTTTTTGCGCCTGCAGGTGCTGCCGTCGTTGCTCGAGCGTTGGCCGGCGGCCGTGCAAAACGCCGGGCGCTTGGCCGAGCAGATGGCGGAGGCCGAGGACATTCTCACCTCCGTGGCGGCAGAGGATGCGCAGGGTATCGAGGAGCCGCGACGCGTGCCGCGCGCGGCATTGGCAGCGCTCGACCCTGCGCGGCAGCGCAACCTGTTGCGTTACTCGCTGCGCCGCGCCGGGCTCGGCGTGCCGAGCGCCATCAAGATCGACGAGCTGCGCCGTGCCTTGCTCGAGGCGCGCAGGGACGCGCAGCCCTTGGTGCGTTGGCCGGGGGGCGAAGGGCGAGTCTACCGCGATCACCTCTATCTGCTCGCGCCGTTGTCACCGCCGTCAGGCGCCGACCACTGTGCCCTTCTCGGCCGGGACGGCCGTTGGTCGGGCCCCGAAGGTGAGATCGTGCTCGAGCCCGCGGACAGCGCCGCGGGGCTGCCGGAGTCGTGGCTTGACGGCGGACTCGCGCTGCGTTTTCGCGCCGGCGGGGAGCAATTCCAGCCGCTCGACCAACGTCACCGTCAGCCGCTCAAGCGCTGGCTCCAAGAGGCCGGCATCGTGCCATGGATGCGTAACCGCATTCCGTTGCTGTATCGCGGCGAGCAATTGGTGGCCGTGGGCGATCTGTGGCTCGCGGCGGAAACTCGCGCGGCCGCCGCAGCCGAACCGCGCTGGTGCGTGCGCTGGACCGGACACCCGCCCGTGCACTGAGGTGTAGCGGCCAGTTCGATGATTGCACCCTTCGGGGCTGGTGAGGCAGAGGTACTTTTGGTACTTTGCAATACCGTCTCCGATGTACCTAACACTCAACTTCAATGGTCGGCCGAGCGCTCCCTCAGGGAGTGGCGTCCGGCCCTCCCGGTTTTGACATGACGCGATTTATCTTCATTACCGGTGGGGTCGTGTCCTCGCTCGGCAAAGGCATTACCTCGGCCTGCCTAGGCGCCATCCTCGAGGCCCGCGGCCTCAGGGTCCGCCTAATGAAGCTCGATCCGTACATCAACGTCGATCCGGGCACGATGAGCCCGTTTCAGCACGGTGAGGTCTACGTGACCGACGACGGCACCGAAACCGATCTCGATCTCGGCCACTACGAACGGTTCGTGCGCACACGCACCAGTCGCACGAGCAATTTCACGACGGGCAAGATCTACTCCAATGTCATCGCCAAAGAGCGGCGCGGGGAGTACCTCGGCGCCACGGTCCAGGTGATTCCGCACATTACGGACGAGATCAAGCGCAGCATCCTGCAGGGAGCCGGCGACGCCGATGTCTGCATGGTCGAAATTGGCGGCACGGTGGGCGACATCGAGTCGTTGCCGTTCCTCGAGGCCATCCGCCAGCTGGGCGTAGAGCTCGGTCGCGACCGCGCACTCTATATCCACCTCACGCTCGTGCCGTTCATGGCGGCCTCGCAGGAGATCAAGACCAAGCCAACGCAGCATTCGGTCAAGGAGCTCCGGTCCATCGGTATCCAGCCCGACGTTCTGGTGTGTCGCTCCGAGCTAGCGCTGCCGCGCGAGCAGCGCGCCAAGATCGCCCTGTTCACCAACGTCGAGGAGCGTGCCGTCATTTCGGCCGTCGATGTGGACGACATTTACAAGATCCCGATGCTGCTCAACCAGCAGGGCCTCGACGGCTACGTCGTCGACAAGCTCAAGCTCCATGCAGGCCCCGCGGATCTGGCCGAATGGCAGGCCGTCGTCGATGCCAAAGCTAATCCCGAGGCCGAGGTCACGATCGCCATGGTCGGAAAGTACGTCGACCTCAAAGACTCCTATATGTCGTTGACCGAAGCGCTG
>Ga0208454_1000142_pt1 | contig 49361 bp, 43 predicted proteins | sample EasRivMeERMZT100_FD_187530 | JGI IMG/M metagenome (GOLD analysis project Ga0208454, IMG submission 187530) | Soil microbial communities from meander-bound floodplain in the East River, Colorado, USA - East River MetaG ERMZT100 (SPAdes) (version 2) | ecosystem: Environmental > Terrestrial > Soil...
GTCCGTAAGCTCGGCGTGTCTGCGCATGAAGTTAAAGGTCGCGCAAGACAGCACGATCGACCGAAGGGCTCGAAGAATTGCGGCTGCGCTGATAAAAAGCTAAAAGCGGACTTGACCCCTTCATTGTTGGGATTCGGCTACTGCGCGATCCCGACGGTTGATTTCGCGCGTCACGGTGAAACACCCAATAAGAATAATGCTTCGTGTCGGCATCGGGGGGGTTATTTGCCTCGTAGGAGCTTGTCTCTCTGTGCGTTGTAGTCGCGTTCGGAGATAATCCCCTTGTCGTAGGCGGCTTTGAGGTCGATTAATTCCTGCCCGGTCGTCGTTGTCTTGGTTTGTTGGGTGACCTCGTCGCCGCCGCCAAGGGAAATACACCCTGAAAAAACTCCAGCTAACAGCAGCGCGCTCAAAAAAACCGCGATCCCCTTTTGTCTCATTGACGATTCTCCTTTTCCTTTATCGAATTGATTGTTCCTGGTGCTCATCGGTCACCTTGCGGTCGGTAACGCCACCGTCATGTCTTTTCCCATTTCAACGCACCGGTTTCAAGTCGTGCCAGCGCTTCAATCTGGATTGCGCCTAGCATTTTAGCCAGGTAGCGATCATGTTCCGGGCGGATCGCCGTGGTGGCGAAGGAGGGTAATCGCGCCGTCCAATTGGCCCGGTGCCGTTGCCATTTTGCGTTTCAATTCCGTCACTTTTTTTCGGACCCCTCGACACCCGGGGTAAAAAACTGGATCGCTTCGAGGGGGATCCCCAAGATTCGCAACGGCATGTTCAGCAGTTCCGCGCCGAGAGCCGTGGGCGAAAGATACGTTACGTTGGGGCTCTCTAGGGAACCAGAGATCTGCACTGGAATCCCGACCAGCGAACCGCTGACGATCGGACCGATCAGCGGAATACGCCGGATCACCTGACTCGCGGGTAACTGGACCGAAACGAGGCCTTTGCCATCGACCTGTTTCCGCCCCAGGTCAACCTTTCCCTGGCCGCTAAGCGTATATGGCGCGGCCCGGATAACCACTTCGTCGTTGACGATATTTTCGCCGTCTATCGTTCCACGCCCGCTGACCAAATCGTAAGACCACGCGGCTTTGTCGAGATCGGGAAATGCCACATTGAAATCGCCTGTCCGGTTCAAATAGTCGAAGGCGGCATCGACTTGCGGCAAACGCATGATTTGTCCGTCGCGGGCGACGAATTCAAAAGTTCCGTTGAGGGATTTTGCGATGCGGTCTTGGCGGCCGCGCCCAGCCAGCTGAGCTTTGAGCGAGTATTTGCCGCTGGCCACGGTTTGTTCATTCGTCAGACAACGGCTTGTCACCTCAAGATTTCCATCCGTCGCCGCGAGCCGCAGATCAAGCCCCATCGCTTCGTTTGTGAAATCCAGTCGTCCTGCGACATCGATCCCACAAACAACGGCTTGCTCGACTTCCGCTCTGGCCTCGCTGGCGCTAACCATGGCAGACAGCTTGAGGGGGCTCGAATTGAAGCGGTCGAAGGCAAAGCTATCGGTTTTGAACCGGAGGTTTCCGACAACCGGTGGAAGCGCTAATTTGCCGGCACCGTCGTTTGCCCCGCCAGCGGATTTTTGACCCACCCAATCGCGTATCTCTTCCCACACGACCCGATCGGCGGCGACATCCATGTCGGCGCGAAGGGCGTCCTTTTCCGCGGCGAGCGTACCGGACATCGAGAACCGGCTTTTCCGCCACCGGAGGTCCGCGGATCGTATGGTCAGCTTATTTTCGCCGGCTTCGAGGAGCAACGTCTCAAGCAAAACCGGCTGCTCTTTTAACCGGACGAGCAAATCCTTTCCCGCCAAACTGCCACGGGCGGAAAATCGCTCAGGTTGTTTCAACGGAACGCTCACCGCAAAATCGCCTTGGAGCAGGCTTCCCTGAAGCGGCGATGATTCAAAGAGGTTGTCTAGCATTTGCTGATCCACAGCGCCTTTGAATGACAGATCAATTTCATCTCGATCGATTTTCAGCGCGATGTCCGCGCGTTGACGGCCATCCTGAAGAATCAGCTCCTTGACCGTCAGGGTGTCCGGACCATGCGTCGCATTTAGGGAGAGTCTCGGCCCGTTCCCGACGGTAAAATCTCCGGATAATGCGAGAGTCCCCGCCTCGCTCCAGAGAATACGACCATCGTGGACTTTCAAAGGGGGACGAAGCGTTATCTCCTTGGGCAAGTCGATGGTTCGGCTGAGCCATCTATACATCTGCTCGCCGATCATGCCCGTCCCGGTTAGCTCCAGACTCAGGAGCGCTTTTTTTGATTTTTCGAGATGGCCCCCGACGGTCAAGCTAGCATCCAGCATCTCCGCCTGCGCTTCGGAGAACGTGAGTCTTGCCGGCGTGGCGGCAAATTTTCCCCGCGCCACGGTAACCGGCCCAGCGAGGCTCGTATGGACTACCTTGAGATTTTCAACTTTCCCGGCGCCGTTAAAATTCCACCGCTCCGGACTGTAAAGCGGGCCATTCACGGATAATGAGCTGAGGTCAAGCTTGCCTTGCGCCGACTGCAAGCCGGCGAAGTCCTTTTGGTATGGTTCGACGCTCAAGAGCAACGCCCTGGCCTGTTCAAGGTCTAACGACAGGCTGCCCGAGGTGATCGCGAGGTTACGCTGCTCGTCGTTGTGCACCGAGCCGGTGAGACCTGAAAACGAGGATCGGCCAACCGTGCCGTTCAATCCCGACATCGAAAACTTTCCCTCTCTATAATGAATTGCGCCTTCTTTGATTGTGATCGGGTGCGGCAGCGGTTCGTACAAAGCGCTGACGGCAACTTTTGAAACGGTAACGGTCGGTGCGATGGCATCGAGGCGTTCGCCAAGGATCAGTCGCCCCGCAAGGTTGCCTGCCACTTTGTGAATCTTCGAGATCTCTCTGTGAATCGCAGCGTCTTTGACGAGCCGGAGCAGGGCGGATCGCACTTCCGTTGCCGGGCCGGCCAACCTCATGTCGATATGGAAAGGAGCGCTTCCTCCTTCGAGGCCCACGCGCAGCCGGCCATCCCACCCCTTGGTGGTGCCGAGGCTTGCGGCCAATTCCTTCGCTTCCAATATCCCGCCGCAGATTTCGACGATTCCGCTGACTTTGGTAAGCTCGATATCAGGGCCGGGAACGAACAGCTTGCCGTCCCTCAGCCTGCCAGTAATCGAGATATTCTTGGCGTCCAGCATATCGACCAGCGACCGCCCGCTGGCTTGGAAACTGATCTGCGCAAGCGTACCGCCTCGAAGATAGCGAAAAATGTCCTGAACGGTTGCGCTATCTCCGGCAACTTTCTGGGCCGCTTCTCGGACCGCGCCGATGTCGAGATGGCGCCCGTCAAACCTCATCCGCAGCGCTGAAGACGGTTGGTCCAGCGAAATTTCCCCTGACGCGGTTAGTCGCGGTGAAACTAACTCGAGCTGCTCGAGGTGCGCGCGCAGGCTGCCATTCTCGTACGTGACCGCGCCTTTCAATCGTTGCGCCTCGATGACAGTCTTCTCGCCATTACGAGCGAGGACGAGGGACGGCAGGGATGCGTCGACCTGAACGTTGATCTTACGCACCCCGACCGCGGTGAGCGACAGGTCCAAATTCACCGCGCCATCCTCGATGTATCCTAGTGGCTGAGGGAGCAGCGCAGCCAGCGCTTCTCGAAGACGGAGCTGTTCGATGGCGACATGTCCCGTAGTGGTGCGGTTATCCCCGGTTAGTTTTCCCTCGACATGAATCTTGTCAGTGAGGTTGGAGCGGGCGGTGATCTTTACTTCCAGCTCATCGCCAAGCGCAACTAATTGCGCGTCAAGATCTTTGATCCCCACGGGCAGCCTCTTGCCGATGGTGATCTCGGCGGAACCGCCGGCGATGTGAACGTCCATTTGCCGGCCGGCGGTTGGCAGCCCTGCCAGCAAGGCGCGAATCTTTCTTTCAATCTCCTCTAGTTTGAGCGGCTCGTCGGAACTCTCTGGCAGCCGCGTCGTGACCATAGGCCGCTCCACGATTATTCGTGAGAACGCCAAGCGCCCGGTGAGGAGCGCGAGAAGCGTAGGATAAACTTTGATCGATTGGATTGTGCCCTCGGCATGACCGGGCATGGCAACCGTTGCGCCGCGGATCACGACGGCGGGTCGGGGAAGCCAAAGAAAATCGATCTTCTCGATAGTGAAGAGCCAGGCCGTTTGCTCTGACAAATACAGCCGGATTTTCTCTTTCGCCGCTTCGCTGTCGAAGATACGGGGGACAACCAGAGCCAGCGCAAGGATGGTGATCAACAGAAGGCCTGTAACGCCCGCGAGCCACTTGATAATGCGCCGCTTGGTCATTTGAATGCCAACTACGAAATTTGCAATGGGCTTGTTTGGACCTTTGTGAAATTTGACTAACTGAAATTGTTGTGGATTTAGTTCCTTCGGCTTTGGTCAGGACATAGTTTAGAGTCTTACACTTCGAAGTCTGAGAATCTATCTCTATCATTTTTGTGCGTCCAACCGTCGCGACAAGAATTGTTATGGCGCCAAGCTGTGCTGAGTTTAGTCGCAGGTACACCACGCACGCACAGAAAGACTTCCGGACATTTCAACCGATGGGAGAAATCTTTCTTAGATCCCTCGCACTCGCTCGGAATAACAGGACTCGGCCCCTCTTTCTGGCGCTTTTGTGTGAGACTTATCATCCACACAAAATTCTCAAGAGCCTTTTATTTACAGATGATAAAAATCGAACGATACGCTCAACCCACCGGGACCGTTATGATCGGTGCGCCTTGCTTGTCTCCGCTTTCGGTGAGCGTGAAGAGAAACATGATAAAAGAAAAAAGCCTTTTGGAGGCGAAGTCCTTGTCGTCGATCCAGTACCAGTTTTGACCATACGGCACAGCAGCAAAGGCATCGTCGGGTTTTTGCGGAGAGCTGAGAATTCGGATAGGCGGTGGCACGGGAGCACCGTTTACTATCTCCGGCGCAGGGGAGGGAAATGTGCGCTTTTGCTCCACGTTGGCGGCTGGTACATCAGTATAAGAAGAAAGATCGGTAAGGATTTCAAGAACGGAACGGGTAAGCATGGCGATCTCTTTGTCGTTACTAGCCACCGAGCCGTAGACCACGTCAATTTCGTCGGTCTCAGGATTGAGACCGAGGAGTTTACGTACCTCGTCGCGCTCCGCCGCTATCGCTGGGGTTAACTTCTTGCTAAATACCATGGCGGTCGCCGTCTGGGTGCCGATCCTTTTCACCCGCAGTCCGATTTGTCCGGACTGCTGAAGGTTACGCAACTTCTCGATGAGTGGAAAAAACTCGGGATCCGCCTCGCGCGCTCGTGGGCCATAACCGTTGCGGTTATGTATGCCATTGATGGTATGCACGGCAAGCCGCAGCACGACATCTGCTGGATAGCCGGCCTGGAGAAAACTTAGAATCGCCCCAGGCGGGATCGGCGTCATCAGACTGCGGGCGAACTTTTCCCCGCTCATAGGGAGGTAGGTTACGGTAGGCTTTTCTCCATAAGTCCCCAAGGCGGTAACCCCCGCGAATGAACTAAAGGGATTCTGCCACCAAGAGCCTGCGACTCCCACCGAGCCCTGGACACCAGTCTGGGTGATTACCGAGGCGACATCAAGAAAGACCGGCGCATCCCCGTAGCGGAGCTTCACCAAATTGAGCAACATCTGCGCTTTCCACGAATCGGAGATCGACGAAATGTAATCAAAGCGATCTCGCGCGACCGTAGGCGGACCGATGCTGGCACAACCGCTCAGTGTTGCCACAATCAGAAAAATGGTTGAGAACATTTTCCACTGCATATTTCTCTCCTCAGTTCAGTTTTGAAACGACTGTTTCGTCCAGATGCGTCCATCGAGCCAGTAGTGACAGAAAAGTCCGCTCATGCCCAGTGGAGACAACCATGCGAGTTCGGACCAACCGCCGACAATAGCTCCGACAAATCCAATAATGGGCCACACAAGAAAAGTACTCACGTGCTTTAGTTCAGATGGCAACGGGTCTCCGTGCTCCCGTGCAGCTTTCGAATCAAAATCCTTCATTGCGGGGTCGATCCCTGCTTTGCTCACTCCATGAAATTTTTCTGGATGCCGGGCCATCGCGTAGGTGAAGTAAAGATATTGCACTTCATGATGCACCGCGAGAACTAACAGAAACGAAGCATTCGATGCGCCGAGCGCGTAGCCGCTGCCGACAGCGACGGCCTGCGCAAGCACCACCCACCACTCACCCGGATGAACAAGGCTCGCAACATTTTGCGCTGCGGCAAACTGGCGTTCACCCCGGTTGTGCCAAAACGTCCAGGCAAGATACACGATGACCCAAAGCGCTGCGGCAAAGCCGACGATCGAAGTCATTTCCGCGCCGAAGTTCAGGGCGAAATAGGGCTCGCCTTCGTATTCGAACGGGGCTAGGTGAGTGTAGGCAAACATGCCCGCCAACATGGGCAGATAAATAGCACCACGGAACAAACAATCGTGCATCGACGACACCGGCCCACCCATCCCACGCTGGTAAAAGCGGGCCAGTCCAAAACTTTGTCGCCCTCGGTGCCAGACCGCAGCGTACATGGCGATCGACGTGAGCAAGATCGTTTGGCCGCTCATCGATACCGCGTAGGTTAGTGCCAAAATGACTAGCGGGATCAGCAGCACATCGACTTGGCGATGACGCCAGAGCCGCCGCCGCAGCACGGCGTCGTAGGTCGCGCCCAGATGGAACTCCGACAGCACGAAATCCAGCCAGTCGAGCTCCCGGTCGCCATGCCAAAGAATGACCATGAGTGACGCCAGCAGTGCGCCCGAAGCGCCGCCGCTGGCCAACCAAAAGTCCGCCCGGCGCGAAAAAAGCCAAAGGCGCCGCGGAGGTGAGGGGTGAGGGAAACGGGGCATTCTACTTTTCGCTTCGGTTTGGAGGACGTCCTTTCGGTCGCAGGCTTACTTCGACACCAAGTTCCGTCGCCGTGCGCTGAACCCAATCCGCTAAACCATACGGCGTTCCTCGATTAACTCTGTGTCGAAGGTCCTCCAGCTCAGCATCGGTCTGTGGTTGGTTGACCCACGAGACCCAATTCACGTGGTAGCAGATACCTCCAATCGATGTCCGTGCGGCTTTTTGTACGGCACGATTCTGCACAACCAAATATCATTTAGCAACGAAACGTAGAATGTCCCCTTTTGCCCTTGCCGTCTTTATTTTTGCTTGTCCGACTTCGCGATGGACTTCTTCAGCTCGGCCCGATAAGAGATACCGTCTTTCCCCTTGCCCTCGGCTTTCAGCATGGATTGCCCCTTGGTCTTATCGGTTAGGAGTTGAATCGTTACGCTGCCCCTTTCGCTCTGGGCCATAGCTTTGCCGTCTTTCACGGCTAAATTACCTTTCCCGCTAAACACGCCGATCGTCCGATAACTGGCAAACTCGTAATCTCCGTTATCTTGGATGCTGACGTTCACCCAATCATCCGTTCTGGATTTCGGCGATCGAATCATGATGCCTTCCCATTTGCCGGCGATACTCTTAATATCGGTGATCTGTGTGGGCGACCACTGAGCCTTTTCACCGGCGGCAAACACAGCACAAGCGAGCGCTGCTTGGACTCCGATGACTAACCCACTGATTTGCACGAACCGCATGATTCTCCTCATAAAACCTCCTCTGTGTTGTTTTCTTTAATTCTAAGTAAACCCCGCCTCTTGAGGCGGGCACAATTAAATGGGGTTTCCAAAGGGGGCGAGCATCCCCTTTGGTCGCGAGCGGGGTCCAAACCCCGCTCGCGAATTAAATTGATTGATTCGAACGGTCATTCTCTGGTTTTGATCGGCGAACTCCTTGCCAACCTCCATTTCCATCACTCTAATAGTGCAGTCGGAGTGATACTAGATATTGTCCCTCTCCGTAGTGCCGGCGCCGCCGGAATCACTGAGCAGTCGGTAACTGCCGCAGCGGATGGTCACCGCCCCCCCCGACGAAGTCGCCTGAGCGCTTAGGCAGCCTCGGCGTTCAACAATGTCGAGACGGTGATCACATCAAAGAGGGTTACATGGACAATCTCCGACTCATGCGTTCAGCCAGATGCGCGCTTCATTCATGCGCGATGCGGTGAAGAATTCGATGGCGGTCGGGCGAAATCCCTTCGCGGTAAAAGCCAGCGCGTCGTCGCGCCACTTTTCATCTCCGACGATGGCCATTTTTTCGATATGTTGACCTTGCTCCATCATGAAACTTATATCTCCCCAATCTTCGTGGCGCTCCCATCCCTGGAATCCCTCAAGCATGACCAGCGCCCGGACTTTCCCCTCCCGCGCGATGGTTACTTTGGCGATCTGGATGATCTGGTCATAGTCAGCCTTCTTGAGAATTCCTCGGACCTTTATCTGCAGCACTTTCCCTGAAACATCGATCATCTCTACCGCAATGGCTTTGACCCCCTGCAAAAATTTTTATTTCGGCCCCGAACCCTGAATGTCTCCATTCATGCTCTCGCGCAGCTCTACCAAAACACCGAAACCTGGGTCTCGAAACACTAACCCCTCATCCGATCATCGCCAGCGCAAGGTCATGCGCGCGCGTCGTACTACCGCAAACCGGCTGTAGACACCTTCGCGCGCGTCGCTCGGGCTGATGCTTACCAGATCGTAGAGTCCGCCGAACCGCCCGTCTCCACCGGCGAGGGCGCGCAACCGATTGCCACCCATAAATTGATAGCCGTCGAAATGCGTCCAATGCGGCCATTTTCCGAAGCCACGCTCGTGACCAAGGCGCGCGTAGAGATCATAGGGAATACAAACGAGGCGAAACTCCACCGGGTCTAGACCTAGAGTATTTTCCAAAATTTCCGATCCGAAACGCAGTAGCGCAGCCTCAATCGCTTCACGGGAAAGACCTCTGCGTTTCGCCAAACCCAATGCCGCCAGCAGCTTTGAGGGTGTGTCGGCGGTGTCATTCTCAGCAAAGTCTTCAAACAGAATGGTTTCGGCCGACAGCGGCGGAAGGTAGCGCACCCCGCCGGAATTGACAAAGATCTGCTGTATAAATTGTCCAGCGAGCACTCGAGGTTCCTCCATGTCGAGCTCAGCCGGAAGCTGCAGCTCAGCCTGCGCCCGGGCTCGGAGCACGCCTTCACGCTCCATTTCCGTGTTAGACGGTATCGGCTGGTCGGCGTGGGAATAGATGACTTCGCGTACCGTTGCCAGTTCGGCGACGGGTGCGCTGCGCAGTTCGACGAGGCCCAGGCCCCGCGCCCGCTCGACCGCTTGGGGCGGAAACGACACGGAGAGATCGACGGGGCATTCATAGCGACTTAACATTACTGGCGCGCTACCGGTCGTCGCCGCAGCTCCGCTCTCTTTCCAGTCCCGCAGCTCTTTCGCCAGCCGCTGCAGCGCCGCAGTGTCGCCGCGTTCCGCGGCTTCCATGGCTAGCTTCTCCGCTTGGACCCGATCGCGCTGCCGGCCTTTCTGCGAGACCACCGCGCTCTTAATCTCCAGGGCGGCAAAATAACTGCGGCGCTTTTCGTAGAATGCGCTTGAGCTAGTATCTAGTTTCGCCAGCGATGCGAGCGCATCGATCACCTGCGTGCGCAGGCTCGGTTGACCCGCCTGGGCATTCGGTCCCAGGTGTTTGCCCGGCGAGAAGGGCTCAAAGGCAACCGCGTCAGCCTCATAAACCTCCTTGCCGATCTTTGCCAGGTTGCCCATTTTTGCTATCCGTTGGCGCATGCCGTCGACCTGTCCTGATAGCTCGGCCGCTTGCGCCCAGTCGCGGTGCAGCACCGCGGTACGGCTGCGGCGCATCAGATCATCGATTTCCTTTTCGGTTGACCCGATGGCCCGATAGGCCGATTCATCCAGTGTCGAACTTAACAACTGCCGTGCGCGCCGCAGATGGACATCGCGATAGACTGTATCCAAGTTGGCGACCTCCACCAATAAGTTGACGATTTTGATTGTATTTCCATCCTTTGCCATAACAAATTACCTCCTGAGCTCACTTACTTCGTTTATGAAAGCCCCATGTGTATCGCTTCGGTCGTTTGCCTGTCCGAGCGCGATGAACCGGGTCATGTCTTCCACTTCTGCGATCTCGTAGGTCTGCATGCGCGGCACACTATTGACAATCTGCGTGCGGAACTCTTCTGATCAGGACGTGCCGCCCGCCTTCTCCTGCAGCGCCTGATAGCGTTCGATCGCCGCACGGGCGTTGAACAGCATGCGCTCGCGGCCGAGTCGCTCGTCCAGCCCGGCGTTTCGCACGACCTCGAGCGCGCCGGGATTCAGCCCCACCAGCCATACAACGGCGCCACGTTCGGTCGCCCGCTTGTCGCTCTCTATCAACATTTGCAGTGCCGAGTATTCGATATCGGGTACCCTGCTCATGTCCACCGCCAGCACGCGCGGCTTGTGCTGCGTGACCAGTGCACCGATCTGGTCCGCCACATACTGCGCGTTGACGAAGAAGAGGCGTCCCTCCGGCCGCACGATCAGCAGCCCCTCGAAGGTCTCGTCGTCAGGATACTCGGGCGACAGCGGTCGCAGCACGTCGGCTCCGCGCTTGCGGCCGATGACGGACACGCGCGGGTAGGCGGCCTGGCTGGACAGGCCGATCAGCGACACGATGATCGCCACCACGATCCCCTTCAGCGTGCCGAACATCAGCACACCGAGCGCGGCGATGATCGCCCAGCGAAACTCCATCGTGCGCACTTTGCGAATGGCAAGGAATTCCACCGGGTGGATCAGTCCGACCGAATAGACGATGACGACCGCCGCCAGCGTAGCATTCGGCAGTAAGCCCAACAACGGCGCGAGCAGCAGCATAGTCGCCGCTGCGCTGCCCGCCGTGACCAGCGACGCCTTCTGCGACCGACCTCCCGCAGCGCGGACGACCGCGGTCTGCGAGGTGCCGCCGCCGGCCGGCATCGCACCGAGCAGCGCGCCGCCGAGATTGGCCGCCCCGGTGGCGATCAGCTCGCGATTCGCATCGATGGGCGGATCGTCAGGGCGGGCAAAGGCGCGACCCGCCGCAATCGTTTCGGTGAAGCTCATCAGCGCCATCCCGAGCGCGCTCGGCACCAACTGCTCGATCAGCGCAAGATCCGGCATCGTGGGCGACGGGAATCCCTGCGGGATCAGGCCGACCGTCGAGACCCCCAGTACCTGGAGGCCAAAGAACCACGCCGCGGCGATGCCGCCGCCGATGGCGACCAGAGGCGCGGGAGAATGAGGTAAGAGTCGCTCCATTCCGATCAGGACGAGCAGCGTCGCGCTGGCTACCGCAAGCGTCAATAGCGAGGTCTCGGGGACGTGCTGCGCGAGGCTGAGGAGGTCGTGGAAGAAGCCTTGCTTCGCGATGTGGATTCCCAGGAGCTTCGGCATTTGGTCCAGCACAATCACGAGACCGATGCCCGCTTTGAAGCCTGTCAGCACCGGCGCGGAAATGAAGTTGGCGACAAACCCCAGACGCATCAGCCTCGCCAGGAGCAGCATCGCGCCGACCAGCGCGGTCAGCGTGGCCGTCGCCGTGACGAGCTTCGCTGGGTCGCCGTCCGGCACGACCAGACCGAGCTGCGTACCGGCTAGGATCGCCAGTGTGGTGGTGGAGCTGACGCTCAACACCCGCGACGAGCCGAGCAGCGCATAGATCACCATTGGGATGAACGAGGTATACAGGCCGACTGCAACCGGCAAGCCGGCAACCGTCGCGTAGGCCATGGCCTTCGGAAGAACCACCGCCGCGGCCGTCAGGCCGGCGATCACGTCGAAGCGCAGTGCGGTGATGCCGGGCTGGCTTGCCTTAGCGTGTGTCGGATGCTGATTCATGCTCCCGGTTCGCGGTTGCTGCGCGAATTCATGAGCGGTCAGGTTGCGCCGCGAGCTGTTGCGAAATTGCAATTTGGCGTTTGCCGTTGCCCGCAGGGACCGTTTTCCGATTCGGCCATTCGACAACAAGAAGATGGATCATAGAGACAAACTCCCGGCCGCTGCCGACGCGAACAGCAACAGTGTGACCAAAAGGATCGTACGGCGCAGCGCGGGCGCGCCCAATAAGCCAATCAGCGCGAAGGTGCGCACGCCGCCGAATAACAGCTCGGCGTCGCGCTCTCTTTCGCGCTCTAGACCCAGCAGCAGGCCGAGACCGAGCGCAGCGCCAAAACGGAGCGCCAAATCGAGATCAAACATCCTGCGATCACTTGCCCGCTTGTAACGCCCGTTTTGCCGCCGCCAGCTCTTTCAACTTGCTATCACTCACTTTCGGATATTTGAGATCGAGGGAGTCCAGCGCATCGATCACCGCGGCGCTGACAACGACGCGGGTAAACCACTTGTTGTCCGCTGGCACGACGTACCACGGCGCCGCTTTCGTCGCGGTGTTCCGGATCATGTCTTCGTAAGCTTCCATGTAATCGTCCCAATGTTCGCGCTCCTTGGCGTCATTGGCGGAAAACTTCCAGTTTTTTTCGGGCTCCTCGATGCGCTCGAGAAAACGTTTCTTTTGCTCTTTGTTCGAGACATGCAGGAAGAACTTGCGAATGACGACGCCGTTGCGTGTCAGGTAGCGCTCGATGCTGCGGATGTCCTGAAATCGCTCATCCCAGATGTCCTTCGTGATCAGATCCGGTGGCAGCTTCTGCTTTTCTAAAAATTCCCGATGCACCCGCACGACGAGGGTCTCCTCGTAGTAGCTGCGATTAAAAATACCGATGCGGCCGCGCTCGGGGAGACATTTCATGCAACGCCAAAGATAATCGTGGTCGAGGTCTTCGCTGGTTGGCGCCTTGAAGGAAAAAACCTGGCAGCCCTGCGGGTTGACGCCGGACATGACATGCTTAATCGCACCGTCTTTTCCCGCGGCGTCCATGGCTTGGAAGATCAGCAGCACGGCCCAATTGTCCTGGGCATAAAGCATGTCCTGAAGCTCGGCCAACACATCGATGCCCATGGCGAGCGCTTCCTTGGCGCGCGGCTTGTCTTCGGATGTCAAGTCGAGGGTGTCGCCGGGGTCGATGTCCTTCAGGCGAAAGCGGTCATCGGTCACGCGGAAAGGCTTGGCAAATTTGCGCGCTTTCTTGATCAGGTTTTTCATCTCTTTGTTGTTCACGGGTTCACTTCTTTCCTCGTTTCTCTTTTGTCTTTCCTCTTCACTCTTTACGGCTAACCGGTGAAGGGTTAGGGGTAAGGGGTAGATGTCTTTGATGCTCGAGAGCTAAGCGAAAAATTTTTTCCGCCTCGATACTCTCGTGCTTACGATCCTTTTCCAGTTCCGCCAAAAGTATGCGCACGGTTGACAGCTGGTTAAGCAAAACTTCAGCACGCGCGACGGCTTTGGCAACGGATTGATAAAGTACTTGACGGTCGTGCCAGACGCCAATGGCGTCTTGCAATTCTGCCAGCCATTTGAGCTGGGGCTTCATCTGCGTGTAACCGACATCGTAAAGAAGCTCCGTTCGGTAGCGTAGATCTTTGGTGGCGATACGAAACGCATGCAGGTCGCTAACCGCGCGAGTTTCCTGCGCGCGGGTCAGAGCGGCCTGCCAGTTGCTCCACGCTCCCTGCACGCTATCGCGCAGTCGCTGCATGAGAACCTCCGGTTTTTCGTCGGCTGGTTGACGCAGCAGCTTGTCCGCCAGGGCCGCGTAATCGGCCACCTCTTGGCGCAGCAGTCTTTTCCCCGCACGGGCGACTTCCTTAGCGCGCCTCTGCAATAGGTAATCGCGGACAAACCCCCAGGCTCTTCGCTTGTCCTCACTACGCGTGCGGCGTTGCTGCCGCGCGACGATTTCGAGCAGGACATCGCAGTTGCGCCAATCTCCCAGCGCGCGCCGCATCCGTCGAGGCACCCGTCGCAAGCGCCGCACCTTGCCCGAGCGCGGCTTGGGGAAAAGCGCGCTGACCGCTTGCTGCACGCGCCGGCTCCAAACGCGCATGTCATGGACAATTTTCGGATTCCCATCTGCGCGCACTTGCGGCGCCAACGCGACAAACTTCTTCACCCGCTTGCGGAGCTGGCGCGTGAGCGCGCGGCGAGTGGCGATGGCATCTGGTTTCTCGCCAGGCGCTGCGGCGGATTGCGCGCCAGCAACCGCCGGGCCGAGCCTTAGCTCCTTCTCCGCCTCCACGACCTTCTCTTCTGATTGCTTCTGAGTTGCAGGAGAAGGCGTATGCGCCTCAGAGGAATCGACACTGCGGAGTTCGCTGGATTTGATAATCAAAACATCTCTCCTCCGCGATTCTGCGGTAAGTCAAACGCAACCACGCAGACCGATCTACTCAAAATAGCATCCAACGGTGGCCATCGATTCAATCTGCCAGCAAGCGAAGCTGCTTGGGCGTCAGCGACCAATGGAGAACCGCGCTCTTTTGGGGCGGAATGCCGTCCACTTCGAGGCAACATAGCCCGCCCTTTTTAAGCTGAATTTCCGCCCCCGCCTTTCCTGACAAGAGATAAGAGACCGTGCTGCTTAGCAGTGGCTCATGACCCACCAATAGGATTTTTTTCGCGCCCGAGTAGGCAACCAAGCCAGAAATAAGGTCTTTTACCGATTGATCGGGACAGAGCTGCTCGATTTCGGCTATCTGGTTGTCTAGCTGTAACGTCTGCGCCACTATTTTTGCCGTCTGCCGCGCGCGCTCCAGAGGACTGGTGAGGATGCGGTCGAATGAGAGCGATAGAGTGACCAGGCCGTTGGCCGCTTTATGCATTCTTTTGACTCCTTTCGGCGTCAGGGGCCGCTGCCGATCACCGGGGCCTGCGCCGCTATCAGCGCGGTTCGCCGCGATGCCATGCCGCATGAAGTATAAATTCATAATCGAAGCTTCGCTTAACGCCTGAGCAGTGGCCGAATTTCGTCGCGGAGTGGCTCGAAGATATGTTCCCCGGACGGCCCGCCGTTAGTGTCACGCAGACTATTTTCCGAGCTCTCGGCGCGCAGGCTATCCCGCGTTGTGTAACCATTACGCAATTGTTTCAACCGCCCGAGCGAATCGCTTGGCAGCGGACGGGCAGGGGTTAAGACCTCAGACACTTGAGCTTTAAGGTCAGCGAAAACTTCGTCGATGGAATGCGAAGCATCGATCACCTTGAAGCCGTAGTCTCCAGCCATTTTGTCAAACTGACCCATCATGCGATTCTGGTATTCGACAAAACTTTCGTACATATCGTCGCCCAGATGGAGATCCATCCCCGATTCCCAGTAGTCGAAGCCGTCTTGCTGCAGAACCCGCTGCACCAAATCGTCGACGCCCGCGCGCAAGTAAAAGATTCGGTCGGGCTTAAGCGCGAAGCCGTAGACTTCGCGAATCCAATCCGGGTCGATACCGCGCACCAGCGCGCGGGCGATCAAGGTGTAAACGTAGCGGTCCGTAAGCACAATGAATCCCGCTTTTAGCGCCGGGATGATCTCGTGCTCCAGGCGATCGGCGAAGTCGGTCGCATAAAAGAGCGCCATCGTGACGCGACCTAGAGTCGTCCCTTTCTTGGCCCGGCGCAGTCCCTTACCTGCCAAAACGGACCGCGTCATCCGGGTTGCGCGAACGGCATGCCCCTTGGTCTCCAGCCACTGTTTGAGCAGCCAAATCTGGCTGGAACGGCCAACGCCATCGGTGCCTTCGATGACGATCAGCTTGCCCCGCAATCCTTGCGGATCTACTCCAGGGATTCCCTGATTATTGAACGTAAATTGACCCATTGGCTGTTCCTCGTTTTGTGCGCGCCGACCAAGGCCTCGGCGACAACTTTTCTCATTTGGGATTGTTGTTCTTCGATTGGTAAGCTGGCGTCGATGACCACCAGCCCAAACTCCTCGACCATCCGTTCGTACTCTTCGATGATACGGCCCTGAAAGATTCGGAAGCTCTCCTCTAAATCGTCGGCAAGACCCACATCCGCGCCCGCTTCATAAAATTTGAACCCTGCCCGACCGGTTCGCAGCCTGCTGATGGCCTCGTCCAACGCGATCCGGAAATAGAAACCAACCGTCGGTTTGACGGCAAATCCGTAGAGGCCCCGGACCCATTCGCGGTTCACTCCCCTCGCCACATCCCGGGCAAAGGCGGTGTAAATGTAACGGTCCGCGAGAACTACGGAGCCAGCCTTGAGCGGCGGAATAATTTGGTGCTCGGTACGATCGGCGAAATCGGTGGCGTGAATCAAGCTGAAGGTCATCGGCGTCAGGAGCTTTTTTTTCTTGCCGCGCCGCGTCACTTTCTTGACCAGCGGCGAGGAGTTCCATTCGCCAAACACCACCGCATGACCGTCAGACTCAAGCCATCGATGAAGCAGCGACAGTTGCGTGCTTTTGCCTGAGCCATCGATCCCTTCGACGATGAAGAGCCGACCGGGAAAATTATGCTTGCCGGACATTTCCATTTCAGTTTTTACGATCTTGCTCCCGGTTCCCCCCGCCTGTACAAGCTCACGAGACGGGCAACCATCACCGCCAGGAAAAGCTGACCGCCGACCCCCTCGACGATCGCCATGCCGCGCGCCACATCTGTGCGCGGCACGATGTCGCCATAGCCGAGCGTCGCCAAGGTGACGAAGCTGAAATAGAACGCGCTCACGCGCGAGAACTCACCGGGGAAGGCGAAGGTCCCAGGCCAGCTTTGTTCAAGGACCCAATAGAACAGACCGAAGAAAATTCCGGCGAGCATATAGGCGCTGAGCGCCGCATAGAGATGCTCGGCATCGACCGATGCTGCGCGCACGGCGAATCGCAACGCGCCAGCTGCCGCTAAGAGTCCAATCACCGTCCAAATCCCCAGTGTCATCGCCGAGAGCGCCGGATGCTCTAGCCAAGCGGTCAGCCAGCGTGCCAGCCACACTAAAGCCATCATGGCGAGCAGAACGCGGCGACCTTTTCCGGCGCTGACCGGCAGCACCGCCGCGAGCAGGTTAGCGGCGAGTAACAACTCAATGAGACCTCCGGAAAATTCCAATGCCGCAAAAATTGGAGCGGCCACCATCGTCAACAGAAGCGTGTAGAAAAGAATCGTGTAGCGTTGGCGCAAGTAAGCGCGCCCGAGCTCGCGCAGGCCGCTGACTGCCTTCTCATTGACTTCGCTCATCGCGGCGCCGCCTCCGGCATTAAGTAAAATAAGAATGCCATGATGACGTACACCGTAATGAGTTGGACGCCCTTATACCAGTTCGATCGCCCGTCCCCCGAAACCATCGCGCCTATCAAAACGGCGAATAACAGCGAGCCAAGCTCGGCCCTGCCGAAGGCAAGCTCAAGCGGCTGGGGGGCCAGCGCATAACTGACCAACACCAGAGCAGGGGCAACAAACAGCGCGATTTGGATACAACTGCCGAGGGCGATGCCCACGGTCAGATCCAGCTTATTTTTTCGCGCCATGGCGATCGCCGATCCACTCTCAGCGGCGCCACCGACGATGGCCAGAAAAACGATGCCAATAAAGGCCTGAGACATGCCCAACGCTTTTCCTGTCCCTTCAGCCGCGCCGACCAGGATCTCGCTCATCCACGCCGCCAATACCGAGGCGACCAGCAGGCTGCCGACCGCTCTTGGCATTCCCCAATGCTCGCCCTCGCCATGGTGTTGTTCTTGACCGCCTGCGGCTGAGAAGAATTCCGGGTGAGTCTTCAGCATGAACAGGAGGTAAAGCCCATAGGCGATCAGGAGGACGACCGCCATGGCCAGGTTGAGAAGTTGCTCTTGGCGCATCGTCGCCTCTGAGGAAAAGAAGCGGCTGAAAGAGCTCGGCACCACCAGGCTGATGACGGCGATGAGCATCATCGAGCTGTAGACGCGCGTGGCGCTGGGGTTGTATTCCTGATTGTGGTAACGCAGTCCACCGAGGAGGAAGGCGACTCCCTGAGCCAGCAGGAGATTCGCCAGTATCGCGCCGATGAGCGAAGCCCGCACCATGTCGAACAGCCCGGCTTTTAGGGCAACCGTGGCGATGATCAGCTCAGGGGCGTTGCCGAAGGTCGCGTTCAGCAGTCCGCCAATCGCGTCCCCCGTCCGTGACGCAATATGCTCGGTCGCCTCGACGATGAGCGTTGCGATTGGGATAATCGCCACACACGCGCTAAAAAAAATCCAAGTGTGCGCCAGCGGCGCCACATGCTCGAGTATGATGACGACCGGGATGAAGATGAGAAGCCAGTTGATTGTCATGGGAATGACTAGTACCGCGCCGTTCTTCTTCCTTAACGGTTTGAACCTTTTGAACGGCTTGAACTATTTGAACCTTATCCTATGGCTGCCAGCCGCCGCCCAGCGCCCGGTAAAGTTGCACGACGGCAGTCAGCTGCGCGCCCCGCGCGCGTGCAAGCAACAGTTCCTGTTCGAATAGTTGCTGGTCCGCGATCAAAATTTCCAAATAATTTGCCAGCCCGGTGTCATAGCGCAGGCGCGACAGGCGCGCAGCGTTACCGAGGGCTTGGACGCTCAACTCCAGCTCAGCGCGCACGTCTTTGAATTTCTCTACGCTCACAAGCGCGTCGGCAACCTCGCGGAAACCGTTCTGGGCCGCTTTCTGATATTGCGCCAGCGCCTGGTCGAATCGAGCTTTAGTCGCCTCGTAGTTGTAGAAAATGCGCCAGCCCTGAAAAACCGGCTGAAGTATGCCGCCGGCAACTGACCATACGGCGGCGCGCCGGTCGGCTAGATTCGACAGCTCGTGGCTGGCGCTGCCGAGCGCCGCAGTCAGTGAGAAATTTGGGAAGAACAGCGCTTTGGCGGCGCCGATATTGGCATTGGCCGCCAGTAGCAAATCCTCGGCGCCCTTGACGTCGGGCCGACGCTCAAGCAATGCCGAGGGTAATCCCGCGGGAATGCTTGGCGGGTAATATTGATCCGTCAAAGCCGCGCCCCGAGGAACGATTCCGGGGTTGCGACCGAGAAGAAAATTGATGAGATTTTCTTGCGTCGCGATCTGGCGCTCGAGCTCGGGAATCGTCGCCGCGGTACGCGAGCGGTTGGCAAACGCCTGGTCCAATTCGAGCTGATTGGAAACACCGCCGGAAACCCGTCGACGGTAGAACTCCACTGTCTCATCATTGATTCTCAGCGTCCGCCGACTTACCTCCAGTTCCAGATCAAGCTGGCGCAAAATGAAATAAGACTGAGCGACGTCGGCGACCAAGGTGATAAACACGCCGCGCTGCGCTTGCTCCGTGGCGAGAAAAACTCCGGTCGCCGCTTCCGCTTCGCGGCGAATTCTGCCGAAGACATCGAGCTCCCAGGCCATGCCAAATCCGAGCAGCCAGTTTTGGAAAGTGCGGTTAGCGCCGAACGCCTGCGGCGGCTCGCTCAGCCGCGATACTTGTTGCGCGCTGCCGCCGCCGCTCACGTTCACCTGGGGAAATAGAAACGACCGGGCAACACCTATTTGGAACCTTGCTTCTTCGACGCGCGCGGCAGCCGTCTGCAAATCATAATTGTTGCCCAATGCCTCCCTGGTCAGCTCCTGTAACGTCGGATCTTTGAAAACTTCCCACCAGGGAAGATCGGCAATGGACTCTGCCGCCGGCGCGCCGACGACTCCACGGTGATTATCGGGAATTAGCAGTTTGGGCCGGAGATAGTCCGGTCCCAACGTGCAACCGGAAAAGAGCAACATAACGATGGTGGTCAATGCGGTTCGCTTCATCTCAATGCGCTCCCTCGGGTGCGGGCGCGGCGGGAGCCGCCGCCGCGACCGGTTTCTTTTTTCTTCCCAGCCCTTCGACAAAAGCGAAGTTGCCCGGGATCAGGAACACTCCCAGAAAGGTCGCAACCAACATGCCCCAAAAGACCGCGGTGCCCATGACGTTTTGCGCGCCGGCGCCGGCGCCGCTCGCGATCATCAGCGGCACGACACCCAGGATAAAGGCAAACGCGGTCATGAGGATTGGCCGAAAGCGCAAGCGCGCCGACTCGAGGGCGGCATCTTCGGGCGACATGCCTTCGTCGTGTTTCGCCTTGGCGAACTCGACTATGAGAATCGCGTTCTTGGCGGCGAGACCGATCAGCATGATATTGCCGACTTGAACGTAAACGTTGTTGTCGTAGCCCATCAGCCAGACCCCGAAGAACGAGCCCAAGACAACCAGCGGGGAGCCCAGCAAAACAGCCCATGGCAGGCGCCAGCTCTCATACATAGCGGCCAGCAGAAGAAATACGAAAACGATTGCGAGAGCAAGGGTCGGTCCCGCCGGCGGCGCGACTTTTTCCTGATAGGAGAGGCTGGAGTAAGCAAAGCCCATCTCCTTCGGCATGGTCTGCTTGAAGACCTCCTCCAGTGCAGCCAGAGACTGGCCGGAGGTATAACCGCGGCCGGACACGCCGTTGATCTCGACCGAGCGAAACAGGTTGAAGCGCACAGTGATCTCGGTGCCGCCTTCAGAAGTAATGGTAACGAGGGTGGAGAGCGGGATCATCTGGTTGGTGCTGCGACTACGCACGTAAATATCACCGATATCTTTGGGCTTGCGGCGGTAGTCGGCCTCGGACTGCACGTAAACACGGAACAGACGGCCGAAACGGTTGAAGTCGTTGACGAAGCTGCCCCCCATGCTTGCGGACAGCGCTTGAAACACTTCGTTGATCGGCACGCCGAGCTTGCGCGCCTTCTCGCGGTCAAGTTCGACTTTGACTTGGGGGTAGCGCGGGTCGAAAGAAGTAAAAAGATTTCCGAGCTCAGGCCGCTTCCGTGCCGCTTCCATAAACTGCCGCGAATAGTCGCCAAGCTGTTGCACGCTGAGTGCGCCGCTGCGGTCCTGCAACAGGAAGTTAAAACCGGCCGAGGCGCCAAAGCCTGAGATCGTCGGGATGTTGAAGGGAAACACGATCGCCTCGGGTATGTTCGCCACCTGCCGCTGCAAAGTAGCCATGATGCCGCGCACATGGAGCGCATCGGAATGGCGCTCCTCCCACGGCTTCATACGGACGAAAATCGTGCCGAAGTTGGGTTGATAAGTGCTGGTCACTACGCCGTACCCGGCGATGGTGGAATAAGAGTCGACCCCTTCAGTCTTGGCCAGGATCTGCTCGACCTGGGACAGCACTCTACCCGTGCGTTCGAGAGACGCCGCGGGCGGGAGCGTGACGTTGACTCCGAAAATTCCCTGATCCTCTTCCGGAATGAAACCCGCGGGCAGCGCACCGCCGAAAATGCCAGCGCCGACCGCCACCGCGGCGACAATGAGGATGGTAAGTATGGACCGCCGCACGAGCAGCCGCGCGCCACCGACATAGGCTGTTGTCGAGCGATCGAAAACGCGGTTAAACCAGCCGAAGAATTTTCCTAGCGGCCCCCGAGCCGGGCCGTGGTGCGCCTTGAGCAGCATGGCGCAGAGGGCCGGCGCGAGCGACAACGCGGCGAAAGCTGAGAGCAGCACCGAAATGGCAATGGTCAAGGCGAATTGCTTGTACATCTGTCCGGTGAGACCGCCCAGGAAAGCGACCGGAACGAAGACGGCCGAGAGGATAAGCGCAATGCCGACAACCGGGCCCGAGACTTCCTTCATCGCTTGGATCGTCGCTTCCTTCGGGTTCAGCCCATGCTCGATGTGGTGCATCACGGCTTCCACCACAACGATGGCGTCGTCCACGACGATGCCGATGGCGAGCACCAGGCCGAACATCGAAAGCGTGTTCACCGAGAAGCCGAGTAGCGGGAAAAAAATGAACGTGCCGATAAGCGACACGGGCACGGTCAGCAGCGGGATAATCGTCGCGCGCAGGTTTTGCAGGAAGATGAAAACCACCAGCGTGACGAGGATGATCGCCTCAACGAACGTATGGACGATGCCTTCGATGGAGGCCTTAACCGCCGGCGTCGTGTCATAGACGATCTTGTAGTCCATGTCGGGCGGGAACAGCGCTTTCGACTGGCGCAGCGTCTCGTAGATCGACTCCGAAGCCTTGAGCTGGTTTGCGCCCGGCAGCAGATAGACGGCCATGGTGCCGGACGGCTTGCCGTCGAGCCGTCCAAAGGAATCGTAGTTCTGCGAGCCTAACTCGGCCCGTCCGACATCCTTCACGCGGATCTGCGCGCCAGTTTCAGTCTGACGGAGAATGATGTTCTCAAACTCCTCGGGGTTGACGAGCCGGCCAGGGGCGCTCACCGTATAGGTAAACTCCTGGTCTTTCGGTGATGGCGCGGCGCCGACGCGCCCTGCGGGGGCTTGCAAGTTCTGCTCTTTAATTGCCGAGATGACATCGGAAGGCGTAAGGGCAAGTTTGGCCAGCTTGTCGGGGCGCAGCCAAATGCGCATGCCATAATCTGCGCCGCCGAAAAGATCGACCTGGGCGATGCCCGGAATCCGCAACAGCTGATCGCGCAGATTGATGCCGCAATAGTTGGTCAAAAAGTTCGCGTCGTAGCTCCCCTTGGGCGAATGGACGGAGATGAGCATCAAAATGCTGGGGCTCTGTTTCTTAACGGTGACACCCTGCTGGACCGCCTCCTGCGGCAGCCGTGCCTGAGCCGACGACACCCGGTTCTGAGTGAGGACGTTGGCCGTGTCCTGGTCGACGCCGACTTCGAAGTTGACGTCGAGCTGCATGCGGCCGTCGCTGGTGTTCGACGACTTCATGTAAATCATCCTATCGACACCGTTGACTTCCTGCTCGATGGGCGTCGCTACCGATTGTTCCACCGCCACCGCGGAAGCGCCCGGGTAGGTCGCCGTGACCCGAATGGAAGGCGGCGCCAGGAAGGGGTACTGCTCGATGGAGAGACCGGTGAGGCTGAACACTCCCATCAGGACCAATAGGATCGAAATAACGATAGCGACGATGGGACGGTTGATGAAAAAATTTGCCATGGCTTATTTTCCCACCGCTTCCTTGGCCTTGCTCTCGGCCGGTGGCGCGCTTGGAGGAGGGGAAGTTTTCTCGTCAAGCTTTACGGTCTTGGCGATTACCTGCAAGCCGGGCTTCACTTTTTGAAGCCCTTCCACGATGACCTTTTCACCCGGCTTCAGTCCCGAATCGATGACCCAGAGATTGCCCACCCGCTCGCCCGCTTTCACCATGCGCTGCTCCACCGTAGCGTCCGGCTTTACGACCATGACGCTGTAGAGACCTTGAATCTCCTGCACTGCGAGTTGGGGCACAAGTAGGGCGCCTTCCTTGAGATCGGTTACGAACCGGGCTTTCCCATACTGGCCTGGGCGCAGAATCCGCTCAGGATTGGGAAAGCTAAACTGCCCGGTCAGGGTGCCCGTGCTAGCGTCCACCGCCCGTTCAATCGCATCGAGACGACCTTTATGGGTAAATATGGTTCCGTCCGCAAGAATCAGCTCGACGCCGAATTGTTTCTCGAGGGACTTATCTTTAGCCGCGCCGACCCGAGCGAGTCTTAGATATTCCGCCTCGGCGATCGCGCAGCGGAACAGGATCGGATTGATCTGCGAGATGGTGTTGAGCAGTGTATTTTCACCGCGCCCGACCAAGGCACCGACTTTCTTCTGCGTCGTCCCGATGAGCCCCTCAACCGGCGAAGTAATGGTCGTGTACGCGAGATCGAGCTTGGCCTTGGCGACCAGTGCATCGTAAGCCGTAACCTGAAACCGAGCGGCCTCCTGGGCCGACAACGCGTTGTCCAGTTCCTGTTGACTTACCGCCTTCTGCTCGGCCAAGGGTTTGTATCGGGCTACATCATTATTGGTCTTATCCAGTCGCGCTTGAGCGGTCGCCATGTTGGCCTGGGCTTGAGCCAACGCCGCTTCAAATGGCTGGGGGTCGATCTTATAGAGGAGTTGTCCTTTTTTGATGAATGAACCCTCGGTGAAGTTGACGGCAGCAAGGTAACCTTCCACGCGCGCGCGAATCTCGATGTCCTCCGAGCCCAGCGTGGCGCCGACAAGCTCGATGTAAATGGGAACATCCTTCTGGACAACTTCGGCTACCTGGACCTCAGGCGGAGGCGGCGGGGGCGCCTCCTTTTTTGAACAGGCAACGGAAGCCACTAGAATAAGGCAAGGGAGGAAAGTAGTTAAATTCCCCGAAGATCGCCCTCGATCTGAGCCAACACGAGTACAATTCACATTATCCCCCAAACTTTGAATTCAAGAATTAGCAGCGGTTTCCTGGGTTTGAACACCGGATTTCCATCAAACAAAATTTATTCAATCCCGTCGCTCCATAGGGGTGAGGGACCAATCCGCTGAACTGCGAACCGTAATTACCGAAATATTGCAGTCTTGTATATTGGACCTTGGTCCAATGACGGCGCCTACGGGAACTATTGCTTTGGTAGTCAGGGAAGCTTCTATTCCATCAATCCACCCAGTGCAACACGTTGCGTATGATCGACCAGCGCGGCCTGCTTGCCCAATATCCAGCGACCGTGGAGCGCGGCAATGGTGCCGTCACGCCGCTTTAAATCGATCCAGGTATTGAGGAAGTGAGCCCAGTCAAGAGGCCAACGAGGATCTTAGTTGAAGAACTCATCGACGCTAACTTCATGAATCCTCGCTTTGCCCCAGCCCGAACGGCTAATAGCACATTATCCTGTCCGTAGCATTGGCCAACTTAGCCGGAATAGGACTTCCATGTCCTCAAGCCTGGAAGAGCAATTGCTTTGTCGGTCGCGTCCCCCGGACTTGTCAGACGGTGTCGCCATCGCGTACACTCTGCGCAATTTGAACGGCACACACTTAGCATCCCTTTAAGCCGGAGAATAGGAATGGCGAAAGTGAAGAAGCCCGCGAACAAGTCTAAGAAGAAACCGATCGAGCAGTACGATCATAAGGGGAAGAAGCGGGTTAATAATCCGCCGGTCGGGCTGGTGACGCCTGCGACCGACAAGGAGAGTGGGAGAAAAACTTACGCCTACGATCCGCATCTCGATCCGCAGTTGGTTTGGGCTGGGAAAGCGGAGCGGACTTCGTTCGAAGTGCCGACGGTTTCGCTGCACGTGCACGAGCGCATCGACCCGCGCACGATCGTCGAAGCGGTGCGCCGGCGCAATGGCAGCAACGATCAACAGATGTCGCTGTTCCAATCCGCGGAAGAAAACCCGCCGCTGCGCGAAGCCATCGAGTTCTACAAACATCCGCACAATTGGTCGAACCGCCTGATCGCCGGTGATTCGTTGCTGGTGATGAATTCCCTTCTGGAAAAGGAAGGCATGGCCGGCCAGGTGCAGATGATCTATATCGACCCGCCTTACGGCATCCGCTACGGCTCGAACTTCCAGCCGTTTGTGAACAAGCGTGATGTGAAAGACGGCAAAGACGAAGACCTTACCCAAGAGCCGGAAATGATCCGGGCATTCAGAGATACTTGGGAGTTAGGAATCCACTCCTATCTCACTTACCTCCGGGACCGATTTCTACTTGCACGAGACCTTCTAAGCGAGTCCGGCTCTTTGTTTGTCCAAATCTCTGACGACAATGTTCACCATCTTCGGGAAGTAATGGACGAAGTTTTCGGAGGTAATAATTTCGTTACCCTGATCAGCTTCAAAACTACTTCAAGCCTCGGTGGCAACCTGCTTGGTAAAAGTTGCGACTACGTATTGTGGTATTCAAAAGACAGTCAGCGCGTCAAATATCGCCATCTCTATAAGCCACGTTCTTACGAAGATGATATCGGAAACAGATACACTCGCGTGGAGTTGCCGGATGGTACTCGCAGAGTCATGACAACCGAGGAGCGCGCAAACATAGATTTGCTCCCAAGAGGATCAAAAATCTATCGACACGACAACCTCACCTCTCAGAGCGGCGGCGAACATAGTAGTTTCCCTGTGAAGTTTGAGGGTCATGCATACACGCCGGGACGAGGTTTTTGGAAAACAAACGAGCAAGGATTTGAGCAACTTACTAAAGCAAAGCGGCTCGCAGCGCCTTCGTCCAATTCCTTGGCTTATATTCGCTACCTCAATGATTTTCCATACAGCTCAATATCCAACGTTTGGACTGACACTCAAACGGGCGCTTTCACTGATCCGAAGATATACGTGGTGCAAACTAACGTGAAAGTTATTGAGCGTTGCCTGCTGATGACTTCTGACCCTGGAGATTTGGTTTTGGACATCACGTGCGGCAGCGGGACCACAGCATTCGTCGCCGAGGAATGGGGACGGCGTTGGATTTCCTGCGATACCTCCCGCGTGGCGCTCACACTCGCAAAGCAACGTTTGATGGCGGCGACCTTCGATTACTACCAGCTTGCTCACCCGCACGAAGGCGTCGGAAGCGGGTTCAAGTTTAAGACGGTTCCGCATATCACGTTGAAATCCATCGCGAACAACGAACCGGCGGAACAGGAGGTTCTTTACGAGCAGCCGTTAGTCGATAACTCACGCGCGCGAATTACAGGCCCGTTCACTGTCGAAGCAGTTCCCGCGCCTGTGGTGAAGCCGTTGGTTGAGATCAAGAGCGACCAGCCAGCGGATGAATCAATAGCGCGATCAGGTGAAACTTTGAGGCAGTCTGAATGGCGCGATGAGTTACTGAAGTCCGGCATCCGCGGCAAGAAGGGACAGTACATTCTCTTCTCGCGTGTCGAGCCTTTGCCGGGAACGCGCTGGCTGCACGCCGAAGCTGAAACGAAGCCGAACGATAAAGGTTCTGATAAAGTAAAAGATTCGGAAGGACTCTACGGCAAACCACAGCGCGTGGTGATTTCATTCGGTCCCGAGCATGCGCCGCTGGAACAGAAGCAAGTCGAGCTTGCGATCGAGGAAGCCCAGACGTTGGTGCCGAAGCCGAAGATCATCGTCTTCGCCGCGTTTCAGTTCGATCCGGAAGCGGCCAAGGACATCGACGAGACCGACTGGCCGGGCGTGACGCTGCTCAAAGTGCAAATGAACGCCGATCTGTTGACGGAAGACTTGAAAAAGAAGCGAGCGAGCAACGAGAGCTTCTGGCTCATCGGCCAGCCCGACATCGTGCTCAAGAAGATCAAGGACGGCAAAGATAAGGGCAAGTACCGCGTCGAAGTGATGGGCTTCGACTACTACAACACCAAGACCGGCACTATCGAATCTGGCGGCAATGAAAAGATCGCCATCTGGATGCTCGATACAGATTACGATGGGCGAAGTCTGTTGCCGCGCCAGGTCTTCTTTCCGATGGCCGGTGAGAACGACGGCTGGGCGCGGCTGGCAAGAAATCTGAAAGCCGAGATCGACGAAGAGCTGATCGAAGCCTATCGCGGCACGGTCTCGCTGCCGTTTGAGCCGGGCAAGCACAAACGTATCGCAGTGAAAATCGTCGACGATCGGGGTATCGAGAGTCTGAGGATTTTGGATATTGGCGACTAAGGAGATAGTTTTGCATTCTGGAACGAAAGTTGGCGGCATGATCCGACCATCATTCCGGCCAACCCCGGCGAAGGCCGGGGGCGAGCCGGAATCCACGGCTTCGAAGGACCGCTGGATTCTGTCGAGGAGAGCCAGCAAGAAAAAAATCAAGTTCGAAAGGGTTGCAGCGGTCGATAAAATAGAAGAATTTGAATTACCTCCGGGAAGTCAGGGGTCTTTTCTCTGACTGGGAGGGTTACCATGTCACCGGAAACAATCGAGCGGGATTTCAAAGCAAAGGTTTCGGAGCGCATTCGCTTGATGTCCGAAGGGGTGGATCGTTACCAAGTGTTCACGCCGTTCGTCTTCGATGACGGCGATCATCTTGTCATCGTGCTCAAGCGCCAGAACTCACACTGGGTGCTCTCGGACGAAGGGCACACCTATATGCACTTGACTTACAAATTGGATGAAAAGGATCTCCAACGGGGGACCAGACAAAAGATTATCACCAACGCGTTGTCAATGTTCGCCGTCAGCGATCGTGACGGCGAGTTGGCTTTAGATGTCAAAGACGAGCGTTACGGTGACGCGCTCTACAGTTTTGTGCAGGCCTTGTTGAAAATCACCGATGTCACTTATCTATCGCGTGAAAGAGTGCGATCGACTTTTATGGAGGACTTCCGGGCGTTTATTGAAAGCCACGTGCCAGAGTCTCGTCGCGCGTTCGATTGGCACGACGCTGAGCGCGATCCGGATGGGAAATATATTGTCGATTGCCGCATCAACGGTAGGCCGCGTCCTGTGTTCGTTCAGGCTCTTCCCAACGATGACAAAGTCCGCGACACCACTATCGCGCTACTTCAGTACGAACGTTGGGGCTTGCGGTTTCAGTCGCTCGCGATTTTCGAAGACCAAGAACAAGTCAACCGCAAAGTGCTGGCGCGATTCAGCGATGTATGCGAGAAGCAATTCTCCAGTTTATCCGCCAACAAAGATCGGATTAGCCGCTACATCGAGGAGATTCTTGCAGAGAACACCTAGTCGCGATTGGTTGCCTCAGATGTTCTCATCTTGAAGATTGCTTTGCGAGTTAAAAGCGGAATGAAACTCAAAGTGGACGAGATAGCCGACGTCTTGTATCTCAGCCTGACCGACGCGCCCGCCAGCCGTACCGAAGAAGTGTCGCCGGGGATCATGATCGACTATGACGACCAGGATCGCATCGTGGGCATCGAAATGCTCTACCTTTCAAAGCGGGCGCCCCGAGCCGACGTACATCGGCTGCTGTTCGAGACCATCCCCCACGCAAGCTAAACCTTAGATTGGTTACGCGGATGGCTCGAACCACTATCGATCACCTGATCATCAACTCGCCCTACGAAGAGCCCAAGCATTACTGGAGCTACGATCGCGAGAGCCGGACCTTCGACCAAAAAGACGGCCGGCGGCCAGCCGGTTACGTCATCGCCTCGCAAAGCTCCAAAGCCTTCGACGATCCCGGAGTATTCGTCGAGATCCCTCTGGTCAATCAAATCCGCCCGCGCGTCAAGGCGTGGCGGGAAGCGGGCTATCCAGGCGTCACCGGTATCACCAAGCGGCTCTTGGAACATTGGAATAATCCCGACGAGCGCGAGCATCAGTTTTTCTTCTGCCAGTTGGAAGCGATGGAAACGCTCATCTGGCTCGCTGAAGCGCCGGCGTCGGAGAAAGTCGGCATCGACATTCCATCGGACGGCGGCGCTTTCACGCGGCTCTGTTCCAAGATGGCTACCGGCTCGGGCAAAACCATCGTCATGGCGATGCTGATCGCCTGGCAGGTCATAAACAAAGTCACCTATCCTCAAGATCCGCGCTTCGCCAAACATATTTTCGTCGTCGCGCCCGGCCTTACCGTTAAGAGCCGGCTCCAGGTCTTGGAACCGGCCGGCAAAAGCAACTTCTACGACGAGTTCAACGTCGTCCCCGCCGCGCTTCTCGACAAACTCCGCCAAGGTAAAGTTCTTGTTCGCAATTGGCACACGCTCAATTGGGATTCGGAAGAACGGATCGCGAAGAGAAAATCCGTCGACAAACGCGGCGCCAAGAGCGACGAAGCTTACGTCAGGGAAGTCTTGGGCGAGCTAGCCGGTACTCGCAATATTTTGGTCATCAACGACGAAGCACACCACGCCTGGCGCATACCCGCGGAGTCGAAGATCAAGGGCATTAAGAAAGAAGACATCGAAGAAGCGACCAAATGGGTCGGCGGATTGGATCGCATTCACAGGGCGCGCGGGATTCTCAATTGCTATGACTTCTCGGCAACGCCCTTTGCCCCGTCCGGCAAACAAAGCTCGGACGAAGCCCTCTTCGATTGGATCGTCACCGACTTTGGGCTCAACGACGCGATCGAATCCGGCTTGGTTAAAACGCCGCGAGTCGTTGTGCGCGATGATGGCGTGCCCGACGCCAAGACCTATAAATCGAAGCTTTATCACATCTACGAGCATGTCAAAGATGATCTGAACAGGCGCGCGGAAGAACAAGTGCCGCTGCCCGATCTCGTCACCACAGGATATTATTTGCTCGGCAAAGACTGGCTCGAAGCAGCAAACGCTTGGAAAACGCAAGGACTGCGAACGCCGCCGGTGATGATCACGGTCGCCAACCGGACCGAGACCGCCGCGCGGGTGAAGTACGCCTTCGACCACAAAAAGATTTTGCTCGACGAGTTGTGCGATCCCGAGCGAACCCTGCACATCGACTCCAAAGTGCTCGACACGGCGGAAGCTCAGGAAGAGCCAGTCGCGTTGAACGGCGAAGATCAAAGCGAAGATGACGGCGACGATAACGAGCCGGTCAGGAAACTGTCAAAGAAAGAGCTCGCCGAACAACTGCGCCGGCAAGTCGACACGGTCGGAAAAGAATTCAAGCCCGGCGAGTATATCCAAAACGTGATCTCTGTCGGCATGTTGTCCGAAGGGTGGGACGCCAGAACGGTCACCCACATCATGGGACTACGCGCATTTTCCAGCCAATTATTATGCGAGCAGGTCGTCGGGCGTGGCCTTAGGCGGGTGTCCTACGAATTCGACAAAGCGAAAAACCTGTTCGAGCCGGAATACGTGAATATTTTCGGCGTGCCGTTCACGTTCTTACCGCACGAGGCGCAGGACGGCCCGCCACCACCGCCGCCAGCGCCGAAAACTAAAATCGAACCGATGATTGATAAGAAAGAATTCGAGATCAGTTGGCCCAACATCATCCGCATCGACCATATCTACGGGCAAGAACTAAAGCTCGATTTCGCCAAGGTCAAACCGCTGGAGCTAGACGCGCTCAAGACGCCGACCTTGGCCGAAGTGGCGCCGATCGTTGAAGGCAAGCCGGATATTACGAAACTGTCGGAGATCACCCTGGAAGAGCTGGCAAGAAAGTTTCGCTGGCAAAAAATCGCCTTTGAGACCGCCAGCGGGATTTTCGATCAGATGAAGCCGAGTTGGAAAGGCAACAAAGAGTATCTATTGGCGAGACTCATTCGCGTGATGGAAGAGTTTGTCGCGTCCAGCAAGATTCAAATCACGCCGCCACTCTTTAACCAAGACGACCTGAGGCGACGGCTGGTTGTGACACTCAACTTGAGTAAAGTCGTTCAGCACATGTGGGAGAACATCATCACAGAAAATACCGAGTCGTTGGTTCCCGTCTTCGACACGGAGAGACCGATCGTTTCGACTGGCGACATGAGAACCTGGTACACGGGGAAACCTTGCGAATTCACCAAACGGTCGCATATCAACTTCTGCGTCTTCGACAGCACCTGGGAAGCCTCCGACGAATTTGAAATGGATCGCAACAAGAACGTCGACGCGTGGGTCAAGAACGATCATCTCGGGTTCGAAGTGCTGTACGTCTTTAAAGGCGTTGTGAGTAAGTACCGGCCGGATTTCATCATTCGACTGAAGACGGGCAACTTCTTAGTCGTCGAAACCAAAGGCCAAGACACCGATCAGGACAAAACCAAGCGCGCGTTCTTGGACGAGTGGGTGAAAGCGGTGAACGAGCACGGCGGGTTCGGTCACTGGCAGTGGGCTGTTTCGAGACAGCCCGGGGATGTGGTGGACATTATTAATCGTTGCGCTGCGTGAGCACAAAACAATTCTTCATTACGCAGCCTCAGGTAGCCCGGGGCCAAGATATTGGGTTCTGGCATAACAAACTTATCAATCTTGGATTTTGCTGCGAAAGGTGAGCAGGACGCGCGCTGTTGATGAAATCTTTTGCGCTTATTACGTAGGGCTGGCGCTCACTCACACCTTAACCAACCGCTTTTCAACTTCGTCAAAATCGGCTTCGGCAATGCCACAGGCATTTAGAACACGCTGTAGTGTACCGGACCTACTAATATCAAGCACGAGTCTGGTCTCTGCTCGTATCAGGCGACAGATCAACCCGCATATTTGAAGGGCATCTCTGTCGTCCCCCGACTTCGGGTAATATTCCGCCCAAACCCGGCCGATCTCTTTGTCATCCATCGATCTCCTTTTTAGTAGTACGGATCAGGAATTCGCCTCGGGGCGCGCACCTAGCTGCATTACGTCACTCGTCCGAGGCACTGTACGTGCAAGAAGGCGCGGAGGATATGAGAAGTTAACGCTTCTTCGGCTTCTTGTTCTGGGATTTAGATATCGGCTGGCATTGTTGCCGGATCAAGGTTGCCAGGGCCTTACCGAGCGGAAACTTGTGTAAGACGGTTTGGATAACGTCCTGCAGTTCATTTTCGCTACAAGTAAAGGCGCGCTTTTCGTCGCCCGACGGAATGGCGAGATCAAGCGCTTCGTAACCGATCGAGTGCCGAGGGAGGCACTCTTTCAAAAGCCTATATTCGTCGGTGGGCAAAACAAAAAAGTAGTCGCGAACCCGTTGAGTCATACCAACTGTCGAGTAGATACCAAATCAGGAGAATAGCAAGCCCCCGCGCTGCGTCTCGCGGACGATATGCGGCGAAGCTATCTGCGAGGCCGGTATCCTGGAGAGGCTTGTGGAACATGGCCTTGCTTTCACAACAAAATGGAACGCGGGCCTGAATTGCGGGGCCTGGCCTTGCAATCTAAACAGACTGGAACTCGTCGATAAGGTGTCGGATGTTTTCATGACGATCACCAAGCGAACCGTAGCCGAGAAGATCCTTCGTATTTGCACCACGACATCGCGTTTGAGGAGCTTGACGATTGTGGTGTCAGGCTTTCGAACTGACTTATTAAGGTGGATTGTCGTAGAGAGGCTGCGTTGGCGCGTAAGCCGGGGGAAGTTCATTTCTCGTAGCAATGCCTAAAACTTCAACGCTTTTCAAGGATTGCGTCATAGCAGTTTCCGGTCGAAAAGCTAGCCAAAGATAATTGAAATCTTGCGTTGAAGAGAAGATCGGAAAAAACAGTGTCTCACACAAACACTCAAAAATGACGGACCGAGGCGTGTCACCCCGCCCTCCGTTCGTCCTGAGAATCTATTAGTTAGGTTGACCCTCGCTGGTTTGCAATGTAAGTTTCACGCGAAGCTCGGTCCGGGATAACATCGAGCAAAAGAAGTCTTCCACTAGCGGCGATCTCAGGTGGCTAAAACGGATTATCATGCGTCCAGCAGGTGAAAGAAACAGCGCGTTTGCAAGAACCGCCATGGCCTTGATCGGACCTTGGTTGATCTTCGTCTTGAGCGCCGCCTGGACGTATGTTCTGGCTGCGGAGCAACCCGCTGCTGCGCCTCAACCCGGCGCGATTAAGCAGGCAGCTCCGGTTCCAGCCGCGATCCCCTCGTCGGAGATCATTGCCCAGGCCGAGCCGACGATAAAAAGACTGCAAGAGATCAAGCAGCGGGTCGAATTTGATTCTGCCTTGAAATCCGTTCAAGCAGCGTTATCCGGCTTCGCTGAAAAATTGGATCGCTGGTGGGAGAGTGAAGGTCCAACCGTTATCGGATCACGCTCCGTCCAGAGACTGAACAACATTCTGTGGGAGTGGAAGCTCCAAGCGGAGCAGCTTGAGGATTGGGACAAGTCCCTATCAGCCCGGTCGCGGCAAATCGCCGCGCAAGCCAAGGATGTTGAGAGCATCCTTGAGACCTGGAAGGCCACGCAGGCCGCCGTGGCGAAAACATTTCTGGCCAGAATGGTCCTGCAGAGAAGAGTCGAAGAGGTTTTGAGCGAGGCCCAGGCGGCGCGCAAGGTCATCCAGGAACAGAGCGCGAAGATAGTAGAACTGCAGAGCCAGGTGGCGGATCGAGCGGCGACTCTGGCAAAGATTCGCGAGCAGATCGATCAGGCGCGGCAAAAAACTAGCCGAGATTTGTTGATTCTCGATAGCCCGCCACTCTGGCAGGCGCTATTCAGCGCTGGCGCTAAAGAATCGATCGCCACGCAGGCCGCGGAGAGCGTTGCGAAAATCATCAACGACGCCGAAGAATTTCTAATTACCTACTGGCAGCGGGTGCTTTTGCATCTAATGGTTTTGGTCCTGATCATGGTCGGGTTTTACCATGCCCGCAAGGGTCTGACGGCGCAAATCAGCCAACCATTCGGAGATTCCTCGGCGCTCTATGTGCTTGACCGGCCGTTTGCTTCGTCATTGCTCTTTGGTCTCCTGCTGTTTCCGTTTTTCTATCCCGGCGCAGCGACCGACATCACGCGGATCGCGGTTGTTGCAACCGTGATCCCGGTGGTCAGGCTGATACCGGATTTGTTGCCAAAAATCTTGCGCCGTTGGAGCTACCTCTTGGCGGCGTTGTTCACTCTCGACTATTTATATTACCTCCTGCCATCCGACAGGCTTCTGACGCGCGTCTTACTCCTCGCGATCGCCGCCGCGGGTTGTGCGGGGTTGGGTTTATTCCTCCGTTCTCAGAAAGAAAATTTAGCGGCTTTAGGCGCCAGGATAGGCGCCGTCATTGGCTTAGCGCGGATTGGATTGTTTTTATTTGCCGTGTCGGTGGCCGCCAATATCGTCGGTAACTTGTCCCTTGCCGAATTTCTGATGATCGCGCCGCTGCGAAGCGGGTACCTCGCCGTGCTGGTCTACTTAAGCGCCCGTCTGCTGATGACCGTAACCTTGGTTGGCTTGCACTCGACGCCGGCGCGCCTGTTGCTCTCCGTGCGCGACCACAGCGAGTTGCTCGCCTTGCGCATGCGGTCCATCGTTCGCTTTGTCGCGGTTGCCTTGTGGGTCATCGGCAGCCTGCAAATCGTCGGTGTGCTTGGCTACGTCAGCAGCGCAGCGGCAGCCTTTCTGACATTGCGCTGGAGCGTCGGAGCGGCGGAGTTTTCGATCAGCGGATTGGTGGCCTTTCTGCTGGTTCTCCTCGGCGCGATCTTGCTGTCCCGGCTGCTCCGCTTTGTCCTGGCGGAAGAGATCCTGCCGCGCATCCGGCTACCGCGAGGCGTGCCGGGGACGCTAGAAATGCTCTCCCGCTACGGTGTCCTGATGTTCGGTTTTGGGCTCGCCTTGGCGACCGCCGGTGTGGACTTAACCAAGCTCACGCTGCTGGCCAGCGCCCTTGGCGTGGGTATCGGGTTTGGTCTTCAGAACGTTGTCAATAACTTTGTCTCCGGCCTCATTTTGGTCTTTGAGCATCCGGTCCAAGTTGGTGATATTATCGAGGTCGGCGCTCACTTTGGTGAGGTTCAAAAGATCGGTTTTCGCACCAGCATCATCCGCACCGCCGATGGCGCCGACGTCATCATCCCGAACGGGGAGCTAACCGGCGCAAGAGTTGTCAACTGGTCGCTCTCACGCCAGCTCAGGAGAGTCGGCATTTCAGTGGCCGTCGGCCATGGCACTGACCCTGATCGAGTCATCGCTATTTTAACCACCATCGCCCGAGAGCATCCCGATGTTTTGGCCAACCCGGCCCCACAGGCCGTACTCGACCAATTTGCTGAGCGCGCACTCAACTTCACCCTGCTCTGTTGGGCTCCCATCGAAATGTTCATTCGAGTTCGCAGTGAATTGACGATTGCGATTAACAACGCCTTTAAAGAAGCCGGCATTCAGATTCCCTTCCCACCGCGCGATGTTCGCGTGCTTTGGCCTGACGGTTCGACGAACGAAACCGCGTTGCACCAGCGCACTAAAGAATCCTCATCTCAAGAGGGTGAAGATGCGGCGCGGCCGGTCGATCTTTCGGAGCAGGAGCGTGTGGCAAAGCGGTGAAACGAGTGCTGCGCGGTGGCGCTGGGCGCGAGTCCAACAGTCATACCACGGTGAAGCCGACAGCGGGATAACTTCGAAGGAGATAGCAACATGTACCGATCGGTTTCAATGATGGTTCTGGTCCTCGGCACGATTGTCGGGACGATGACGGGGTTGGCGGTCCACGCCGCCGCGGCGGCAAGCACCGCTGTACGGGGGAACGTCTCGGCGACCGACCCTTCCGGCATCGATGCAGGGGCGCAATTTGAGCTCGCAGAGGTCAAGCTGGACGGCGAGGTACTATTTCGAGTGCGCGGTTCCACAGCCTATCCGGCCGAGGAGCGCGCAAACGCCATTCGAAAGAGAATCGCGGCCATCGCGGCCGATCGATCCGTGGCAGCCGACTCTCTGCGCGTGGTCGAGATGGAAGACAGAACCAGAATTATGGCCGGGGACGGCCTCGTGAGCGCGTTTAACGATGCCGATGCCGCGGCAGAAGGTGTAACACGTCAGATTCTGGCCAGACACGCGCTGATAAAAATCGCCGCGGCAATCACTTCCTATCGCAATGACCGCAGCCCGCGTGTTCTGCTGATTAACACGCTATACGCGCTCGGCGCGACCGTGGTGTTGGCGCTTTTGTTGTTCGTGTTTCGCGGCGTATTCAACAGACTGGACGCGCTCGCTGAGCGACGCTTGAAGTACTGGGTTGAACGCTTGGAAGCCCGGTCCCACCAGCTCGTTCAGGCGCAGCAATTAATAAACGCACTGCATGGTTTTTTGAAATTGCTGGGTGTCTTGTCGGTGCTGGTGGTGGCTTATGTCTACCTGAACCTTGTGCTCGGTCTATATCCGTGGACTCGCCCGCTGGCGGCGCGACTATTCGAAATCTTCTTCGGTCCCCTCGGCGCCCTGGCCATGGAATTCGTCGATGCCCTACCCAACATAGCTTTTGTCGCGGTCCTGGTGATCGTAACGCGCTATGTCCTGAAGGTGACGCGGTTATACTTCTTGGGTATTGAGCATGGCACCATTCAGCCTGGCAACTTTGACCGTGATTGGGCCCTACCAACGTACAAAATCGCGCGCTTGGTCGTTATCGCCTGTGCATTGGTGGTGGCTTATCCCCATATCCCCGGTTCGAGTTCGGAGGCTTTCAAAGGCGTATCGATCTTAATTGGCCTGGTCTTTTCGTTGGGGTCGTCGTCGGTGATCGCCAATCTGATCGCCGGCTACAGCATGATCTACCGGCGCGCGTTCAAGGTCGGTGATCGTATCATGGTCAAGGATCTAACCGGCGACGTCACCGATATTCGGCTCATGGTGACGCACCTGCGCACGGTTAAAAACGAGGAGATCGTCGTGCCGAACTCGGATATCTTGAACAGCCATGTCATCAACTACAATACGCTGGCGCGCAGCCGCGGGCTGATTCTTCATACTACCGTCGGCATCGGTTACGAAACCCCCTGGCGGCAGGTGGAGGCGATGTTAAGGCTCGCCGCCGAGCGCACCCCCGGCCTGCTCAAGGAGCCCGCGCCATTCATCCTGCAGAAATCCCTGGGCGATTTCGCGGTGACTTACGAGCTCAACGTTTACTGCGACGAGCCGCAAAGAATGGGACGACTCTATACCGCTATGCACCAGAATATCCTCGATGTTTTTAACGAGCACGGCGTGCAGATTATGACCCCAGCCTATGAGGGCGATCCGGAAATACCCAAGGTTGTTCCCAAGGACCAATGGTACCAGGCGCCGGCGCAGCCGACACAAGCGCCCACCAATGACGGGCACAAATCATGAGCGTGGCGACGGAGGGTCGAGGAGGCGAGCTTAACGTGATCGCGAAGGAGAACGATGAACAACACCAGGAAGGGTCTGGGCGCGAATTTGATAGTACCGAAAAACCCTCCCTCATCCTTCAAGCGCCTCAGGATGAACGGAGGAGGGATTGAAATCGTTCGATAATTTCCGCAGAATCGAGATAAGCCAATATGGCTCTCTCATCTGGCCACTTAACCGGACGTTCGCCTCCCACTCTCCGGCCGGTCGAACCTTGGGATATTGGACTAAAGTCCAATATCTACGGTTCTCGATATTTGCTATAGGAAATTCGATAGGCAACAAATCTGCAGCACAGGTGAATGGACTTAAACGAGATGAATCCAGCTAAAGAAATCGCAGCGGACGGCGCTAAAAGCAGGAGACCTGCCATTGGCATTGCGGTTGCGCCGCCAGCCAAAGGAAAATTGACCGTTCAGCGCTTTGTTATCCCTTACCGCGTCTATGGCGCGGGAGAGCACACGCTCGTTTTCATTAACGGCATTCAGCAGTCGATGGCGATGTGGCATAGTTTTGTGCGTCGTTTTAGCCGGAGCTACCGCATCGTTCTCTTCGATCTTCCCAATCAAGGCGCAGGACGGATTGTCACGGGTTCCGTCAATTTGTCGCTGGACGAGCAGGTTGATATCTTGGCTGCCGTGATCGAGGAAACTAGCGGTGCAGATCAATTGACCGTTTGTTCCGCCTCGTGGGGCGGCGTCATTGCGATGGCTTACGCCGTGCGGCATCCGCAGCGGCTAAAAAGTCTAATCCTAGCGAGCATGGGCACCCGGGCGAATCAAAAAATGGTCGAATTGATTTCCAAAGGCCTGCAAAGTCCGGTACAAGACCCCTTAGAAGTGGCCGAGACGTTGATCGAGGGAATTGGTCAAAATCTCCCGGCGGCGATGAAGAACAAGATCGTCAGCCAGTTTCAACATATGGGACCTGAGGCGTTTCAGGCCTTTCTCCAACACGGCTCGACGGTTCTTTCGGTGCGCGAGTTAGGCAAGGTTGTCGATGTCAGCAAAGTCCAATGCAAAACAATACTCTTGCATGGGGAAAATGACACCATCGTTGATTTCGATGACGTCAGATATTTGGCATCGCAGATTCCCCGTTCGCACCTGCGACTGATAAAGAACGTGGGCCATTTTCTCCACTTAGAGAAGGAAGAACTGCTCGATGTCTATGAGGATCTCCTAGCATCAACGCAGTGAGGCCCCGCCCGGCCAATGGTAATCGACGGGGTGCCATGTTTTTGATGCGTTCTTCCCGACAGTGCGTTTGGCGGGAACTCGCCAGTAATTTCTGGAGGCGCCGCACACCGTTGGCTGGTGCATGATACTAGCGGCTTTGTCTGCCCTCGGCGACACCGCGTTGATAGGCTTCCTGCTCGGCATCCTTGTGCTTGCCGTAGAGAAAACCACCGGTTGCGCCGACTCCAGCGCCAATGGCCGCTCCCATTCCCGCGTTTCCTGCGATCGCGCCGATGATTCCTCCTGCGCCCGCGCCAATTAGGCTTCCGGTCACGGTCCGCTGTTGAGTATCCGTCATCCCCGCGCATCCGCCGAGAGTGACAATAAAGACCAGTACGATTAGCAAGCTGTTAATTGATTTCATGCCATTGTCTCTTTTAAATTCATGCGCTCACTTCTTTTTACACGGCCACTTTTCCATCAGGAAGCGAAACTCCGTCTCGACCGGCATCTCGTTCATGTACTGAGGTCGCGCCTTGGCCCAGTCAACGAACATGGCGATCGCTTCGTTGCGCGATGGCGCTTTCTCCGGCCAACAGACCAGGCGTTGACTGCCCAGCGCCGACACTGCCGCCTCATGGTAGTGAAAAGCGCCCACGAGATAGCCGAAACACATATGGGTGGCTTCCTTCTGCAAGGGGTCATCGGTGGAAACGGTACACAGGTTCAGGAGATTTTGGGTGGTATTCACCAAAAAATCCTCTTGTGTCACCGCCGCCGCGATACCGGGGACAAGAAATAAACTTAGAAACAAAATCCGCAGCAACTTTCGATACATTGTGAATCTCCCTCTGTTTTAAAGTCGTCTGATCGCGAAATCATGAGTTCGTCGAGGTTACGCTAATTACGCTTGCGCTTTGACTTTCGATCGACCCGGCAATAACTGGAAAGCGGCACTCGGCTCTTGCAATCACACATGGCTCGCTTTCCAATCGACCGCTCCGCGAACTTCGATTCAAAGCCGTAACATACCCACCATGTAGCTTCAATCTATGTCTGATCTCGAGGCCTGCTCCTACCCTTAGTTCATCAGTACATCTGAATCGCCCTGAGATGCGCCGGCACTTTGCCTTCACTTTCATACGATCAGGTGCTCACGCGCTGGCGCGCCAGTATCGGATACCCGCATGGCGAAAGGGCCATCATAGGGGGCGAGCAGCTGCACCTCTTTTCTCATTCTTGAGATGGCTTAACTCCGCACCAATGAAAAATTGCGATGATTCAATTGGTTCGATTGCTGATCACCTGGCACAACTCATGCAAAACAAAACATCAGTATGAATCAAAGGAAATGAACTTTAATCTAGCAAGTTGTACCCGCACCTCGCTAGGAGGTTGGTTGAGCACCGCTTGTTGTTCGTTCACAGCCGGTTTTTTGCAAGGAGGAATTTCCTCATGCCAAACAAAATTTATGTTTTTGTCGCTGCACTGCTCTGCGGTTTGGGTAGCGCCTGCGCCCAGACTGGTATTCGCCGCGCAGCCCTAGTTGCTGAAACCAACCTCACCCGACCTAAGCGCATTCTTTTGTATGACTTCGCCGTGAGCGAGCAGGAGGTCAAAGAATACCAGGGCATCATGCGTCAGCAGCCGAACATCAAAGACGCCGCGGAGCGAGAACGTTTGCTCGCCGAGGAAGTGAAAGGCGCCTTGGTCGAGGAAGTTGTCGACGGCTTGATGCCACTTGGTTTCGTTGTCGAACGCGTTGGCCGCGAGACCAAGGTCACGGGGAGTGACCTGGTGATCGATGGTCAGTTCTTGACCGTCGATGAGGGAAATCCGCTGGGTCGTTTAGTGATCGGCTTCGGCGCAGGGTCTTCCACGGTGCAGAGCCAGGTCCAAGTGTACCAAGGAAAAGAGGCGCGCAAGCTAATGGACTTCACCACCCAATCCGACAGCAGCAAAATACCGGGTGCGGCGCCCATACTTGGCGCCGGAGCGGCGATTCAAGGCGGCATAACCGCAGGCATGGTGGTAGCAAACGCCGCGATCTCGGGCACGAAAACATACAAATCGGATGTCGCTCGGATGGCCGCGGAGAGCGGCGATCAAGTAGCGCGCTATTTATCGGAGTTCTTCGCCAAGCAGGGGTGGATACGACAAGATCAGGTACGCAAGGCGCGCATGGTTTATTGAGTTGATCCGACGCCTCGAGGGGTGCGTATGTACGACAAGGCAAACGCATCCAGCGACAGTTTCGCTGCAGTCTCGGCGATGCTTCGGTGCTGGCAATTGTCTTTACTCACAAGCGCTGCCCAAAAACAAAATGTTCCCTTGCTAGCTAAATCATTTCCTATGAAAACGCTTGTGCCAATTCTCATCTGTAAGAACTTGCCCACTTCTTTTGCCATCCATGACAATCGCGCCCAACCATTTTTTGCTCCCTAGCTCTCCAAGCTATTCTGTGCCGGCTAAACGATGGCATGGCGCATTCTCATGGTTCGGAACCGTTGCAGGCACGAAAGAAAACGGGGTCAAGTCCGCTTTTAGCTTTTTATCAGCGCAGCCGCAATTCTTCGAGCCCTTCGGTCGATCGTGCTGTCTTGCGCGACCTTTAACTTCATGCGCAGACACGCCGAGCTTACGGACGACTCGTTGTCTAAACCCAAAGCTTTGCCGATCTCGCTGTGCTTGTGCCCGCCCAGTTGCCAACTCAAATACATCGCCATCGTGCGAGCTTCGTTCTCGATGCCTCTGCGTCGCCGCTTTAATTCCTCCACCCGCTTGCCGTACTCCAGCGCCACGGCCCGCACGATCTCTTCGACGCCCAGTCCAAATACCTTCCTGGACTCGGGCTTCTCGGCTTCCACTTTGGCCCTCTCGCCAAGCATTTCCCGCACCCTCTGGACAAATCCCTTGTCGCCCAAAATCGGCTTTTGATACGACCCCTTATAAAAGTCGTGGATCTCTTCCTCAATCTCGCTCTGCACATACCTCCGATAGTCCTTTAGTCCGCCAAACCGCGACATGACCGCTTCTGTATTGAGCCACCTTGGGCATTGTTTCTGGTTCAGATACCCCCAGTGGCTGCTCCACCGGTAATGATCCATATCACGCACACCGCCGCGGCCCATCGGATTACGATGGATGTAACGAACCACCGACAAGAAATACGCTTCGGCATCGATCAGGATAGCTTTATAACGGCCGCGAAACAGCGGGCCGTCTCGATGATGGACTCGATTAAACTTCTGGGTGTAAATCCCATCCAGATGCCGCATGGCTCGCGACAACCCCGTCGCCGGGGTCGACAGCAGAAGATGGTAGTGGTTATTCATCAAACAATAGGCGTAGATTTCTACTTTCCAAAGCCGTGTGATGTCGGAGAGCAAGTCCAAAAAACTCTCTCGCCCTTTGTCCTCCAGGAAAATACTCTGGTGCGACAGGCCGCGGTTCATGACGTGGTAGTAGGCGCCGGGGTATTCAATCCGTAACGGTCGAGCCATGATCCTTCCTTATTCGATGCCAACAACACACGTCAAGAGCTAAAAGCGGACTTGACCCCTTTTTCACAAATTTCGGATTTGTCGGAAAGTTACGTGATGGGTAGATTTTTCTTGCAAAAAGAAACGGATCGCTTTCACCTTTGGGTTGCCGCACCCAGAGAGAGGAGAGCGATCCATTGGGCGAGATCACACTGGAGCTACACCTGATTTTTCGGATATCAGAAATCGAACTAACGATCAACGAATTGATTCGCGGACTGAAACAAGCGGTAGGGAGGATTCACGGGTTGATCCGGCTTACCTATTCTGTTGAAAAACCCCTATGAATGTTTCGCCGGGATCAAAATTCGGCAAGTTCATTGGTTTTTGTTTGGCTTTCTTCTTACCGTTGCAGCTGTTTGAGCAGCTCTGTCACGGCCGGATCATTGGGCGCTGCCGCCGCCAGCTTTTCCGCATAGCTTCGCGCGGCGGCCACTCTGCCGACATCGCGATTCATAGTTACCAGTGCATAGAGCAGCTCCCGGTCGTTGGGATGGCGCTGGTGCGCCCTTGCGAGCAGGACAAGGGCGTTGTTCGTCTGTCCGGTTGAATTGAGCGCAACCGCATACACGTAGGTGTAACGCGCATTCTGCGGCGCCCGCTCAGCCGCGCGTTTGAGCCAGGTTACCGCCTCGTCCAGTTTCTTTTCGCGAACCAGCAGTAATCCGAGCGCATGGGCCACGCTGGCACCGTCCGGCGAAGACCTGAGGGCTTCGCGCAACACTTTCTCGCCCTCTTGGTCGCGCTCGCGGGCGCGAAACATATCGGCAAGATTGACGGCGGCGGGAGCGAAGGAGGGTTGAAGCTTGAGGGCCTGGCGGTAATGGTTCTCAGCCTTGTCAAATTCCCCTTGGCGCATGTAAAGGAGGCCAAGATTAAGCTGCGCCTCGGGCCGATCGGCGTTGGTTCGCTGCGCGCCGACGTACTCTTGAAGCGCGCTTTCCAGTGCCGATTGTTGTGCCGCGTTCAGCGATGGACGAGAAACTCCGGCCAGCAGCGACGCTGCTACCGTGCGCACGGCGCGCACCGGATCTTGCAAGAGCCCAACCGTTTCTGCCGGCAAACTTTGTGGATCGATCCCTTCTAATGCGCGCAGCGCGCCCAGCCGCACCACTGCATCGTTATCCTTTAAACCTTCCTGCACCGCCGCCATGGACTTGGGGCTCAAGTAACGGCGCAGCTCGGCCAACGCGGTGGCACGCGCGATGGCCGGTACAGAGATCTGTTGCGCCACGGCAGCTAATTTTGTTTCACCAGCCGGTTCGCCCATACGACCGGCGTGCAAGGCTTCCGTGTAACCTTGCTGTGGCGATTCGCCCGGCTTGTACCATGTGCCAAAGGCGTTGGCGGCCCACTGTGGATTTTTATCGCTGTGACAAACATTGCAGGCGTTGGGCGTGCCGAGCTTCGCCGACAGGTCGGGACGGGGGACGCGGAAACTGTGATCGCGGCGCGGGTCCACCACCATGTAATTTCGCTGCGGCATGTGGCAGCCCAAACAATCAGTGCCACTGGAACCCAGGCGGTGACGGTGGTGTTCGGCCGCGGCAAATTTGCTCGGTGCGTGGCATTGAGAGCAGACTTGGCTCCCCTCTGCCCGCAACTTGAGCGAATGGGGCTCGTGGCAGTCGCTGCAGGTTACCCCCGCGCCAAGCATCTTACTCTGCAAAAACGAGCCGGACTCGTAGACCTCGTCTTGGATCTGACCGTCAGGATAGTAGAGTCCCTCGGTTAAAAGCGCGGGCAAATGGCTATCCAGTAGCGGCCTTCCGTGGAGATACGTTTCCGTCAGGACGCCGCGGCGCGAGTGGCAGCGCGCGCAGCTATCCAGTTCGACGTTGGTCGCGCGCGGCGCGCTGCGGCGGGCGATGCCGGTGGACTGGTCCATCGCCCAAGTGATGCCACGCCGCTCGGTGAAGGAGACCATGAGTCCCTTGGACGACACCTCCCCCTTTGAAATAGGTGTGGACTTCGCAGCGGCCCAATCGACGTGCACGCTTGCCGGACCGTGACAGGCCTCGCAGGCGACGTTGAGCTCCGACCAGGTCGTGTCATAGATGGCCTTCTCAGCATCGTAGCGTTTTTGTAGATTGGTGGAATGGCACTCCGCGCACTGATAGTTCCAGTTCTGATCTATTCCCGTCCAGTGCAGCGGTTCTTTATGGGTGATTTTTTCATTGGGATAGAGATGAAACCAGCGCTGCCCGCCATTTTCTTTGGGCCGCGAATCCCACGCAATGCCGAGCGCCTGCAAGCGGCCACCGGGAAATGGAATTAAATATTGCTGCAGCGGCGCCACGCCGAAGGTGTATTTGATCTCAAAATCGGCGAGCCTGCCGTCGGCACCGTCCGTGTTGACGAAAAATTTGCCCTCACGTTTGAAAAACCTGGACGTCACGCCGGCGTAGTCAAACTTCGCGTTGCCGAAGTTCCCCAGCACAGTCTGCTCGGTCGCCTCTTGCATCGCCAGATCATGATGCGAACCGCGCCACGCTTGGTATTCGTTAACATGACAGCCGGCGCACGCCTTGGCGCCGACGTATTGCGCGGCCGGTAAACTGCTATTTTGCTTTCCCTTTGGGAGAGAGTTCCTGTCTGCCAAAAAATGCCAAGCCCCGCCGATGATCAGCAGCACCGCCATGCCCACGATCAACCATTTACCGGCGCCCGCAACCAACGGCTTCGCACTGCCGTTTTCGGCCGGCGGTGCGCCTGCCCGAGAGCGCTTATCGCGGCTTCGCTGCGTCTTTTTGCTCATCGCGGTGGGTCGCTATCTCTCTGAACTTGGCGTCCTTTGCGTGTTTGCGTGGGAACTCGGTAGCTGCTGCATACATTCATTTTCCTTGCCGGAAGAACTCGACGCCGAACCGTTGCCCCTGTGCGGCCTGAAAATAGTCACCGACCAATCGGTCCTGCTCGGCATTGTAGCGCAGCGTGTCGATAGAACCCGGATAATTTACGTCGCGGAGTTCAATGACGACACGCAGCGCGCCTTGCGCGCGGCGCCATTCGACTCGCGCGACATTGATCGGGCGCGGATTAAGATAAGCGGCGGCGAGTTTGCCGTCGACGTAGCCGCCGTCTCGCCGCAACCAACGGCTGGTCAATCGCTCCTCACTGGGCACACCAGGCCAATAGTAGCGCAACACGATCGCCGCCAGCAGTAAGACAGCGGCAACTATGCCAACTCTCCACACAACCCGCCGCGACTGCGCTCGTGGCGGGTTCGTCGAACGGGGCTTAGCCGTTTTGTTCGTGCGCTTGCTCATGATAACTCGCGCTCGGCATCGGTGTGATGGACGATCGCCATGCAAATCTTCGTGCGGCGCTTCGAGCCCATCACCGAGCCGATTGCATCAAACAGTGCGCGGAAGGATTGTGTGTACCAGGATTTCAGATTCTTTCCCAGGATCCATTCCATTTACACAAGACAACAGATGAAACAAATATTTTTGGGGAATGTTCTCTGTTCTCTCCGTTAACTCCTGTGACTATTTGCAGCCCTACGGTTTCTCGAATGCAAAGACCCGTTTCCAATCCTTTTTCATGTCCACGACCGTCCAACCTTTGGCCTGCGCCTCATCCAACGCCTTGTCCAGCCGACCGATCGAGGACGTCCGGTCGTAGGCCCACTCGCGCTCGGCGTCGGTGTGACGCACCAGGCCCATGAAGCGCGCGCCGCTGCCAGCCGCGGTCCACTGCAGCATCTGCAGGTCGCCGTCGGAGTTGCCGAAGACGGCGATCGGGCGGCGGCCGATGAACTTGTTGATCGCCACCGGCTTGCCTTCCTTGTCGTCGATGAAATCCACCTCCGGCAGGCGCATGATCACCGGCTTTCCATCGCGCATCTCAAACTTCGTCTTGATGGTGCTGCCAACGACTTGCTCGGGTGGGATGCCGTAGGCCTTCTCCACCCACGGCCGCATGAACTCGACGCCGCCGCCGGAAACGATGTAGGTCCTGAAACCGTTCGCGCGCAGGTAGCGAAGCAGCTCGACCATCGGCTGGTAGATCATCTCGCTGTAACGCCGGCTCGTCTTCGGATGCTTCGCGGTGGCGAGCCAGTCGCGCACGATCTTCTCGAACTCCTCGGTGGCCATGCCCGCGTGCGTCGCCATCACGATCTCCAGCAGTGCTTTCTCACCTCCGGCAAGCACCGCTTTCAGGTCGCCCTTGAGGAGCGACGCGAACGGCTCCTTGTCCTTCCACTCCGGGCGCTGCGGAGCGAGCAACTCCACGCGGTCGAGCGCGAAGGCAAGCTGGAAATACATCGGCTGCTCGGCCCACAGCGTGCCGTCGTTGTCGAACACCGCGATGCGCTCGGCAACTGATACGAAGTCCTTGCCGCCTTTCGCGGTGACGCGCTTGACGAAAGCTATGACGGACTGCTTGGCCTTACCATCATTCCAGGACGGCAATGCATCAGCGGCGTGGGTAACGGTCGTTGACAGCGCCAACACCCAAGCGAGCGCAGCGGCCAAGAAGTATCGGCTTGGATGTTTCATGATTACGGCCTCTCTTTAATGACAATTAGCTACGGCGTGACAATATTAAACCAGAACGAAAGCGTGTCCAGTAGCCCGACGAATTCCGTGATCGCTTCCTTCTTCCCCTCAATCATCATCTCGTCCGCGGTGATGGCCGGCTCGTTTGACTTCTCCTTGAACTGGCTCGAATCGAGCGTCGCTTGGCGGGCGTGATCTTCGCATCCCGCTTTCATCGTCGCGCTCCTTTGCGCTGCAAAAGCATCGGACCGCATTCGCATCATCCGAGTGCGGCCCGTTTTTTTGCTGCAGCGCCCGTGCGCGGCGTTATCTGCCGCTGCCTTGCTGGCTAGTCACCGCCTCCATCACTTGGTCTAGATTGAAGCTGCCGGGCTTCTGGCGGGGCGGGAATTCGCGGAAGCTCTGCAACCACTGCCCCACATACGCGGCCGCAGGGGCAATCATGAACATGTGCTCGCCGAACCAGCGCCCATAATCCATCCCGATGTGATGGGCAAGCTCGAACGGGTCCATGCGCAGGTTGGTCAGCATCGGGGCGCGCAGCTTGACGAAAGGCTCCTGCCAGACGTGCAGGCCGTGGGCATCCTGCCGCAGGAACGTGGCCTTCCAGTTGCCGTAACGCAGCGCCGCGACGCTGCCGTCGTCGGTCCAGTAGAGGAACTCCCTTCGCGGCCACTGGCCCTCGCCCTTAAGTGCGGGCAGGAGGTTGTAGCCGTCGAGGTGGACCTTGTAGGTTGTGCTCCCGACATTTTTCCCCTTCTTCAGTTCCTCCTTGACACTCGCGTCGCCCGCGGCGGCCAACAGGGTGGGAAGCATGTCCTCGTGCGAGCCGATTTCGTTGACGATCGTGCCGGGCGTGATGACGCCTGGCCAGCGGATGACCGTCGGTACGCGGTAGCCGCCTTCCCATTGCGTGTTCTTCTCGCCGCGGAACATCGTCGTGCCGCCGTCGGGCCAGGAAAAGGATTCCGAGCCATTGTCGGTGGAATACATGACGATGGTGTTCTCTTCGAGGCCCAGTTCCTTGAGCTTGGCCAGCACGAGACCGACGTGGCCGTCGTGCTCGACCATGCCATCGGAGTAGATGCCCAAACCCGTTTTGCCATCAGACTCCTTTTTCAGGTGCGTGAAAATATGCATGCGGGTGGAGTTCCACCAGATAAAGAACGGTTTATCCGCTTTTTTCGCGCGCTCCATGAAGTCGAGCGCCTTGACGTTGACCTCCTCGTCAATCGTCTCCATGCGCTTCTTCGTCAGCGGGCCGGTATCCGTGATACGGCCGTCGGCGAAGCTATGGATGACACCGCGCGGGCCGAACCGCTTCTTGAAGGCCGGATCCTTTGGATAGTCGGGATGCTCCGGTTCCTCCTCCGCGTTTAGGTGGTAGAGGTTGCCGAAGAACTCGTCGAAGCCGTGGTTCGTCGGCAGCATCTCGTCGCGGTCGCCCAAGTGGTTCTTGCCGAACTGGCCGGTCATGTAACCCTGCGCCCTCAGCAGGGTTGCGATGGTCGGGTCTTCCTTCTTCATGCCCTCGGGTGCGCCCGGCAGTCCGACCTTGGTGAGGCCGGTGCGGATGGGCGACTGCCCAGTGACAAAGGCCGCACGTCCGGCGGTGCAGCTCTGCTGGCCGTACCAGTCCGTGAACAGCGCGCCCTCCTTCGCAATGCTGTCGATGTTCGGCGTCTTGTAGCCCATCATGCCCATGTTGTAGGCGCTGACGTTGAACTGGCCGATGTCGTCGCCCCAGATAATTAGGATATTGGGCCGTTGCTGCTGTGCCGCCGTGGCAACGGCTGCAAAAAGTAGCGTCACCAATAGCGACAGCGCCAAATTGAGTAGTTTCTGTTTCATGAATTTCTCCCTTCTTTCTGCTTTCGGAAACGTTGCGTTAATTTCCCGTCAAGTGTACTACCCCGCAGCAAGCTGCGGGGAATCAGAAGGACACGATGAGAATCTTCCCAAGGATGTCACCCCCCCCCGGAGGTTTTTATCGGAGACCCACGTCCGGGTTCACTTGGATTCCCGCTAAAAGGATGCGGAGATGACGATCCACGGAAAGGAAACTAATTTAACACAGCAAGTTGCGAGGAATTAAACTGTAGCGATTAACGAAGCAACTGCGCGGCCGGGGATTTAACCCCAGCGCTGATTAAAATATCGCAAAGGGGATGCTCGCGCCTCGCCCCCTGACACTTTGCCCTACTGCACCAGCGGCACTCCAGCGGCGAGATCATATTTGATTACGGCGCGGATCTTGTTCTCGATTTGCAGGTAGCGCGCAGCTTTTCGGGCCGGCAGAGCTTTGTTCAACTTTGGCACAAAAGCACTCTTCATTTGCGCTTCGGCTTGCTCGACCGCGACGTATTCGTCGATGAGCTTTTTTGCCGCTTCGTCGGTGAGCGACTTTTTTCGATAGTCCGCCGCATAGCTCTCCAGCAGTTTTACAATTCTTTGGTTAAGACCCTGCAGCTCCTTTTGATAGTCCTCATAAACCGGCCAAAATGCTTTCGCCTCCGACTCGGTTAATTCCATATTCGTGGCCACCAGCAACTTTTTGTCGGCCTTGATCTTTTCCCTCAAAATCTCCATGTTGTCGGCGCGCTTCTCCTGGGCGGGAGTAGGACCGCTGAAACCGATAAGCGCCGCGGCGAGTGCGACGAGAACGAAATGTCTGCTTTTCACTGCGATTCTCCTTTGCGTTTAGATTGCCGACTTAATTAGCATGAACGCTCGCGGGGATCGAGAGCACTCAGGCGCATTTTTTTGGTTCTTCAGACTTCCGTGCGAATCACCGCAGAGGCGCGGGTCCTGAGAAAAAATTGATTTGTCGTAATCTGGATTGATCCTAGGCGTCGGTGTTTTTTCTTTTTAGAAAAAATCTACCTGCGCCGTAATTATTCTGATGCGAACCGTTGAACCGCTGTTGAGCGG
>Ga0208454_1000144_pt1 | contig 48711 bp, 67 predicted proteins | sample EasRivMeERMZT100_FD_187530 | JGI IMG/M metagenome (GOLD analysis project Ga0208454, IMG submission 187530) | Soil microbial communities from meander-bound floodplain in the East River, Colorado, USA - East River MetaG ERMZT100 (SPAdes) (version 2) | ecosystem: Environmental > Terrestrial > Soil...
GGAGACGAAGCAAATCGCCATGCTCCCCTATGTCATCCGCCAGCTTCACGCCGGCCCCGACCAAACCGGCCCGGTCGTCAAGCAACGGGTGGGCCTGCTGATCGACTCCTTCGATCTGTTCACCTTCTTGGCCGAGGCGGGTGTCCTAGAGCTTTGCCATCCCGGCTATGACCCCATGGGCGATGACGGAGAGTTCCGATCGGCGAACCCGGCCAATTTCCCCAACACCGACGGGTTGAGGGTTCAGTGATGTTAATACAGCTTAACGATCAGTGGCGCGTGATCGAGCATGACGCCGCGCCGCGCCAGTGGATTTTGCAAAGAATCCAGGGAAAGCAATGGATTAACCAATCCTATTGCGTGACAAGGGCAGGGCTTTTGACCGCGATCAAGGAAAAGATCACCGATGCGGTCCGGTTCTACCAGGGCGGAAAGACGCGGCCGGTCGATTCCGGGGCGTTAGGGGCCGTTGAGGCTTTCCATGTCGGATACCCCGGCTTGTGCCTGCCGCCCTTCCCTACGGCGATAATGCCTCGCCGGCCACGATCTAAGGGGAAGGCAAAGCCGGCATCGTCAAAGTCGGCAGCTTTATCCCCGAAGCCGCAGGAGCCGGCGCGGCCTTGCCTGACGATTTACTGCCCGCCCGGCTCGGTGGTTTCGGTCGCTCCCACCCGGTCACGCCCTCGATAATGGCGTCCCGCCCTTGGGCGCTGGACAGATACATGTTCGCCAGTCCCGCCGGCATCCCGAAAGTCGGCGATTTGATGCTCCCGAGGATGGCGACCAAAGACGGCTTGACCAACAGGCCATACCAGCCCCGCGCCGCCTGGAATTCCGCCGCCGTGGTATTGGGCGAGTTGCCGACATCGAACTGGCCGAAAACGCGCTGGACATCCCTGATGATCGAGGCCGCCGTGGGGCCGGCTAACAGATCCCGAATATCGACTGGATAGCGCGATTTCCCGGTCGCCTTTTTGACCATCCATGTCGCCGGTCGATCGAAGGAACCGAAGTAGCCCGCGCCCGAGATACCGGACAGGATGTAATCGAACCAATCCTTTTCCTCTTGGTCGGCCGGCGGGAATAGCTGCTCGCGCAAGAACTGATTGACCGAGGACACGATGACAGCGCCGGCCATCAGCGGCAGGGTGTGCAGGATGGCGCGATTGGCGGCCACGCTCCGCGACACCGGCCTGCCGCCTGGGCCGAGTTTTCCGGTCGCGGTGCCATAGAGATTTCGGCCGAGCGGGGTCAGGATGTTCCGCGTCAACGCATGGAAAAATCTTGTCAGCGAGTAGGCCAGCCGCAAGACCGGAGTATGGCCCAACATCGGCATGTCGGATTTCTTGGGCATCTGGATTGACTGATCGGCAAAGCGCATCAGAGCGCCGCGCAACAGCGTGGTCATCGCGCTGTTCTCATGGGTCTGCAATTCCGATGGCGTCGGAAGATCGATGCCGCGCCGCTCCGCGTCGGCGAAGTAGCCGAGGAACCACTTGGAAAACTTGTTCCGCATCCCCTCGGGAATCCCAAGCTCGGCGAAGTCATAGGCGTTCGCTTCCTTGTTCTTGCCGTCAAGGTGATTGACCGCCAGCGATCGCATCACTTGCAGCCCGATCCGGCCGGCGACGTTGCGCTGCGCTCGGGTCAGGGCGCTGATGCCAAAGAACCGATAGGTTTGGCGCTGCATCCCTTCAAGCCGCGACCGATGCCGAAGGTTCAATCCCTGCGACTCGGCTTCAAGGTAGGTCGAGACACCCTCGTTCGCCACGATGCCCAACATTTCCATCATGGTCCGGTATTCGTGCGTCTCCTTGCTCATCAGGCCAAACTCGGCGAATGCTTCGATGAACATCCGGTGCGGCACGCGGATCAGATCGCCATAGCGGCCCGAGCGCACCACGATGTTCATCATTTCCGCCAGCGACGTGAAGGTGACGCGACCGAGCAAGCCGGCGGTCGCAAAGAAATTCGTCCAGTCGGCAACCTTGGTCATGCCGTTGCTGTCGCGCTTGTTGCGGCCGATCACGATGTCGAGCGATTGACGAAGATACTGGCGATCGCGCTTGGATACGCCCTGGCTCCGGGCTAGTTCCATGGCGGTATCGATCCGCTCGCCGCCTGATCCAAACCGCTTGGCGAATTCAGCGCGGCGCGAGGCGGCGTGAATGTAGTCGCTGACCAATTCAACCGGATGGTTGAGATAGAACGCCTTCATGATCCGATCGGCTTCGGGCCGCATGGTCCGGCTTTTCAGGAAGTTGTTCGGAGCCGGCCTGCCCTGCCGATCGTCGGCGCGAAGCTCATCCTTCCTGATGTTGGACAGCCAAGCGTTCGCCAGCGTGGTCGTGTAGAAGTCTTTGACCGCATCGTGCATGTCGGCCATCGCCTGTTCAAATTCCTCTTGGGCAGTTTCGAGCTTTTCCTCCAATTTGGCGATCGCATCCGGGTCCGGGTCATCGGACGCCTGGATTTTCTTGATCTTGGAATTGAGGTTCGACATCTTGCGGGCAGCTTTGGCGAGGTCGTTATACAGATCGACAGGAACAGCCCCGGCCTTGACCGCAGCCCGCGCCCAATAGCGCCAGTCCCGAAGTTTCTTGTTTTCCTTGACCGTGTAGCCGTCTGCCAGCACGTCATCGACCGTCTCGCCGATGTCGTCATTGAAGTCCAACTCATAGACTTGCTTGGCGTCGGCGATGAATTGCGTCGGGTTCCTTTCGATCGCCTCATGATCGAGTCGGCGCGGCAAGTAGCCATTGCGGACATAGCCGATGTCGATGCCGGCGTTCTTTAGGTCATACCAAACCTTGTCCATGATCTTCCGCATCCCGAGCGCGGCCTGTTTCACGGCGTCGGGATAGTTTGCAAACTCGGCCGGGATCGCATCGACTTCGCCGCCCGTCGTCATGATGTCGCGAAGCTGATCGAGTTCATCGACCGTGAAATTGTCCATGCCAGTCTGTTTACCGACGGCGGTTAGCTCGTTCTGATACCCGACGATCCTGTTGTAGATCGCATCTTCATAGGGCGACGTGATGGTTTGGCCGCTGCCAGGATTGGTCCCGATATGATTGGCGAGCCATTGCGCCGCGCTGCTGCCGGTGCGCCTCGCAATGGCGTGCGATGTCCCTGCCATCGATCGCCACAGGAATTCATAGGTGTTCCGCGCCAGGACAGCGGCATCCTTGATCCCGCTCATGTTGGCGGCCTGCCGCGCAAACCCGTTGATCGAATCCCGCAGGCGAACGAGGTCCGCCTTCGGATCACCGAAGATCGAGCGCAACGTCGCCTGTTCCTTGTTGGAAAAGATATGATCCCAATTCGAGGGGGTCAGGATCGGATCGGCGGGGCGCTCTGTCAGCGGGCTGGTGCCGAAGGGCTGATCGCGGCCAAGCTGGATGAACAGATTGTCGAAGGCGGCAAAGATGTTCTCGCGATCCTGTTTTTTGGGGAAGGTCTTAGCCATGCGATCTTCCGCCGCCGACAGATAGGTCGCATCATCCTTGGCGACATTCGCGATCGAGCCGCCGGCTTCCTTGATCTTGTGCGCGACATACGCCTCGCCGGCCCGCGCCAGCAATTCGGTCGGCTTCGACCAATAGGCTTTCCCTCCCTGATCGAGCCGTTGAGCGAGGCCGAAGTATTTGGTATCGCGCTGCGTGAAGCTCCCATCGGGGCCAATCTCATAGAAGATCGCCCGCATCAGATCGGCGAATGCCTTGCGCGAATTGTCGAAGGCGCTGGCAATCTTCGGATCGACATTGACGCCGGATTCGACAGCGCGGATGAAACCGGAAAGATTGTCCGATCGGCTGGCGTCGAATTGCGCGAACAGCCAATTGTCCAGCGCGTGCATCCATTCGTGCGCCCATGACCGCGACCGATCCGGCAGGATGATGGCCGGCGCATCGACAATCAATTTGCCTTCCCTGAACCTTCCCTTGCCGTAGGCATAAGCGCCAAAGAATTTGACGGGATCGCGGGTGAATACAAGGTTCAAGTCATTGAGCAATCCCATCGCCTTCGGCGGCAGGCCCATGACATGCGACATCCACGACATGCCTTGCCACAGGTCTTTCATCTGATCGATCGCCACGCGCAAGGTCGTGTCGGGGGCTTTCAGGATTTTCTTGATCCCGAAGCGATCCGACAGCGCCCTTGTGAGCAAATTGAATTGCTGCTGCGGCGGCATGGCGTTCGCCTCGGCAGGATCGATGCCCATGTCGGTCCACACGTTGTCGAGGTCCGATGGCTGATGCAAAAGCGAACTGGCCTGGAAATCCTCTGGCTCGGGCCGAGTCTTGCCGCCTTCCTTGCCGCCGGTCCTGCCAGGGGGTTTCGGTTTGGGCTTCTTTGTTATCTGATCGCCAGGAGCTTCCAAAAGGAAGTTAGAGAAAACGTCTGCCGCATTGTCGGGATCGGTTTCGCGCTGCGCGTCAAGGTTCACGTCGAATTCGGCTTCCCGCTCATCCGCCTCGGCGAGTTCATCGTCCAGATCGTCAAAATCGCCAGCGGTATCCTCGGTGACTTCGGCTTCGGGCAGATTGGGATAGGCCCTGGCAAGCTCCATAGCAGCCCGTTTCTCTGCATCGGATAGCTTGCCCCATTCGACCGTTCGGCCATTGCTCGCCGAGCGAACCATATCCTTCGCCGTCTCGGTCACGCTGGCGACATCATGCTTCCGAATAGCGCCGGTAAATTCCGCCTCGGTCGGCTCTACTGGCTTTCGGGCTTTTGGAACTGGTTTGGCTTTGGCTTTGGTCCGCCCTTTCCCGGTGTCGGGTCCAGCCTTTCGTCCAGCTTCGTTCGGTTCGACTCCACTTGCGGGTCCACGTCCAGCTTCACTTCCTTCGCCAGCGCCGCCAGTCTCGCCGTCACCTGTTTTAGCAGGGGGTCGTTGTAGCGATGCTTGCGGAGCGTTCTCTGCATCGCCCGCAGGAGCGCCTTGTTTTTTGTTGTCAGGACTCGGCTGTCCAAGTCCGAGTCCGAGGGTTTGCTGTTCTGCTCTTTTGCCATGGGTGCGCTCCATTCCCGCCTTGACGATTTGCTCGGGCGTGATCGCCGGAACCTCATCCTCACCGAAGATGCCAGGGCGAGCTTCCGCCTTTTGCGCTTCCTCGGCATAGAACCGGAGCAAATCGTTCATCGCCTTGCCCGAGGCGGCCTTGCCTTCGGGGTTGTGCAGCATCCGCATGAATGCTTCGACTTCCGAATTGATCGGATTGAGAATGTCCTGTTGCGCCAGCGCCGTCTTTAGATCGCTGTTGGATGCCCGGATGTCGGCTGTCCGCTTGACAGCTTCCATCAGCGATTTGGTCGCATCGAGGTTAGCCTGGATTTCCCCCGACTTGGCCCGCGCTCGCATCTTGGCCCATGCCGGCGCGACGTTGAGCAAGGCTTGACTGACCGAGCGGACCGCATCATCAGTCGATTCCGTGATCCGATTCGTCATCGCCGGATCGCCATAGGCGGCATTGAACACCGCGTTCCTGATCCGCCTCGCTCCTGCCTGGGAGAGATTGCCCTGCGCGTCCACTAGCTTGTTCTGCTGCGCCGCCGGCAGCGCCGCGATGAAAGCCTGATGGAAGGCGCTATTCGACCGGCCGGCGATGTCGGTCGCATTGACCAACTTTTCCATGACTTGCGGCGTCATGATGTCGGTGTCGGCCTGGGCCTGTTCCACTTCCGACATTTCCGCCGTGGTCGCCTCGTTCGCCTCGATCGCAAATTGCCGGCGCTGTTCCGGTGTCATCGGCGTGGTCCGACGGCGGATCAGGACCGGGGCCTTCATGCCCTCGATGTCATAGCCCTCGGATTTGAGCCAATCGTTATATCGCTGGCGTCCCTCGGGGCTTAAACCGCGAAGCGCCATGATCCGACCGTTGCCCGTCTCGGCCATGTTATCGGGACCGAGAATCGGCGATCCGCGATCGGCCTGCGGCGACGATCCGAGCCATTCCGGCCGAAGGTTCGCCCTGATGTCCTCCACTTGGGTTTCGAGGCCGATCCTGCCGCCGCGCTGCCGAGGCTGGATCGCAGGGTCATAGCCCTTCTTGTCCGAAGTCAGGATGTCATCGGCTTCCATGACCTCGAATTCGGTGTCGATCGTCGTGCCTCGGGCCGTCGTCGTCTGTTCCGTCTTGCCGGTCGGCCTGCCCCTGACCGGAGCGGCGGCAGGCGGCGGCGTCTCGCCGGTTTGTGGTGCGGTTGTAGTGACAACCGGCGGCGTCTCGCCGGTTTGTGGTGCGGTTGTCACTACAGGCGGCGTCTCGGCTGCCGGCGCGGTAGTCGGCGGCGGCGAGGGGAGCGCCGCCGCCGGTTGCCCCGCTGTGGCCTGGGGAGGCGTTTCAGTCGCGGGGGTCGTCACAGGGGCCGGGGGAACCTCTGTCGGTTCCTTGGCCGTTGTAGATACCGGCGGCGGGGGAGAGACAGGTATTGCTCCCGCCGCCGCCGGCTGCGCTGCCTGGGTCGGTGCCGCCGAAGCCGCAGGCGTTCGCCCTGGTTCCGCACCGAGCGGAATTTCAGGAGTCTTAGCTCCGGGTTGAGCGGCAACAACCCCGGCTTGGACAACGCCAGGGACCGCGCCGCCGATCGTCTCGCCAGCGATCCCGCCAGGAGTGATCTTACCCTCGATCGCCAATTGCTTCGCCGTTTCACCGGCCGCACCGCCGGCAGGCTCGGCGACCAATTCCGCGCCCGTCGCCGCGATTCTCCCCATCGGCCCATGAGGGGCAAACTTGGACAGCTTTCCGAAGATGCCGCCGGTTACACCTTCGACCACGGAAATGATGCCGGCGGCTCGGGCTGCATCACGCAGGACCGCCTCGCCATCGGGGCCGTTCATCAAGGCATAGACCCCTGCCGCATCCTCGGGGTTCACTCCGCGCCGCTGGATTTGTTCGATGATCGCCGGGGCGAATTCATTGCCATAAGCCGCCGCGCCGCTCGCCAAGGCCGCGCCTGGAACACCGCCGAGCGCACCGCCGACGATGGTTGCCCCGATCTGCGGAACCATCGCCGGGGCCGATTGCAGCATGAAAGACCGCGTGGCCCCATAAGGATCGGATCGAAACGCGGTCAGGATGTCCGACCAATTACCGGCGGCTCCGATCGCTTCTGATGCCGGGTTCTTTGGAATCTTAGCGATCGCCGCTTCCTGCTCGGCGATGTCGATCACAGCCGAGGCGAGGTCTTTCCGAGCTTCGGTCTTGACCGCCTCTCGGGTAGGCTCTGCCGCTGTGACAGCCGCGCCGAGATTGGCAAGCTCGCGCCGATCCATTTCCGCAAGCTCGATCGGATCGATGCCGCCGCCGAATTCACGGCGCTGTTGCTGGCGCAAAAGTGTCTGATCGAGAATCGCCTGCCCCGGATCAGCGGCAAGCTCCCTCGCCGCGCCGGCTGCCCTGAATCCCGGCAAGGTTTCCTGCAACCGCCTGACACCAATTTCAAGATCGCCGAGCGCCGAGGATTCATCCGGCGCGGCCAAGGCATTGCTCAAAACCATTTGATTCAGATCGCGAGGCCCCGCAGGAACCGGCTCGGGTCGCGTCGGAGCCGGGGCCATCCCTGGCAAGAATTGCGCGGCGAAGGACCGCAGGGTTGCCGGCGATCGAGATTGCATCAGATCGTCAGGAATCTGGCTTGCGACAAGATCACCTAGACCGGGGCCATCCGGTTCAGGCGCGGGTGCAGAGACAGCCCAATTCCGTTCCCACGGCGCTTTTGCCGTCGGCATCGGAGCGGCCGGCGCTGCCGCTGGCGGCGGGGCCGCTGGCAACAAGTCCGCTGGCGACATGGCCGGCGGCGGAGCCGCTTGGGGGATCGCCCAATTCCGTTCCCAAGGATTCGCCATCTATCGCCCCTTACCGACTGGACGCCAGTTTTTGAAATCGAAGGGGTCGCCGCCCTTGTAAACATGACCGTCAACAACTGTGCCGATCGGCGGCAACGGTTCAGCGGGTTCATCCGTCACCACTGGCTCTGCCGCTGCCGCTTCACCCTCGGCCGGTGCCGGTGCCGGTGCCGGTGCCGGTGTAGTCAAGGAATCGCTTAACAGCGGGCTTTGCAACGTCCCTGGCACCGCTGGCGTATCCGTGAACCAACCTTCCTCTCCTGGCGTTCCCTTCGTCCACGTCGGATCGTTCTCGGTCATCACCGCCTCGAAAGCCGCCTGCTCATCGAGCCCTTCGGTCCGCATTTTTTCAAAGACAAGAGGCGTGGCAGAATCCAAGAAATCATAAAGCTGCGCCTGGGCTTCGGGCTTTAGAACCGTCTTGTTGCCAACCACTTTCCACGCCTCGGGGTCGTCAAGCAACTTGCGCTGCAAGCTCCCCAAGATCGCTTTGTCGATTCGGTTCTGAGTCGCGAGGTTGATCTTGGTCGGCGTGCCGCCTGTCGCCGATCGCCGGTTCTTTTCCGCCGATGCTGTCCGCTGATCGGCGAGTGCAATCAGGGCATCGACTTTCGGCTGTGTCAGCGCCGTCGTCTGCCCTGTCTTGGCTTCCAAGTCCGCGATCTGTGCGCCCTTGTAATTGATGTTGGCCTGTTCCTCGGGGCTTGTGAATCCTTCCTTCCAGCGCGTATCCCTGGACCCAACATCGGTTCCATACATCGAACCGACCAAAGACTGATCGGCGGCATAGCGACGCGCCGCCGCGCTGATATTGGCAACGCCAGTCGCTTGTTCATAAGCCGCTGACTGAATGTCATCGCGAATAAGCTGGCCTTCCTCTGGCGTGGCGGCGAATTTCTCACCGGGCATCTTGCCTGCCAGCACAAGGGCCTGTCGCATACTGGCCGGTGTCCCTTCCGCAACATAGGTATTGATGTTGCCGATTTGACCGGCCTTAGCGATGTCATCACCAGCCTTCAAATCGGTCAGGAAAATTTGACCAAGACCGGGATCGGGGGTTCCACCCTCGGCAAGATATTTGGCATAGGCCGGTCCATACCGCTGCCTCAACGCTGCAAGATTCTGCGCTTCGGTCAGGCCAAATTGCTCATTCGCCGTCTTGGCGCGGGCGAGTTCGGCAGCGGCAATGCTGGCGTCGTCCTGAGCATTGCCGAAGATCGCCGATGTCAGATTGTCAATGCCCGCCGTGATGCCAGGATAAGCATTGGCCCCGCCATAGCGATTGCTCCGATAGCCGACCATTGAGGCCCCCTAATACTGAAACTTCGTTCGCGCCAATTGGATTTGCGTCGGTGTCATCTTCGATTGCGGCATCACCGAGTTCGGCATGAAGTTCATGGCCGGGATGAACGAGGCGAGCGATTGCAGCGGATTGCCGCCCGAGAAGATCGAGGACAGGAACCCGCCACTCATGCCGGTCGGGCCAGCGGGAGAACCCGCTGTAATCGGCACGTTCGCCGCCACACTCGGCCCGCCGCCGCCCATCACCGAGCCTGTTCCGCTCGCGCCGCCCGCTGCGCCCGCGCCCGCGCCGACACCGGACAGGCCGCCCATCAGCGCCATGTCGCCGAGGCTAGACATGATGTTCGCGATCATTTCTGGCGTGGCACCATCGGCGAGCGCATCCTGCATCCGTTGCTTCATCGGACCTTCCAGCCCCGCCATGAAGTCGCCATACTTGGCGGCATCCGTTAATCCTCGATTGAGCGCGATGTTCTGGCCGGTCAAAATGTCGCCAAAGGATCGCAACCCCGCCAGGGCAGTATCCTGTTGCCCGAGATAGGCGGCAGATTGCGCCGCCAAGTCTTTGCTAAGGCCCGTCACCATCGGTTGATTCGTGGCCGCAGCGACATCCCGACCGCCAGGAGTCGCCATCCGATTCTGCGCCGCATAATCCTTCTTGGTCGCGACTTCCGAGGCAGCCTGTTGCTTTGTGAAATCGGCAGCATTGGATTGCGTCTTTAGCGCGGCCTGTTGGGACTTGGCTTCCAACTCCCGTCGCCGCTCATTGTAGTCCTGCATCGCCGACGACTGTGCGCTCCTAACATCGCTGTCGGCCTTCTTCTGCATGAAAAAGGAACCGACTTTGAGCGCCGCCGCCAGCGGCAATAGCCACATCATGACCGTTCTCCTATGCCGTAATGGTTTGCGACGATCCGCCACCGACGATGTTCGATATGCCCATGTCGAAGGCAGCTTGCTTGCGCCGCTCTAACTCGGCCTGGGTCGCCAGCGCCGACGTAGCGTCGGTGAATACCATTTCCAACGGGCTGAACGATGGCGGCGTGGTCAATGCCTTCGCCTGCATCCCGGCCTGACTCGCCGCCGTCGCCGGATTAGCCGAGGCTTGTGCCATCGCAATCAAATTTGACTCAAGGCCCGAAACGGCTTGGCGCTGCGAGTTGGCGACATCCTTGGCCTTGTCGATAACCGTCCGCTTCTGGATTCTCATCTTTTCCAAAAGATCACTTTGCTCCTTGGCCCGGACAGACGAATTCTGTCCAAGCAATCCCTGCCGCGCCAGCGCGAAAGTCAAAGCCTCATCGGCATCGCCATATTGCTTCTCAAGCTGCGGGTTCATGTAATCCTTGTAGGAAGTTTGGAGCTTGTTGAAATAGGCGTTGTTGAATTGCGGATCATACTTTTTCGCCGAGAACACCTTGCCCTGGCCGATCATCTTTTTCAGCCCCGCCAAGGTGACAAAATGCCCTTCGGCATCGGAACCTCCGAGACGAATGCGATCCCCCGACGGATCGGTATAGATCGCCCCTGGCTTATATGCCTTCGCGACTTCGCGGCCCTTGCCGCCGTAAAGAATGGCCCGGATGGTTTGCGTCGCCTGATCGATGCGATCCTGGCGCTGCGCTTCCTCTTGCATCATTTCTTTGCCGTAGTCTTTTGGCATGACCGTTCTCCCTACCGGGCTTCCTCGGTTTCATTGTAGTGAACGCTGATCTTGCCGACTTTCGCTTGGCCGACGCCGACCGATTCCATGTAAACGGAAATATGCGTCGTCTCGCAATCAATGCCGATCTGATCGCGTGGATAGGTGACTTCGCTGATGTTCCCGAGGGTGTCGAACGTCGCCGGCAAATTCGGGTCTTGCGCGATCTTCGTGACCCATGACCCTTCGACAGCCGCATCGATCCCGTAGAATTTCTTTTTCGTCGCCGGCTTGTTGGCGTCGAGGAAGGGGATTTGCAGCTTGGCAGCCGTGGCGTCAAATTGGTCGCCCTCGATCCCGCCATAGGAGTAGATTTTTTCGCCGCTTCGGAAATAGATCGCCTGCGATGTCGTCCAGATATGCTCAACATCGAACGGCAGATTGTAGATCGACCATGCGGAAATTTTGCTGGACGAAAAGAACGAATAGACAAACACCTTCTGTCCGACGAACAGCATGAACCGCCCGTCTTGCGGTTCAATCGTTCCCCATGCCCGGTTGACCTGGGAATCCAGCAACGTCGCAAGATACTGCTGCACGATGGTATCGATCGCCGTCCCGATGTCGGTCGTGTAGGCAGCATTCGTATTGGCCCGCGCCCGCAGCGATCGAATGCCGGAATGCTCCAAGAAAAAGACATCGGCATCGCCGAATTGCGTCACCGACCGGGACGCATTGGTCCCGACGTTATCGAGGACTTGAATGAGCGCATTTTTGGCCGGGTCAACATCGAGATACCAAATGAAAATCGTCTCGGGCGTGAACACCGCGACATTCGTGTAATACTCGGCCATCGAAGTGACGACTTGCCGCGCCCTCGATTTGGTCGCGATGTCGATAGAGCCAGCGCCGGTATCTGGAACAGCCGGGTCCCACTTCGTCGCGTCATTGACCTTGGAGAAATACAAGATCGCACCAGACGGGGCATACATCTTGTCGCCATAGGTCTTGGCGTAGCGGCCTGCTGCCCGACCGACATCAGAACCGCCTCGGGTCAAATTGCTTGGGGCTGTGACCGGCCAAGCAAAGGTCAGCGTCACGGTTCCGGTTTTTACAAACGTGACCGCCTTGCCATTTTGATTCGCGCCGAGCAACGTCGAATAGATGGTGACAATCGGCGAAGCGGTTCCGGTCTTGGCTGCCGTGTAATCCGGGCTGGATAGCTTCTGATTGATCTGTGTCGCAATCTGCTGTGCCAGCTTGTTCCGATCGGTCGTCGATCCCGAAAGCAAAGTCAGCGTCTTGCCCAAAATTTCAACGCCGGCAACCTTGATGCTTGTGATGGTTCCGCTCGATCCATCCACGCGGAATGGGCAATAGGCGCGGACCCCGGCGAAGTAATTCACTTCTTTCGCAGGCAGCCAAAAGGTAGTTGCGGAGTCTTTTCCAGTCGTGACGTAATGCTGAATCGCACCGCCAACATCGGCGATAATATGGAGGCCCTGCCCGAAACGGTCCACATCGATGACTTCGTTCACATCATCAGTGATCGCCGTCCCATCATTCTTGACCAACTGACAATACTGAACATTCTCCATCGGCTGACCTGGGGCAAAATGCGTCCCGAAGATGGTCGCGATGCCACCATCCTCCATGTAGAGGCCCTTGCCATCGGTCGTGACATCCATGATCGCGGTCAGATCGATTTCCTCGATCCACGCCTTGCGCTTCTCGAATTCACCGCCTCGCGTGATATGGCCGTCCTCGGCGACGATCAATGCTCCCGCAGGCGTCGTCGCGGGCATCCGCCGCGTATCGAGGCCCTTCTGGAAGTCATCGATCGTCAAATAGGGCATGGCTAGTTAAACGAAGGCAGGGGCGCTCCTGCGACTTGCAGAAGCAACAGGATGGCGACCAAGGCGACGATCACCACGCAAAGAATTTTGATCCAGCGATTGATTGGCGATGGAATCGGGATGGCATCAACCACCCAATAGATGATGCCGACGATGATCCCGAGGACCAACAAGTAGATGAGCAACGTGATTAGAGACATGACCATGATCGTTCTCCCTAGACTGAAACACCTTTGGGCAATGGCGAAGCAATGATGACTTGGCTGCGATCGGCCGGGTCATCGCCGACCATATCGACATAGCCGGTCTTGTAGCCCTTGGACCGCAGCCTGAAATAAAGCTGCTGCGCTTGTTGCAGCTTGGCCGTGGAGTCGGACTGTTTCAGCGGCGAGAGCAATTCCGCCGCCGTATAGAGCGAAACCAGGGTGTCATCGATTTCAAAGCGATCGACATCATTGACCGGCCTTTTGATCCGACGAATCCCCTGCACCATTACCCGGCCTTCCCAATTGTCGCCGGTTCCCGAAGCGACCGACGGCACCGGCCAGATTTCGATGTTGTTCACGTCATCGACCGTCGCGTTGTTGCCGTCCGTCGGTTCCTCGCCGATCGCCCACTTTTCGGGCGGCCATCCCGATTCGCCGGCAGGGCTGTTGTAGATCGAGTAATCGCCGAAGTTGACGCCGTAGCTCAATGGCGTCCACTTACCGCCCTGGTAGAGCAACAACCCTGTGATCCGGTCGAATGCGATGTCAGCGGGGCAAGCGTAGTAGCGAACATTCGGGGCCAGCACGATCGGGCGCTTGACCTTCAAATGCTCCCAATCCCATTCGGTATAGAGGCGATCTTGAACGCGCCCTAGAGCTTGGACATGGCTCGCCCGCACGTTGCCCATATGAGCCGGATTGACCGACATCCGCATTTCGCTGGCGAGCTTCACCAGCATGTCGCCGAGCGTCGTGCCGCGAGCCATGTTCGCCCCCTCTAGGCTGCCTTGTTCTCGTCCTCGTCCTCATCCTCATCTTCGGGGTCATCATCCGATGGCCCGTCATCATCGGGCTTCGGATCAGGCCCATCGAGTTCAAGGCTCTCTGCATTGTTCCCCCTGGTATCGTCAGGGTCGATGACCGGCTGCCGATCGGGGCCAGTCGCGAATAGCGAATCCCCAAGGCCGGAATGCTGCGCCAGATTCTTGAAGGTCTTGGGCAGAGCGCCGCCGAATTCCATCCACATATCTTCGATGAACGATTCCGCGCCGGCCCAACGAAGGCGAAGGCGATTCCGTTCCTCGATCGAATTGAAGCTCTTGCCCTTGCGGATGTTGCGAATGCCGGAAACGCTCGAATGCCCATGCGCTCGCAAGAGGAAAGCAACCTCGGGCGGGGTCACTCCGATGATGCGAGCGATGTTGTTCTTGTCATTACCAATCGTCAGATCGATGTCTGCGAGTTCCATGTTGGTATCTCCTGTCTAGGCTTGCACGAATCAACCCGGAGCGACGTTTAGATCGCTCCGGGGCCTCTAGTCCAACTCTCCTGCGGAATGCAGTTAGGCGATGCTGAACACCGCCGACGAATTCAGGCGACGGGCAACAAGCTGCCCGGTGTAGGTCCGCGACTTGTAGAGCGCATACACATTCGTCGGCCTTGCCGGCGCATGGTCACGCTCCCACTCGCCTTCCATCGCATGAACGTAGATGTCGCGGCTGTCATAGACATACATCCGCTTCGATCCGTTCCCGATGACGCCCGAAGCGCCGAGGTCATCGAGTGTCGGGTCGTATTGGATTTTCATGCCGTTGTAGGAAATCTCGGCGATGCTGATGTCCATGGTCGAGGGCTTCGACCAACCGATGTTCGTGTATTCGCCCTTGCCGTAGAGTTCGGCCACCAGGGCGTCGAGGAAGTCCGATCCGGCCAGGAAGGTATCGGGCCGCCCGCCATAGCGCCGAAGTTGGCGCATAACGGAGTGAACGACCAAAGCGACCGACACGCCAGGGGTAGCGATGCCGAGGACCGCCTTGTTCCGCCACCACGGATTGAGGGCACGATCGATGCCGCCTGTCACACCGACAGCGGGAACATCGCTGATGAAGTAGGCGATGCCATACATGGACTTCGCTGTGACCGGGGTTGCCCGGTAGAACATTTCGTTCATGTCGCGCATCGAGATTTCATCGAACGACTCGATCTTGTCGAGCATCAAGTCGCTGATGATTTGCTTTTCGCGATCGCTGATCGCCGACGTGCCGTCGGGAACCGCAGAGTCCGTGACCGACAGGCCGTTCATCTTCAACTCGGTGAACGTCATGTTCCAGCCGGCGGTCAGTTCCTTCCACGCATACTTGGCCTGCTGGATGTCGGCGATCCGCCCGTAATCGACCGGATCATCGTGGCTGTAGCCCTTGAGACGCCCGCCGACGCCAGCGGCAACCGGATTGCCCGACGAATCGAGAATGCGGTAATTGCCTTTGACGTTGATGGCGATGTCGCCCTTGCCGCCGGGGAGATTCTTTTTCCCGGTCGTGAGTTTCAGGAGATTGGGCTTGTCCTGAATCGATTGCGCGATCGGCTTGCCGCGATAATAGAAATCGAGCAAGGACACCGCAATGGAGTCCAATTCGGCCTGTGAGAAAGCCATTTGTTAGCTCCCATGAACGCGAGCCAACGCCTGATTGACGGCCTCCAATGGAGATTTAGCGGCAGGCGTGGCATTGATGACACGCCGGGACGCGGGTTGCTTTGCTGTGCTGGACCTCGCCGGGAGCATCGCCTTCAATTGCTTGTTCACATCGGCATAGGCTTGCTCGGCCATTGCCTTTGCACCTTCCACAGTCGATGGCTGTCCCTTTGTCGCCGCAAGCACCGCAAGGCGATCACGCACCAGCGGGGCTTTACGGATATAGTCAGGATCGGTTTCCAACAGGGTTTTCTCATAGCTATTGACCGCCGTGACGATGGCATTTTTTGCTTGAAGCTGGACAGATTCGACTGTCCTGGCTTCACGCCGCTCGCTGACTTCGGCCTTGCCCCTCGCCTCGGCGAGTTCCTTGGCTGATGCCTCATCGAGCAAACCATCCTCAACCCGCTTTGCCAGATCGGGCGGCAAAGACAATCCGACCGCCCGCTTCGCCGCCTCGATCCATTCCTCCATCTTGCTGATGGCATCGGTTGGATTCGAGGAAAAGTGAATCGGGAAGGCGAAGAAATCCGCCCACTCTTTCGGGTCGCCGCCGAGGTCATGGATGGCCTGATTCAGCCTGACCATGTTTTCGGCGATCGGCTTCAATCGCTTGTTCTCATCGACCAATTCTTGAAAGCGGGCGATGGTCCCAAGATTCTTCTCGCCGGCAAGCTGCCTCGCCGCCGCAAGAATTGCGTCATCAGTCGGCTGATCGCCGGCCGGTGCCGCTGCTACCTTGTCAGATTTTTCCTGGCTTTCCGCTGTGTCGGTGGACGGGGCCGACGCATCCGATGGAGCTTTCGGACGGTGCAGATCAATCGCGGCCTGCACAACGTCAATCGCTTTTTCCTCGGGCTGCTTTTCTACGTCCTGGGGCTTGTCGGTTGCCGAGTCCGACGGTGCGGCTTCGCCAGGGGTCGATGCTGGCTGTTCGACCGTGGTTTCCTCCGATGGGCCGGGAGACGATTCCGGCTGCGTTCCGTCTTTGTCGTCCATCGAGTTCCCCTGAAATGGTTAAGGCGATTTACTCCAAAAGGCAAAATCCGTCAAATTCCGTCAAATTTTGCCGCTTGACCGACGTGCTGATGTCGATACTTTAGGCGCTCCCAGGTTGGGTAGGACATGGCCCGGTGGGGCTAGGCTTGGATGGGTTTGGCGAGGCAGGCAAGACAAACAAACGGCGACGGGGCGACTCGTCGCCGTTCCTTATTGCATCAGTCCGCTATAGTCATGGTTCGACCGCATCGGCGGCAAAGAGCCGCCCGCTGGCGTAGGCTGCGGCTGATTCTGTGCGCCCTGCAACCCCTGCGCCTGTGGCGCTTGCGCCTGTGGCTGCGGCGCTGGACCGCCGCCAGGAGAGGCGCTTGTTGCCGGCGCACCGCCGACCTTTGACAGCATCGTGTTCTGTGCCGTGATCGAGGCGGCACCGGGCAGCATGGCCTCATCCATATCGATCGAGTCGTCCACAGATTCGACCATCGTTCGGATAAGCCAGGATGGATTGACGCCAGGGATTTGCAGCATCATCGGCGCGAGCCGTTCCAACGCCTGCTGGCGGAGCGCCTTATTCGGCCTGCCGTTCGATCCGGCCACGATGTCGAGGCTGATTTCCTTCATGATCTGCGACCGCGACAACTCGGGCCAAACCGCATTGTCGCCGGCAATCTCGATCACGGTTTCGAGAGACAGATTGAACAGCATGACCTTGCCGAAATCGGAAGCGAGCAAAGACAGATATTCGTTCAACTCATCGACTTCCGCCTCGGTGACAACCGTTCGCGATCCCTGCGCGATCGCCTCGCCCGTCGCCGTCGCATCGCCAGCCATGCCAAGGCCGGTTTCCGATGAGCCGACCGACAGGTAGATGTCATTCATCTGATCCTGAATTTGATAGAGGTTCGGGTCGATTCCCTGCACCGGCAGCTTTTGCAAGACTTCCTCGGCTTTTTGGCCGGGTAGCAGGGCATTCAGCTTCACGATCGCATGGGCAGGCCGATTCGCTAGGAGCTTTTCATCTTCCTCCGACAGCATTCCAGTCGGCGTCATGTAGCCCGGACGCGCCGCCCGGCGATGCTCGCGAAGGCCCTGGCGGGCGCGGTTAATCTCATCCTGGGGATGGCGCATGATCCGCACGTCGGACGGCGGGAAGATTTTGACCGGATGGGTCAACTCATTGAACACCAGCGGATAGACCGGGAAAAACTGCTCCACGAAAACATCCGGCTCATGCGGCGCTGTCAGGAAGTCACAGTAACCGTCGGCGATCACGAATTCCAGCCCGAGCGGGCGATACCAAAGAATCCAGACGCAAACCATATCCTTGCGCTTCTCCCTGATTTCAGCGCGAGGATTGTTCTTGTAGTCGCGGGCCGCCGTTGAATACGGCGTATATTTGTTGCCGCCATCGGACGTGGATGCTTGGGTTCCCGAGACATCAACGCCGTAGATTTCTTTGACCTCATCCGGGGTCAAGAAAATTTCCTCTGCCAAGAAGTCAGCGCCGACCCAATGCTTCAATGAAACGCATTGCGGATCAGGGATGATCGCGGTCGGGAATGGGAAATCGATCACCATGCCCTCGCGCACTATCAACTCGGGCTGTGCTTGAAGCGCCTGCATCCCGAGGCGCAATTCCTCGGCATCGGCATCATCGGTCGTGATGTCGCCTTCCTTCAATTCCTGCGACAGCCGTTCCATGTGCGCGATCTGCACAGTCGAATCGGCAATATCCGCCGAGGCATCGGGTCGGCGCTCGCCCTCGCGCTGGAATCCGAGCTTCGTGTAACCGATCCCGCAAGTGATCGAGGTTCGGACACAAGCCTTCATCAAATCCTTGAACGGCGGGATTTGCTCGCCTGTGTAATAGTCCCACAGGGATTCCATCGTCTTGCCGAGGCGGCGAAGCATCTTGTGCCGCGCCTTGAAAATCTCGACTTCCTGCAAGATCGCGATCGATTCCGGCGATGGCATCATGGGATTCATCATTCCAGCGCCCATTGGATCAGCCGGCATTGGCCCCTGTGTCTGCATTTGGCCCATAGCCTCGGGCGGCATTTGCCCGTTGCCCGCTGGCGCTCCGGGCTGTGGCTGCATCGGCGCTTGTGGCGGTATCCCGAGCATCGCCTGCTGCGCCATCATCATTTCCTGCTGCGCCTGCTGTAGCGTCTCGGGCGAGCCGTCCCACACGGCGAATTCGACTTTCGGCCGAATCTTGGCTTGAACCTTTGGGTTCTTGGCGTAAAGCTCGGCGGTCTTTTGCTTGACATGCCGCTGTGTCACGTTGACACGGTAATTATCCTTCGGCCAATTCTTTGACGCGCCAGTCCAAGCAACTTCCATGTCGTCGTGCATGGCCCGAAAGTCATCATCGAAATACTTTTTTGCTCCCTTGATGTCAGCGGATAGCCGCTGGACTAGCGCCTTGCGAGCCTCGGGAGTTTCGAGTTCTTCGTTTTTTACATACATAGCCCTTACCACCCATCGCTAGGCCGGTCGCGATCTTCGGCCTGTTTGAATCTCTGTTTCCACCAGCCCCACGTTCCCTCTGCCGCCTCGGTGTTCGGCGGAGCTTCCCGCTTGGCGATGATTGCGTGAACCTTCGCCGACAAATGGGAAATGGTATCGACAAAATCGTCATTGTTCCCATGCGGGAATTGCAGCAATTCGTGCATGGCCCTGTTCGTCCACAAAGCCGCCCGAGGGAACATGACGCGCTTCGTGGACATCAAACCCTGCGCCGATCGCGCTCGCTGTTCTTTCGAGGCGGCAGGGACAACGTAGTCGATATTGAGGACAATGGCCCGCTCTTGCTTGCGCTTTTCCAGCCAGGGTCCGATGGCCTTCGTGATATGGCCCTTCTCGGCCCACCACCAGATCGGTTTCCAGCGGAGCGCCATGTCCAGCATCGCTTCGACCACAACGCCGGTATCCTTGCGATCCCACCAGCAATCGAGCAACCACAGCTTTTTCGCCGGACAGATACCGGCGATGAGCATCACGGTCGCATCGTGCTTCAATGTCTCGCCGACGGCGTGATCGCTGGCGGCATAAATCCGCATCTTGGACACGTCGGGCCGATCATCCTTGTTGTAGAGGCTGATCCAATCGCGCCGGAAATAAGTGCCATCATCGGGCGACGGCTTTTGCTGATAGAGCGCCGAGAATCCCCGAGGGTCGAGGCGCTTTTGTTGCTCTAGGAATTCGACCGAGAACCGAGACGGCCACAGAGCTTCATGCGGCGTGCGCCCGAGAATGTCGCCGACTTCGGCCAGCGCGGGCAACAGGATCACCTTCCATCGCTTCGCTTCCTCGGGGTCATAGGCCGGGTTATTCGGATCGGTCAACCGGCCGATATGATCGTCGGAATGCCAGCGGGTATTGATGAGAACGGTCCTCGATTGATTCTGTCGCCGCGTCATGAACACCTTGGTAAACCACTTCCAAGCAACTTCGCGGATGATGTCGGAATCCGCCTCGGCGGCATCCTTGAACAGATCGTCGCAAACCCCGACGCGATCATAGCCGCGTCCGGTCAGCGCACCCTTGCGCCCGACGAAATAGAGCGAGCCTTTCATGGTCGAGGTCATCTTGCGCGATGACTTCGCACCCTTGCGGAGCATGAAGGCCGGAAACACTTCACCGAATAGCGGGTTGTTCAAAATCTCATCGCGAATTGCCGAGCCGACTTCCATCGCGTAGTCGCCGTTGTAGGACGCATAGGCCGAGTTCCCATCGGGATGACGGCCCTCGGTCCATGCGATGTAATTTTTGAGCAACATGGTCTTGCCGTGGCGCGGCGGCACGCAAATGATAAGGTTTGAAAACTCGCCATATTCCAATTGCTGCAAGGCCATCGCCGTCGATCGATGGAATGGTTCGGGCTTGTAGAGCGATCGATGGATGTCGCCCGGAAACTCGGGGTCCAAATTCATCAGCTTAATGAAATGGATCAGATCATCCCTGGCCTTTTCAATGTCAGGGGCGAGCTTCGTGATGATCCGATCCCATTCCTTCGCCGCAAATTCTTCCTCTGTCAGAACGTCATCGCCCTCCGGTTCTGGCGCCGGCCTTGGGATAAAAGGAAGGATCACAGCCGTCGGCTGTGCGATCGGCTGTCCATCCAAATCCTGCGGCCCCCATCCATCATTCATTCGACAAATCCACTTGGCCTTTCCCGAGGCGGTCCTACGTTGAGGTTCAAGTCCCGCCCGATCGGCGGGATCGTGACATCGGTTGTTCCATACGCATTGCGGCAGAACATGAAACAGAACGGGCTTTGCACCACAACATCTTGGTCGCTCGCGCATCCTCCGATCATCAGGCTAACGGCGAGAACGAGGCCCCGCATGGGTCGCCTTGCCTTTCCGCTTCGGCAATTGCTTCCATCCGCGCTTCTTGTCCGCCTTGTGCCATTCCTTCGCCATCGACTGACCGATGCCGAGCGAATCGGCCAGCTTCGGATTATGCGCCGCCGCTGCCATGAGTTTTGCCTGCGCTTGACTGGATGACGGCATGGCTAGTTTCCTGTTGGCGTGAACACCGGCCCCGCCGTCTGAGCCGCCGATTCCTCCAAGGTGCGAAAGTAAACCAGGGACACGCGGCTAATCCGATGCTGGACCGGGAACGTCTCGAATGGAACGATTGCCACTCGGCTGACTCGATGACTGACCGCGAACGTCTCGAAACTGACCGCCGCTGCCCTGGTGACGCGATGCTCTGTCATGTGATTCTCGTCGCCCCGACTTGGACGCCGTTGATGTCGGCTACGCTCCACGGAATGCTGGCCGGTGTATCGCCCAACATCAGCTTGTCGGTCGTGTAGTTGCCTCCGGTCGGTGCCAGCGTCGGGCCATTTTGCGTGACGCCTGCCGCCTTGACATCGATCCGGGCTGTGCAGGCCCCGGCATCGTCCTTCTCATGCACAATCTCGGCATAGGCCGCGATGATGGCCGACGGAGCGCCGACGATCGAAGCCATGTTCACCAGGAACGAGGCTGGCGCTGCCGCGCTGACGCGGGTTGCATCGCCATCATGCGTGGCCGGATCATCGAGTTCCGACGCCAGGGTGCCGCCGCCCAAGGCAACATAGCCCGATAGATCGCCATTGGCATTCGGGATCAACCGTTCGGCGCGGCAAGGCGGGATATGATCGACAATGCCATCGCCCGCCGTGGTGTTCGCGACGATCCACGATGATAGATGGATGTCGGAATTGCCGTCGCACAGGAAGCCAGCGGGAATATCGCTTGTGCCAGCATTCTTTGTGTCGGCCCCGGTAAAGCTGATGTCGGTGATGCCATCGACCTTGAGTTCAAGGAATCCGGTCGTGTCGTGAATTTTCCCCTTGAGAGAAAACCAGTAAGTCGCGCCGTCCTGAAAAACTTTGGTGCCCTTGACGTTGCCCGCACCCGGAACGATGGCTGTGCCGTTGCGCGTGGCTTCCAAGGTATCATCGCCCGCCAAGCGCAACCGGATATGCTCAACCGAATTGATGTCGCAAATCGAAATCCAGCGCGAGTTCGCCGCCGCCCAATTATTCATTTTGCAGCGGAAGGCATAGATGAAGGTGTCGCCCGCCACGAACCCGGTTGTGAATTTGATCGGCGTCGAGGCACCGACGCGAGCTTGCGGTCCGCCCCAAGGATCGGTGCCAACCAGGGTCCAGTTCGCGCCCCAGGAGAGAACAAGATTGGCATTGGTCCCGTAGCCGCCGAAGTCGTCCGCATTGAGCATCATGGCCTATTGCCTGTATCCGTGAATTGAAGCCGAGACATCGGCCAGGGTTGCGTCCTGCGCCGCTGGCGCGGTCAGGCGAAGGCGCTGACCAGGTGTCAGGGTGAAATTCCCGCCGCCAGCGACACCGGCCCCGACGAGGCTCGCAGCCGCAACGCGGATGGTGCCGATCAACGTCGCGCCATCGACCAAGGGATCGGTCGCATTGCCACCGCGCCACAGCTTGAAGTCGGCAATCGCGGTCGCCGCCGTCAGGCCGGTTATCAGCGTATCGGGCAGCCCGTCGATAAACGCGACTTCAGCATCCACGTTGATGTCGAGCATGACAGCACCCGCCGCAGGCTTTCCGGCCACGCGCCCGGTCAAGATCGGATAAGGGGTTTTCTGATTGACGAATTTGGTCCCATCGTGGCGGATGACATCGCCCTTTCCCGGTGCCGTGACCACAACTTCGACCGCGCCGCTGGCACCCTCGGCGATCACATGCCCGTAGAAGGCCGTTGCCGCGACACCGGCACCGAGGGTCTTGTTGCCCGACCCTGCCTGATCGGCATTGATATATGCCTCGTAATAGTCGGTGCCGTTCGCCTTGTCTTCGGTGTGGACCGCAACACCCATGCCGGTCGTCAGGACGCAATGCCGACGATCGCCCGCTAAGATCGCACCGTTTTTGTAAATCGCCGCGAAATAAGTGCGATTGGCGACGATGTTTCCGGTCATGTCGCCATAAAACCCGATGGCGATGTCGCCGGCCGGCGGCGTCCAACGGAATGTGACTGGATCGTAATACCCGCCGTTGTCATAGACTTCCTGATCGGGCTGCGCTGGATACCACGTCGCAGGCGCAATCGCCCAAGGGGTCGCTCGCGTGGCCTTGAAACCAACGACAGGGAGAACCGCTGGACCCAACACTTCCCACTTCAACGCATCGAACGCACCGACGGGATCAACGGCCACGATGCAGCGATAGATCGAATCGGCCTGGATGCACAAATCGCCGACCGCATATTTCCGAACCGCCGAATATTCCTCCAAACGCTGCGACATCAGGACCGACACGCCAGCGGCATCGGCCATGAACAATTTCTTGTCGGCAAGATTGCCGCTCAAAATCCCGTAGTCATCAGCGACCCCCGCAACAGGAGCCGCCCCGGTCAGCGACGATCGGCGATGTTTGATCTTGTCAGGCATAGGCCCCACCATCCAATGTCGCCGAGCCGAACGAGACAGCCCCGGCAACTACCTGGGCCGCGAACCCTGCCAATTTTACAAGATATGCCGCATTGCCACCGGCCGGATCAACCGCCTCACCGGCAACGCCAGCCTCGTAATCGGCAGGGAACGCAGCAAAGACCGTCGCCGGCGGAGCCAACTCAAGAGCCGTCAGCCGATTATTCTGAACGATCTGCTCCGCCTCGATCGCGTCAACACGCGAATCCATCGTGACCAGCAAACCCTCGATCGTATCCAGCCGAGAATCCAAAATGATGATCGCCGCCGCGCCATTCGAGGCCGATGTCTCAACCGCATCCAACCGAACATCCAATGCCTGAATGTCAGAATCCAATTCCTCAATCGCATCCTGAACATTCACCGAAACAATCGTGCCGCCAGGAACGAAACCAATATCCGCCGCCGTCAACGGATTGACCGACCCCTCGGTCACAATCCGCTGCGCCTCGACCGCCCACCAATGCGCCGAGAACCCCGATACCGACCCGTCCACATCATCCTGAACCGGACCATCCAACTTCTCAGCCCAATCGAACGACCGTAACCGACACAGGTTCGCCCGGTTCGCATCCTCCAACGCATGATTGGCCTGATCCACAGCCGTCGCTGACGAAGTGTCAGCCGATCCTGCAAAACCCTGCGCCTGATCCCGAGCCAATACAGCCGTCCCGGCATCCGCCGCCGCCGAGTTCGCCGAACCCTGCGAAGCAATAGCCGCAGCCTCGGAAGCTACCCGCGCATCCTCCGCAAGAACCGACGCCGAAGAAGCCGCGCCCGCCGACGCCGCAGCAGAATCAACCAATGGCTGAACGTCGCCGACCACAGCATCCGAAATCCCCTCCAATAAACCCGGCTTCAATTGCTCGGCACCCACAGACTGAACCGCCAAGCTGTTGTCCGCCTCGGTGATCGCTTGAAGCTTCGTGTTGTGAGAATCAATCGCTTGGCTGACCGCCAGCAATTCACTGTCCAGCCCCGCCCCGTCAATGAAACCACCAGGGGGAACCGGCAACGCCTGATCGGCGCTGAAATCCTTCGTCGGAACGTAGGTGTCGGGCATCAAATACCCCCTAGCCCTTGCAGCTAGGCAAGCCCCAATACACCAATTCTCGATTTGGCGCAAAACCCTCATGTTCCACATGAAACAACCCGCCAGAAGCTATGCGGAAAAAATTTGCGCGGATGGTGGGCATGAGAATCGCGAGCGCCGCTCGGCCGCCGGCAGGGGGGCGGCCGGCGTCGGCGGGGCCTGGGGCGGCGCTCGGCATCGCTTCGCCCGGCCGGCGGCGTGCCATGGTCGGCGCTCGCCTGCTGCACCATGCCTCGCGCCTGGGTCGAGGTCGCGGCGCTCCATGGCGCTCCATGGCCCCGCCAGGGTGCGGACTGACTCCGCCGGCATCGATGGCGCTCCCATCGCCTACCAGGGTCCATTGCGAGGCATTCCGCCGGCTGCGATCCGATCGGCGCTCCCATGTCGCCAAAGGCATCCGGCGGCGCTCGATTTGGCCGATCGCTGGCGATTAGGTCCGAAGCGGCCCTATATAGCGATAACCATACGGAACCGAAGGGCATTAACGGATTTCAGCCGCCGCGGCATTTTTCCAGAGTAGAGAACCGAAATAATACATATAGATAGATGTTAAATGCTGTCTTTTTTATACGGGAGGGATTTCAACCGCTTCACCTGTCAAAAACGTCGCTCCGGCTGAAATTCGTTAAGATTTCTACGTTTGCGACGTTTGCGACGTTTCTGCATTAGCGACGTTCGCGACATCCGCGACAAATTGACGCAATGTCAACTTGTGGCTTGATTCCTGTCAATCTGGCATTCATCTTCGCCATCGAAGGCAACAGCTAGATCGAGGTCCACAAATGGCGATGATTGACAAGGTTCCGGCGGATGCTCCGGCCGGTTCGTGCGTCTGTTTCAAGTGCTCGGGATCGGGCAAGTTCTATGCCGGCGGGATGGTTCTGAACGGCGTCTATACGGGCAAGATTGGCCCCTGCTATGGCTGCCGTGGGAAGGGCTGGCAATCGCCATCGGACAAGGCTCGGAACCGGGTTTATTGGCGTCACTATGCCCGGATTTCGCTGTAGGGATTGCAGCTAGAGCGCCGACTCCGCGTCGGCGTTCCCTGGTGCGATTTTGCATCGATTGTCGGAGGTTCCACTATGTCAACGGTTTTAGTCGAGGCTGCCGATCTGGCTGCCCGGTTTGGGTTGCTGGCGGTTTGCGTGTCCGTTCTGGCGCTTGCCATTGCTGGCGGCGCTGGCCTGTTCGATCGGAGGTAGTCATGGCCTGCATTGTTCATGATGGCCTGCGATGCTGCGTTGACTGTCTGGCATTCGCTGCCAATGGCGACATTCCCGAGGATCGGCCGGAATTGCCCGAGGTCTTGCGGGTGGCGTTCCCTGGCCTGCATTTGGTCCCGGCCGGCGTCGGCGATAATTACGAGGGCGAAGGGTTCTCATGGTCGGCGTGCGATTGCTGCGGTTCCCGGCTCGGGGGCGATCGCTGGCTGATGGCAACACTCGGCCCCGGCGATGAGGTCGAGGCGATCGAGGCGCAAGGGTCTTTGCTCTAGGGTTTGCAGCTAGAGCGCCGACTCCGCGTCGGCGCTCCATGGTGTCAATCCGACATCGCGACAAGGCAAGAGGTCCACAAATGATCCATCTGACCATTACGCAAGGCGATCCCCGCCGCCCCATGGCGTCAATCAATCCGGTCCCTGGCTATTCCTGGGTTGGCATCAATGGCGCGTCGTTCCTGTTCTACAATGGCGTCTTGGCGGTCGCGGTCGCCTGCCCGGTCGTATGGCGCGGACTGACATTCATGCACAAGGCGATCAAAGACTCCGGCCGCTGGTAGCAGCTAGAGCGCCGTCTAGGCCGGCGGCGCTCCATGGTGCTAATCCTGGCATCGCATTAGATCGAGGTTCCGAGCATGTGGTTAATGGACAAAAAAACGGTATCAATGCCGCTAGTATCCTGGCTGGCCCTGGCCTGGGTCGCCATCGGCATCGGGTTGATGCTGGCCGGCGTGATCTAGGCTGCGACAATCCGCCGCATTGCTGGCTTGTCGTATCTATGACAGATTGACACTCTAACTTTTTGAAAGGTTCCACAAGATGAAAAATCCTACTTTCGAGCATCGCCACTATAAGGCATTGGCTGCCATCATCGCAACCGTTCGGCAAGATAGCCGGGCGGATGCAAAGACCCTTGATCTATTGGCGGCGCATTTGGTGGTCGAGTTCAAGGCTGATAACGATCGATTCCAGCGCGATCGGTTCATGTCGGCTGCCAATGGCGAACCCTGCAATGGTCGCGATCGGGTGCGGGCTTGATCGTGATCCTGGCAATATGGGCGGCGATCGTTTCGGCGATCGCTGGCGCATATGTCGCGGTGGTCGAGGATCGATTAGACCGCGAGGCTTTGGAGCGCATTCGGCGGCGCAAGGGCTGATAGCTAGAGCGCCGTCTATTGGCGGCGCTCCATGGTGTCAATCCGACATCGATTGAGAATGAGGTTCCACAATGAATGCGAAGCATGATGCAATCGTGCAATTGGTAAATGCCATCGCCGAAGCGATCGCCGAGGCGGGGTCGCGAGGTATCCCGTCGGGGCATCTATACGCCGCATTGATGGGCAAGATGACTCTGGCGCAATTCGAGGCTTTGATTTCGCTGGCCGTCAAGGCTGGCAAGGTCAAGCGCGAAGGGTTCCTATTGCGTGCGGCATAGGTTGCCAGCTAGAGCGCCGACTCCGCGTCGGCGCTCCATGGTGTCAATCCGGCATCGTTATTAGACAAGAGGTCCACAATGGGCAAGGCGACATTTGGCACTATATCGCATGGCACGATGCGCTCATGCGATCTAATCGAGGCGTTCCTGTCGGCGCTCCGTGATCTGGATGATTCCGATCCAGAGAACATCGATGAGGCTCGGGCATTGGTGGTCGCCGATCGCGAGGGCTGGCTTAACGATGAGGGCCAGATTGCTGCAAGCGAAGTCGTGACCGAGCTATCGGACAAGCTGAACGAATTCGCGCCGTCGTATGGTTATTTCGGCGCTCACCCTGGCGACGGGTCAGACTATGGGTTCTGGCTCTCGGAGGATTGGCAAGAGCGGGCCAAAGATGATGGAGTCGAATTCGGCGATGAGTTGCCCGAGGTCGCGCCCGAGTCCGGCATGTTCTGCGTCGTCTCGGATCATGGCAACGCGACATTCTATTACAGGGATTCCAAGGGCGAATGGAATCAAGAGTGGGCGGTGGTCTAGGGCTGCCAGCTAGAGCGCCGTCTATGCCGGCGGCGCTCCATGGTGTCAGTCAGTCACTAACTAGGAGGTTCCACAATGGCGCTACAGATACAGGAAATTCCCGGTTCTCGGGAAGCAATCAGGGAATTGGACGATTCCGACCAAGAGGTCAGAGAATCACGCTCTAGGAAAGCGGCGCTAAAGGCGATCGCTCGCCAGATGGCGGCGTTGACCGATGGCTACAATTTCACCCTTGGTTATACATCCGAGGAATCCGTTGCCATCTATGTCGCGGCATCGGCGATCGCCAAGGCGACGGCGGCGGCGCTCGATCGGGAGGCGGCGTTTCTTGACATCGCCAAGGATCGCCAGAAACGAGCAAACAAGGCTTTGAACACCATGCTGCGAAAGGCTGCCATGTGACAATCTGCCGCATGGGCAGGCTCGGGCAATTGTGCCAGATTGGCAGGGTCAAATTTTGGAGGTCCACAATGACTCTATTGAAAATCAAGGAAGTGCTGCGGAATGGTCCCTATGCTTGGCCTGGGGGTTATCCCATGTATTTCGTGACATCGGACGGGGCGGCGCTTTCATTCGAGGCGGTCAAGGCCGAATGGCGACAGATTGTCAGAGCGCGACTCTGGAACGATCGCAACTCGGGCTGGCTTGTCGAGGGATTCGACATCAATTGGGAGGATGGAAATTTGATCTGCGATCATACCGGAAAGCGGATCGAATCGGCATATGCCGGCTGATAGCTAGAGCGCCGATTTCGGTCGGCGCTTCAAGGTGTCAACCCAACAGGAAGGTTCCACAATGGGCAATAGAGCAAAGCATACAAGGCGGCGGGCTGCGATCGAGGCGCGGGCTGCCGAGGCGATCGGTCGCCTGTATCACAATGCAACGCCGCGTTATCCCTGTCTGGATGACATTGAGGGCGAAGCCTTCCAATCGTGGTTTGAGTTTGCGGTCGATGGCGAGGTTGATTACTTGCGAAGCGGCGGCGCTTATGGCGGCGATCGCGCCGACTATCGGCGCACGCTGGAACACCCTGCCAATGCCGGCAAGTTCAAGAGCGAAGCGGCGCGGCGATACTACGTCGCCCATAGGCTGCGGGAGTTCGATCTGGAACATGGGCGATCGGCTGCGGCCTGGGAGTTGATTGGCGAGTTCGGCAAGCTCTATCAGTATGGCCGAGGCGGGCGGACTCTCGCCCCTGATACCCTTGTCGGCGGTCGCGGCGGTTCATCCTTTGCGCTCAAAACGGACGCATTCGAGGGCCAGCGGATCGCCGACATAACTCGGGCCATCCTGATTCTCGAGTCCTTCAATTCCTACGTCGGCGCATGGTGCGAGGGTGTCCCTGAAATGTGGGCCGAGTATCGGGAGGATGAGCGGATCGAGGCGGGGATTGCCAGGGGTCGCGCCGAAGCGGCCGAGGCTTACAACGTGACGGGTTGACAGCTAGAGCGCCGTCGCGGTATGGCGGCGCTCCATGGTGGCAATCTTGCCCCACTAGAATGAGGTCCACGAATGAAGCTATCACAGCATGACAGGAATATGATTCAGGCGATCGCGACTCGCGCCGTCGGCATCATGAAAAAGCACGATTTGAACCCGGCAATGGTCGAGAGTTCCTTGGCGATCTGTCATGGCGATATTTGCCCGCTCGATCTGAACCGGCTGGCGGCGGCGGATGATTTCAACCTTGTCCACGATGTTGCCGGCATCGTGGGCCATCTTGATGTTGTCGATGGGCGCTTGCGTGATTTTTTCATGCCTCGCCACGCGGCCTGTTATAGCCGCTAGGTGCCAGCTAGAGCGCCGTCGGCGATCGGCGGCGCTCCATGGTGGCGATCCTGCCCCGATGAGAATGAGGTTCCAGAAATGAGTTATTTCCATTTGAAAATCGAGCTAGGCAATGCGGCGATGCTCAATGGCCGGCACGTTGCCGATGCTTTGCGTCGTGTGGCCGATCGGTTGGAACAATCCGGCGCTCGGCAAGATGATGGTCGGATCGCCGACCGGAACGGCAATAAGGTCGGTCAATGGTCGATCAATTGCCCCGAGGCGGAGGATTGACATGGCCTGCAATGACAAGCTCTGCCGGTGCGGTTCTGGCCTGCGGCGCTATGAACTGCGGGATGCTCGCGGTATTTTCTGCACCTACGTCTGCCAGAAATGCGAGGCAGAAAAGCGGCGCGGCTATCGCCCGGACATTTTCACAAACTCAAACTATTGGACCGATGAGCCGGTCGAGGGAGATTGAATCATGGAATGCCTCTGTTGCTACGTTGACAAGGAAGGCAAGCCGATCGGCCGAATCATGACGGTGCAGTTTACCGACGTGGCCGAGGCGGCTTCTGACTCGGCTTTCGCGGCCGATCTTTTGAAGGTTCTCAACTCCGAAGGGGTTGCGATCCTTGAAGGCGAGGGCCAGCGGTTTGAGATTCGCAAGGAAGGCTGCCTCGCGGATGCAAAGGTGTTTTTTCTGGCGACCATGAACTAGCCTGCGACAATCTGTCGCATTGACATTTGGCGATCTGCGATCTGCCGGCATTTTGCCATGTGACAATCTGTCACAGTTGACAATCTGTCAGACTGTGGTATAATGGTCACACTAACAAATGGCTATTTGAAAGGGTTAAAGATGACAAAGACACCGATCATCGATCGGGTCAAGGCGGCGGCCGAGCAATACGCCAATGCCTCGATCCAATACAGTCGGGTTTGCAATGATCCAATGAAGGGCGATCGCTCGGCGCTTCGCGCTCATGACCGAATGATTGCCAAGCAAACCCGCCTTTGGGGATTACTAGAGCGGCATTTGCCGCAAGGATGAGGTTCCGCAATGGACGAAAAATTTACCCTAGTGTTAAAGGGCAATGCGGCGAGGGGCGCGGGTAACTTCGCCCGATATGACAATCGGGCAAGGAACCCATACCCGGCAGGCTGGCAAGCCTATTGCTGGCAGGCTGGCTACAATCAGGACAAGCGCACGATCGATGAATTGATCGAGGCGTGGAAAGGGGGCGGTAATGGACGATGAGAACGATCGCCGTCCCTACTCCACAGTCAATGGAGCGTGGCCTTGCGAGCGGAGCAAGCTCCCAAAGCTGACTGACGCCGAGGCAATCACGGCGGTCAAGCGGCTGCTCCGGTTCACCAAGGTCAAATACCGGGGCAAGTATCGGATCACAACCGGACGCCGGCACACTTGGCCGCGCTACGGGGTCTATTCGGTCAATGCCGGCGCGGGATGGCATGACCTTGTGCATTCGGTTTCGCATTGGTGCCATCGCCGGCTGCATCCTGGGAAAAAGCCGCACGATAAAACCGGCGCTCATGCCTTCCTAGAGCGGAGCATGATCCAGCACGTTGTCACAAGCGGCTGGCTGGAAGGCAAGCTAAGGCGGCCGGAAAAGCCCGCGCCGACCCTGGACGCCAAGCGGCAAGACCGCCTCGCCTCGATCATCAAGCGCATGGAGGCGTGGAGGCGCAAGGAAATCCGAGCCGTCAATGCCTTGTCTAAGCTGGCAAAGCAAAAGCGGTATTATGAGCGCACGATCGGCGGAGGTTGACAGCACAGGCCCATGTCAGATAGACATGGGCCGATGGTGTCAGTCAGACATCGATCGAAAGGAAGGTTCCACGATGGACAAGGATACACACGAAACGCCGGTCATCTTTCGCCGGTTCAGGGACGGCGAAATCATCGCCATATTCCCGACCCTGCCAGGGACTAACAGCCCGGACTCCTGCGCGGACTACGTTCACGTCGGGCAGCATGGGCATTGCGATCCCCATGCGGTTGTCGGCATGACCGCCAGGGCCAAGCCGACCGAGTATGCCGCGCTGTTCCATGAACTGACAGCGATCGGCTACAGGCTCAAGGTGATTCAGCGCCAGTCCTGGGCGCATCGCCATATCCGCCAGCGGGCGATCGATGACATGCGAAAGGCAGGCTGACAATGGACAGATACGACGCAAATGTTTCGAGGGTCGAAACCGAGTTAATGATTTCGTGGGGCGTCAAGAGTCCGTCCCTATTTGTGAACGCCGTCCATCGGTTCCAGATCGATTACCCGGAATCGGGATGGTCCCGAACCGCCGATGTTTCCAGGGATGGATACATAACCCTCATTGCCACCAGGAAGGCGGCGAGTTGACAACACAGGGGCATGACGCTATGTCATGTTCCGATGATGTCAATCCGACATCACCTAACAAAGAGGTTCCACAATGAACATGGACTATAAAGAGCGGCAGCAAAAGCGGGACACCGAGGCAACTCGGCGGCGCTCCATGCTGCAAGACATCGCCCCGCAAATCGCGGCGGCGCTCGGGCCTGACTTCAAGGTCCGCCACGCCTATAACCCGGCAGCATCGGACTATCCCGATGCTCCTGGCGATCACCTTTGGATCAGCGACGGCGAGATTGATCTAGGCTGTTCCGTTGTCACCTATGGGGCCGACGCCAAGGTCACGATCGACATGGTTTGCCCGCGTGATGAGGTCAGCGGCCGATATTCCTGGCGGGATTTCAATCGGGACTATGCTAATGCCGATTTTGAGATTTCACAGGATTGGACTCGCCCGGTTGCCAAGCTAGTCGCCGATCTGCGGCGGCGCTTGCTCGATCCGGGTTTGCCGATCTTGCGCGAGGTCATCGCCGCCTGCGGCGAGAACCAAGGCCATGCGGAGCGACAGCGGGAAAGGTTCAAGGCGCTCCTGGCTGCGTTCGATCGGGACGATGATGATTCGCTCTATCAGAGACACAATCGCGGCGGCGAACAGGAGCCGAAGGTTGTCCGCATCGACAGCGAGTCGATCGCCTCGCTCGGATGGGATGGCAAGGTCACGTTTCAATTGCGGCTACCGGCGGCGGACTCGGCAAAGGTGGCGGCGATGGTGGCCGGCTTGGCTGGCCGCGAGCAAACCGTCATCATGACGTTCAATGTCAAGGATAGCCCTGCGGTCGATACCTTGGCCGATGCTGTTCGCAGGATGATCCCGAGGCCGAAGGGTCGCGGGGCCTGGGGCATCTACCGGATCGAGAAAAGGTCCGATGGCGTGATCTGCTCCGATTGGGTTTCGACACAGTGGCAGGGCGTGCATCGGTATGATGATGAGGGACAGGCGATCGCCGCCAAGGGAGAGTTTGAACGAACCTCGCCCAAGGCGGTCCATGTCGTGTCCATGTTCGCCGATGGGTTGCCCGATCGCGGGTCGATGGCGGTCATGTTCCCGTCCCTTAGCAAGCGGGGGTAGCATGTCGCGCCCGCTCACCGGGCTGATGGTCGCGCTGGCGGGGTTCGTCTTAAGCGGCCCTGTCGGCGCTTTCATCTTTTGGGCCATCTGGCTCTGCAATCGCTGACCTCGCCCGTTGCCGAGCCTTCCCTGTCAATCTGACCGCTTGACGACCTGACATCTGACAGATAGGTTCACAAACCTTAACAAACAGGGGGAACCCCATGACCGAGATTACTCTGCGAGTCCAAGACTTCATGGCGGCCATGCCCGACAAGTTCAGGGCCGATCCGATCGAGGTCGCCAAGAGCCTCGGCCTGCCATGGACGAATCGAAACATGATCGACCAATGGAAGTGCCGCGATCGTATCCAGATCGAGCGCGTGATCGAATTGCTGTGGATCGCCAAGCGGCTAAGGCAGCCGATCGACATCCTCGATTACGTCACGGTCGAGGGACAGCCAAAGGCCAAGAAGCGGGCCGCATGAAGCCGGGGCCGACGCCTCGGGACATGGAGCTATTTGCCAAGACCGTCGGGGTCGAGATTTACAGGGCGATCACCGATCACCTTGACTCCATGTATCCCCAAATCGGAGCGGCCATAGGGCCTTCGTGCCGTCGGTCGCTCCGGTCAGTCGCCATCATTCAAGCGCGGGCGTCGATCGTCCCGCCGAAGGAATCAAAATGAAGGGCGTCCTTGGCATCGATCCAGGTTTGAGCGGGGCGCTGGCGATCATCTACCCTGACCGCGATCTGGAAGTTTACGATGTTCCCACGATCGAGGGCGACAAGGGCGGTAAGGTCAGGCGGCATCCCAATTGGTCGGAACTGGCGCGATGGGTTGATGCTCGGGCATCAGCTATCGAACATGCCTTTATCGAAAGGGTGTCCGCCTTCCCTGGACAGGGAGTGTCATCGGCCTTCCGCTTCGGTATGATCTTCGGCGGCCTAGTCGGCGTAGTAGGGGCCAACTTCCTGCCGATGACTCTCGTTCCCCCGGCCGTCTGGAAGAAGCACCATCGCCTTGCAAGCGGGTCGGAGAAGGATGCGAGCCGGCTTCGGGCCAGCGAACTGTTCCCGCATTCGTCGGGCCTGTTCGCTAGGGTCAAGGATGCGGATCGCGCCGAGGCGTGTCTAATCGCCAGTTACGGCCTTCACACTTTAAGAGGTTCCAATGCCAGTCAATCCAATCCGCCCGCTGACGCCCGCCTGTAGGCGCGTCGTCGCCCGTCATATCGCCGAGGCAACACCGGGAGAACACGGCTCGGCCTTCGATGATCCGCCTGTCGAGCATTCGGCCGGCTATCACTTCGGCCTGGGCTTTGGCGTTGGGCTGGTGGCGGCGGTGTTCTATTTCTGGCTGGTGCTGTCATGAGTGCGCTCGCCGAGGAACAAGTCAATCTGCTGCATCCGCATGATCCTGGGAATTATACTTCTCGGATTTATGCGGAGTGGAAGGATCATCCGAACAAGGAAGAACGAGCCTATGCCGACATGATTAGAGAGGCAGGAATTTTTCAGTTGCCGAACGAAGGCAACATCATGGATGTCAAAGAATTGGATGACCCGATCCATCTGCCCTACAATATTACTTGCCTTGAGTTTGCCGCAGAATTGTTAGAACCGGACGGGAAACCGCATCAGGCTAGAGTTCATTGCATGGCGATGGATGGGGTTTATCTTGAGGACCTAGAGGGCTTGACCCCGTTGAATGCCGCGCCTCTGTTCGCCTGTCGGTTCACAATCCTGACCGCAAGAGGCTGTTTTTTGTTTCCTCGCGGTTCAGTGGCCTACTCCATGCCGGTCACGCCGAAAAGCCCGTCAGATTCAATCAAGATTCATGGCAACGATGGGATCAAGCGCGAATTGGTCTATCAGGTTGTGGATCGTCCTGGGACTGAACATGATTTTGATTCGATGCCAGAGGGAGAATCAGACCTTGGGTCAATGATGGTGGCGTTTACCTATCCGGTCGTCTGCATTGTCAAGATGCTGCAAATGTCAAACGTCGGGATCGACCGCGTTCCTTCGCCGCCGAAATTGAACAAGGCTAGGATCGCCAGGGGCAAGCCGCCGCTGTTCGACTATCACGTCTTGACCATCCGCGAGCGCCCGAATGCGCCTCGGGCCAATGGGCAGGGTGGTCATCATGCTTCGCCCCGGACACACACACGGCGCGGCCATGTTCGACATCTTGACAGCAAGAACGTATGGGTCCGATCGGCGCTTATCAATCCGGGGCATGGGTTCCTATCCAAGTCCTACGCCATGCCCAAGTTCAAGTGATCTGGCCGGGTTTGTCTTGGCGCGGTGAGGCGGGGTTAGGTCTGGTTAGGTGAGGTCAGGCTTGGCGCGGTGATGTTTGGTGTGACAGGGCAAGGCTCGGCGAGGCATGGCGCGGTGCGGCTTGGTGTGGTCAGGTCAGGTCAGGTTTGGTGGGCTACGGTTTGGTAGGGCAGAGTGCGGTCCGGTAGGGAATGGTTGAGCGGGGCCGGGTTGGGTTGGATTGGGCGTGGTGAGTTGAGGCATGGCGCGGTGCGGCAGGGCCGGATACGGCGCGGATTGGTTCGCAGCGGCGCGGCTTGGCGAGGCGCGGTTAGGTTCGGCTTGGTGTGGCCTGGATTGGCTTGGCGAGACGTGGCGGGGCCTGTTCCGGTCGGGCATGACTTGGTAAGGCGAGGCTGCCTTTCGGGACGGGGCGGAAATCGAAGATGAGTCCCTTTTAAGACAGGAGAGTTCTAACATGGCGAAGGCATCAGTATTAAAGGCGGTTGACAATCTGTCAGAACCGACGAACAGCGGAGCGGACATCATTTCTCTGGAAATGCCGTTTCGGGTCGCAGTTACGATTCAGGGTGAGGCGGACCTTCTATTCCATCGATGGGGCGTCGAGTCAGTGATCGAGAAGGCTAAGGCTAAGAAGGGCAGCGCCGCGAAAAAGAGCGATGACATCGAATCCTACATCTGGCGAAACGAAATCAATGAACTATGTTTGCCTGGCGAGTATGTCAGGCAATCGATCATCCATGCGGCGAAGTTTTCTCAAGACCCCAGGTCGCCACGCAAATCGGCAATGGACTTAACCAAGGCCGCCGTCATTAGCTTGACGCCGCTCGCGCCAATCGCCAGTGCCAAGGGCGAGACGACAACCGAATGGGATTATCTGGACACCCGGCGTGTCGTCGTCGGCCGCGCTGGTATCAACCGGACTCGTCCGGCCATGCGGGCGGGCTGGAAAGCCGATTTCATTTTTATGTCGAACCTTCCAGAGTATGTCGGCCCGTCATTACTTCGGGAAGTTCTAGATCGTGCCGGCAAACTGATTGGCGTCGGCGATTTCCGCCCGTCCTATGGGCGCTTCGTCGTGACTCAATGGGAAATTCTGCCGATTGATTAGGGCAAGGCCGGGTCGAGTCAGGAGAGGTCGGGCAAGGCCGGGTAAGGTTCGCCACGGCGAGGTCGGGCAAGGCCGGGTAAGGATGGGAACGGCATGGCGTGGTCAGGTTGGGCTAGGTCAGGCATGGCTAGGTCAGGTCAGGTATGGTTGGGTCAGGTATGGTTGGGCTAACGATCCGCTGCGCGATCTTCGCCATCAGTTTCGCAGCGGCAACTATCTGGATGGCATTTTCTTGTGTGCCCTGTTAGGGCGGAAAGAGGGAAAGATGACGCGAGAACAGCTTGCTGAAATTTGTCATTCGGCGAACAAAACTCTATGCGAACATCTTGGCGACACGTCGCAGCCTGCATGGGCCGACGCGCCGCAAGACCAAAAGGATTCGGCGATTACCGGCGTGTCCTACCATCTGGATAACATCGGCACGACGCCGGAATCCGGTCATCAGCTTTGGATGAATACAAAGCTCGCCGATGGCTGGACCTTGGGCGAGGTCAAAGACCCCGTTGCCAAGACGCATCCATCGCTGGTGCCGTTCTATGATCTGCCCGAGGAAGTTCGGGCCAAGGATCATTTGTTCCATGCCATCGTGAACGGGCTTGGACATTTTGTGACGGTCACTCCGGTAGCGCCGCCCGAGACGCCGCCAGCGCCGGTAGCCTGACACACGGTCAATTGAAGGGGGGTGAGAACAGTGGCAAAGGGGAAACCTAAGCCGACAAAGAAACCGGCAAAGCCGGCGACATCGAAATCAACTCCGAAAAAGAAGGGTTGAGCGATGACCGAGCGCGGCGGCGGCTCCCGCCCCAATGACGCCGCTGCGCTCGGTGACTTATTTGCCGACTATGGAAAGTCGGTTGCGCCTGACAGGAAGGAACGGCCGAAGCGATCCGAGGCACAAGAGGCGGCGATCGCGGAAGTCAGGGAAGAAAAATCAGAACTGGCGAAGCTCTATCGGCATTACAAAAAGGAACACAAGGCAGCGATGCTAGAGCGCGGCGGCAGGGAACTGGAATCGATCGTGTCGTGGCTGGCAACTATCGGGCCTGATGACGGAACAGCGGTGATCGAAACCTTCCGGCAGTATTGCGATCAGTGTCAGGATGTCGAACTGCGTCAGTTTCTTTTGAGTGAGGTCAACCGCGTATCGATGAAGCTGCGCGAGAAGGCGGGCCTTGACGAATTGTCCGATCCCCTGCCGTGGGATTCAAACGGCGACCATGCTCCGGGCGGGAGCGTATTTTTACATTGCAGGGAAATGCTCGATGAATGACGGATTTGCAAAGATCGAAGCGGGCGAACTATTGAAGCTCTATCTGAAAGGCGAGCGCAAAACGTGGGATTGGAATCGCCTCGATACCGTCGGAAGCTCCGAAGTGTTCACTTGCCTGCGGCGAGTTTGGTATGGCAAGACCGAGGCCCCGGTCGATCCTGGCTATGAGGAAAACCGTGGAGCCATGGAGCGCGGCAATCTGATCGAGGCGCACTATGTCATCCCTGGCTTGCAATCGCAGCTTCCCCCTGGCTTGAAGCTCTATCGCTGTGGTGCCGAGCAAATGACATTGCTCATCGGTCGCCTGTCGGCAACGCCTGATGGCGTCCTGGTGAACGAGGGTAACTATCCGGTCGAGGTTGACGGCCTGACCATCAATCCGATGGAAGCGATCGCCATCGAATTCAAGTCGATCGATCCTCGGGTCAATCTACAGGAAGCCAAGCAACATCATTGGGGCCAGAACCAAGTCCAGATCGGCATGTTCAAGCGCGAGGGCGTGTTTAAGGTAGTCGGCGGGTTGATCCTCTATGTCAATGCGTCATTTCTTGACGAAGTGTCAACCTTCGTCGTGATGCCCGATGATCGAGTTTTTATCCGAGCGACGGAACGAGCGGACCAAGTTTTCGCGACCACGAACCCGACCGAGATTCGGCCCGAGGGAAAGATTGCCGGCGGCCAGGAATGTGAACATTGCCCCTGGTATGAACTGTGCGCCGCCGACAATGCCGGCCGCGTCCCTGACTATCCGCCGCAGGGCGAAAAGAAAAAGAGCCTACAGCGTCCCATACCGTCCCAAGCCGAGGCAGAGTTGGCCGAGGCGATCGCCATCGCCGAAGGCTTGAAGCGCCAGTATGAAGCAATGGAGCCGCAAGTGGCGGCAGCCCGCGAGTCGGTCAAGGAATTGCTGCGAAAGATCGGCATCCGCGCCTACAAGGCGGTAGGGTGGTCGGTCACATGGTCACAAGTGGCCGGTCGGTCGTCGCTAGATGTAGAAGCAATGAAGGCCGACGGGATAAATGTTGACCAATACAAAAAGGCCGGCGTCCCTGGCGAGCGCCTTGTTTTGAAATCCGATGGAAGTGTTTGACTAGCATCGAAGCTCGGGCGTAGGGTGTCGATCCTTTAGTTCCACACCTAGACAGGAGATTCCTAATGAACGATGGGCAAGTGCCGCCGACCACAGGCGGAAACGTAGTTCCTATGGCTCCGCAATCCACAGCGGTCGCCGGGTTCGATCCACAGACTGTTGCCAACTACTATGAAGCCTACGGCCAACAGGCCGATCGCGCCGGCAATCCGATCCTCAAATTCATCGATGGCTACTATCTGCTCGGTCAGAACCGTTCGCCGACTCCCTACGGATCGCCGATCGCCGTCGATATGCAGCACCTTGAAATCGGCTGGCTCAAATTCCAGAACGAAACAGTGGTCAGCGAATACCTCGGCCTGCTGCTCCGGGGCTATCAGCCCTACCGGCGCGAGGAATTGGGCGATCTGGATGCTTCCTATTGGGAAGTCGGGACCGACGGTCGGCCGCGTGATCCATGGGCCTTCGTCAATCAGGTGCCGTTCACGTTCTGCCAGGGCTATGAAGTGGATGGCATCAGCGAGGGCGTCTTTTCCACGTCGAGCAAGGGCGGCATCGGTGCCATCGGCCGGCTTTGCAAGCTCTATGGCGATCGGGTCCGCATCTATCCCGAGACATCGCCGATCGTGCTGCTGGAAGTCGGCCAGTATGAACACAAGGAATTCCGTCGGTTCATCAAGTTCCCGAACCTTCGCCTTGTGGCATGGCAGGATGACGGGCCGCAGCCCGACGCCTCGCAGCCGACTGGCAATCCTCGGGGTCCGGTAGCTCCACAGGCGGTCGGTCGCCCGGTCCAGTCGCCGATCCCCCAAGCTCCGCAAATGCCCGCTCCTGGCTATCAGCCGCCGATGCAGGGGCAGCCGCAGCATCAAGGCTACCCGCCGCAGGGACCATCCGCGCCGGCTCCCTACTACCCGCCGCAGGGCCAGCCGCCGCAGAACTATGCTCCGCAGCAACAGCCGCCGCAGGGACAGCCGCCTGCTCCTGGCGGCGGCTTCGCTCCGCAGCCGATGCAGGGCCAGCCACAACCCGGCCCTGCGCCACAGAGGCAGGGACCGCCAGCCCCACAGGGGCCGCAGGGACCAATGCCGGGGCATCGTCCCGGTCATGGGTTCTAGGAGTTAGGGGATCGGGGAAAAGCGGAAACGGCGGCGCGACCTGGGAGGTCAAGCGCCGCCGTTCCTACCCCCGGTGAGGTTCCACGCTAACCAAGGGTTAGGGGCATCTTAGTCATGGCGGATGGTGCTGCAAGCCGTTTCTTAGGGGCGGTCTTTGAAAACTCATCTTTCAACCCGGCATCGATCGAGGTTCGCGCTTTAACCGACAAGGGGCCGCGAACCCTGATGGCCCAAAATCTCAAACAAGTAGAAGATTTTGTCACGCAATGGACGGGCCGAAGGGCGAACGTCTATTTCGGTGTGACTCTCCGTCGGCCGATGGTCGCCAAGGGGAGCGCCGAAAACTGTGTCGAGGCGACATGCGCCTGGGTCGATTTGGACGTGGACAAGCAAAAGCTGGAAGGGAAAAAGGTTCAAGATGCGTTGATGGGCTTGATGTTCAAGCCGACATTCATCATTCACTCGGGCGGCGGCGTGCATTGCTATTGGCTTTTTCGAGAGCCATTGAACATCGATCCTAAGACCGAGGAAGGGCGCGAGAACGTCGAGCGATTGGAGCAATTGAACCGCCAGCTTTCGGGCATGATGGCCGGCGATCCTGTCTGTCATGATGTCGCCAGAATTTTGCGAATCCCTGGCTCCGCCAATTGGAAATACGAGGAAACCGGTCGGCGGATTTACATCGCCTACCCCGAGGCGGATGGTCCGGTGATCCGCTATGAACTGTCGGACCTGGAAGATTGGGCCAGCTATCAAAGCCCGGTGCTGGAAGCTCCGCTAGTAGAAGGCCGCGCTGCCGAGGCGCAAAATGCTTGGCAAGCCTACGGCGCGAAGTTCGATCGGTCGGCTCCCATCGATGTTGCTTCCTCGCTGGCAAACATGACGCATCGATCGCCCGGTGCGAACAACATCCACAACACTCAATTGGTCGTGACCGGATCGCTGGTGAACACCGGCATGGCCGATGAGGATATTATCGAACTGGTGATGCAGGCGACGATGCAATGCGCCATGCGGGCGAACGTGCAGCCCTACGCCTGGAACTGGAAAACCGAGCGCCGCAACATCGCCAAGATGGTCGCGACCGCCCATCAAAAATATGACCCCGACATCAAGTCGAAGCTGGAAGCGACACAACTCCGAGCGCAAGCATCGATCGCTTCGCAGGCTGCGGCTGCTACTGCCGATGTCAGGGCGACATCGGCAACCATTTCTAACCTCGCCGATGTCAAGGCGGCAATTGCCTCGGGCAAGCGTATCCCTGTAGCTCCGCCCGGTATCCGCCTGGGATCGCCTGGGCCAGCGCCAGTCATGTCAGCCGAATGGCCTGACCCTATACCGCTGGAAGAAATTACCCTGGTGCCATGGGCAAAGTTCAAGGCGGTGCTGACAGAGGATCATGCGCCGCCATTGCTGTTGGACTTGGCGCAAAAATATCATGGCATCTATGGGACCGATCCGGTGTTGTCCCTGGTGCCAATGATGACGGCGATCGCAACCTCGCTCGGCAGCAACATCCAAATGGCGAACCTCAAATCGATGACCAATGAGAAGATTCGAGGGGCATCCACGATGCCGCATTTGTGGTGCGCTCTTGTTAGCCCATCGGGCGGCGGCAAGACCTCGGTAATCAACAGCGCGATCGAACCGCTGGAATGGGAGACGATTACATTACGCAAGCAATACGAAGCCGAGCGCCAAGCCTATAAGCAAATGCTCGCCGGAAGGGACAAAAAGGATAAGAGCCTGCCGCCTGATCCGCCGAAGGAAAGGCGCATCATCACAAACGACATGACCACGGCATCGCTGGCGAAGCTGTTGGGATCGGAAGATAGCTGCTCCTACAATGGGGCGCTCCTGGCCCACGTTGACGAACTGTCAGGGTTCTTTAAGTCGTTCAATGAATTCAAGTCGGGATCGCAGGGCGCGGATCGGGAACGCTATCTGACCTTGCACGCCGGCAAGCGCGTCATCATCGATCGGGTCAAGGATGGCGTCACGATCATTCCGCCGACGGCAGTATCGATCATCGGCGGCATGACGCCAAGCAAGGCGGCAAAGCTAAAGATCGGCGAGGCTGCCGAGGATGGGATGAATCAACGGTTCATGTTCTTTGTTTTTGGCGAGTCCGAAGATCGATCCATCCGCGATGGCGACGTGGAAGGCGCGGATGAACTACAGAAAAAATACAACGCCATGATCCGCAACATCCTGCATTCACATCCGCCCGAAATCACGCAACTCCGAATATCGGAACGGGGCATCGACATCTTCGATCATCTGTTGTCGATGTCCAAGAAATTGCGATTGGTTTACCGCGATGAGGATGACGGATTTATCGATACCTTCACACGGTATCTGCAATTCGCGATCAAGATTACATTGATCTATCATGCGGTCGATGCTTGGGCGAACAACACGTCATCGGTTTGGCATCCGATCAGCGATCAGACAATTCTCATGGCCTGCAATTTCATCCTCGGGATCGCGGCTGACCACCATCGGCGGTTCTGGCTGTTTGAGAACAAGACGGATGTATCGAGGGATTTGCGAATGGCTTGCTATGGAATTTTCAAACGGGTTCTGCATCCAACATCGAACGCTTATATGCTGCCATCATACTTTGGCAGAGTATCACGTCGCTTTGTGACCAAGCCCGCTAACCGGGCGATCGTGCTGGATGCTCTGCAAACCGCCGGCTGGATACGGATCGAGCGAACAGCGGGAACGGGAGACATCTATCACTTGAACCCCAAGATCAAAACCGCCTTTGCTGAACAATTGAAGGCCATAGTCGCACAAGATGAGGAAGCCAAGAATGCGCTCGGCGAACTAAGCGAGGATGACGGAGAGGAACCGAAGGAATGACCGCAGAGAAGCATCAAAACAAATACATCTTCAATTGCGATTCCTGCCGCGAGGAAGTCATAACCGGCGAGAAGCATTTTTTCCAAGCATGGAAAATGGCCGAGGCGAAGGGATGGGTGACAGTCAGCGGCGAGGGCACGCATCATTGCCCCGCCTGCGTCGCTAAGATGCACGTCGTCTCGCCGATTGTGAGGCAGTAATGGTCAAGAGACAGAACACTTCGCCGGCTGTGATGCAGCAACGCGGGACTGGCAAGGATGTCCTAGACGATTTTCCGACTCCCCCTCACGCTACTCGCGCCCTGTTCCATATGTTCGACACCCTCGGAATTGCCAACAGCTTCGGCTCGGTGTGGGAGCCGACGGCCAATCGCGGCTTCATGGTCAGGCCGATGAAAGAGCGGTTCAAGACTGTTCATGCTTCGGACATCGCCGACTATGGCGGCGGCTATCCGATCGATGACTTCCTGTTCCCAAACTTCGCGACCGTCGGGGTCTACGACTGGATCATCACAAATCCGCCTTTCGTGATGGCAAAGGAATTTACCCTGACCGCGATCGAGCGGGCGAAGTATGGGGTCGCTATCCTGGCGCGATCGGCCTTCGCCGAGGGACAGGAACGCTACAATGAATTGTTCCTGCCGCATCCGCCGGCCTATGAAATGCAATTCGTCCAGCGCGTGCCAATGGTGCAAGGTCGGTGCGATCGCGACGCGACCACGGCGACTTGCTATTCGTGGTTTGTCTGGCTCCTGCATTGGAACGGGCCGACGTTCAAAGTGTGGATACCGCCTAATCGGTCATCGTGGGAAAAGGTGGGAGACTACGGCAAGATCGCCGCAACATAAGGAAACGGGAAAATGGGAACGAAAAATAATCCGGGGCAATATGATTGCTACTCCAAAGCCGAGCCGGATGAGCCGATGTTCGTGTTGCTCGCTCGCGATCCGGTCGCACCGATCCTAATTAGGATTTGGGCGATCCTAGCTGGATTCATGGAAGGCAAGAGCGCGGCCAAACTGGCAGAAGCCGAGTGGTGCGCCAAGGAAATGACAAAGTGGAAGGAAGATCACCCCGACCATTGATCGCAACACAAAAGACAGGAGACAGGAAATGGAAACATCACGAATTGAAATGGATCGCCTAGAGGCGCTTCGCCTCTATCGCGAATATCGGAAGCATCAGCACTATGCCGCGCCGATCGATCATGAAATCCAGCGGACCTACAAGATGATAAGCCAGGGCCGCGTCGTGATCCGGGCCTTGGAGTCGATCATCAACGCCGGGTTCGATGATGCTGGCTTTCCCAAGCTGGCAATCTCCCACGCGGTCGAGAAAAAGGTTCGTTTCTTCCGCTGGCACAATGGCTCCATGCGCTTCGGCCCCGGTGCTTGGCCGCGAGGCAATGCGTCAAAGGCGAAGTGGTTTGAGTGGCCCGAGAATACCGTTCCGCATATTCGCAACCGACTGGACGGCGAGGCCATCGTGCCGCTGATTCCTGTTCATCTTCGCCCGAAGCGCGGACTGGCGAACTATCATATCCTTTGGGAAGCGGAGTGGCGTCGGCTGCCGCCCGTTGACCCCTTGCTCATCCGCCGCCTCGGCAAAGGCGATCTGTGGGTTGTCGTCGCCGCCTGGGATTTGACCGAAGTGGAGCGGGCCGCGATTGCTGCCAGGATGTCGTCATAACTTCATGAAGTCATGAAAGAGGTTCCCAATGGCGAGGATGCCGAAGGATTTTAAGACGCCGAAAAAACAGCTTCCGCCGCCGTCGCCGATGGCGAGGCCAAACTTGCCGCCGCCGCCGCCTCGGCGCATCACCGACAGCGAACGGCTGGCGAAGATCATGGAGCAAGTGAACGCCATCGCTGACCAATTTCATGCGCGATGGACATGGGCAGCTTTGTCCCGCGTCAACCCCGATCTATACCGGCGCATGTTCGACCAAGTTCAAATCTATGATTCCCGCTGCGTGATCGAGGAAAATTGGAGCGAACTAGAGGCGATCGCGCAAGCAACGGTGCGCGGTTACACCTTGGCAATCAAAACGATGGTCGAGGCGCAAGTGGACGATGATGCCTACTTGTTAGGTATAGATCGCACAACCGGCCTGCGCGTCGTGATCCGCAATCGACATGGCGCAATGCCGCCAGCGGAACCCGAGGCGGTCAGCCTGACGCCCGACGAAGTGGCGAGCTTGCTTGCCGCCTCGCGGGCCATCCTATCGGTCAAAGAGATTTTCCCCGGCGCGGTTATCAACGGGCTGGAACCCAAGCGGCAACATGAACCAGGAGCGAACGGATGAATCCCCTCTGCATCTACCACGGCGGCTGTTTCGATGGCTTCGCCTCGGCTTGGGTTGTCTGGAACAACTACGGCGGCGAGGTCGAGCTTTACCCTGGCGTCTATCAGAACGAGCCGCCCGATGTGCGGGATCGCGATGTCATCATTGTGGACTTCTCCTATAAGCGCCCGGTCATGGCGAAGATGATGCTCGATTGCAAGTCGATGCTTTTGATCGATCATCACAAGTCGGCGATCGAGGATTTGGACGGGCTGTTTCCTGACCATAATCCGAAACTCCGCGCCATCTTCGGCCAGGACAATTCCGGCTGCGTGATGACCTGGGATTATTTCAACATGCACAAGAACATCGACATGCCGCCGATGCTGACACATATCGAGGATCGCGATCTGTGGCGCTTTCGGTATCCAGAGACAAGGGCAATCATCGCCAATCTCGCCAGCTATCCGATGGACATCAAGACCTGGGCTGACATCATCCTCAATAGCCGCAGCGTCGAATGGCTTTGGGAGTTCGCCCAAGGCGGCGAGGGCATCCTTCGTAAGCATATGTTGGATTGTCATAAAGCCATCGATCTGACCGGCAGGACGATCAAATGGTGGGTCGGCGCGACCGATTGCTATGACATCCCGATCGTCAACGTGCCCTATCACATGGCGTCTGACTCGGCGAACATCCTTTGCCAAGATTCCCTGTTCGCCGCAGCCTACTGGCTTGGCAAGGATGGAATTGGATTCTCGCTGCGATCCGCCGACGATGGACTCGATGTCAGCCAAGTCGCCAAACACTTCGGCGGCGGCGGGCATGAACATGCCGCTGGCTTCCGCGTCGATTACGGCAGCGAATTTGCTGTGCAACTCATGAAAGGAACCTGACCATGCTTCGCGCATTCTTAGACAACCAAGGCAAAAAGGTGATCGTGAATCCGCGCCGGATCGAGTGCATCGTGGAAAGCGGTGCAGGCAAGGCGGTCCTGGTCTTTTCATCGGGCCATGAAATCACCACGCAAAAGACCTTCGATGAAATTGCCATCGAATTGCAGCTAATCAATGAAATGGTGTCGGGATGAGGATGATCGTTCTCCATACCATCGAAGGGCTGTCAGTCTCGGTCAATCTGGCAGCCATCGCGGCGGTGCAGGAAACCAGCAAAAGCGCCTACGTCCATTTGATCGGAGCGCCCTATCCCATTTGGGTAAAGCAATCCTACGCCGAGGTCATGGAGCTAATCGACAACCGCCTTCGGATGCAGGAGCTTGTCGAGAAATACCGCCCGCCGATGGAGCAAGTATGACTGACCTTGAACTGGCGGAGTTCCTTACGGCGAGCCTATCACATCAAGGAAGCGCAACGATGACCATCAAAGTTGGCGACGTTTACAAGGATCGAAGCGGGCGCGACGTGCGAGTGATCGCAAATGACCGTGTTGGTGGTGCTTATCCAATCGTCGGGCTACGTATGAAAGACGGCGGTGAAGATGTTTGTTCTTATGCCACAGACGGCAGATGGAATAACGCTGAATACGATGATTTTGGCCGCGACCTCATCATCCCGCCCGAGGTTGTGGAAACTTTCTACCTGCGCGTATCTGATGACCGAACGGAAGTGTGCTGGTCCGCAAGAATAAACGCGACGCACACAATGCGAACATACAGCGACGGCAATGTGACGGTCGAGAAGGTGAAGCCATGAACACGCTTCCCGGCCCTCGCATCTATGCCGTCGTCGGCACGCCTCGATCGGGAACGTCGCTGGCCTGTCAAATGCTCCATGCCGCAGGATTCCCGATGGCGGGGCGCTATCCAGCCTTTGAGACGCACGATGTTTTCGAGAAGCGCCATGACCGCTTCCTGTCGCGCCATCCTGGCTTCGTCGTGAAGTGGGTCGATCCGTGGGCTGCCGCGCCGCCAATGCCGGAAGGCTTCGATTATCGCATCCTGTTCTGCCGCCGTCGGGACAAGGCCGAGCAAGCGAAGTCGCACGTCAAGCTCCTGTCATCGACCGATCCCGATCTTCCGATCGATGCCTCGCCGTCGAAAATGTGGGCGGTTAAATGCGATCTGACTTTCGCCGACAACGGTATCTTGGAGAAATGCGAAGCCCTGGCGCGGAAAGAGAACGTCCTGCCGCTATGGTTTGAGGATGTCCTGGCCGAGCCGATGACCGCAGCCAAGCGCATCTGTTCCTTCCTATTGATCCAACATGGATGGGCTGACGCGATGGCAGGCGTCGTAATCAAGCGCGGGCCTAAGAACTATCCCGGCTTGCTGGAAGTCGATTTGCTAGAGCGGCATTTGAAGGAACAGGAACAGGCGCAAGCATGAGCATCACGGAAATTCCGAGGGCCTTCCTCTATAAGTGCGATGTCTGTGGCATATCCGGCTACTACACGAACAGCCGACCGGATTATTGGGCGACGTTAAAAGTCGATGGCACGATTGAACGCCTTCTGTGTGATGCTTGTCGCGAGGAAGCGATCAAGGTCATCAATGAATGGGCAGCACGAAAGATGAAGGTATGAGTGTCAAAGTCAGCGAGCCTTCCAAGGGCTACAATTGCAAGACCTGTGGCGCGTTCAATAAGTTCGCGCTGTATGTCTATGCTCATTGGCGGGATATTCTTGATACCAAATGCGAGAGGTGCGGGCAGGGGCATTCGATCGTCTGTGGCATGGCCCAATTGAAGGGCCGGAAAAAGAAAGTGAAGCCATGACCATCGATGCTTCGGACCTAGAGCGGGCAAGAACCCTGGCCTATCAACTGAACGATGGCGCGGACCATTGCACTTTGATTCTCCAACTGACCGATGAAGTGGTCCGCCTTCATGCCCTCGCGACCGAGCAAGGTCGGCAGGCCGAGCGGTTGCGCGAAGATAAGTATGAACTGGAAATGAAGATCGAGCGGCTAAAGGCCGTGATGATGGAAGCGACAGAGGGATTAGACGACAACGATTGGGGCGTCCGTCCAGTAATCGCCAAACTCCGCGAGGCCACGAAATGATGCCACAGCCCTTCAATGAAAATTGGTCCCTGGACGATCAAATCGCCGAGGTCGAGCGCGAGCTTGCCTTTCGCGGGATGCTCTATCCCAAGTGGGTCAAGGAAGGGCGCATGAAAGAGGAAGTCGCCAAGCGCCGGATCGGGCAAATGATCGCCGTCCGCCAAACCCTCGTCAAATTGCGAGGTCCATCGCCACAAGAGGAATTGAAGCTATGACACAAAATTACGCCTGCACCTGTGCAGCTTCCGATCGGGAGAGGGGGCCTTGGCCCATGCGCTTCCTGTGTATGCGCCAATTCGCTCTCAGCCATTGCGAGGCCCACGCCAGGAAATTGACCTTTGCAGCCACGCTTGTTCTCCTGCTTCTCTTTGCCGCCGGCATAGCTTCTCTCGGCGGCTGCCAACTCGGTTCCGCGCCGCAGGGCATCGTGATCTGCCTGTCGTGCGGCGACGTGGATTTGGATGTCGGGATTCGCAAGCCGATCCAAGCCCGCGACGATCGCCCCGAGGTCAACCCCCTGGTGCTGCCATGATGCTACTTCCAACTCGCCTCTGGCCCAAGTCCTCGGCCAAGGTTCTGACCGCGCTCTACCAGCTTGACGCCATCAATGAATTCGGGGCCTACGTCGGGCGGTTCTATGCCGACGAAAAACCGGAACCGGAAAAGTCGCCTGGAATCGCCGTGGTCGCCACGCGGACCACGCCGTCGAGCGAGGCGGTAGAGACAAGGCAAATCGCCATGCTCCCCTATGTCATCCGCCAGCTTCACGCCGGCCCCGACCAAACCGGCCCGGTCGTCAAGCAACGGGTGGGCCTGCTGATCGACTCCTTCGATCTGTTCACCTTCTTGGCCGA
>Ga0208454_1000146_pt1 | contig 48409 bp, 67 predicted proteins | sample EasRivMeERMZT100_FD_187530 | JGI IMG/M metagenome (GOLD analysis project Ga0208454, IMG submission 187530) | Soil microbial communities from meander-bound floodplain in the East River, Colorado, USA - East River MetaG ERMZT100 (SPAdes) (version 2) | ecosystem: Environmental > Terrestrial > Soil...
TTGGTCAATCGACCGAAAAGGCTGTAAATGATGCAAAATTAGGTTAAAACGATACCCTCTAGAATGCTCTAGGATGCTCTAGGAATAGACTAGAGCGTTTGTGGCGGGTATACCTCAGACCTTACAACGTTCGCTTAACCTTGCCGATTTTTCGCTTAACTTTCGCCCTACCTTTTTGAATACACAAACACCATTCTTTGACTAATCAAAACGTTCTATCGTTTATACCAGCGTAATCTATACCCGTGTTAGTCTATAGGATTGGTAGACTAATACGCTTAGGATAAGTGGTATAGTTTTTGATTAAGGTAAATGCCCTAGCTTTAGGTGTTATAACACGCATCGCTCTTTAGTGTTCGATAATCTCAATCACAATAACCCACCCCCTACACCCCAAAACAGTGGCGGTTCCATCGCGTCCCGCCACAGGGAAGATACATCCTAATCGTTACTTTAAAAAAAAGAAAAAACAAAAAAATAAAAAGATAAGGACAAATTGAACTGTGGACTTTTGGAAAGGTGGTAAAGTAAAGTTATTAAAAATTAAAAATTTGGGACAACCATAGTTGTGGACACTTTGTGGACAGTGACTTAGGCCAATGAACATGGGCTTGATTTCAATTCTAAAGGATGATATGGTAGAGGCTGCGCGTGCAGGTGAAACAATGTATATTACCAAAGAAGAATTAGAAAAGAGGTTAAACAAGACAGAAATAAAAATTCAAGAAAGAGAAAGAAAAACTAGAAAGAATTCTATTAATGGTGAGGGAGAGAAGAGATTAGACCATACAGATAGGACATTGATTGGTATATTAAGTGAGCTGGATACCCAACAGAATATTGCTGATTTGGTTGGTGTATCACAGAATACTGTTTCTTTAGCTTCTAGAGGAATAACAACAGTTGCAGCAGGTGTGGATAAAGAGTTGAGAGATGATGTTAAAGAGGGTATATCAAAGATAGCTACAGAAAGAAAAGATAGAGAAAAGGTAATTGAAGACCAGCTAATAACCAACCTAGCAGCAGCTTTAGGTCATGTTGCCAACAATCTAGACAATACAGATGCTACAGAAGCTTCAAAGATAGCTGTAGATATGTCTAAGATTCTAGATAGAGTTACAGGTGAAAAGGATAATGGTAGGGGGAATAGAACCGCTATTATCATTAATGTGCCGGCAATGAAAGAAGAGAAATCCTTCCAAGTGATAGATGTATAACCCAATAGGAGAATAAAGATGAGACTACTCGTTGCGCTCCCCCTTCTGCTTTCGTTGTTTGTATCACCACTAATCAATAGAGCAGAAGCAGCTACTATTGCAATTTTTGGTCAGTCCACTGGAACCAATTTATTAACAGGTGATGAGACTGCTGGTATCACTACATTAGATGCTAATGGTGTTCCGGTTATTATTACCACATTAAATGAGACTGGTGTAGCAATCAATGCTCTATTCAGTTTAGATGCGGTATCGACTGGTGCTGTTGTCAATGTGTTTGGGAGTGTTTATACCCAAGCATATAGTGGTTCCTTTTCCATTCTTAGTGCTGGTGGATTTAATTATCTATCAGGAACATTTGATGGAATTAGTCTTGGTGCAGACGGTGGAACTACATTATTGTTAGGTGCAACACAGCCGCCTTTAACATTGGTATTTACCAGTGATGTTGTTGGAATGCCATTAGGTGACCCAACAGCAATGGCTCTTGCATTTACCAATATCCTTCCTGGTATTACAATCGTCAATAACTCATTTGGCGATTTCACTTCAAACGTATCGGGAACCTTTTCTGCTGCTCCAGTTATTCCTGAACCGGCTACTTTATTGTTGCTAGGAACAGGATTGATTGGTGTTAGCAGAAGGTTCCTCAAGTCTAAGAAAGTAAGTAAACAGTAAGGTTTGGTTTTTCTCAGAAAGAATCAAACCCACTAGGGGTATAGTGGAGTCAAGGCTGCTATACCCCTAGTAATGTATAAGAGGTGTGTGATGAAGATTGTAACAGAGATACTAACAGGCATAGCTATTCTATTCACTTTACTATCAATAACAGGATGTAATAGAATACAGACAAATGATTATAACAGTCCTTTAAATCCTGTAGGACCAACCAATCCGGTTGCTAAGAAAGACATAGTTGAGTTTCGAGTTAATGGGAATCCTAACTCAGCAGTTGTTAGATACAACAATTCCTTAGACGGCCTAACAGTAGTTAATACTGCACTTCCTTATGTGATTGTATTTCAATCTGATAGAGATAACATCTTCTTACTATTAGAAGCTACTCCAGGTGTATATTCAACTAACATTCAAACACCTTTCCTATCAGTTCAGATATATGTAAATGGGGTATTATTTAGAGAAGCTAGTTCTAGTAGTTTCCTTGCTAATACTATTTCTATTTCTGGCACTTATAGGCGCTAGTATTTATATATCAATAAGAAGGCATAGGGATAGGAAAGACCATGATTATTGGTAACTGGGAAATAGAGATTGTTAAAGAGTCTGGAGAATTCAAACAGATTCCTATTCCTGGTTCCACTAAATATCGAACCAAAGGTAATAAGAGATTTGAGTTGATGTGTAAGCATGTGCCTAGTGGATTAATTATCCCTAGAGAAGTTTGGTTCTTGAAGCCTTACACAGAGTCAGAGTTTTCGGCACAGCTTACTGAATACACCAAATCACTTGACGAGTTAGTTACTCAAATGGAGAATCAAAATGGTTGACAAACCTTTCGTGAAAGAGACAGTAGTAGTTAAGGATACCAAGTCAACGAAAGACCTACCGGCTCCTAAAGCTCCTACTCCTTTCATCAATAAGATTCCAGATGGAGCTATGGACCCTAATGATGTTCGACCGGGTTATGGTCCACTAGAAGGTTCACCTAAAGAGAACGACCCTTCACGTTTACAGAATCCAGAGAATCCCAATTCTCCGATTACTGTTCCTTCCAATCCTTCCAATCCAGCTAACATGCCAGCTATGCAATCTGAAAAGACTGCTAGTGAAGTTGGTATTCATATGCGTCTAGCTGGATTGGTTGAAGATGTTCCTGTTAGTGATGCTAGGAAAGCAGCATTAAAGGAACGGGATGAATTGAATAAGGAAGTAGGAAAGACTCTAGAAGAGTTTGGTTCAGAGAGTGCTATTCCTGCTTCACATCCCTATTGGGCTAATGTTGCTAAGATTCGCACCCTTAACAATCCCTAACCATGATTACCAAACTAATCGGTGAAGGGACACCTATTACCCATAGGGCAGTTAATACTGACTTTGCTACTGCATCAGTAGGACAAGATGTTGGTATTGGACAAGAGCCGGAAGAGAGTGGTGATAGGATTTGGGTATTGGATGCAGTTCAATATTCCTTTAGACCATTAGACGGAGCTACCACTCAAGCTAAGCCTATTAGGAGTGAGCTTACTGTAATGGTTGGAGATAAAGTAAAATGGAATGCTGATATTCCTGACCCAACAGGAGTATTGAATTTCCATATTCCTTCACAGACAGATAAGGTTATCTCTGTTCTGTTAAAGGGAACAGATGGGTATATTGGTAAGTTGAATGCTCAGTGGCATTTGGAACCTGTTTAGTTTATATTGAGGCCGCCTGGGGAGTTAATCACTATAGTTGATTGATTCCTCGGGCACTTCGGGGTTTGGCTCTTGAACTACTAAAAGGGCAAGCTGGGTAAACGGGCAAGTAGTAACGCAGACAGAACACATATTAATAACCAGCCAGCTCTAATGTATCAAAAGCAGAAACCAATCGAAGTCACTTCGGTCGTAGAACGAGAGTTCTCACCGACTAAAAAGCAAAGCGACTTCTTATCTATACCTTGGACAATAAAGGAAGGATTATATGGTGGTGCTGCTGGTGCTGGTAAAACAGAAGTCGTTGTTTGGATGCCCCTTATATATCAATTTCACGAGCACCCACTCTATAAAGGAATCATCCTTAGAAGAAATCTTAAGCAGCTTGAAACCGAATTAATATCCCGTTCCAAAGAGATTTATCCGTCGTTAGGTGGGATATTTAATGAAACTAAGAAGAAGTGGACATTTCCATCTGGAGCCGTTCAATACTTCGGTGGAGCAGATAAAGAGGACGATATTAGAAAGTTTGATTCTGACCAGTATAATCTCATATCATATGATGAGGCAACCCACTTTACTGAGTTTCAATATTCATACCTTGTTATGTCTCGGCTTCGTTCGAGATGTGCTGACTTACCAGCTATTGCTAGGAGTGGAACAAATCCAGGAAACGTAGGGCACTCATACTTTAAGAAAAGATTTGTTAAGCCCAATAAGGATGGATATAAGATTCTATTAGATAGTAAGACTGGATTAAAGCGGATGTTCATTCCCGCTAGGATTCAAGATAATCCAACCTTACTAGCTAATAACCCAGAATACATCGCTCAGTTAATGTCACTGAGTGAAGCTGAAAAGAAAGCTAAGTTATATGGAGATTGGGATACCTACGAAGGACAGGTCTTTAATGAATTTCGATTGGAACCGCTTAGTGATGAACCGGACAATGCGAGACACGTTATTGACCCCTTCGATATTCCTTCTTGGTGGCCCAGATTCATTGGTATTGATTGGGGATACGCTGCTTATACAATCATCTACTGGTCAGCTTTATCTCCCACTGGAAGGTTGTTCATATATAGAGAGTATGCTGTTAAAGAAAAGTTAATTGTAGATTATTTATCTGACCTAGTTAATCTTACAACACCAGAAGAAAAGGATTTAGTTAGTAAAGTTTCTATCTGTCATTCAGCTTCACAGAATCGTGGTGAACCGTTTACTGTTTATGAGCAGCTTACCAAAGCATTAAGGCACGCTGACTTTAAGTGTCCTGTAACTTTAGGTGAGAAGAATAGAATAAACGGTAAGGTTGCTATCCATGAATTCTTAAGGTGGAAGCCAAAGGAAAACCCAGCTAGAATTTACGGTGGGGAGTTTGATAAAGAATATGCTGATAAGATTTTCAGACTATATGGACAGAAAGCCTACGTCGATTACGTCAAGATGTTTGAGGCTGAACAAGAAGAAAAAGATATACCTAAACTGCAAATCTTCAACACTTGCCCCTTATTAATAGAAACGATACCAGCCTGTGTATATGAAGATACACCGGATGAAGGTAAGAAGAAAGAAGATGTTAAAGAGTTTGACGGTGATGACCCTTATGATTGCTTACGAATACTATTAGGTGGTATTAAAGATTACCAGATTGCTAACGCGAAAGAATTAGAGCATGCTCAGAAATCTCATGATGCGATTCAAGAATTGGTTGGTGGCGACCAAACAAAGTTTTACAGAAAGATGGAATTCTTGGAAGCGAAAAAGGGCGAACAGAGAGTTGGCACTACGTTTAGAAGAAGAGGTTTTCGCCGAGCTTATTCGCACTAAGGATGCTTTCATAGTATATCTTCAAGATGAGATAGCAGAATTAAAAGCTCTCCAGCGAGAAGTAAAAGGAGAGCGAGTAAGAATGGAAGTTCCATTTGAGAGCACCAGAGGATATAAGTCAGTTCATACAAGGATAAGAGAACAAGCCCTAGCTAATAGGAAGAAGCATGAAGTGGTGGAAGTAGAAGAGAAACAATACGAGAAAGTAATTGTCAATGATTGAACAGCCACCAGTGGAACAAACAGATACGGAAGTTTTGGCTTCTGAAGAACAAGAGAAGCCGAAGCAACCGACTCACGTTCCAGACGATTATAAAACAGTTCTCTCTTCTCTCTTGTCAATGTGTGAGAGAGAAGATGAATCTGTCCATTATGCTTGGGTTCGTAAGGCTAAGAGATTAGAACTCTATTTCAATAATATTGTAACTCTCTTTTGGGATAATCTACAAAATGACTGGTCAATACCAAATTGGGACGACAAGGAAGCTGAAGGTATTCCTCCCCGCATTATTAACATTTATCGCCCTCATGGTGAGTCTATTATTGCCGCCTTATCCGTTGGTGTTCCGACTATTCTTTTCTATCCCGCTGATGCTGATAATGCTGATGACATTGATAAGGCTGAGAACTTCTCTGCGCTTGCTAAAGTGGTACAAAAGCATAACAAGGCAAAACTCCTCTTTATCAAAATTCTAACAATTCTATTTAATCAAGGCACACCATTCGTTTATTCATATGCAAAGAAGGACAGAAAGTTTGGATTTTATCAAGTTGAAGAAACTTCTCTGGAAGAACAAACCAGCTACAATCACGCTTGCCCCGTCTGTGGATTTGACTACGGAGAAAGTGGACAAGAAGGTGTTAGTCTTCCCTGCCAATCGTGTGGACAGCAAATTACAACAGAAGTAACTCCACAGACTATTAAAGTTCCTGTTCCTATTCAGGTTAACAAAGAGAAAACCCACGTTATTATTGACCCGTTTGGGGTGCTTAATGTTAAAGTGCCATATGCTGCTAGGACTCAGGAGCATTGTGGTTACTTAATCTTGAAGTTTGACCAGTCTATTGCTTCACTTCGCTCTATTTTATGTGCTCCTGGTCCAGAAGGTGAAGAACCTTTAATCGAAAACATCGAATCTTCTACAGCAGATACCTCTACTGACCAAGCTATTCGCTTTCCTTCGGTCTATTTAAACAACCAACCACAAAATACTGCTGTAGTTAAGTGTGTTTGGTATAGACCGTGGCAGTTTGAACTGGTTTGTGGACCAAAAGACCAGAGCAATAGGGAAACTGTTGATGAAATCAAGCGTAAGTATCCGATGGGATGCTACGTTATCTATGTAAATGACCAGCCTGTTGAAATTAATGGAGAAGATTTAGACGACCATTGGACAATGGGCTTAGACCCACGTAGTTCTTCAATTCATGCTGAACCTTTAGGCACAAATCTCGCAATGATTCAGGATATCAATGCAGAGATTGATGAATTAGAGCTACAAACGATGGAACATGGTATATCTGAGCTATTTATTGCGTCAGATGCCATTGATTTTACTAGATATGGTAATGCTCAAGCCAAACCGGGTAATGTTACCCAAGCATTTAAAGAACCTGGTAAAGATATCGGTTCTAACTTCTTTGAAACACGAGCGGCTCAGCTTACTCCTGAAGTAATGGCGTTAAATCAGAAGTATAAGAATTTAGCTGAGTTTGTTACTGGAGATTTCCCAACAGTTTATGGTGGTTCTGTTCCTGGCTCATCTACTGCCACAGAATATACCAAATCTCAGAACCAAGCCTTACAAAGATTAGGAACTGTCTCCGCTATTGCCTCTTTCTTGTGGGCAGATATCATTAATAAAGCTACAAGAGAGTATGCTGACGTATTAGAGTATGATGAGAAGCTAGTAGAGAAAACTTCTGCTGGTTATCAATCTACTACTATTGACCGCATGGCATTACAACGTGGAGAATTAGGAACTTGTGAACCAGAGTTCTCAGAATTGCTACCCATTGGGCCAATGCAGATTAAAGATACCTTTATGAATCTGATGCAGGCTAAAGACCCAATGGTTATGGCAATGCTTTCTCATCCACAGAATAATGAGTTGGTTAAGAAAGCTCTTGGTATTCCTGAACTGTATATTCCTGGTCTTAATGACAGGACTAAACAGTATCGTGAAATTAGCCAAATGCTTGAACAACAGCCAGCACCAAGTCAAAACTCTCCACTTGGTATGGAACCATCTATTGTTCCTGAAGAGTTTGATGACCATATGGTTGAAATGGAAGTGTGCAAGGTTTGGCTAAACTCTTCAAAGGGTCAGAAAGCGAAGCAAGAAAATCCTCCAGGTTATCAAAATGTTGTGCTTCATTGGAAAGCTCATCAAATGATGCAGCAGCTTAGAACAGATGTTCCCAATGAAACACCTCCAGGTATGGAACCAGATTCAGCTTCAACTAGAGTAGGTGGATAATGTATAAGACATTCAAAGTTTTCTTTTCTCCCAACGAAGGTGCAGGTATTGGTGACGTTGAACCTGTATCTGAAGTAAGCGATAGAGATATTCTAGACCAAGGAGATGACGATGCCAATGAACAAGTTCCCGGTGGAAAAGGAGACGATGAAGAAGAAGGGGAAGAAGAAGTTTCCGATGAAGATGAAGAAGAAGGCGAAGATTCCGGCGATGAAGAACCTGATGGGTCTGGGGATTCCGACGTAGAAGAAGATGAAGAAGAGGAAGAAGAAGAAGAAGATGAATCTGATGAAGAACAATCATTAGATTTAGCTGACTTAACTAAAGCTGTTAAGAAAGCTGCACCTGACCTCTTTAAGAAAGTCCCTGGATTAAGAGAGGCTTTAGAGCGGGATAAGGAGTTTGGAGCAATCTTTCCTACTCCAGAAGATGCTAGGACTGCTGCCAGAAATGCTGGTTATCTTGCATCTATGTATAATGATATTGCATCAGGAGATGTAGATAGGACAGGAGTATTCCTCAAGGCTATTAAGAATACCAATGAAGCAGCTTTTGAGGATTTTTCTCATACTATATTAGAATCTATTGGTAAGATTAACCCACAGCTTTATGGCGAAGTAATGCTCAAGCCAATGAAGCGTGCGTTAATGTCCATGTATTCTGATGCTTTAAAGAGTGGCAATAAAAATCTGGCAGCAGTAGCAATACACGCGCATAACTACTGGTTCGATACTCAGGACATTAAGGCTCCATTAGAAGAGAGAAAGAAAGTCGGCAAGACTAAGGAGATGGAAACCTTAGAGAAAGAAAGACAGGAATTTGAAAATACAAAACTCACTGATTTCCGTGGTGGTATTACTGAAGTAGTAAACCACTCAATGAAGTTGTCTATTACCAAAGAGCTTGATGGTATTAAGTTAGACGACTATCAGAAGCGGAATGTCATTCGAGACATTTTTGCTGGAGTTGATGAAGTTCTTGGTTCAGATAAGAGATACCTTGGCGGTATTCAATCCTTATTTGACCAGGCTAAATCCTCCAAGTATTCTCCAGATTGGAAGAGCCGAATTGTTAAAGCCTATTTACAAAGGGCTAGACAGGCACTTCCAGCAGTTCGCAATAAAGTTTTACGTGAAGCTGGTATCAAAGTGAAAGACTCTCCAAAGTCTGAGTCACGCCGACTTGTTCCTGCTGGTCTGGGTGGCAATAAAGGTGAAGACAAGATTGATTTTAGCAGGGTTGACAAGACCAGAACCACTGATATGGATATACTTAACGGGAAACCGAAGTATATCAAATAGGAGTTAACAATGGCTGTTGGCGGGACACAGTTATTATCCGTAGAGATGGAGAAAGTTCGTAAGAAGCTCTCCATGCTTTACGAGTTAGAGTCAGCGAAATTCTTTTCCTCAGTGGAGAAGAAGGACACTGAAGTAATCTCAGAACGGGATATGCGTATTCCATTAGCTATCGGTCCTGGTGGCTACTTTGGATACTATAACCCGGATGGTGGAGATTTAGGTATTGGCGACGGTCAGACATACGACAAGGCCGTTATCAACACCGTAAACTTCAAGCACGCTATCCAGTGGAACACTAAGTCTCAGTGGGGAACTGATGACAGCCGTAAGTCTGTTATCAATCTCTTCAAGGAACTTATGGCTAAAGCAATGCCAGAGTTCCGTCGTCAGACTGAAGCTCAGTGCATGACTGCTGGTAATGGCGTTCTTGCTACCATTACTTCGTTGTCTACTACTGCACTTACCAATGACACTTTAACCTGCACCACTGATGGTTATGGTGTAAAGCTGCTCCGAAAGGGTCAGCGAGTGTTGGTATACGATAGCGCATTAGCAGCGCCGCGTAGTGCTACTCCAGCTAAGATTATTGCTTATGATTTAGTTAATAAGCGAGTCCAGTTGGATGCTACGATTGCTGCTATTGCCCCAACGGATGTGATTGTTCCCGAAGGATTATCAGGTGCTACACCTGTTGGTCTTTTCGGTGTTCCATATCACGTTCAGAATAGCACAGTTGGTGCCTGGTTAGGATTACCACGAGCAACAACGCCAGAAGTTCAGGCGAATCGTGTTAATGCTGCCTCTGCTGCTTTATCTCCTGCGTTTGCCCGTCGTGCAATTAATGCGATTGGCGACCGTTTGGGAATGGATAACAAGACTCCTTTAACTGCATGGATGCACCCCTGTCAGGTGCAAGCCTATGAAGCTTTAGGTCAGCTTGTTTCCGTTATCAATAAGGAAGCAAGTGAGCAGGGGTTAAACCTGTTCTTCTCAGAGAACATGAGATTAGCAGGAGCACCAATCAAGCCAAACTTTGTCTGGAATAAGACAAGGATTGACTTCCTCACTAACGACCATTGGGGTCGTGCAGAACTTCATCCGATTGATTACTACACAGTCGAAGGTCGAAAGATTTTCGAGATGCGTGGTGCAAGCGGTGGAGTTGCCACAAGCCAGATATTCTATATTGTGGCTTCGTGGAATCTGTTCTGTGATTGCCCGCCTGCTCAGGCATATATTGATAATCTGTTAGTTCCAACAGGTTATTAATAGGTATCTCTGTAGTTAATTCGTGCTGGGGAGCTGGTAACTATAGAGGGAGAGTGGGGGATAGTGTAAAAGCTATCTCCCACTTCTTTATATGGACTCATTAGAATCTATAATCAACGCTAGGTTATTAAGGTTGTTTGGTAAGGAACAGCTTTCAGGACAACAGAAGTATAGGATTGTCCGTTCAGAGTTTCAGACTGAGAAGAGATACGGTTCTTATGATATCTTAACTCAGGAAACAGGAATTTGGTTAGGCGCTAAACAAGGATTAGTAGAGATTAAGAAGTATTGGTATATGAAAGACTGTTGGCTCCTTGAAAGAGTTGAGCCTAATATTGATAGAAAAGATATCTTTCACGATAAGTTCACTTATGAACCTCTCTTTCCGTTTTTAGACAAAGATGATAACCAGTTGCCATTGAACTGGAAAGCTATTGAGTTCTTAGTTAATAGAGTCGAGAAAGCTGAGAAGCGATTCTTAACTGAGGAAGAACACAGATTGCAAGAAGAGAAGAAACAACAGGAAGAAAGTGATAAGGTATATGGTTTGTTGGATGCACCTGAATCAACGAAACCATTACCTTCTTTTGAGTCATCCACGTTACTAACCGGAAGTAACAAGTCCAAAGTCATTTCACTAAGGTAAACCAATGCCAACAGCGACAATTCTATCCATCTGCCCGTTTGAAACCATTGAAATTAAGCCTATCAACAGAGGTTATTTCAAAATTCCAGCGGCACCCAAAGATGACTTTATTCTTGTTCATATTGAAGAGTCGTCATATATTCAAAGGCTACCTGCAACAGACCATAATATTGTTATCCCTGTTGCGGCTCATCATATTGCCAAGTCTATTGTTGATGACTTTATCAATACTGTCATTGAGGCAGATGATAATGCCGGCCCAGGTATGATGTGGTTTGATGGCAAGATTACTAAGACAGAAGTTCTTGCTCATCATAAAGAAGCATTAGAGTTATTGAAACAGAGACAGACTCGTTGGTTTGAAAATCTCTGTAAGAAAGCCGATGATGATTGGAACCAGTATCACAAACTTGGTTTAATCTCCGGCCATCAAAGATATGCTGCTCAGTATCTTGGACATAAAGCTGAGTGGTTAGTAGAATACAATCAGAATGCTGGATTAATTGATTGCCCAGCTTGCTTCTCTAAGATTGATGCAAGAGCAGTTATCTGCTTACATTGTAATGCAATCTTGGATAGAGCAAAGGCAGCAGCATTCGGTATTTTACCAGAGCCAGCTAAGCAGATTCCAGCTAAGGTATAACAATGCCGACACTAGCATCAGATATAATGAATCGTTCTCGTGCTGTTCTTAATGATATTGCACAAGACCTCTATACTAATGAGGTATTGCTGCCATATCTTAGGATAGCTAACGATGATTTATCTGATGAATTAGTTGACAATGGAGCAACAGTTCAGAAAGAAGTTTCTGCTGATATTGCTTTACCTGTTGGTTTCAAATCTCCTCCACTTCCTAATGATTTCATTGTTCCTGTCGAAGTCTTTGAGAAGAACAGTGGAGAGGATGACAGTTTTTATAGGTATTGTCACCAGAGAGAATATCTACCTAATGTTCTTCCTGGTAATGAATTAAGTGTTTGGACTTGGAGAGAGCAGGCTATTAACTTCATTGGCTCTACTACGAATAAGCAGTTGAGGATTAGATACACTCGGCTTATTCTAGAGATTATTGGAGATAATAGTCCTGTTGAATTAACTCACGCGTTGAACTATCTCGCTTACCATACTGCTGCTTTAGCTTCTGAACATATTGGACAAAACAGAACTAAGGCAATAGACCTTGAAAGTCAAGCTATCCAAAAGTTAAATAAGTTGTTAAAGAAAGAAGTGAAGCAGAGTCATGGTAGGCCGGTTCGCCGTAGACCTTTCCGTTTGAACAGATTTGTAAACTTTACGAGGTAATTGAAATGGCTGAAGCTAAACTGACACCGACTTCTAAGAAGGTATGGGACGACGGTAAGAAAATCCATTGTATCGGCACATTGGCTGTTGCTCCTGCTGCTGATACTTATACTACTGGTGGCAATGCTTTAGATTTTGTTGCCAATATGGTAGATGGAGCAGGATTAGGTATTCCTTTACCTGGTATTGGTTCACAGCCATTCTGGGTTAATGTGGTTGGATTGGCCTATTATGGTCAGTATAATCCGACTACAAAGAAGCTCAAGATTTTAACTCTTGCTGGAGCAGAAGTAGGTGCAGGTGCAGTTCCAGCGGGATTAAGCGGAGATACAATTACATTCTATCTTATCTTTGATAAGATGATGTAGTTGTAAGTAAGAAGGAGAAAAAGAATGTCACGACTTGCTTTGATTACGTTCCTTAGCGGTCCAGGTGGGCCAGATGTGGATAACTCTTTACCGGGTGGTGGTTATCCTTCTCAGGGATTACCTGGTGGACCGAATTATCCATCTCAAGGTTTACCTGGTGGGCCAAACTATCCCTCACAGGGATTGCCGGGTGGTGGACATATTACTACCCTGCCAGTGTTTCCGTTTGACCCAACGGTTCCAAGTAATGAATTACCTGGTGACCAGCCGAAGCCAGATAACTCTCTCCCGATTGTTCCGGGTAGAAGGTTCATTGTCAAGTGGCTTGCTTGTTATGGGCTGATTTTAGTCCCTGACAATTCATTGCCAGAGACAGCGGAACCGAAGTAGTTTTGCAATAGCGGGAATAAAGTAGCCGGGGAATTTGATGCCTTCAAAAGCACCGAGTTTAAGGGACCATAATCAAATACCCATCGCATCCTTCAAAGGGTTATATGCGAATGGCATTGATGATGCAGTTCCGCCCGGCTACTTTATTGATAGTCTTAATACTCAATTTGAACAGATTGAAGTAAGGACTAGAGATGGCTTCTCTAGGATTTTTGATAAAGCCAACATACGCCGATTCTTTGTGTATAAGAGGTTAAATGAAACTTCTCGCTACCTTATTCTTGATACTTCTGGCAATTTGTGGGATTCTCTATATGACTCACCTATTATTACCAACGTTGAATATTTGGATTTTAGCGCTGTCAATTTTCTTAATCGGGCTTATATTACTTTTCACAATAGGGTATCTGGTATTCCGGGCACTTTTATACAAGTCTACGAAGGTGCTGGACCTGGAACAATAAGACCTGCTGGTGGAACACCTCCAACTGGTTTTACTCTTTTACCAACTATCTCTACCAATTCTGGTAATTTAGCTTTTGGTAAGTATCTAATAGCAGTAGCTTATGAAACCTCAACAGGTTTTATTACTGCTCCTGGCCCTGAAGTTTTTGGTCAAGTAGATTCACCTGGCTTATTTAAACTTGATGTAAGGGACATTGGAATTGGTCCGGCTGGAACAGTAGCTAGAAGATTACTTATTACCAAAGCTATACCAGAAGGAATGTATACTGGTAATCAATTTGGTTATGAGTTTTTCTTCTGTCCTAATGGAAGGATTCCTAATAACACTGATACGGAGAAGTTAGACATTGACTTCTTTGACGATGACCTTATTGACTCTGCCGATTACCTGTTTGATAGCCGTTCTACTGTTGCTTGCGGACTGGGATTAACAGTCTATAATAATAGGATGTGTGTCTGGGGAATCCCAGGGTTTGAACATTATGTATTCTTCTCTAGAGCAATCTTTGTAGAAACATTTGACCAGACTGGTGGCTTACTATATTTAGACCCATCTGATTCTATAAGTTCTATTACTAACGTAGTAGACCATGAAACCTCACTATTCATACAAACGCAAGACAGAACGTATGTTACTGTTGATTCTGGTTTCGACCCTGATACTTGGCGTTGTGACCCTCTTGATAAAGCAATAGGAGCAGAAGTATTTTCTGTTTCTAAGATTCTTGATTCTAGAGGAACATCTACTAAGAGATTCTTTCAGGGTGACAAATCTGGTATCTATGTATATGAAGGTGGCGGATTCCAGAACCCTGATTTTACTACTAATATAAGTGATATCTGGAAGAGGATTAACAAACTACACTTTAACAAAGTCCAGGTAGTAGATGACCCTGAAAGCCAAGTTTTATATGCTTGTATTCCACTTGATAATTCTGTTGAGTGTTCTCATATTGTGGTTGGTGATTATGCCAACGCATTTAATCGTTATGGGCAGTTAGTAGGTTCTCTTGTTAGATGGTCTTTATGGGCTTTTCCCTGGCTTGTATCTACTATTGTTCTTGATTCTAATGCTTTCAAAGATACTGTTCTAAAGCAAGCCGGCTTTGAAGGTAATATATACGAATCAGATAAGCGTGTAGACTTAGATGATAACACTCGTATTACTTCTTATATTCAGCTGCATCTTATTGCTACGAAGGGGAAATTCGTAAATCATTATGGCTTCTTAGAGTTTAGAGGTCAGGGAGTAGGAGACTTAAACGTCTATCTCTATGGAACTAATAGAGTTAAGATTGCTACTCCACCTAAGTTTGTATTAACTCTAACTCCTAATCTCTACTACCAGAAGCCTATCAATTTCACTGATACTAAGATGTCTGTGAAATTAATGTCCAACATTAACGCTGGTGATAAGTTTACTATCTTTGACTTATCAGTAGACGCTAAATCTCTTTGGGCGGAAACTCCTCGTGTCTAATGAGAATGCTGTTCGCAATCTTATTAGAATTGATGATAAGCAGAACCCGACGTTATTTCGGGCTTTACAGCTTCTCATTGATGACCTCTATAAGATTAACGAGGAAGTATTCCCTACTATTTCTCCAAGTGATTTAGAACAAGCTGGAGCAGGAAGTAAACCAGGAATACCAGAAAACTTTGTAGGTATTGCCTATCCTGATAACTTACGTTTACAGTGGGATGACTTACCTGGAGCATTTAGATATGTAATTAAGCTGGGAACAAATTGGGATACTGCTAGACCAGTTATTACTACTGGTTCTAACGTAGTCAATTTAGACCCAATGCACCTTAGTTTTGTATATGGAACCTATACATTCTTATTAAGAGCTATGAATAGTGCTGGTGAATTAGGCGACCCAGCAATAGCAATCTTAGTAATTCCTTTAATCCCACCACCGAATTTAGGATTAGAAGTAGTTGTATCAACAGTTCTGTTAAGATGGACAGTCCCTCCTTCAGCTTGGAGAATTGACCACTATATCGTATATAAGAACAATGCACCTATTGGTGCTATCTATGGAACCTTTAAGTTAATCCAAGAACAATCTGGCGGCACTTATAGTTACTCAGTAGAAGCTGTTGATATTGTAGGTAATGTTAGTGCCCGTTCTCCAATAAGAACTGCTGATTTACATGACCCATCAGAATTTGAGTTTGTTGATTCATTAGAAGCTGACTATACTGGTGATTATGTTAGAACAGCTAAGACTAGAGTTAATGGTGTTGTAGGTATCATTGGTCCGGTTCATATTAAGACGTGGACAGAGCATTATGAATTCTTCAATTTTGATAGTCCTAAACATCAGCATGATTCTGGTTATCCTTTCTACTATCAACCGTCTTATATTGGAGATGGAACTTACGAAGAAGTATTCGACTTTGGCACAATCTATAAGAACCTCACAGTAGTTGTTGACTACAATAAGTTACAGTTAGTTGGTAACACTGATATCAATACAACCATTTGGTATTCTGAAGATGGCATTACTTGGTCTGAACCTGTTTACGGTATTAGCGTTCTTGGTCTTAGCTTCAGATATATCAAGGTTCTCTGGACATTTACCAACGCTGAAGATTTATCAGTAGCTTTCATTTCTAATCTTGAGGTTATCCTTAACGTAACACTAACGATTGACTCTGGTAATGATGAGTGTTTTGCTGCTGATGCTGGTGGAACAGAGATATTCTATAACAAGACATTTACTGGTATGAACTCTGTTACAGCTACTCCAGCAATCTCATTACAACCGCTATATGCAGTAACAGATAATGTTACTAAAGATAGCTTCTTTGTTCTTGTATTCGATTCTTCTGGTAATAGGGTAGATAGCCCTGTTAATTGGAAAGCCAGAGGAGTTGTTTAATGTTTATTAGGTATAACGAAGCCGGTTATATTTGGGAATATGATACCTCTGCCGGTCAGGTAGGTGCAGGACCGTGGGTTAAATTACCTATTGATTATAGTCAGCTTATTAATGTTCCACCTTCTGGTGTTCAAGCTCATCATGCTACACATGAATCGGGTGGAAATGATAAGATAGTTAATCTTGAACTGAGTGGTTCTGGTCCATTAATAAAGTTTGGTGGAACTACTGTTGCATTTCCTGCATTAAGGTATACTGGTGCTGTTCTAGAAGTAGTAACTGCTAATAATGCTGATTGGGCAGGTATAAAAGCAAAGAATTTTGTTTCTACTGGAAATTCAAATAACTTAGTTGATTTAACAGTAGGAGCTACTAATTTTACTGCTGGAATAAATGTAAGTGCTGGAAATTATCTTTCTGCTACTGGTAGTATTATTCAATCTGGTGGATATATTTACCCAGGTCAAGTTGGTGCTGGTTCTCAAGGTAGTTGGTATATAGCAGGTCATAGTAGCTATGGATTATATATTAATACTGGTCTTTATGTTGCTGCTGGAATATGGCATAATTCTACTATGTATGGAGCAGGTGGTGGATACTATTATCCAGCCAATTCTGCTGATGGTGGGAATCAACAAAGTAGTTATTACTTATCTGCACATACAAGTGTTTTCGGATTATATACTAACAATGATATATATGCACAACGATATATGCACGCAATATCATTCTTAGCCCATGGACTTCTTAAAGAATATGACCGTGATATCGGTCTAGGACATTGGGATAACTTTACTCCAGTAATAAAGAACAGTTCTGGACCAATAGCATTTCAGAATCCACCAACGGGTAGATTTACATTAGTAGGAAATACCTGTACCTTCTGGGCTAACTTTGATTTAACTGGTATACCATCTCTTGGAACTGGATTAGAGTTTGATTATCCATTACCAGCCGCAGCAGAGGTTGGACCTGGAGCTATGATAGGTTCAGTAGTATTAAGTAATGGAGATAATGTATTAAGAGAGGGTAACATAGCTCATACTGATTCTGCTAAATCTAGATTCTTAGTAGGATTACTTGGTGCTGCTGGAGATACATTAAGGGTAAAGGGAGTATATGAAATTGCTGAGTATAGAAATATATTACCGCCATTAGAGGTATTTGAACCACCACCTACTCCTTTTCCTGCTCCATCACTGTAGGATTAAATGGCTAATTGGAATCTACCTACCGCCGTCTCTGATTACTTAGAATTTGTAACAGAGATGAATGATAAGTTCGTTGATGCTGGCACTATTAATTATGGTGCTCCAACGAATTTACCTGAACATGCTATGCGGTTTAACCGTTCCATTAATATCTTTGAGGAATGGTTAGCAGGAGCATGGGTTCCTAAAGTAATAGGATTAGCTGGTGGTGGAACTGGTGGAACTACACCGGCAGAAATTATTACCAGTCTTGGTCTTGGCAGCATGGCTACTCAAAATAGCAATGCTGTTAATATTACTGGTGGAACAATCACTGGTGTTAACTTCTCAGCCAATGACATTACATCTGGTATTATTGCATTAGCTAGAGGCGGAACTGGAGCATCATTATCATTAGGAGCCGCTGGAACCGTTTTACTTTCTAATGGAACTGGCGTAGTATTTGCACCTGGAACTTCAATAACACAGCTTAATGCTAGTAATCTAACAACTGGAACTGTTCCTGCTGCTAGATTATCTGGTGTTGGTTTACTAGCTTCTAATAATACTTGGACTGGTATAAACACTTTTGCTGCTGAATCAGTCACAATAAGTGGAGCTAATCCTGGATTCCTTTTAATTGGTAGTTCTGGAGCAGCAAATAAACATAGGTTAAATTTCTTTAACTATCTTGGTGATTTCTATGTTCAAGCTCAAAATGATGATGGGTCATTTGCTGCTAACATACTTCATATAACTAATGCTGGTGTAATAAATGGTATTGGCTCGGGTTTATCTAATCTTAATGCTTCTAATTTAGCAAGTGGAATGGTTCCTCAAGCTAGAATGGGTGTTGGTGGTTATGATTCTACAACCTTCTTAAGAGGTGATGGTTGGTGGGCAGTTCCTCCTGGTTCTGGTGGAAGCACTATTCCATCTGGTTTAATTGCTATCTTTGAATCAGGCTGTCCTAGTGGTTGGTCTAGAGTAGCTAGTTTAGATAATAGATTTCCAATGGGTTCTACTGGCTTCGGTGGAACTGGTGGGAACACTCAACATAGACATGGAGTAGGTGGTAATACCAGTTCTATTGGTTCACATGCTCATTCATTTAATGGTCAAGGTAATGGATATGGTAAAGCTAGAGGAGATATAGAAATTGTCACCAAAAATGCTAATGGTGACACATTTACATATGATGGTGGTGGTTCTTCTAGACAGACTATTGGCACACACTACCATGATATTGACCATTATCAAGAACTTGATGTTGAAGTTCAGCATGTAGATGTTGATGGTAACACATCTTCTGAACCAGGACATAGCCATAGCTTTAGCGTAAACTCTGACTATGCTGACCACTATCCACCTTACATTGGCGTTATTTGGTGTCGCAAAGACTAAGTTGAGGTTAAAATGAGAACACTAAAGTTTGAGAATGATGAGTTAAGCAAGAAGCGTTTTGAAGTCCTCTTTCATGGTCTAATCGTTTTGGGTAATCAGAATACTCAAAAAGGATTAACCGTTCTGAACAGAGAGATTTCTTTACTTGATAAGTTAGAAGGAATCAGTGAGCCTTGTAAGTGTGGTAAGATGTTACCAGGCTTAAAAGAACCTGATAGAGAATTATTATTTGGTGAGGATACTACTCTTTCCATTAATATAGACGATAATGAAGCAGACCTACTATATGATTACATTTCTAAAGTTCCATGGTCTATTGGTGAATCTGCTCGTAATGCTATTAAGACATTAGCTTGGATTAAGAACCCCAATGGAAGTTCGCCCAGCTAAAAGAGAAGATTGGTCCCAGTTAGTAGAACTACATAGGGGACATGAATTTCCATTTCCAAACTTTAATAACATTCTGGATATCCTTGTAGTTGAGGATAATGAAAAGATAGTAGCTTGGGGATATACTAAGAAATTTGTAGAGATAGTATTTGTCCCCAAGCTAGATTCGCCCAAAGCAACAAAAGTAAAGTCACTGAAGTTATTGTCAGAAAAGTCTACTGAACTTACTAAGGCTCGTGGCATTGATATGGTTCATTCTTACGTTACGGATGAATCATTTGCCAAGCTATTAGTAGAACGATTTAATTATGGTGTTTGCGCTGGAACACCACTTTTCTTAGATTTGGATGACAATGGCTAAAAGTAAAGAAGGCGATATCTATAATCAATCTCAACAGAAGATTAATCAATCTGAAACAGAGTATAACTCCTTATATGATAAGATAGGTGGTCGTGGCGATACCACTTGGGATAGAGCCACCAATGACTATAATGAATCTAGAGCAGGTTATTCTAACTACGCCCAGGGTGGTGGATTAACTGATGCTGATAGAGAAAGAATGCAGAATGCTATTAACCAGATTGGTTCTGCTGGTGGTGGCGGTGGCGGTGGATATTCTGCTCCAACATTAGGCTCTTCTGCATATAGAGGATTATCTTCTGCCTTTAATAATGCCTATCGTCCTGATTATGGTGAAGCTGATACCGGCTTTAGAAAGTTAGCTGGAGCAAGTGGTGGATTTGACCAGGCTAAATTAGACCAGATATATGGTAACGTAGATACACTTACTGGTATTGGCCAAACTGGTGGTATTACTCAAGAGGATAAAGATAATATCCTTCGTAAACAGATGCTTGACCAGGAACAAACTGGTGGGTATTCTGAACAAGATAAAGCTTTAGTTAGAGCTAAGTCTGCTGCCTCTTCTCCTGCCTATTTCTCTGCTCTTAAAGACAATCTTGAAAGACAGCGTAGCTCCACTGGTAATCTTGCTAATGCTGGAGCAGTTGACTTTAAACTTGCTAGACAATCTGCTCAACAGCAGGGTCAAGATAGAACTGCTGCTGAAATGGGTTTGCAAGAATCCATACGTGGCGGTAAAGAAAGAGCAGGACAGTTCTTATCTGGTCAAGGATTAGAATTAGCTGGTCTTAGGACTGCTAATCAATTACAAGGTGCTCGTTCTGCTGGTGACTTAGGCTTAAATACTCAGATGGGTATTACAGCCAATCAAGCTACTGGCTTAAGAGGATTACAAGAATCTCAAACTGGTTTAGGTCAGTGGGGATTAGGACAAGCAAGCGGATTAGACCAATTTGGATTACAGCAAGCTGGTGGATTAGACCAGATGACTATGATGCAAGCACAATTAGAAGCACAAGCTAGAGCTTCTGGTGCTGCTGGTAGAAGTTCTGCTTCACAAAATCAAGCAATGGCCAATGCTCAATATCAGCAATGGCTTACTGAATATGGTAATGAGCAGAAACAGTTTGGTATTGGTGGCTTACATGATATGTATAACACCAATCTCCAAGCCAGCCAGAATTACTCTGGTATGTCCCTTGATGCTTTGAATAGTAAGTATGGAACACAGGGACAGCTATTAGGATTACAGACACAGAATCGTGGCACTTCTGGTTGGGAAAGAGCTGGAAGTCTTGCTAATGCTATTGGTGGCGGATTAGGTGTTGCGACTAGCTGGGGTGGTGGCGGTGGCGGTGGCGGTGGTTCAACAGGTGGAAGTAATTGGGCTACTGGTAATACTGGTGTTCAAGGTGATGTTGGTGATATTAGTTGGAGTTCTACTCCTGAAGGTGGTGGTGCTAATTGGAATGGTGGTGGCTATAACTTTGGTCAACAGCCTGCTCCTGGTTATCCCTACCAGCCACACTATTAAGGAAGCAAATCATGCCTAACTACAATTACAATTACAGAAACAGATTTGCTCCTTCCTTTACTCCTAACTTAATGCCGAGAACAACAAGGCCAAACTTGTTTGTTCCTCAGCCGAGGCAGGATACTGCTTTAGGCCCGTTTGATTTTAATACTCCACCACCTAGTTCTCCACCACAAGAACCAGTTTCTCCATATAATCATCCACAAGCACAAACAATTCCAGGTGTTAATGCTCCTATTAATTTTGCTGAGCAGTATGCACAGATTGAAAGCAATAGACCCAATAGATTAGCTTACCAGAAGCTTGCCCAAGAAGGTGCTCCACAAATTGAACGTGGTAAATGGGCTAAATTAGGTTCAGTATTAGCGGGTGCTGCTACAGGATTTGGGCAGAATAATGCTACTGCTGGATATAATTTAGGTCGTTCTGCTTATGAAGCCCCACAGATGCGTTCTGATGAAGCTTATGACAGAAAGATTAAAGAGTTTGGTAGTTTAGCTCAGCTTGAAGATTCAGATGTTTCTAGTAAGCTTAGTGCATTAGAGGCTCAGAATAGAAATTACTGGGCATCTGAAGATTTACGTCTTAAGAAAGACGCTGCGGCTAGAGAAGAAAGAGGAGAAACTAGAGCAGATAAGTTATTAGAAGCACAGATTAAGAATATGGCTGCGGACAATATGATAACCATTAATGAGACTGATGGTTATACATATCTCTATGATAAGGGAACCCAGTTAAAGCATAAGATTGGTAAGACTGGTTATACTACTAAGGAACAGTATGATAACGCAATAAGAGAATTTGCGAAACAAGAAGAGATTAGAGCTTACTATACTAACCAGCATGATAGGATTGTAGCTGCTACCTCTCGTGCTAATAACATGGATACGAATGCACAAAGAGCTGCTGCTGAACAACAGAAAAGGGATTTAGCTGTTGCTAATTTAAAACTTAGAGCAACCTCTATACCACCTAATACTGTAGCACATAATGTTGTTACTGCTATTGCATCTGCTGTTGCTACTGGTGATTTGCCTGTTGATGCAAATAACTATTTACAGTTTGATGACAATGGAGCACCAGTATCAAAAGCTCCATTTTTTGGTGGTAATGCAACAACAGAGGAGTTAGTTAGGCAGCATATTGGAAATACTATTAGTGGAGTTAGGAATCCGTCAGTAGGTGGTGGTAATACTAATACTGGTCCTGCTGCTACTGATGCTGCTGGTCCATCTATTACTCCTTCTACTGCTCCACCAGCTTCTAATGTTCCTGGTCCTGTTAATCCACCAAGACCTAGAACACCAAGTCCTGTTGGTGCTAGTGCTCCGTCACAATATATTAATCCAGAGGATATGCCTTTTGTTCCCTGGAGAGATAGTGAAGCTCCAACAGGAACACCATCAGCTTCAGCAGCACCACCAGATTTAAATGCTTTTACTAGTGCTCCATCTAATAGAAGAGGATTTGGCCCTGCTCCTGCTCCTTCTAGTAATGCAAAAAGAACTGTTACTATGATTGCTCCTCCTGATGAAGTTCCAGAAGGAGAGAATCCAGAGTTTGAAGCAGAACCAGAAGAAGTAGAATCATTAAAAGCTTTAGGTGCAACAGTTCATCCAACTAAAAATCCATTACCTGCTAGTCCTTTAGGTGGTAAAGTATTTGCTCCAGCTAGGAATATCAGCCCACGAATGGCTGAGGGAATGACACCTGCTCCTGCTCAATTACCACCGGGATTTATGCAGCAGGAACCTGGTTCTGTAACACCTAATAGAATTGGTTCTCCTATTCCTAGACCACCAGCAGGTAGATTTTTAGATGAACCTGGAGCTATGGTTGCTCCACCAGCTAGACCTACACCTATTAGTCCTACTCCAGCACCAGTTCAAAATGTAGCACCTGCTGGAACTGGTATTAATCCTCCTGTTCCTGCTGCTCCTGCTGCTATGCAAAGAAGTTTACCACAAACAGGATGGTCTAATAGAACTTCTCCACCACCTGTTGCTGCTCCACCTATGAATGTTTCTCCTAATATTGCTCCACCTACGCCAGCACCTAATCCTATTAGGATAACTCCACCACCAGAAGTAGCACCCGCTCCAGCTAGAAACATTAGTCCTGCTGGTGCTGAAATGAAACCTGTTCCACCTGAGCAGAGGAAGTTCGATTCTATATTAAGTGAAGTAATGAAGCAGGTTCAAAGAGAAACCGGATATAAGGTAAGGATTAGAGAAGGATATAGAAGTCCTGAAAAGCAAGCTGAATACTATGCTAAAGGTAGGTCAGCACCTGGTCGTATCATTACTAATGCTGATGGTAAGATTAAACAATCTGAACACCAAACTGCATTAGCAGCTGACTTAGAGTTTATTGATAAGAATGGTAAGGTTATCAAGCCTGATGATTCTAGAGGTATTCCCACTAAGGAAGGTAGAGTAATCTTTTCTGTCCTTAGTAAAGCTGCTAAGTCTAGAGGATTAACTTGGGGTGGAGATTGGGTTAAACCATTTGACCCAACCCATGTTCAATTATATCCTGTTAAGCAAGCTCCAGCTAAGAAGAAGTAGGTAATCATGCCACAAAATTCTTGGTATGAAAGAAATAGGCAATTTACTCCAACGCCTAATCCTCCACCTTCTTCTCCTACTGCGCCACCTAATTCTAATAGCTGGTATGAGAGGAATAAATTAAGGACTCCTACCGTTCCTAATAGAAGGACTGCTGCTCCATCTCTAAGACAGCCAACTACTACACAAAAACTAATAGCTGGTGGATTAAGAACTATTCCTTCTATTGCTGGTGGATTTGCTGGTGGTGTTGCTGGTATTCCAGCATTAGGAATAGGTGCTGTTGGTGGAGCAATGGCTGGTGGTGCTGCTGGTTCAGCATTAGGTGAAGGATTAGCAGAGTGGTATGAAAAAGGTCAGGGTATTAGAAGAGAATTTAACCCTGCTCAAATAGCAACACAAACTGCTTTAGGTGCTGTTCCATTTTTAGGTAAAGCTCCTGGTGCTGCTGCTACTGCTAGGCAATTAGGTAAGTATGCTTTAAGTGGTGCTGCTCAAGGTGGAGTATTAGGTGCTGCTTCTACTGCTGGAACACAATTAGCTGAAGGTGAAGGATTACCTTCTCTTGGTGAATTAGGGCAAGGTGCAGCTTTTGGTGGGTTGTTTGGTGGTGCTACTGCTGGCGCTTTAGGTTCAATGCCAAGAGTAATGAATAGGGGAATAGACCCTAGTTTATTACCAGCAGACCCAAAGGTTAATGTTGTTCCACCTGTTACTGACCCATCTGGTATTATTCCACCTTCTAGGCAATTAACTGCTGTAGCTGGAATGTCACCTAATGTTAGACCATATGTAGCACCGCCTGTTGCTGGTGGTAATATAGTAACGAATCAGCCTCCACCTGTAGTTAGGAAACCTAAACTATTAGGTGAATCTAGTGCTACTGGTAGACCAAGATTTATCTCACATCCTTCTGGTAAAGTAGGATTAGCATTAGACCCCAATACACCAGAGACATTAAATGCTTTAGACTTTGGGCAGACAGGAACACAAGCTAGAAGTATTGATACTAGACCTGGAGACTTTACTAATCTTGATTTAAGTCCAAGAACAGCTTGGGATTTTGGTTCTGTTGGAACTAGAAAAGGAACAGAACCTTATCCACAGCCACGTTCACAAGGTATATTAGGTAGAGGTGAAACTCCTGCTAAGCCACAAATTGAAAAGGTTAGAATTCCTGTTAAGGATAAGAAGGGTAATATAGTAAGAACTAAGAACGGTAAGATTAAAACTAAGGTTGTTGAGGTAGAGATTGGTAAAGAAGCTATTAGCCCTGATGTTGCAGAGGCTATGAGGAATAGAAAGATTGGTGGAGAGTTAGTAGAAGGTTCAGATGAATTAGATATTGACCAGATATATGCTACTGTTCCTAATCGCTTAAGACCAGAAGTTCCTAATGTTACTAGACTAAGGACATTAGCTGAGGGTGGTGGAAAACAATCTGATATACCACCACAAAGAGGAGCCAGATTATCCTTTGTTTCTGGACCTAGACAGAATTGGGGTGGAGTTCCAACTACTACTCCATCTACATTAAAAGGAGTAAAAGTAAAAGCAGTAGCAGCATCTAAGTTAGCTAAGACTGCTAAACAAACAGAAGAGTTATTACCTACTGCTACTAGGGGTGAAAGTTTAAGAGATATTAAGAAGAGAACTACAGCAGAAAGATTAATGGACTCGTTATATGCAGACCAAACAGTCCCAGAAGTAAGACCACAAACTCCATTGCAAAGAGGATGGAGAGAAGGTGGTTCTGATATTGATGATATTTATTTTAAATCTACTGACCCAAATAGATTCGATGCTGTTAGACCTAATAGACAGTGGAAAGAAGTTACATTAAGAGACCCCAAGCAAAGTGAAATTAATGGGATGTTAGATAATGGCTACGTTATTCAGAAGAAGCTGGATAATGGTGACGTTATTATGAGGAGTGTAGAAAAGCCTCCTAAGGTAAAGGGAGATTTAGCTAAGCCAGATAGATTTAAGATTCTCAATAACCCAACTGCTGATGAAATTAAGCTGCATGAAGCTCAAGGTTATTCTGTTACTGAGAGAAATGCCAGTGGTGATGTAACATTAAAATACACTGGTGTTGAACCGGCTAAGATTAATACTGGAGCTAATCAAGGTGCAGCAGGAGCAGCTAAAGCTGAGAGTAAATATAGCACTAAGAAGTTCTTAAAGAATAACCCTGCTCTTAAGTCTATTACCGATAGGCTCATTAAGATGCGTAGTGCTAATGACCTGATTGGTAAAGGAGTAAGAGATAAGTTTAAGGATGTTGCTTCTATTCCCAAGGAAAAGGTTGTAGAGTTCCAGAAAGGAATAACTGAGGGTAAACATCCTGGTGTTAGAGAGTTCTTTGATAATCTCCATGAAACAGTAACATCTCGTGGTCTTGATTTAGGTAAGAAGGCGAATTACTTACCACAGATTTGGGATAATACTGAAGATGAAATTGTTAGAGCACTTGGGGATAAAGCTCTGAGTGAGAGAGCATCATTCCAGTATCATTCCTTTATCCAGGATTATGAAGCTGGTATAAAGGCAGGGCTTAAGCCTAAGCTTTCTCCAATCGAGCTGATGACTAACTACGCTCAGAGGGTTAATAAGCTTATTGCTGATAATGAAGCTTTATCTGCCCTTAAGAAAAATGGTTATGTTGTTCAGGAGAATAAGAAGACTGCTGATATGCTGGAGATGGACCCAAATCTTGGGACATTTAAAGGATACTATGCACATCCAGAAGTTAAGAATGCAATAGAAGGTTATCTCCAAAGTCCTGAAACTCAATCACGGGGGTTTGGTTCACGTTTAGCTAAGGGAGTAGGTAAGGCTACTAACTTAGCATTATCATCTGGTGTTGTTCCTGGTAGACCTCTATTTACTGCACATGGATTAAACTTAGCTGCACCGTTTTCTGGCCGGTCTTATATGGAAGGTGGGATAAAGAGGAATATACAGGCTCTTAAGTTTGGATTATCTCCTAAGAAAGCTACTGCTCTACTGGAAGCAGAGAATGAGCAGATGGTTAAAGCTACCCAAGAGCATGGCTTTAAAGCTAATGTAGAAGACCCTGCTGCTATGGGCGGTAAGTTCTTTGAAGGAGAAAATCTAGGTAAGTTTAAGAAAGGATTTAACTTCTTATCAGAGGCACAGAATAAATACTTTGAAGGGCCACTATTTGATAAGATGATTCCTGCTCTGAAGTGGACTGCGTGGAAAGAGAACTACGCTAAGTTTATCAAACAAGGAATGAGTGAAGCTGAGGCAGGTAAAAATGCAACGCAGATAACAGATTCATTCTACTCTGGTAAGAACCTTGATTTAATTTATCAGAGTAAGAATTCTCGAACTGCTGCTCGTATTCTGCTAATGGCTCCTGATTGGCTACGCTCTACTGTTGACTTGGGAGTAAAGATTCCAAAGTCATTGATGCCTGGATTGAAAGACTTTAATTCGCCAGCCTCAAAAGCTTATCGTGCAGCAGGAGCACGATTAATGGGCACATATGTTGCGGCTAATTTAGCTCAATATGCAGCAACAGGAAAGTTCATGTTTGAGAATGCACCTGGTGACCAATTCAATTTAGATTTTGGTGAAACATTGGATGGGCAGGATAGGAAGGTAAAGCTCTTTGGTAATGCTGCTGACTTCTTTAAGATTCCAGTTCAAGTGGCACAGTCAGTAGCTTCTGGAGAAGGTGGAGTTAATGTTATTGCTCAAGCGGTAGAGAATAGGGTTTCTCCTTTACTACGTCTTATTACTGACTTTGGTATTGTTGGAGAGAACTTTAAAGGTGAGCCTAATATTCGCAAGACTAGAGATAATTTTGGTAATCCTATCCCTCTTGGGCAAAGACTAAAGAATACAGCGTCACAAGCTATAAACTTTGGTCCTCCCCAATTTGCTCAGCCTATTAATAAAGCAACAGGTAGAGCAGGATGGGAAGAGTTTATGTCTAGGATTGCAGAGCTACCTCTGGCATATAAGGATAAGAAAAACCCATTTGAATATAAACCACCTAGTAGGACTAGCTATGAATATAATCTTACAGGTCGCCGATGAGTTCTACTTTAACTGCACGCATACCCTTTAGACTGTGCTCTGGGGTAAACTGAACTACCGGACCTTTAGTGGTAATAGGTGGGGACATTAACTGTAGTTCCTCCCAATTACCACTAAAGTTTTGTGCGTGAAAGAAATACTCTACTCCTGCCTCATCAAGAATGAAACCGTATAGTGAGGGTTTAATAGATTTAACTCTTCCCAACATTACTTCTTCCCCTTTGTATTCTTTTCCCACCAGCTAATACACAACGGTGTTAGTTTATAACTGACTTCTTTACCACCTGTAGGTTGTGTAACGAAACCTGTTTGGCTTAAAGACTCTACAATTCTATCTAGCTCTGAAGAGTCAAACTCTCCAAATCCTTTCTGTAGAGCTTGCTTGCGAGTAAGTGTATAGTTCTCTGCTGAGAACATAATTATTAGGAAGGCTTTAATAGCATTAGCAGTAGAGCTTTTGCCTTGCATACCAGCCGTTCGTCTTGCATCATTACTCAAGCTAGAGCAGGCTACAATAGCATCTTCAATATCTACTTCCTCTATTACCATATTAGTTTTTCTACTCAGAGATATACAGGCTGCTATCTTAATTAAGTGGTCGTTAAGTCTATCGTAAGTTCCAGTCTTGTCATCAACATCTTCATCTCTATATGCGTAGAACCATTTGTTATATGCTTTCTTAGCCGGCTTTGACCATATCATTTCCCCTTCTAGTTTAGATAGTAACTTTAAATGCTCAGCTAGTTTCTCATAATCTACCTCTTCTACTTCTTCTCCTTCTTCATATATCATTGAGTTAGCTTTGAATCTTTTATCTGCCCTAATCAATAGTGTCCTGCCAATAAACCCACCACCTAGATGACTCTTATCTACAGTTAAATCAAACATCTCTTGATTGGCTCCTGATAGTAGAGTTAGGCAGGGAAACCGTAGTTTTTCAACAGGAGAATTTTTAAGTGTATTAACCCATTCTGGATTATAGTGAGCATCATATAAATCAGTAAGGATAGTAAGGGCGTGGGTAGCTTCATATAGTGATGATGCGAACTCACCGCTGCATAAAAATCCTCTTGCATCTTTAAATGGTATATGTCCGTTTTCCCTAGCTTTAACAATAGCCAATTCCTTAATGATACCTTCAATGCTCCCCCTTCCAGATATAACCCGAGTATTGTCAATCATCTTAACTAATGTTCTAGCTACAGCCGGCCCGAATCCTTTACCTAATCCTGACCTACCTATTAGCAGTATGTAAAGATTGGGCTTAAGTTTATATGCCCCCTTATTGATAATAATGTTAGGTGAAGTAATTGCAGATATAGTTGCAAGTCCACTCCAGTATATCCACTGTTTTGGAGTTTCGACAAAGTTAGTCTCTTCTAACAGTAAATCCAACCAGCTCATATAATCACACTTCTCTACAGCTTGAGCTTTTGTAAGTCTTTGTAATTGTCACCTACCTCGAAATCACAAGGAATAACTAATATCCCTCTCTTTAAGGAGCAGGTGGAGAAGTCAATGGGCTGTTCCATAATAGGTTTTATTTCACGGCATATATCAACATGCTCACCAATAGGCATAAGAAAAGTGCCAGAATCGTGAGACTCATTAACCATTTTAATCGGGTATTTCTTGTCGCGTATTTCCAATAGACTGTTAGTGAGTCTATCTTTAACAGTCGATTGAGGTATAAAAGCATCAGCTTCTTTATAGAGTTGGGGTCCTGGTCTATCAAAGAATCTCCTTAATCTACCAAAGGGATTTACTAATGCCCGGCTGGTATCAATAGCATCTCTAATATCCCTATGGAATACACCTGCTATTTTAGGTGAAGCTGCATGGAATCTATCTAGTATTTGTCCTGCTGAAAACGGGCTGATTGTAAACTGAATATGGAATCTCCTACAGTCTGATATAACATTCTTTAGGAACTCTCTCCACTTCATTTCATAATTGCCAGCATGTCTTACCTTTTTACCTATAAATCTTTCAGGACTATCCTTCCCAATAACATCAGCAATCGGGTCAAACTCATGCGATAGATTAAGCTGTCCCGTAAATAACGCAAGTGAGGCTGTCCTTCTGTGTATATCTATCTTATCGAATGCTGCCAGTAACTCATCATCTTCACTTAACAAAGCTACTATGCGGGCTTCAGCTTGGCTAAGGTCAATGTTAACAATAACATATCCTGGGTCAGCAATAAGGATGCTTCTAACGTCTTGCCCGATATCTCCATGCTTTGTAACTGTTTTGAAAGCGAATCCAATTTTGCATGGTCTAGTGGGAGGGTCCAATACGCTATCTGAACTTCGACCCGTTTCTGTTCCAGTAATTCTAATTTGGGTTCGCATTCTCCCATCAAAATCTGGCATTGCATAGAGATACGTTGATAGAGTCTTATTAACTCTTCGTATTTCCAGTATATTTGATAGAACTGAACGGTAGGATTCATCTCTCACCTTATCTTTCAATAACTTTGATATCACATCTTCGTTTGTACTATGGTCTTTATCAATAGGACGAATCTTCATCTGCTCATATAGTAACTCCTTTACCTGCTTTGGAGAGTTATAGTTTATTTCCCTTCCAGTTGCTACTGCTAATTGAATATACAGATGTTCAGCCCACGTCTGATACTTAGCAATAAGATAATCTCTTACTCCATTATCTACCTTAAATCCTACCTTCTCCATATCAAAGTATAGACCATGTAGTCTGGTTATATATCCATAATAGAATGCTTTTAAATCCGTCTTGTAAATATCTGAAAGGACTTCCAGTTCCTTTTCTTGAGCTTCATCAACTTCGCAATCCACGGCGGAATCCTTAGCATTATAAAGAAACCACCTGTCGATATCGTGTTTCCCGAAGATAAACTCTTTTCCTTCGTCCTTATAGTAAGGCTCTCTAGTCCAGATAGACGATATAAATGCAAGACCCACATAAGGTATCTCCGGGTTAATAGTATGAGCCTTGAGAGATGTATCAGTCTTTAGACCTTTGAATTTAAAACCAACCATCTCCATTTTCTGTTGGTCAAATTTAAAGTTCTGCCCACCTACTAACATATATCTAAATAGCCAATCTAACTTCTGCCATATGAAAGCTAGGTCAGTAGTAGGTATAGAACTTATTTCGTATCGTCCGACTTTGGCAAAGAGTGGGATTGAGATAGCTTCGTATTTGTTGAAAGCGAGACTAATACATCCTGGAACTGTTGATTCAATAGTTTCAATGTCGGCAAAGACTCTGTCGTAGTTTTTGTATTGCCTGTCAATAAACCTTGATACATCAACTGAATTTCTCGCAATAAGTAAATCCCTCTTAGGTAAATCGCAGCCCTCTGTCTTTGACTCAATGATTGCTCGTTTAATGTCATTACCTAATACCCACTTCCAAACGTAGGAAAACAATCCTTTAGATTCATCATGGTCCCCTGACTCATCTGATGCTCTAACTAAATGGTATGGAGATATAGTTCCAATGACTTTGCAATCACTTACTTGAGAAGGAAGGATACTCCCCCTGTATTTAAGAAGTTTATTAACACCTGCAATAACTTCAAGAGCAGCAGGCCCAATAGCAAGGATACAGTTAGGTTTAATAGATAGGATTTCAGTATAGAGTCTTTGTTTCTCTTCTTCGACTTCACATACAGTTCCGATTTGTTTGATATCGTTGAATGGTGGTCTGAATCTATATACATATGTTAACCAGTAATCTACACGCCAATTAGAATGACCTAGTTCTGTGAAGATTCTATCTAGTAATTCACCAGATGGACCCAAAAACGGTTTACCTTGTTTATCTTCTGACTGTGTGGGAAAGTCTCCTAATATAATTAGTTTACTATAAGGATTACCCTGCCCACTTACCATATTAGGCATTACTGAATATTCCCCCTGTGCATAGAGTTTAAAGCATCCATTAACTTACTCTCTATAGCCATCCTATCTTTGTCCATTAGAACATCCACTTCCTTTAAGATGTTTAGGAAGTAATCTAATCCACAAAGATAGTGGTTAAGAACAGTTACAGAGATTCTACCATAAGGTAATACTGCATTTATATTAATAGGAACAGTTAAGTCATTGTCCTTAAACTCTTCGTTGCATATATAACATACTGGTGTCATTTTGGTTCCTTATATATTATAAGTCTTATTAAGTTACCACCTTCATAGATAGGTTCAACAAATAAAGGTTCCCCCGTATTGTTTGTTATATTAAATCCAAGAACTTCAGATAAAGATTTAAGTACTCTAATCTCATCCTTTCTCATTGTCCTATCAAGAAGTGTTATAGAGCTTCTGATAAACTCAGTCATTTTGTCTCTCTAATAGTCTCTGCCTCTGTAATGGAACGGATAGATTTCTTATTCCTGCTTTGCCAATCTGATTTCCAGATGGTTGCATAGTTAATCATATCGTCAAAGGTATCTTCAACAGACTCATTAGTAGCTTGTTTATATAGCACTACTGATAGCCGGGCCAGTTTAACACCAATGACTATGGCATATACCTTATCTCTAGCTCCTTTAAAGATAGCTCCTACTGTCTCTGCAAATTCAAAGTTAAAGAATGGTCCGTTATCTCCAGCGTAATCATCGTTCTTTAAACGGTGTAGAGTTTTTAGTTTGTCGTATGTTTCCATTACTCCAGGAATAACAGGCATCGGTTCACTCCAATCCCCAACAATATCCGTTAGGCGAAATAACATAAATCTCTTTCTCAGTTGAGATAGCGTATCGAATAGTTTTCCAGGCAGGCGAATCTTCAAATTCATTGAATGTCTGTGGGATGCCAATTAAGATACCGCAATCATCCATCATCTTCTTGTTACGTTCTCGTAGAGGCAAGGCACTATTATGTATCTTAGCTCCATTATACTTCTCTATCATCTCTTTATTACCTGAATGTGGATATACCTCTACTTCAAAGCCGGATGCTAGTAGAGCTAAATACACATCATAGTCTGCATCATCTCCACCAATAATAAAAGAGTTCTTATCTTTAGTGAAGATTGGTAATAACCCCCTGAACCCGTCTAACTGTTTCTTGGTAATGTCAAAGCGTGAAGTAACAATGGATATCTTCATGATTGTAGAAACCGCCTCATCCTATTCTTTTTTTGTAGGTAAGTGTAAGCCATATTACGGCTGGCAAACTTTTCAATCTCTGGATAGACCTTCATACCTTTAATCAAAAGGATACTCACTCCAACCCATGATTTAGACCTACGGATTAAACCCGCAAGTTCACGAGTGGAAGTAACTTTGTTTAGAGTATCTAACTTATTGATTAAGAGATTAAGGTTATGTAACTCTGTAATCCAATTTCTATGTTCTCTTAACCCTGTAATTAGTTCTTCTAATTTATCTGTTGAGACTGGGTTCATACTTACCTGGGAATAGTCGGAGGCGCTCCCCAAACGATATACCATAGTGCAATCACAGCGACTACAATACGGAATATTGCAAGTAAATCTCCGCTTAATGGAAACCCTATGACGTTAAGGACTGGTCCAAGTAGTGCAAACAAAATCACTACACAGAACACAGCGATTAACATTCGTATGAAGATGTTTCTCATTGTTTTGTCCTTTTGTTTAAACTGTAAACGGGCCTGTCTTATTACAGTAATGTTTGTAGTTTTCGTCGTGCTCCTTTGATGTTAATTGTTTACCCGGACACTCTGGTAACAAAGAACCTTCAAATCCACCACAAACTACACAGTGACATAAACCACCCTCACATATCATACAGTGAGGTATCATACAGTTTTCGTGCTTTTCATATACATGCTCTCTCATTTGCTTTTCCATATAGAAGTGGGGCCAAAGGGAATCGAACCCTTACGTTCCTAAGAACTCAAGATTTTAAGTCTTGTGCGTCTGCCAGTTCCGCCATAGCCCCATTAAAGCTAACTCGTTTTGTCAGCGTAGATTCTTTCTAATACATCTATCTGTTTATCGCTTAGTGTTCCTCTCCTTTCAAACTGTTCTTTAACAGAAGCAACAAACTCCATTTCCCACGTTGATAGATTAACACCCTCTTCTTCTAGGGTATCAAACCAATGCTGTAGTTTCTTCTTTGTTTCTTCTTCACTCATTAGATTACCCCTTCTAGAACGATAGAGGCATTAGCTGTCATTACTACTTCTCTTAACTTCCTTAACGCAGCACTTCTGTCCGCTGATTCAGGACACTCTCTTACTATAGTATGAGCTAAGTCCATAGCTATATTTCTAATCTGTTTCATACTTTCAATTTGGTCTTCTGTTGGAGCATGATAGGTAAAGGCTTCTTCAATGTAATCTGGATTCATCTTTTTACTCCTTTGTTTTTTGTTTGTTCTAACACTAGGTCCACCTAATTTCCAAGCCGGCCACTTTGCTACTTCATTAGCAGTCCTTTCTACAAAATCCCAGTAGCTATCAGGATTAAACTTTTTCATAAAAGATACTCGATGGAGTCTAAACGCTTCAAGTCTAGTCTTAAGATAGCGGTTGGCGATTCCGAGTGTATTGCCAACCATCCATTTAATAACTACTCAGCAGTAGGAAGTGCAGAGTAATCGTCGATGTTGTTAACCGGCCTATTGAGATAGGTTCCCCTAATCCAATGAGCCAGGAACTTCTTACCAATCATTGTTCCCTTTGAAAGCTTAACGCTAAAGGAACCATCTGGATTGGCAGGGAAACCACATGCTTTAAGCAATGGTGCCATCATTACCGGCAGCTTTTCGTTGAAGTAGATGAAAGGATTTTCCAATCCCTTATACTCTCCAGCAAAAACCTTATAGGTAAGATGAACGTTCTTTGAATCGCCAGCCTTTGCATCTTCTAATACAAAGTCTACAATCTCAGTAGGCAACCAGCTTGGAGCATCGACTAATCTGGCCTTTGAGATATCTTCTGCTGTGATTCCCCATACAATACTATCGTCGGAAGCGTGCATGACATTACCTCTTTTGTTTTGGTGAGGTTATTCACCCTTACTTTGCTTCTCGGAATGAGAAACAAATCTTTATTGCTTAATCCTTAAGTGCCACTCTTTGTGTAAAGCAATATCACTTGTTTGAATTGCTGCTCCACATACAGGGCAGATAAAAGAAAACTCCTGTCTCTTTTCAACCCAATCTGTATCCAGCTTTTGTTCTAACTGTTTCTCATCCATTAGAGATACTCCTTTTCTCTGAACCTTTTAGAGGCTTGTTTATTACACAAAGTACAAACTCTCCTTCTTTGACCATGTTTATCAACATGTATTCTACCATGTTCAGAATATAGATGACCTTTATTACAGCTACCTGTTAATCCATCATTTCTATTTTCGGTCTTACTCCCCATATATAGATGTAAAGGATTCCAACACCTTTTATTTTCACAAGTATGATTAGCTTGCCATTTACCTGTATATTCAATTCCTAAATATATGGAAACAGATAACCTATGAACACTAAGCATCTTATCATTAACTCTAATTTGTCCATACTTATCAGAGTTAATTCCGCCCTGCCATAACCAACACTTATCTATCTGTTTGGTTCTTGACCAGAGCTTGTCTATTAGCTCTATGTTCACAAGTATTCCTTGACGCAATCATATAAGTTGCGGTTAGTATAATCAATTTCCTTTGGAATCTTTAGTGAAGTTTTGGCCTCAAAATAATCTTCACTTGGGCCAGTATAGCAGGTACGTCTTATAACCTCTTTACCTTGATTGTCTGTGTCTATCTTATAGTCAAAGTACCAGACTTCATCAAAGTAAGTAGGAATGATTGATTCAATCTTGGGGCCGAAAGTGGTAATGGAAAAATACTTGGTAGACTTCTTACCTTCAATGCGTAGTCTAGTAACCGGGTGGGCTGTAATGAATAGATTACACTTGAGAGATTTTAGTGTCTCTAATAGGGTGGAGATAATCATAGCTTCTCCATTGAATTCATCCCAACTAGGAACCATTACTCCACCACTTGTAATCTTTGCACCTTTAGATTCGTCTGAACCTTTATTAGAAGTCCAATCTCCCCAGCTACCTTTAACTAACATCTGCATTACTACTGTTGTAGTGGAAAGGGAAGTAATACCATCGAGAATGATATTGTTGTATGGGTTATAGGTAACGATGCTATTGATAAGAGGTTTGAAAACGGTCCAGAAGTTTTTGGGATTAACATATTCAACTACATAATCCCCATTCTTTACTCTTTCTGGGAACCATTCAACGATTGGCTTGTGTCTGTTGTCAACGTCTATTACTAATGTCTTACCAGGCCAGCTACTTGCAGCTATTGTTTTACCTCTACCTGTTCCACCTACAAATAAACCACGAAAGAACTTCTCATATGATTCACTATTTAGGTTCGGCATTGGGTTCCTTGTCCATAATAATTATATCCATTGGGTCATGTGCAAAGTATCTGAGATATACAACTTCACCAACAATAGCCTTACCTTTTAATTCAATAAGGCCAGCCGGCTGTAATCTAATCTCTTCTACGTCTATATACTTATCAATCGTTACTACTTCTCTCCTTGCGTTGTATCTCTTAATTAGGACTGTCATTATCTATTACCAATGTCCTTCCTACTTTACCTAACTTCCTAGCATATTTTGTGGTCCAACATCCACCACTCTTAACATGCTGGTCCGTTTTACAGTGGTAACAATACTTCTCAAAGCCTCTTACTTTATAACCAGGTGGTAATACTTTCACTGTAATACAGATTACCTGGTCAGAGTTTTCTGCTATTAGCATGTTACGAGCTTTGTATCCTTCCCAGTTTTTAGTTCTGGGTAGATATTCCATAACAAGAATACCTAATCTTGAGGCTTCTTCTACTGCCCATATATCAATGCCACCTAAATGACAACCGCCTGATACTACTCTATGGACTCCCATCTTTAAATGTAAACGGATTAATAGTCTAGCTGCCTCTTCAGTTTCCGGTGTAAACTTTGCTTCCTCGGAGCCAACTATTCCTAGTATCATTTTTTATTGTCCAAAGAATCGTTGAGCTTCTCTATCTGCAATATCATCATCCTCTTTAATGACAACACGTTTAGCTTCTATACACTCTGGACATACTAATACTGCACGTATAATAGAATCATCTGGTAACTCTGATGTTACAGATTTTTTACAAGTCCAGCAAAAGTATCTCATAGCTCTAACTCTATGGCTACATCATCATCGTGAACTTCTTTGAATACCATTACAGAGCCAGCTTCGTGTGCATACTTATAGTAGAAAGCTTTTAAGTCTCCTTTGTTTGTGCTAGTGCATTCGACAGATTGAATACCGTCCGGTGTAACAATCTGTATCTTATACCAGGGATTATCTTTGGGCATTAAACACCTTTCGGTAAAATAGAACCCATCAACTCGTCAATAGAATTTTCTAGTTTCTTTTTCTTTTCCTTTACTCTAGCTGGAGTCTTTGTGCAATCTTCACAATGTGGTCTAACAATAATCCTATCACCATGCTTTAGCTTGATAAGCTTCATAATGAAAGGGTCGCCACATCTATTGCACTCAGCTAACTTACCGTCTACTAATTCAATACGAATGTTATGTGAACAATCCTGGTGAACACATATGTAAACGTAATAAGGAGATTTGTTTGGGTCACGAGTTAGATTCTTTAGTCTGTATTTGTGTAAATGTTTATTCGCCATTAACTAATCCTTCTTCTCTGTGAGCACTCCATCTTTCTCCAATATGGAAATGGTCTTGAATCTTACGTTCCATTTCGTTATCGTTTTCTGAATTGCAGATACGATTGTAAGTACACTTAACACACTGGCTAATGCCTAAAGGTGGAGTCTTTAAATGAGACTGCGGCCACACATTAGTTTGAATACTATGGTCTAGAATCTTAGCCCAGAAGATAGTATTCTTTAACCAGCGTTTCTTTACTCCATCTCCAATGGGAATAGGAACTCTTCTGAATTTCTTTTCCGGCTCATAAGATTTCTGTAACCCAACCTCATTAATATAAACAAGGTTAGAATTGACAGCGATAGAGTAACCAATAAGCTGGTTATCCAATCCAATGTAATCTGCTCTTGCTTGTCTCCACTTATGGTCATATATAGATACTCCTAATACTGGAAACTCTGCATGTAAATCTATCTTACCTTCATAAGCAACGATTAACTCATCGTCCTCATGTATGATAAAAGAGAAAGGTTCTTCTACTCCAAGAACTTTAATCCCATCATACTTGTAATACTCTGTGTATTGATGGAATGTTTTGACAAGCCACTCAGATGTTTGCAGGTCAAGCTTTAAATCCTGGTAGTGTTCTCTACCTTTAATAGTAGCCTGCTCTACTGCATCATTCCAAGCAAATCCTTTCTGAAGTAATCTGTAATATACTTCAAGCATTGTATGTCCCAAATCTCCACGTTCCATTGGAGCTATTACTTCATTAGGTCTGTAGTTTTTAATGAAGTTTAGGAACGTGTAGAATGGGCACTTTTGAATAGCGTCAAGAATCTGTGAGTCTAATGCTAGTATTCTTTTTTCCATATAGGTTTATCTGATATAGACTTGGAACGATTAACACTCCATTGTAGCACACTTTAAAGTTTTTGTCAAGTGTAGTTTTTCTTTTGTGTTAATCTTTTAATTGGTCTATTGGTTTCCTATCAGCCTATGCTTTATGGGGCCAGCCGGGTTTAGATACATCCTAATCCTTTATTAGACTGCCCGCCGTTGGCAATAGGCTTGGATATGGGTAGACTTCTAAAGCTAAACGCCTATGGACCGCCGACAGTAGGGTAAACGCCCCATATTGAATCCTAGCGGGTCGATTTTGGGGGATTTTTGTGTCCCTAACTTGTCCCGAACTATGGACAGTAAAGATATAAAGTTAATTGGATAAGATTAAATAGAAAAAGAAAAGGGCCGGCAGGTTTTATCCCACCGACCCTTTCCGTTTTGGGTTTGTTACTGGTAAAGCTTAGGCAGTAACGGGCTGAGCCTTTGCCTTTGCCTTTTGCATCATGGTCTTGATAAGCTCTGCCGCGTCAAGCAATTCAACGCCAGTACCACGGTTAAGCTGACGAGCCGTTCTCTTGAATACAGCCTTTTGCTCGTCATTCAATTCCATTGTAGCAAGGAATTCATCAAGTTCATCCTTGCCAGCTTCAAGAGCATAAGCTCTTTCGTTAAAGCCATCAGCAAAACAATCGAGCAAAATCTGCTCGTCATTGTTTACCAATTCAAGAGCATCAGCGATATCGGTAATAACGCCATCGCTGGTAAACTCCTTGACTTCCTCTTTGATAGTGATTAGCTTACCCTCACTATCCTTACCCAATGGAGTCCTAATCTGGTTTCCCTTTTCATCCAGTTTAGGTGTTCCATCGTCGTTAAACTCTGGCTTGGATTCCTTGTCCACCATCTTTGAAATCCACTTGCCAATAGCAAGATACTTGATTTCACGAGAGTTAACGCCGCGGGTATTCTTTGAAACTTCAACCAATTCGATAGACATTTTGTTTTCCTTTTCACTTTGCACTAAAGAGGTTTAGGCCCATCCTAAAATCCTCTACTTTTCGCCGTATAAACTATCGTTCCAGAGGCACGTTCGCCCCTGCGTCTATTATACCACGTTCAAATCCGAGAGTCAAGTGTTTTCTTTGGATGACAGCCAAGATTTTTGCCGGTCTTAGACTGCCATCCATAAGTGTAGCACAATATACTAAAAGCTAAAAGTCATCTATAGCTTCTAATACATCTACAAAATCATCCACCTTAGAGATAGAATTTAACTCATCCAACCATATTTCTTCCGGTGGACAGAGTTTACATGGTTCTTTATCCATTACATCATAGGCGTCAAACTTAATGACCCTACAATCTTGTGTTCTATAACTGTTTAGTTCTGGTTCTCCTTTATATAGAGTGATACCTAAATACTTGTGATGGTTACAAGGAAACAATAGAGCAACCGCATGTCCTAATCGTGGGTTCTTTCTAGAACGATGGACATGGATTTCAATTATTCGGATTGGTAATCTTCGCATCATTCAATCTCCTTAGGTGTTTAGTTAGAACCGTTTGAACTGCCTCTACTATATCATCTTGTATAGCTGGGCTGTCTGATAATATAGAGTGGCCGGCCTTGTTAGTAGCTATAGTAATCTCCATTAGCTTATCGTCTGGTCCAATCCGAGATATCTTAATGACCATTGGAACCTCAGTGTAAAGTTGGTTTGTCAATACCAGCTTCATCCATTATCTTGTTGATAGCCTCTTGTTCTTTAAGCTTAGCAAAGATATCACTAATCTGCTGAAGCTTTGCCTTTTGAAAGTTCTTGGCATTAGCTATAGCTTGCTTAACTAATCCTGGTGTATCAGGTTTCTTATCGTCTATCACCATGTTAGTTAAGAGTAGAACTGCATCAGAATCTTTAATGATATCCTGATACAATCTACATACTCTGATTAAAGACTCAGCGATTGAATTGGCTTGATTCGCGCTCATTGATTATCTCCATCATTATTTCGTTACGAATCTCTACCTGCTGCTTAAGTCTAAGGTTTGCTTCTAAAGCATTCTTTAGATAAGACAGTGGTGTAGTAGACCAATTCTTTTTGACTTGTTCTTTGAATCGTTCTACCTCTTCTTGAGTCATAAGTCTGGGCATTGTTACCAACCCTTCTTTGTTTTCTTTCTACCCTTTGTAGTGATTGCTTCATACAGGGCAGTAAGTAACCCTGTTTCATCCCACTCACTAACAACACCGTCTAATGTTTCCTTCATTGACCTACGTTTAGACTCTACTATTTCAGTAAAGTATTCATCAATGGTATCGGTAGCAATAGGATAGGTGGCATTAACAAAGCCTTTCTTCTGTCCTATTCTTACCAGCCTTGATTCTGCTTGCTCTTCATTAGCTGGATTCCATTGACGCTCTGCAATAATACAGTCATTAGCTACTTCCTGTAATCTATCTACTCCTTCTCCCATCGCTAGAGTAGAGCCGATGATAAACGGTATTGACATATCATCTGCAAACTTAGCAATCATTTCAAACTTAGCTTGTGGAGACAAACCGGAATGGTAAACTAAAGGAATCTTATATCCACCATCTTGACACCATTTACCTAACAGTGTAAAGACTGCATTCATTACATCTTCGTGGTGAACAAAGATTACTAATTTACCAGTGGGATTTTCTAGCAGAAACTCTACTGCTAAGTCTACAGTAGGTTGAATCTTATTGAGTCCTACTAAGTGGCGCATTACTGCAAGTCTACCAATTAGCTCAACAGGATTCTTATTCTTTGTATCTTCTTCCATCTGTCTAATAAACTCAGCTTCTGCCGCTTTGTAAGCAGCCTTAAGTTTATCAGATTCGAAGTCTACGTGGTAGAAGATGCGATTAGCTTTAGTAACACGTAATCCAATCTCATCTTTAACTTGTTCTCTAGTTCTACGAATGATTATATCGGATGTATACTCTGCAAACCTCTCAGGATTATACAATCCGGTATACTTTTCGTAGCCACCAACGTATTCTTTCTTAACCCATTGGTCAAGATAATACCGTAGGGATGGAAACTTATCTGGTGCCAGCAAATGTAGAATAGTGTAATACTCAGCGGCACTATTCTTAATTGGTGTTCCAGACATTGCTAGGATATTCTTACCCGCAGCAATACGTTTAACTTCCTCTGTCCTTTGACTATCTCCTTTAATAGCCTGGACCTCATCCATTATTACAGTCTTGAATGGAAAGTCATAGAAAGGATTTTCTTTCTTAGTCGTTTCAATTTCATGACCGTATTTAGATTTGAGTATTACCTTTTCAGTCTTAGAGAACCGGCGGAAGATATCGTAGGATGCAATATAGACATTGAATCCCAAGACTGGTTTTGATTTACCATCTTCAATAATCTGAGGAATGAAATCAATACCGCACCAATTCATTAGCTGGACCATCCATTGTGTTTTAATCTTGGATGGCGCTATGATAAGGACAGGAAAAACTAAATCGAATACTTCAGGATTGTTCATAGCATAGTGCAAAACTCCTAATGCTTGAACCGTTTTTCCTAATCCCTGTTCATCTGCAATAAGACACTTAAAGCCGGCGTTTATTGCAAATTGAATACCCTTTTCCTGATATGGATAAGGAGTATCCTTTGTCTTTGAATTGTGAAAACTGTTAGGGTCAATGATTTTAACTGGTGGTGGGGTTAATACTATCTCCTTCTTTATCTCCTCTTCTATCTTTGCAACAGTCTCTTTAACTTGTTCAGGAGTCTTAGGCTTAATCATAAGATGACCGCAATCTAAGCGCATCATCCTACCAATCTCAGCCTTTACTTCCTTATCTGTAAGGCATTGTGAACAGAGTATTGTCATAACCAGGTTCCTTTGTTATTGACCCGATTCTTTCTTCTCTTTGGCTAAACGCATTCTCTCTTTAAGAGCATCAGCTTTAGCTTTTATTTCGTCTTGTGAAGCTTTAGGAGTTTCTACTTTAGGAGAGGCGTTCGCAATCTGACTAATGATATCGGTCATATCAATAGCAGATTCTTTCTTGGCAGGTTTGTTGTTCTCTTTAAGGTTCTTTGTCAGTTCCTTAATGTCGAAACCTAGAAGATTCTTAACCATATCTTCTTTAGGTTTCTTTTCTTTCTTACGTGGCTCACCTTCCCAATCTACTTTAATATTGGGGTCAGTGATTAGCTTATCTCTTTCACCCTTAAGCCACGGTGCTATACCTTTTCTACCAGTAATCTTATCGTATTGCTGGTGAAGCATAGCCCATTCACGTTTAGCAAAGAACTCTATCTTTGATATCTCAATGATACGCGCTTCTATTTCTTCCCGCGTAGTCATTTGTTCTATTGCTATTAACTTCTCTTCTGACCACTTGATGTAAAGGTCTTTATCAATGTCGTATTGACCCATGTTTTTTTCCTTTAACCAAATCCAAACGTCCCGACATTCAATAGAGCAAAAGACATAGTTAATGTCTTCTACTTCTATTAAACAAGTGTTACATTTTCCGTTCTGTTGTATCTTCTCCATCTTCTTGAAAGGCATCAATTAGATTTGCATTGTGGACATAACTCAAGAATGTTATTACATGCGTTTGCAATTCTATCGCTGTAATAGCACCTTCCATGTATCGAAGATATACAGAATCAAGCTCTGTCTTTGCAGCTTGAACACTATTGGTCGCTTCTCTTACGTTTGCTTCTTTCTCAGTCTTATTCATTTGTTTTCTCCTGGAAAAGCAAAGACCACGATATCACATTCTTAATTTACAGTCAAGTCAGGGCCTTTGTATCTAATGTATTCCTTTAGGGACTCTAATACTTTCCATCCAACACTATTAGTTTCCCATTTATTCTGTTCATTACAGAGGTGTTCTATTACCTCTGTTTCTTCTCCTGGTGTTAAATCTGAGTCTGCCATTTCAAAAACGGCATGAGCTATAGCTTTAACAAATTCAATTACTTCTTTATTGGTCACTTATAGCTCCTCTTGTTCTGTAATGTTGTAAGACTTGGCAAGTCGAACGGCTACAACGAAACTTTTAGAGACTCCTAATCTCATGGCTTCATTCTCTACCGCTCGTCTTATAGACTTTAATACACAAGATGGTAAAGCATCTCTACCACCAGGTATAGGTCTTTGTCTACGAATTACTTTCCATTTCTTTGCCATATTACACCTTTAAAGTTTACCTCTTCTACCATTAGCCATAGACTTTTTCCACTGAGCAAAACGCTTCTTATTCTCTGGCCTTTGAGTCCAGTGTTTTGCTTTTGATTTCTTTTTCTTTGTTACTTTCTCTATTGCTTTATGAATAGCACGTTTGGCTTTCCCATTATGGGACGGGTTTTGGTCTAGTAAATCATCCAAAACATCGGCTGCTTTTCTTAGCTTCTTAATCAGTTCGTTAATCATATTAACCTTTTCCTTGTGATTGTTCCATGTAAACGTCTACCATATGCTTCGCTTCCCTAAGACCACACTCAAGTCTAAGGCGAACAGCTTTAATTGCATTGATGTATTGTCCTTTATTGATTAGGAGTATCTCATCAATGCTGAGAGATTTATCCTTGACTTTGTCCTTAGAGATTTGCTCTAATCTTTTCCAAATTAGAGTATTAAGAGTGGATACTTCCTCATCTGATAGAGAAGCTACCAAAAACCTCATGTCCATAATACACTCCTGTTTAAGTAACCCAATAGTTACTACTCTGTTCTTAATCTATGTGGTATAAATTAAGAACAGATACTAACTACTGTTGTTTCTTGAGTCTCTTTGCTTTTCGTGAGATTCCTTTCCTCTGCCTTTCTTTGCAGATGATTCCCCAACCTGTTAACTTATTCTTCAGGTTGTTTTCGTGGTCAAACTTTGCCGCTTGAGAAAGAGAAAGCTGTCTTAACTCTGCCATTGTTTATTCTCCTTTTGCTTTTACGAATACTACGTTACCGAAAGAAATAGTAGCTTTAAGAGCAGGCGGGCAAACTTTGAAGCTTAGAGTAACCCTTTGATTCTCCTTTTCAATACCAACTACGTTACCATATGTAACGTAATGTTCAATTCCATCGGCTTTTAGAAAAGCCATATAGACTGTCATGCTTTAACTCCTTCTATAGATACGATGTAATCTTTCAGGCAGGTTGTAGCACAAATGCGGCAAAGGTAAAGGATATGTAAATCAACAGTAAGTGCTGCTACCATATCCTTAATAGGAAACTCACGCTGGCCGTAAGAATGAATCCCATTCTCTAACGGCTTATCATCTGCGAAGTGTTTAATGTGCTCACACTCACAGGCTGTAATGTTTTTGGGCATGTTATTCCTCATACTTGTGCATTGGAGCAATTAGTAATGTTTTCCATCCTAATTGTTTAGCTGCAAGTATCCGTGTATCACTCCACGGGTCATGTTCAAACGTGGTATAACTATCAGGCCCTAATACCTTTACTTGCATAGGTTCTATCTGGCCTTGTTTGTCTAGTATAGCCATTACTTTCTTAACAGATTGCACTCTGTCACTGTGTAATGGTTTAACCTGTTCAATAGGCACCACCATTATCGAATTGTATATATCGGTCATGTTAACTCCTGTTAGGTAGCTAAAGCTGGTTTTTATTTAGAACCAGCAAACTAAATCTTAATTCCCAGGACAGGCTTAAGATGGTGCCTGTATTAACCAGCAACATGAACTGGTTAATCTCAATGCTTTCATCTGATTAGAATAGCAAACCGTTTCTCAGGCGGTTATCTTAATCAGCCTATGAGTTTTAATTATTATTTTTAATCCACATTTCTAAGTGTTCATTTAACTCCCATTATTACCTGCTCCCATAACCCGCAAGTTATGGCATATTCAGAGGTAATTATAAGAGACTCATAGGTAAATGAGCCACTTAGCTTTGTGGTTTTGTCTTACGAACTATTTATATCTACCATTTTAATCTTCCTTTAGTTTATCCAGCATCATCAAACGAGAAGTGAACAGTAAAAGACTTGTCTTTGAACGCATCTTTTACGGCATTATGAACAAAGCCTCTGTCATAATTGCCATAAAGAGAGTAGACGGTAAGCATATCAGTAGCCCCACGCCAACTAGCTTTATAGTAACTTACAAAGGCACGCCAAAGATAATCCCCACTCTTATCCTTTACTCCGATTATTGCATAATTGGTTGCTTGACAAAGCTGATAAGGAATGTGGCGATTTATTCCGTTTGGAGCATAGCAGGAACGAAAGTGTCTGGATTTAGAACAACGAAGCATATCTTTGTGGCGACAAGATAAAGTAAAGGTTCCATAGTCATTCTCCAAAGCTTTTAACTCTGGAATACGAGCTTTGAACCTTATTCTATTTATCGCCACATCGAAAGCCATTGTTAATCCTTAGTTAAGAATCAACTCTGCAACAGAATATCCATCAGTATCATTGGAAGCGAAATACCAACCAATAATCTGATTACCATTAGATTGAAGTTCCTTTACTTTGCTAATAGCCTCTTGTCTGCTATTAACGGTAACAACGCAAAGGTCATAATCTAAGTCCCAATACTCTATGGTAATCATTACTGCCGTGCCTTTAACTGTGCAGCCAAATCATCTGCAAAGTTAACAGGATGCGTCTTAGCTATGAAATTGTAAGCATCGCGGCGTGAGTAAAAGGTCTTAGCACATTGACCTTTAATCATGATGGGATAGATTCCGCGGGTATCAATACGGAATCCAAACCTGAGAGCCATTTCATATAGGTCACGAATGGTCTGGCTCTCAAAGCTACGGTAGTTAATATACTCTCTCATCTACACACTCCACAAAAGGAACCAGCTAACGATTAGAACACCAAAACAAGCGCCGATGAGATAATCAACGAATGTTTCATATTTCATATGATATCCTTTATATCCTTTACTTCGTTTAATGGAATTCGGTTTCTTTTTTGTTTCTCATTAAACAAAGCGATTTTTTCTGCGTCTGATTTGTTATTGCCTTGTTTCTCATTAAACTTAGCAACTTTAGCTTGAGTAAGTAATGCCTCTTTCTCTAAAGCTAATCTTCTTCTCCACTGTCGCATCTTCTCTTTGCTTAAGAGTTTATCTTTAGCCATTTCCTTTCCTTTAATCTAGTGCGTTTCGCTTACTTTCGCCTTGTAAAGTTTGGTATGCCTCTGGTGCCTCTCCGGTTGTTCTAGGCTTATCCTCCGGGTAGATACCGGGTAATCTTTTCACGCTAAACCCTACCAAACGATACACTTCCGCCGTACCCGGCCATTATACCACAGTCCTAAGATATGGCCTAATGTCCTCTTAAGGTGACAGGGTAGGTTATGGGGTTTTTGTTGTTTGTTCTTTATTATATATTTTTTATATATAAAAAAGAGCATATAAAACCCCCACCATACCCCTATGTAAATACTACACTATACCCATGCTATTAAAATGTATGGTGAGCCTTACCCTAGTGCTAAGTCCTTATCCCGCCTACACTTACAGCCAAAAATATGCCCGGTAAGTGTCCGCTATATACTCGGAAAGTATCCAGCATACATCCGGTATTTATAAGGCGAAAGTAGGCGAAACCCACTAATCTTTAACTTCTATAATCTATATACCTATAAGATATAGGGCTATAAATTATAGAGCCAGACATAAAAAAAGGCCCGGCATACTCACTAATGAGTAAACCGAGCCTTGACGGGCAAAATACAGGCAGTCGGACAAGAGCGGTATCGGGTGAACTACCAGAACCTTAACCTTTGCCCATTATTGCGGTATAACACTATACCGCTTGGGGCAAAGGTTATTCGTTTGGGACTACTTCGTCTGACTCTGACTCTTCGTCTGACTCTTCGTCTTCTGAGTCAACGTCTTCGTCGTCTTCGTCTTCGTCTTCGTCTGGCTCTTCTGCCTCTGGTGCCTCTTCTGCCTTGACGGGCTTGACCAGATTAGACGAAGACGCGACGGGCTTGACTATCCAAAGGCCCTGAGCCTTTAATTTAGCGACTGCCTTGACGCGACGGGCAATGAATGACTCGATTGTGGTAACGGGTGAGTCATTCTTTCGCTCGAATGACTGTTGGGACAGCCATGCTTGAGCGATTGTCTTTGCGTCTGCTGAGTCAATCGCTAGTCCCTCTGCAAAGATTCGCGTAGAGAGAATGGCGACATGAGATTGACTGCGAATCTGACTCGATTTCAGAATAGCATCGGCGCCTCTCATGAGGATTACATTGATGGGTGCCACTTTCGCGCATTCGGCCATCAATGCTTCCGTTTGAATTGACTCGGCATGGTCGTAGGACCAGAACCGAGTGTATCTCGCAATGATACCCTTTCGGTTCGGTTTGTTTGGCAACGGTTTGCCAAAGGTTTGAACCTTGACGGTCCCTTTTGCTGCCTTACCGCGACGGGCGATAATGCAATCAAAAAGCTTGATTACGACTGACTTAACATCGGACATGGGAAACCTCTCTAACGGATAGAAAGATACCGATATCCGACTGCCTGTATTCTGTTGTGAAAGACCTGCTATGGGACGGTCCTCCGGTAGTCCGAAGACCTTTCGCGTAAACCGCGACCGTCCGCCCGACTAAACGAAATAACGAAGAGTCATATAGCAGGATACATGCCACCAATAAAGGCCCATAAACTACGCAATCGCTAAAGTAGGAAGTATCACTAATCGGTAATTCGGTAGACAAAAGTCTCTTTGGTCAATCGACCGAAAAGGCTGTAAATGATGCAAAATTAGGTTAAAACGATACCCTCTAGAATGCTCTAGGATGCTCTAGGAATAGACTAGAGCGTTTGTGGCGGGTATACCTCAGACCTTACAA